>Ga0335081_10023358_pt1 | contig 10003 bp, 4 predicted proteins | sample Lox_Sample_35_FD_206713 | JGI IMG/M metagenome (GOLD analysis project Ga0335081, IMG submission 206713) | Soil microbial communities from Loxahatchee National Wildlife Refuge, Florida, United States - Lox_Sample_3.5 | ecosystem: Environmental > Terrestrial > Soil > Wetlands | place: USA: Florida... | reverse complement strand
CACGATGACGACACCATCGCTCCGCCATCGGTGATGAAGAGATTCTTCACGTCGTGCGCCTGATTGAAGGAGTTCAGGACTGACGTTTTCGGATCGCGCCCCATGCGGGCGGTCCCCATTTCGTGGATCGCGAACCCGGGCGGCTCTTCCTCTGCAAACGGCTGAATGTCGCGGCCGCCGACCGCCGCGAGCATCTCCGCCGCTGAAACGGCCATGTCGTTGCGCAATGCGAGTTCGTTTTCGCTCCACGAGCAGTGAATCTTGAGCGTTGGGATTCCCCAGGCGTCGACGGTCTCTCTGTCGAGCTCGACGAAATTACTGTGGCGAGGCAGGCACTCGCCAAACCCGTAGAAGCGGAATCGCCACGGTCCGGGAGTGCGTAAGGACTTCTTGAAATCGGCACCGAAGCCGGTTTCACTGATGCCACGGTCCCATCCCCGGCGATAGCCACTGCCCTGAAATCCGTAACCACGAAGAAAGTCGCCGCTCTTGTTCTTCACGTTCCGGAAGCGGGGCATGTATACGCCATTCGGCCTTCTTCCTGCTTCGATGTGATCCTCGTAGCATGGGATTAAGGCATCCGCGCCACCAGCCTTTACATGATCCATGAGATTGTGACCGAGTTCGCCACTGGAGTTCGCAAGGCCATTCGAAAACTCCTCCGTGGATGAATTCAGGAGAATGCGGACGGATTCCAGAGCGGAAGCGCAGAGAAAGATCACTCGGGCGCGAAATTCCACCGCCTTGCGAGTCTGCGAGTCGATGACACGCACTCCCGTGGCACGCCGCGTTTTCGCATCGAAGCTCACGCTGTGCACTACGCTGAATGGGCGCAGCGTCATGTGGCCGGTCTTCTCAGCCGCGGGCAGAGTCGCGTTCAAGCTGCTGAAATACGACCGGGTTATGCACCCTCGCTCGCATGGTCCGCAGTAGTGACACGCTGCGCGTCCTCGATGGTCTTGAGTGAGGATGGCGGCTCGTCCAATCGTCAGCACGCGTTCACCGCTAAAGTGCTTCGCGAGAGTGTTACGGACGAATCTCTCTCCGCAGTTCATCGTCATTGGCGGAAGAAATTTGCTGTCGGGCAATTGCGGAAGGCCTAGCGCTTCACCGGAGATACCAGCGAAGTCTTCAACGTAGTCATACCAGGGTGCGATGTCCGCATAGCGAATCGGCCAATCGATCGCAATTCCGTCGCGAAGGTTCGCCTCGAAATCGAGGTCGCTCCAGCGATAGCTCTGGCGGCCCCACATGATGGAGCGGCCGCCGACCTGGCGCCCGCGAATCCAGCGGAACGGCTTACCCGCTTCGGTTGTGTAAGGATGCTCTTTGTCACTGACGAAGAATTTCGACGACCATTCGTCGCATGCATAGCAGGTGCTCTGAATCGGCTGGTCCTGCTTCAGGCGCCGGCGATCGCCGAGGCCGCGAAACTTCATCTCCCAGGCGGGGACGTGTTCGACGTAATCTCGCTCAGGTACGATTGGCCGCCCCGCCTCGAGAACCAGCGTCTTCAGCCCTTTTTCGGTGAGTTCTTTTGCGGCCCACCCGCCCGTAATCCCCGAACCAACCACAATCGCGTCGTAAGTAGTTTGGTCGCTCACCGAGCCTTCGGCGCCTCCTCTTCGGATTGTGCCGCGCCGCAGCCTTCGTGCTTGTCGGGAATCATCTGGAAATGCAATTCGTCAGTGGCTCCGGCCTCTGATGTGTAGTACGCAGTCAAAGCCCATCGGCGAAGCGTCGAATAGAAAGCTTGGTCGGGCACAGACTCAGTGAAGTAGCGGTCACGAAACGGAGAACGGTCGCGCTCCATGGTCTGGCCGAGAACTATAAGAATCTCCGCCTGCTGTTCTGGTGAGCAGTCGATGAATTTTCGGCCGAACAGTTTTTCGGCGCGAGCATCGACATCTGCGATGCCGGACAAGAAGCTTGAGCGCTCGGCATTGTCGCACCACTCGGTCAGAAGCAAATCGATAAATCCCGCAACGCCGACATCGGTGGCGCCAGGAGTATCTGTGCGCGGAAGGATCAACTCAGCCATCGTCTTCACCGTCATGTCCTGGTGGGCGTTTAGCGTACGAGGAGCAGTCTGCGCATCGAGAAGTATGCGCGCTTCTCGCCATAGGGCTGCAAGTCGATGTGGCGCCAGTTGCAGGGCGGTTCCAGTCGCCAGCAACCGAAGGACTTCACGTCTGTCCATGAGTGCGAGGGTCTCCTGATGGCGTAGTGTCTATGTTACAGAATTCGCCAACCCGGCGTTCGCGACACACTGTGCGAATTCCTAACGATCGTGCGGGGTGATCGCTTCCTCACTCTGTTCTGCGAGGGCTGTAGCGTAAGGACGAACAATCGTCGAATTTGGATAGTAGTGGCTCAATATCTCTTGATAGGTCGCACCGGTTTCGGCCATCGCCTTGGCGCCGGCTTGGCATAGACCGATTCCGTGGCCGCTGCCGACCCCTGTTAGTACAACCTGATCGCCATCCTTCTTCATGACGAAGTCGTTGCTCGGAATGGCGCTCCAACCCAGACGACGATCGATGGCCAGCCGCGCTCGTTCGTTGTCGTGATGAAGAAGGGCGGCATCGCTGGCGGAGATGCGACTTTTCCAGCGCGCCGGGTGGGAGCGGCAGTACTCGCATTCGACCGGGTAATAAGGGTAGGTGGAAACTTCCATGCCGAGTTCAGCCGGCGTGCGCGTGCGCCCGCTGCACGTGCGAGTGTACATCGCTGAGAAAGGATGCGAGTTGTAAGCGAGGACAAGGCCTTGCGTTGCCTTGACGGCTCGGTCGACGACGCTATTCTTGGCAGGAGGGTTTCGCAGGAACTGGCAATGCGTGGTGTCACAAAAGTCGAACTCGCGGTGACGTCCTTTTCCTGCCTCAAAGTAAGAGCGGGTGGCGATGGCCTGCGCTTTCAAGGCTTCGATGGGCGTATCCGGAGCGCTCTCGGCGGAGACCACGGACGCAACCGCAGTTTCCTCATCCATCGTAACGATGGCGATCAGAGCACCACCGGAAGGCTCGATCTCGAGCGTTCCGTGGTATAGACGCGTGATCTTGTTGGGAATTGCCAGAGTAAAGTCCACTGCTTCGCCGTTCCGGCCGGCAACGTAAACCTTCGGTGCCGAGACGACGCGCGATCCGATCGTGGCAACTGCTCTTGCATCGGAAAGCTGAATTTTCGTCGAGGCGAGTCCCGAACTCGTTTCCAGAAGAGCCGTTTCGCCGTTCCCTTGCAAGACTAGAGTCTGGCCCTGAGTTGGACTCACCCGAAATTCTTTGGCGTGAAAAAGACCGAGAACTCCGATGCGGACGTGGCGTTCGGAAGAAGCCGCTTCCGGAGAGTTGGCCGGAAGGGGAAGAGTCTGGCTGGAGATCGTCGACAACAGACCAAGCAACACTACCGCGAGGCCCGCGATGCGATGAATTCTTCGCATGATGTGGGTTTCGCTCACGGGATCTAATCCTCGATCTGGTGCAACATTTGACCGGCAATTCTTGCGGCGTGGGAGCCTGGAACTCCATGCTCACGAACCATCAGAAGGAGCTTGGGATCGTCGGCCGGGGCGAGCACTACGGCGAAACCATCTCCCGGCGCGTGCCGCGCGTGGGTGCAAGCCGCGGTCCCAGTCTTCACGAGAGCCTGGGCGGTCTGGAGCGCGCGATCCACCTCTGCGCCGGTTCCCTCGCGAGCTGAGCGAGCCATCCCAACGAGAATCTGCTGCACGGCCGGATCCTGCCGCTGGCGAGTCAATTCCAGATAAGCGCGCGCCATCCGCAACGGAGATATCTGCCAGCGCGGGCCAAGGCCCGCCAACTCCGCGCCGACGGCGTTGCGATCCGGGAGCTCAAGCCCGAAGCGTCCCGCGGTATCGGCCACGTCACTCGCGACCATGTCGGTCGTCAGCATGCGGAAATAGGAGTTGCATGAGTATGCAATGGCTGAGGTCAGATCGACTTCGCCGTGTCCGCCGGGCCGCCAGCATCCGGTCGACGTTCCGCGACAGTTATGGAGCGGGTACTGAAAATCGTGTTGCTCGCCGTAGGCCAAAGCCGTGAACGGCTTGGCCAATGAACCCAGAGGAATGGGAGTGTCGGCTTTGTCCCATCGCAATGCAAGAACTTCGCCGGAGCGGACATCGAGCAGCAGGTAGGAAAGGTCAGGAGACGCGAAGTCGCGGTTGAACGTCGCAGAGGCAGATTGCGCGAACAAGGATGTCTGGGCCTTGTAGTCAACTCCTGATTCAGGGCGTGAGCAAATGGAGAGCGGCACCGCCAACACGATCACTAGCAGAACGAAATGTCTTATTGCGACCATTCGTAAGTTACAGTTTGCCGCATTTTGCCTCCGTCGGCACGAATTTCAATGCGCTCGCTGGAAACAGCCGCCAGCGTCTTGCTCAGGCTCGCCATATTTCCCGAAAAGAATTGGGGCTCATGCTCTCCGCCATCTCTGGTCGTGTTTGCGATGTTGGGGCGATCAACCAGATTGGTGAACCTGACAAAGTTGTCGCGTTCGCGCCGATGATTGAAACCGGCGTAGAACTCCAAGGGTTCGGTGCTCGATTTCCGGTTGAAGTTCGTCAAAACGGATTCCGTGAGCGTCGGGTCGTCGCTCACGATCAGGTGCTTTCCGCGAACCGAGATTGTGAGCGGCCATAAGCCGTCGAGTTGCTGGTATCCGGACTTTTGTGACCATACGGTCCCCAGTTCACTGGCGGTCAGAGCAGGCCGCACAAATGTGGTAACCGCCGACTGGACAGCACTTTCATTCCAGTCAGCGGCTGCCGCCAGGACGACTGCGCTATGAATCCTGACGAACACTCTCGCGTTATCGCGCTGCGTGGACTGCAACTGGAGCGAGGCGAGAATGGGAGTCTTATCGAGCAGATCCTTGAGCGCTGATCCAGCCTGGGCAACCGGACCGGCGATTGGAGCTTGATCGATGCGAGCTTCGAGATCGGAGCTTGCCCCTTGCTCGCCGGATGTGAGCTGCACTTGCGGGGCAATCTGAGAGGCGGGAGCGGGTCCCAGGTGCGGAGACAGCAGCTTCGTTTCAAGCAGATTAAGGCAGGCATCCGCCGTCGGATTTGCTGTGCTCGAATAGACACCAACATCATCGGGCACAAGCCGCGAGAGATCTGCGGCGGCGGACATCGTGTCGGCTGAAGGTGGACGTTCGAGTTCTTTCTTTCGAATCAAGACCCGTTCTTCCCGGTATTGCTTGCCTGAGCGAAATAGATCGGAAACAGCCGCCGAGTATTGCGAAAGATCCGTGATGTTCTGCTGCACCCAATAGGTGCGGAAGTATCCGTTGGGAACGAGGGTCTGAAGATCGAGCACCATGCGCAGGTCTCCGGCGCGCCCGGCGGTGCCGACGGACGCCGTCCACCAAGGCTCGCTTTCGACCGTTCGGTCCTGCTTGCCCGACATCAGTTGGAGAGCACCTGCCATCAGGTCTTCGCGGGTCGCCAGCAATAGATAGTCACCAGAGACCGCGAATGCTACCTCGCGTTTTGAGTCGGCATCGCGGCGGACGTAAAAATCGATGCCTCCGGTATTGCGCGGCTCGAACTTGGCGCGTGTCTGCCACAAAGTTGTCTGCATCGCCTTCGCAGACGGTAGATAGGTGATGTAGAGAAATTCCAGCTTGCCGATGTCGTAGAGAGCGAGAACGCTGTGTTCGCCGGCGACCTGAGACAAGAAACTCATGTCGGGAGGTATACCCGCTGCGGCTGCGAATTGATCACTCGCACCTTGCAGACGCAAAAACAAGCGGGAGCGTGAATACAATTCGTAGTCGTCGCTGTTGATCCAGAGGCGCTTCTGGGGCGAGGTATTCCAGTCGTTGAGCAGTGAGGAGAAGTCCTTTGCCTCCAGATACAGCAACGAGCCCGCGGGGACGAACTTTGAAAGAGGGGCGGGTGGAGGCGACGCCACTCGGTACGCAGCCCATCCTAGGCCGCCGCAAGCCAGCGCCACGCAGAGAAACGTGATGATGCGTCTCATTGCTGTACTCCTTTCGCGGCCGCCGCGTTCGGCGGCGTGACGCGAGCCTGCAGCCGAGGACGAACCACGCGATCTTGCTCGAGGGCTTCGTGCAGCAGAGGTTGGCGAGCCGCATTTTCGCGAAGGATGCGCAGATCTGACTTGGCGTCGGCGATTTTCCGGCTCAGCGCCTTGCGGATCGTTACGGACGGCTCGAGTTTGCGCGCGTTCTGGTAGTACGGCAGGGCGTCCGCGGTGCGATCGAGCCGAATCATGGCATCGGCGATCATTTGCGAGAGCCGTGCGCGCTGCGCAGCCGAGAGCTGGGCATCGGATCTAGCTGGAGCGGTGGTCTCGTCGGCCCCTTCCTCGTCGCTTCCAGAGTTCGCGATTTGTTCCTCTTCGTTTGTTCCTTCGGTCGTATTGTCCAGCAAGACTTGCGTTTGCATCAGCGGCTCCATAATTCCAAGAGCATAAGGACCTTGCCCGCTCGCTGTTGTTTCAAAAAGTGGTACTCGCGCAGCATCACGCCGTGGAAAATCGATCACGCAATGGCTGAGTAGCGGCGCTTTGGCGGGCGTGTCATTGAGGTTTTCTGCCGCCTTGATTCGCGCCTCGTAGAAATAGAATTTATCAGCGGCTGCCGTGGTGATGGATTTCGGATCAGATGAGAGAACATTCAACTCACCACTGCCGAGATCTGAGTGCGATCGTCCTGACAGAGCAGCGGCGGCCTGAAGACGCACGTCGTAGGACGTGGCAAGAGCAGACGCAATCGTGGAAAGAGCATTCTGCGCCGCGTCAGCGTCTTTGCCCGCGGTCAGCCTCGCTTTAGCCAGGCGCAATCGATACGACGGGTCCCACGGTGACGATTTCACGAGTTGATCGAGAAACTCGATCGCTTCGGCGTTGTGCCCGGTCTTCTCGAGCAGCGATGAGGCGGGATCAAGATTCTCAAACGGATTTCCCACGGCGACAACAAGACGGCGCAGCAAATCCAGCGCGCCGGTTGTATCCCCAGCGGCGAGGCGGATTTCGGCGAGACCGAGGAAATTCGCGGCGAGCAGTTTGTGATCTTCAATCTCACGAGCGAAGACCAATTCAAGTATCTTCCGCGCGGATTGCTTGTCGCCCGCTTCGAACAGTTGACGCGCCGACGCGCGGAGGATTTCTGAAGCAGGGGTACTCTCCGGCTGTGCGCGATAAGCAGCGAGTTTTGCATCCAGTGTTCCCAGACTTGCAGCAACCTGGATGTCGAGGGGAACCAGTGCCTCTGCTTGCGTCTGTCGAGTTTGCTCTGGGAGCGCTGCGATCGCAGCTGCCGCTTCGGCATACTGTTTCCGGCGGATCAGATAGCAGATCCAGCGTTCGCGCCACGAATACAATTCCTGTTCCGCGGTCTGGTGCTCGAATCCTGTCAGCTGGCCGGCCTTGCGCTCCTGCAGTTCGAGGACGCGCTGGTAGATCGTCCCTCGCTGTGCAAGCGGAATCCACGAGACATCGGCAACATCACCCAGCACGTGCGCCGGATCCTCGGCAGACGACGACACGTCGAGCAGCCACGCCGTGGCAGATGAAGGCTCCTGAGCCGCGTAGCCGGAATGCAGCACCGCGTTCGACATCCACGTTCCGTTGGTGTGCAAGTAGCTGCGTACGATCGCGTCGGCGTCGGGTTTCAGATCGGCGAAAAGATGGCGGGCATGCAGTTGATCGCAAGTGCGCCCAAAGTCCCGCCAGAAACTCTCCGGAACACTGCCCCGATTCAGTTGTTTTGCCAGCACGCCCAGGGCTTGCTTCCACTGCGCCAAAGCGCCGGTTCTGTCTCCCTGCTTGTAATAGGCAACAGCGAGGCGGTCGTAGACATCAGGGCGATCGGGAGAGAGTTCGAGCGTATGGCCGTAGTCCGCGATGGCGGATTTCGGGTCGCCGGCGCTTTCATAGTAGTCGGCAACAGTCAGATACCCGGCCGCACTCGCGGGGCTCTGCTCGAGAATGGCCGGCAAGAAATCCTCAGGATTGCCGAGTTTCTCACTACCGAGATACTCGCCATAACGCGAGCCGTAGTAAAACCAGGTGTCTCCAGCCAATTGCTGGGCGCGATCCACCGGTTTCTTGAGTCGAACACCGATCGGATCATCACCTAAGGCCGCAATGAAGGCGTTGTTGACATCAGGTGTCGGCTCGGCGAGATAAAGTCCGACCAGCGCGTTGTATGTTTTGTTCCAGACCGGCGGACGCGGCTTGCTGCGAGCTTGAACGACGGCATGCGCGATCGCCGGACTGCCATGTGCGATTGCGTAGTCGGCAGCTTGTTCGCCCCATCCGATTGGCGCCGTCCAAGTGGATGCGACCTGGATGAAGTCTTTCGGCTCCCTTTCCAACATCAACTGGAAGAATCGTTCTTGATGTGCTGAATCCAGGCCGTTGAGGGAAAACAGAGAATGCAGAACACGCAGTTCGTTGGTGGTGTCTCCGGCAGACTGGTAAGCATCCACCGCCGATTGCAGCGGGGGGATGCGTCCAGCTCTTGGTGCGATCGCCGCAAATTGCTCCATTTGTCCAGCGAGTTCGGCGAAGCGCCCGCGCCTCCGCTGCAAGTCGACTAGAGGCTGCAGGTTCGGGAAATAATTAGGGGCGGCCGAGCCCAACGGGCGAGCCCTCTGCATGATCGCGTCGAAACGCCAGTGGGCTTCCTGGTCCGCCAGCGCCGCGCCGATCGCCAGAGGAATCGCAAACTTCTCGACATCGTCGATGTTCATGCCTGCACGTTTGGAATCCGCAAACTGGGCGAAGGAGAGGCGCTCCTCGGGCGTGAAGTAGATGTTTACTGTGTTGCTCATTTCCTGCAGGGCACCCATCATGCCGTTGCGTGCAGTCTGAATCCGCGTGCGGCGCATGTTCTCGCGCCACTGGGCATCGGTCAGCCCCGTCACGCCCTGATGCTGGACTTGTTCGGCCACGAGCGGCAATTCGGCGGCAGAATCATCGAGAGCTTTCTGCAGGATTGCATAGGACTGCTGATGCTGCCGCAGACGGGTCAGAATGCGGACGTAGATTTTCACCCCCGCGTGATGGCTATCGCTGGCCAACAACTCAGTTCCAGCTTTGGAGACCCCTTGCTCGGCAAATGTGCGCGCTTGGTCGAGCATGTCCCAACTATCGAGACGCCGGGCGACTTCGAAGTAGTTGGCTGCGTTGTCCGGGCGCCCGTCGATCAAAGCAGCGCGCAACGCGGCGACGACCTCGTTGGTCTTGCCCTGACGGGCGCGGACGGTCGCGACTTTTTCCATCCACTGCGGGTCTTTGTAGGCAAGCTGATAAATGTGCTCATAGTCCGCGACGGCCTCATCGAAGCGCATGACGCGCTCCTCTAGCTCTGCGCGGGCGGTGAACAGATCGGCTCGATCCGGGCGGATCGCAATCGATTTTGCATAGGTGGCAATCGCCGCGGGATAGTTCTCCAGATTCGTGTAGGTGCGCGCCAGAACCATCGACCAGCGATAGTCCTTGGGGGACTGTGCCACGGTCTTTTCGTAGAAGTCGATAAGCCGCTGTTGTTGCTTATATCGGAGAGCATAGAGAGCAGCTTCGGTGACCAGAGCATCGTCCTCGGGAAACTTGTTGATCAACTCGATGTACTGGTCGACCGCACCGGAATAGTTGTTCATCCGCGTGAGGGCAGGAATCAGACCACGGCGCAGCGTCGCAATTTGTGCTTTACGCACGTCTTCCGGCAACGGTGCACTGCGGAATACAGCGATCTGGTCGAGATAAAACTGCTGCAGGCCTTTGTCGTCTCCGGATTGCGCGTAGGTGTCGGCCATCGCCGCCAGGTATTCACCGTTATACGGAGACTCTTTCAGCAATCCAGTCAACAAATCACGCGCCTGCTGAAATTGTTTGGCGTCCGTCGACTTGCGGGCCGCCTCGTAGATGAATTGTGAACTCAGCGCCGGATACGCATCTTTCGCCGCTTGCAGCAGCACGGCGATTGCTTGCGACTGCATCTTCAT
>Ga0335081_10023356_pt1 | contig 10003 bp, 12 predicted proteins | sample Lox_Sample_35_FD_206713 | JGI IMG/M metagenome (GOLD analysis project Ga0335081, IMG submission 206713) | Soil microbial communities from Loxahatchee National Wildlife Refuge, Florida, United States - Lox_Sample_3.5 | ecosystem: Environmental > Terrestrial > Soil > Wetlands | place: USA... | reverse complement strand
GTGGAATGCTCGCCGAAAACCGTGCGCCGATAAAGTCTACGGTTCAGAACCTGAATGCCGTCAGCCAGAAAATGGAGCCGCTGCTCCAGGACCTCCGCAAGACTATGGAGCAGGCGAATCAGACGTTGAACCACATCGATGCGACGATCGGGGAAAATCGCCCGGACATTCGCCAGGCCGTGATCGATCTACGGCGCTCTCTCGCGAACGTAACGGATCTGACCAGCCGCCTGAATAAGACGCTGGATGTGCACTCCGAGAACATCGACGAAATGCTCGACAATCTTCGTGCCGTTTCGGACAATCTGAAAGAATTCACCGACACCATTAAGACCAAGCCCTATACACTGATCCGCTCCAGCACTCCACCAGAGCACAAACCGGGAGAGTCACGATGATCCGCGCGAACCGCGAAATAATGAAGATGCCGCTTTTTGCAAGCCGGCAAACGAGGAGCAGACTTGGAGTTTGTTCCATGATCGTTCGAGGCGCGATTTGCCTGGTGGCAATTTCCGCGGGACTCCTCACCGGCTGCGGCGCCGCTCCTCGCAGTAAGTACTACCAGTTGACCGTTCCCAACCGCGTAGCGGAAGCCCCGTCATCGGACACTTCGGTGAAGCTGTTGATTGGCAGTTTGTCGGCTTCGCATCTGTATCGTGAAGACGGCATCGTCTATAGCCACGGCCCAGGGCAGTTGGGAACCTACCAATATCAACGGTGGGCAGAACCACCCACGGATATGTTCGGAGAGGTTCTGGTGCGCGAGCTGCGCGCTACCGGGCGTTACTTGGCCGTCCAACCTCAACGCAGTAACACAAGTGGAGACTTTATTATTCGCGGGCGACTGCACGATTTCAAAGAGGTCGACGGTAGCTCGATCCTGGCGAAAGTGACCTTCGAGCTGGAGATGCGCGATGTTAAGACCGGCGCGACGGTCTGGACGCACTACTATACGCACGACGAACCGGTAAGCGGAAAGGATGTGCCCGCCGTCGTCGCGGCAATGGACAAAAACGTTCAGCAGGGTGTCAAGGAAGTAGCGGCCAGCCTGGACCAGTATTTTGCATCACATCCGGTCAAGTAATCCGGAATGGTGACATCCTCTATAACCCCCTGGGGGTCCTGCCTGACGTCCGCCGGCCTTTGACTGCACAGAGGGATCTCCCCGCCGTTGCCGTACCCGCCTTGCCGGATTTGAGATCGCCACTGACGGTTCCTAACATACCCGGGTTTTTCACACGAAAATCGCCGCGTGGAAATTACCGTTCTGGTGAATCGTGGTTTGGCTGACAACAAAGTTTTGTATTCAGCCAAGTGAGCACGGAACGGCGGATGGCGGGAGATCAACATGTGTAACGTCTGACCAATGTTCCGGTGCACTAACTGTATCCGGAGCTTGACCGCGGAACAAGCGGTCATCCGCTCGGCCAAAGGCTACGTCGGATCGGCAACTCGTACCCTGAAAGGCGGTTGCTGACATAACTCTTGCCTTCCATGACCGTTATGATCGCCCGAAGCAGATCGCGATCCGCATCCCACTTTACAACATAAGCCATCGCGCCAGTGGCCATAGCCGCGCGAACTAGTTCCTGCGAACAGTGCGACGACAAGAATAGTATCTTGGAGCGCTGTACCGTGGCCCCTATTTGTTGTGCGACATCGATTCCATTCAGCCTGGGCAAATTGATGTCTAGCAGAATCAGATCGGGCTGCATTTCTGCTGCCATCTGGAGTGCGGTTACGCCATCGCCGGCCTCGCCAATGACTTCCCATTCTGGGTGCGCTTCGAGAATGCGGCGGACGTAGATTCGAAAGGGTGCAAAATCATCTACCAGAAGGATGCGAACTGTTGCCATTCTCTGACATGTCCCTGCCGTCCAGAAGTCGGAGATGATATTGCTGTGGGGTGATGTTGGACGGATCATTCGGAAATGCTTACACGGAGAAGTGCAGCAGTCATTGCTCCAGGGCAATGTTTTGGCACATGTTTTTTCAGAAAGAGCTTATTCAACTAGGAGGAGTGGGGGGTGATTCTGATCAATGTGTATGTTGGTTGTTTCTAAGATTTCTTTCGCTCATCGTCCGACTGAAGCATCAACCCACCGCAGAATTGCCTGATGGCTGCCCGCTCTGAATCTGCCAGGGATACAAATTCGAATCCGTGACGGAGCCCTTCTTGGTTGCGAACAACGGCCTGCGCGTTGAGGGCACTTTCGTAGTTCGGAATGGAAACCTGCAGTGTTACCACGGTACCAGCGGGGAATGGGTGGGGTAAGATTGCCCCCAACCCGCTTTCCGCGATGACGACGCAGCGACCCGAGAACTTCTGTTCTTGCTGATTACGAAGGGTAATACCCAAATCGGTGTAGTAACGCGGAAAACGACGTCGCCCTGACGATTGAACCGGTGGGGTAGCGACAACGGTCGACTTCTTGAACACTACTATCCAGCCAGTGCCTCCGCAGTTCGTACAGGCGGTTTCGTCAGGGTTCTTGCCGGTACCACCGCAGGCCTGGCATGTCGTATACCCAATTGTCTCCTGGCTCATGATGGTTCGGAACAACGACCGATCATTCTTACAACGAGCCAGCGTCACGGTCGTTGCTCCAGCGCAATGTTCTTGTACTTGCTCTGGAGAAAAGAGAAGTGGACTGGAAGGGAGTGGAGCGGTGATTCCGATCAGCCTTCGCGCATGAATAGTCGCTCAGGAGAGCGAATCAGGAGCTTGCGGCGGCCCTTTGCCAGCGCGCCTCGGCGTTGCCACTGATTGAGCAGACGGCTTGCAGTGAAGATGGTGACGTTCGACGCATTCGCCAACTCCTCATTCGTGACGTCTAGTTCAATCCCATCCCGTGTGGCATGGCCGATGGCATGAGCAAGGGTGACCAGCACCTCGGCCAGTCTCTGTCGCGCATTGCGACACGTCAGGGCCACGTGCGTGGCAACATACATGGCCAGGTAATCCGCAAAGATGGGCAGAGCATTATCCAACAGCCGCGGATATTTCTCCGCCAGCCGTCGAATCGATCTGCGGCCCCAAACCAAACCCGCCCCATCCTGTACCATCTCTGTCCCAACAATATAGTCAGCAGGCTCCGGCAGGAGCGCCGCACCGCCAAATATCTCTCCTGGCACTAACCAATGAAGAAGGAGCTTTCGGCCGTTCTCTGCGATGAAGAAGTACCTGGCTCTACCTTTGGTGAGCAAAAACAAATCGCCAGCCGGTTGTCCCTGGCTTATGACCACCGAATTGGCAAGGAGCCGCTGTGGTGTTGCCGCGGCCACAATCTCATCCACCGCAAGCGGTGCGATTCCATCCAGAAAGCGTGACTTCAGACGCATGCACTCTGCTGCCATGGCAGAGCATCTTGTTTCCCTTATGTATTGTGTGCCGAGCATCATATTGGCCGCAAGAAGGAGTAATTGACACCTTATCCGTTTTTAGTTTAGGGCGCGAATGGAGGGTTTCGAACTGGGAAAACTACCAGAGAAGAGCTGCACGCTTCGCGCAACGATTCGCGCTCCAAACGCCAAGGCTGCCGCGTTAATCGACCGCTGATCTAAATCCGAATTCAAGTCCGCTCGGTGTACCGGTAGCCCTCAAGATGTGTTCAAAAAAAAGGCCCCCATACGCACGGGTGGCCTGGGGCCAAGAACCTCCGGGAGAGTCTCCCGGCGATTCTTTTAGCGAGACGTGTCTGCAGAACAAGATATCAGGCGTACCGGTGGCCGCCATCTGTCAAATGTAGGAGCTATTTTGGACAAATGTTCAGTGGAGTTGGCGAGCCAAGGCTTGAGATCTTCTTCCTCACACCGACAGCCGCGGTTACTTGTTGTGGGAGGAAACACAAAGAAGAGGAAACACAAACAAAAATGGCCCGCCTTCTCCAGCGGGCCGAGGCGCAAGGGCGATTGCTTACTGCTCGCGGAGAATCCTCAGACCCAATGATGTTCCCAGCGACAACAGTCCCAGCATTCCGAGAAGCGGAACGAGGGAACCGGTCTTCGGCAGTTCCGCTGGGGTTGCCACGGGAGCCGGAGGCGCCGCTTCAGCGATCAAGATCGGGAGGTCCGCAGGCGGAGCTGCCGGAGGTGGCGGTGCTGTTCCGGTTACTTGCCTCTGTTGCTCGGCCACGGTCATGGGTACTTCGACAATCTTAGTGGCAGAGATTTTCATCCCTTTCTTCAGACCCCAGGCATCTGTTTCCTGTCCGTCAACCGTGAATTTCTGTCCCTTCGGAATCTTAAACTGCTGATTCCGGCCGTTTTCCAGCGTCAAGACTACCGAAATTGGCGGAGTAACATGCCACACTGTCCCCGTGACGGTCTGCACCGTGGTAATGGTCTGGGGAACTGTGGTGGTGGTGATCGTACGTTGCAGCTTCATGCCCGGCCGCAAATCGTGAACCCCGATTTGTTTGCCATCGACCGTGGCCTTGAAGCTCTCCGGCACGTTGGGAAAATGTCTGATCTCGCCATTTTCCATTTTGATCAGCACATCGTTGCCATTAACGCTGACCACTTCGCCGCGCTCGACGTTAACCTCTTTGGCGGCGTGCCCGCTGGTCGTGGTGGTTTCCGTTTTCACTTGCGCATATGTGCTCAGCGCCAGGGCCAAGCAAATCGCCCCGACCGCCAGCACTAGCCACGCTTGCATCCATCTGTTTTTTGCGTTCATCGTATGTTCCCCTTTTCAAAATTTACTTACTGGATTCATCAAGGTTTATCCTGTTCAATCAGCTTCCAAGAACTAACGTCCTTCCATCCGTGCCATTTTGTGAGGTGAATCTGCGAGTACAGCCTGGACGATATAGCGCTGCGGGGCACTGCCCACGAAGTAGAACGGGTAGCACGTCACAAGCGTCAGCGACGACCCCGCGCGCGGTTGCAGCACGGAGGTGTCGCTTGGATTCACGATGAGGACCCGATCGACCACGTAACTCTCAATCCCCTCCGGCGTGACCAAATCAATGCTATCTCCCGCGCTGACATCTCTCAGTACTCGGAAAAACCCATCCCGGTGACCAGCGATCCCGACATTACCTCCTTCCCCAGGGCGGGCGGTCCCGGCGATGCGGCCAACCCCCCGGTTCAAGGTCAGATCATCTGTGCCTTCCAATAGAGGAACCTCTAGATGAACCTTGGGGACGCGCAGGATCGCGACGGCCGGCGAAAACTGCATCGCCAAGCTCTGCCGGTATTCCTTGACGCGCTTTTCTGACCACAAGGCAACATCAGGCTCAGCCGCCGTCAACTGTCCCACATAGTCGCTCGGCGGATTCGCCGGCACGGATTGCTGGACTTTCGCGAACTTGCGCAGAGCCACACGTGACAGGAGAAACCCGTGAATACGTACCACCGCATAGATGGCAAGCAACAACAAGCCGCCTATCAGGAACAAACGCTCAAGCTTGGCTGCTATCCTCACTTCACCTCACTTCTCTTATCCCTTAGCCCGCCTTAGCGAAAAAACAACCTCGCTTGACCTTGCCTACATTCCTCCGGAGCGGCACGAGCGACCCACACTCCAAGTGACCAGGCTTTTACGTGGCACTGTAAAGAAAGAAAACAAAGGTCGACACTGTCATTTGTAACAGTTCCGGACATACGCAGTCTGAATGACACTGAGCTGGCGGAATGTCCATAAACCAAGAAAACAGTCCCACAGTAAGAGTTGGTAGCGCTGGCATCCATGGAATCAGCGGACCACGACTTGTTTTCGCAGGCTGGCTGGCACTCAGGCGGCCTACTAGAATAATTGGCAGTTTCGCCGCGCCGATTGGGCAGCTAGGCTCCTGGCCGTGCGGTCGGAGAAACAACTGTGCAACGACGGCCACTCGTAGAGCATTCTTTTTGCTCTGGATGTCACAGCGGGGCTATCGGTGCGCGCAAGAAGGTCAGCATGCAAGAACTCCATCATGCCATTACCGACGGCCCCGGCCACGCCGATCGAGGCCTAGCATTTGGTTTATAGATCGATAATGAATTATCTAAGGTATGGAATATCGTCAAAAAGCCCGCCTGCTTCTCGCCGATGATCACACCTTGGTTGCGGAAGCCTGCAAACGGCTGCTAGAGCCGGAGTTCGACGTTGTGGCCATCGTCAATGATGGGCGGGCCTTGATGCGTGCGGCTGTCGACTTCAGACCCGACGTGCTCGTCATCGACATCGCAATGCCCCTACTCAACGGACTCGATGCAGGCGAGCAAGCCAAGCATGCTTTGCCGGACGTAAAAGTTGTATACCTCACAATGAACGTTAGTCCCGAGGTAGCCGCTGAGGCATTCCGGCGTGGAGCTTCCGGATATCTGCCAAAAAGTGCTGCGGCTTCGGAACTGATCACCGCGATTCGTGAAGTGTTGAAGGGCAAATCATATTTGTCGCCACTGATCACGAAGGATACCGTCGACTTTCTTTTCAGGACAAGGTCACGTATAGAGGCTCCTCACATCACGAAGCGTCAGAGGGAGGTCCTGCAACTGCTGGCAGAGGGCCTTTCCATGAAAGAGGTGGCCTATATCCTGAAGCTCAAACCCGGAACCGTTGCTTTCCACAAATACCGCATTATGGTGACGCTTGGAATCAAGACGAACGCCGATCTCCTCAAGTATGCCATCAAGGAGCATATGGTTCCCGAGTAGCGACCGATAATGGATGCTGGCACCGGCGTGGTCGCCTTTCGCAAAATCACTTCTGAAAGTACCCCCCTAGCAAACCTGACAGTGTCAACAACCAGAGCCTGCTCGCTACGATCCGGTCGCGAGGACAGGGGAAAGCGTTCTTGTCAAAGCTACGAGAACGTACAGGGCTGCCAGTTCAGACATGTGTAGATGTCGAGGATGGATGCGGTATGGCACTGATAATAGCGGGAACGTTACTGATATTTCTGATTGTTAGCATGCTGCTTGTGCGCCTCGTAGACCGGGAGACCAGCGCGGAAAGTTGCGGTCGTTCGTATAGTAATGCATCGCTCTTCTCTCGGGGATCGGACGCATCAGTTGAAGCAACTGCAATATCCAAACGCCGCCTGATGACGATGCCTATCACCTCGAACGTAACCCCAACTGTTTGGCGAGCCGTAGCTCACTGGCTACGAAGCCGTGGTCGGCAGTTGTCCAAGAACAGCAGACAGGCAAAGTGTTTCCTGAGCACTCTGGTGTTATTAACAGCATGGTCCAGCGTCGCAGCCGCCCAAAAGGTCAAGGTGGGGTATGACAGAACCGCGGACTTCTCCAAGTACGCGACGTACACCTGGGCACCCCCTGGTGTTCCTTCCACACGACCGCTCCTATACCTGCAAGTCGTCGGCACTATCGATGAACATCTTAGGTCAAAAGGCCTTAGGAGGATTGAACAGGGGGGCGATCTCATCCTCGCAGCCTTGGGCGGAGTAGACTTCGGAGTTAACGTTCCAGTAGGGACACCGATACTGCCGAGTTACAGCGGTCCTCCGCCCTCGATTGATAGCGGCATGTGGATTGGAGCGGGTGGTTTTTCAGGCGGCGCGGCCCCCTTGGTGCCAGAGGGCACACTCCAGCTGGAGTTTGTGGATCAACGCGCCAACAAGGTGGTCTGGAGCGGTAGCGTGAGTGAGAAGTTCGATTCGGACAAAAAGAATGAGTCGCTCAGGCGACTGGATAAAGCGATCAGCAAGCTGCTCAATGAGTTTCCCCCGGAAAAGAAAAAGTAGCGTTGCTACGTTGCACAAGGGTTTGGTCCAGCCAGGCGGTCTTGCCCCCAAGGAGGAAGCCGTTTGGACCCGATCACAGGACTGGAAATCGGGCGGGGAGCGACGATGATCGAACCTCGCCGAGAATCCGCCTTTTTCTCTTCAGGCGGCTTGTCTGGTTGGGCCGGATTCGTTGACTGCGGGGACCACTCATCGGGCGAATGACTCTCCTTGGCGCTCCAACACCGCCTTGGCATTCACCGGCACCACATCGTTGACGCGGATAAATCCCGCATTGCTATCGTCTAGACTACTTTTTTCCCGGAGGATAATTCTTCAAAAGCTTGGCCACAGCCTTTTTCAGGTTCTTTTGCTGTTTGTCGGGTTTGGCCTTCGGGTCAAGGGTCTTGCTGGCCACGCCGCGCCAAACCAAATCATGATTTGCTGAATCGTACATGTCCAGCGACAACTGACCTATGTAGATTGTCGAGGTCTGCCCGTAGGTCGTGCTCATTCCACCCCCGCCATACCACCCTCCCCGATACCAACCTCCGCCATATCCCCAGTCCGAATTGTAGGACGTGAATTCCTTCTCCTGGCCAATCGCTACCTGATACCCGATGTAGAGGTCAGCATTATCGCCATCAACTTTGGACAGTCCTTTCGTCGCCAGTTCTGCATCCACCGCCGCAATGATCTGCTTGTCCGTCAGATCATTCGGCTTGGCTGCATCTTTGAAGGTTACCCATTTGTAGGTTTTGAACTTCGAGAAATCAGAATTCTTGTCGAAATTGTAGCGAACGTCCTGGCCAACTGCGCCGCTCGCAGCGAGCAGAATCATCACCGTTGAGAAAAAGATAAGTTGTTTCACTCTAACCTCCAACAAAACAGACTTGGGCGGTGCTGCATCAACCCGTTGACCGGGCGCATTGCAGACTTGCATCTCCGCTTATACCGGCCATCTTCGATCGGGTGTACTGGCACAATTGCCAGAGCGAAGACGGACCTTCGTCGCTTTGCGGCCGGCGTGCCACGAATCAGAGGAAAAAGAAGGGTCAGACATGATGGCGACCGGTGGCAGGCCGAAAGCCGCGACCGGATTGCGACGTCCAAGTCGAGGGCGGTCAGTGACAGGACGACCCGTCGTCGTCGAGCTTGCCGTCGGGGAGCGTCGTGGCCAGGAGCTGCGTGCAGCGGGTGATTTTCTGATAGAGCGGGTCGCGGTCCAACGCGTCGGGGGACATGGAGTAGTTCGCCGTGCCCATCGATTTGCGAGACTCTATAAGCATGTTGCTCCACTTCTGCACGTTGTTGAAGTGAGCGGTGAGTAGTTGAAGCGCATTTCGGTCAGAGTCTGTTGACACCGCTACAGTTGCCAGCTTGAGATCCTGAGCGGCCTTATCGCGGTAGACGAATACGCGGCTTCCGTCTCCGGGGACTCCGCGCTGTATGGCATAAGCCAGCGTGCTGTACCACTCCTTGATTGTGGCCAGGTCCTGAATGGCGGCATTCATGAAATCATTCGACAATCCAGGGGCTGTCGGTTGCCCATCAGCAGGAACCATCGCCGGAACGTCCGCAGGGGATGAAGGTATCGTGAGAACGATCTGATTGCCCTGGAAGGCCAGGGAACCGTTGGCAATTCGCGCCAGCGTTTCGAGGTCGATGTAGGACCGGCCGTTGATCTGGACAATTGTCGCGTCTCCGCTCCGACCGTTGACAACCAGAGTGCGCTTTTGCTGGTTGGCCTGCCCAAGCGCAACACCTGAATACGCCAGAACTGCCGCGATAATCCACCACCCGCTTGATCTACTGTGCATATCCTGCCTCTCAGATAAATGCAGCAAGGCTCCCCGCCCGCTACCGCGCGAGCTTTCTTGGCCAAAGGAAACCTCAGTCGGCATGATGGTAAGGAACGCGATGGGGTTGTTGAACTGGCAAAAGTGACGGTCGGACGGATTTCTGGCCGGCTGGTCACGGCGCCTTCCGGGCAGCCGCCTACGCCAGAATGCACGCACCCTTCGCCGGCAGCAGGTAATTAACCCACATTTCCTTTTTGAATCTAGCCGTAGGTCACCTTATGATCGCGCCAAGGCCAGCATTCATGCGGCTTGAGAGCACAATCAACATCGTGGAGGCCTCGATCCAGTTGGTGAGAAACAAAATCAGCCCTTTCAGCTCTCCTTCAACCCGTCTTTGAAGGTTGATTTCCAAGGCTCTCGCGTCACCTCCGACAGTGGTCTGCTCTTAGTGCGTGAGTTGGATGAACGTTTGGGATTGAGTGCGCTCATCGTCGAAAACATCCTGGACGATCGGCGCGGCAAGAACACGCA
>Ga0335081_10023353_pt1 | contig 10004 bp, 9 predicted proteins | sample Lox_Sample_35_FD_206713 | JGI IMG/M metagenome (GOLD analysis project Ga0335081, IMG submission 206713) | Soil microbial communities from Loxahatchee National Wildlife Refuge, Florida, United States - Lox_Sample_3.5 | ecosystem: Environmental > Terrestrial > Soil > Wetlands | place: USA: Florida... | reverse complement strand
GTCCCCGGCGGGATTCGAACCCGCGTTACCGCCGTGAAAGGGCGATGTCCTGGGCCGGGCTAGACGACGGGGACGCAGTCCCTAGGCAGGAAAAAACTCCGACGTTTACTGTACCAAATGCCGTCGCAACGGCCAAATGGCTGAGCGTCACGCGGACTACGGCGCAGCAGCACCCTGGACCGAGGCCAGCGCGGCGGCCTCGTTTTCGTAAAAGTCGAAAAGCTTATCGAGATGCGTCACTCCCAGCGACTGGCGGACCACTTCGTTGGCGCCCACCAGTTTCACCCGTCCGCCAACTGCTTTTAGCGATGAATAACAACGCATCAGGCTGCCGAGACCGGAAGAATCGATCACAGGAACACTCCCCAGAAGAATGATCAGGACCTTGGCGCCGCCGTTGATAGCTTCGCCCCACTGCGTGCGGAACTGGTCGACGGACTCGCCCATTTTCAGCTTGCCCTCGATTTCCAGCACCGCCGCACTGCCCGTCCTGCGCAGCTTGATGCTCATTGGAGGCATATGATACTCCGGCAGCATGCGTACCGGTAGAATAAGGTCTTCGACGCGTCAACATGGCCGACTCGCTTTATCTCAGTCTGTGGTTTCCCAGCTTCTCGGAAGACGAGATGCTGCCCAAATTGCTGTGCGTGTTGCGCCACTTCCCTTTCGCCGCCGAGCGCCCTGGGATCGGTTATATGGCGATACACCCAATTTCGTGGAATGAACCGGTCATCTATCAGGAAACCTTCGATTATCGCGCCACGCCTGAGCATGCGATTGAGACGGCCAGGGAGTTCCTGCACGACGACAATGCCTATGAGTTTGAAGCTCTGTGGGATCTGTGGACGCCGGACGAAGCAGGGAGCTGGGCGCGCGCTCCGCGAGGCGTCCGCTTCCTGGGCCGCGGTTTGAATTTCGATGAAGGCGCCTACGAGCAGGAAGGCCACGTCCAGGCGGATTTCGGCCTGGATACACCCTTCCTCTATGAAGACGTGAAGCTGACGCCGCTGACGGAAATGCGCGTGCGCGAAAACGTGCAGCGGCTGGTCGCGTTCACCGCCGCCGTGGAGAAAAACTGCGGAACAAGCACGCGACTGTTGTGGTCAGAATCGGACGAAAATCTTGCCCAGAAACTGATCGCCCGCTTGCAGAGGGTGCAGTAAGACAAACGCAGAGGCCGCAAAGAAACAGAGGTCGCAAGGCAGGCACGATACGCATTTTCCAGGAGACCCGGGCCAAGGGCGGTATGTACTTTCATTGCCGCCCGGATCACCTGGGAGCTTAGAGCATCGATCGAGTCTCTCGTTTGCTCTGTGACCTCTGCGTTCATCTTTTGATCACTTCGTTCTTCCGCCCTCCACCTTCAAGTCCTCGCTCGCAGCAGCCTGGGCCGCGGCCAGGCGTGCCGTCAGCACGCGGAAGGGCGAGCAGGAAACGTAGTCCATCCCTACGCGATGGCAGAACTCCACCGACGAAGGCTCGCCGCCATGCTCTCCGCAGATGCCAACCTCAAGGTGGTTGCGCGTCTTGCGACCGCGCTCGATGCCGATCTTCACCAGCTCGCCTACACCCTGCTGGTCAATCACGGCGAACGGATCCTGCTTGAGGATGCCTTCTTCCAGATAGGTCGGCAGGAACTTGTTGATGTCGTCGCGCGAGAAGCCGAAGGTAGTCTGGGTGAGATCGTTGGTGCCGAAGCTGAAGAACTCGGCATCCTTGGCGATCTCATCCGCCACCAGCGAAGCCCGCGGCAGCTCGATCATGGTCCCCACCAGGTAGTGCACCTTGGTCTCCTTCTCAGCGAAAACTTCTTCGGCGACCCGGCGCACCACTGCCGACTGGTTGGCCATCTCCTTCAAGCCGCTGGTGAGCGGGATCATGACCTCGGGGATCACCTTCACGCCTTCCTTGGCCACCTGCACCGCGGCCTCGAAAATGGCGCGCGCCTGCATCTCGGTGATCTCGGGATAGCGTATGCCGAGACGGCAGCCTCGGAAGCCCAGCATGGGGTTGAACTCATGCAGCTCTTCCACTCGGGCGAGCACCTTCTTCAGCTCCTTCAGCTTCGGTGACTTGGGCTTGGTGGCCTGGAGCACCCCTATCTCCACCATCAGTTCCTCCCGCTTGGGTAGGAACTCGTGCAGCGGCGGATCGAGCGTACGGATGGTCACCGGCAGTCCGTCCATGGTGCGGAAGAGGCCGATGAAATCGGCGCGCTGGAAAGGCAGCAGCTTTTTGAGCGCAGCGCGGCGGTCTTTCTCATTGTCGGCCATGATCATGGCGCGCACGTGCTGGATGCGGCCTTCGCCGAAGAACATGTGCTCGGTGCGGCAGAGTCCGATGCCTTCGGCGCCGAAGGCCCGCGCCTGGATGGCATCGCGCGGGATGTCGGCGTTGGCGCGCACGCCAATCTTGCGGAAGGGCTCCGACCAGCTCAGCAGCTTCTGCAGATTGGGATCGTCGGGCGAGGGCTCCAGTTGATTGAGCTTGCCCTTGATCACGCGGCCGGTGGTGCCGTCGAGTGAGATCCAGTCGCCCTCTTTGAACACCTGGCCGTGAACGCGCATTTCTCCGGCGTGCTCGTCGACGTGAACATCACCGGCGCCGGCGACGCAGCACTTGCCCATGCCGCGCGTAACCACGGCAGCGTGGCTGGTCATGCCGCCGCGGGAGGTGAGAATGCCCTTGGCCACTTCCATGCCGTGAATGTCTTCAGGAGTGGTCTCGGCTCGCACCAGAATGACCGGGTTCTTCTTGTGCGGACCGGCCTTGGCAACGGCATCATCAGCGGTAAATACGATCTGGCCGACGGCCGCGCCCGGCGAGGCCGGCAAACCGGTGGCCAGCACTTCGACCTTGCCGCTCTCATCCAGCTTGGGAACGAGGAAGTCATAGAGCTGGTTGGGATCGACGCGGAAGATGGCTTCCTCCTTGGTGATGAGCCCTTCGTTCACCATGTCGATGGCGATCCTCACGGCGGCGATGCCGGTGCGCTTGCCGTTGCGCGTCTGCAGCATGTAGAGGCGCCCATCCTGGATGGTGAACTCGAAATCCTGCACGTCGCGGTAGTGCTTCTCCAGGCGCGTGGTGATGTCGCGGAGCTGGTTGTACACATCCGGCATGACCTTGTGCAGCTCGGAGATGTGGACGGGGGTGCGAATGCCAGCCACTACGTCCTCGCCCTGCGCGTTCATCAGGAACTCGCCGTAGAACTCTTTCGCGCCGGTCGCCGGATTGCGGGTAAAGCCCACGCCGGTGCCGCTGGTCTCGCCCAGGTTGCCGAACACCATCGCCTGCACGTTAACGGCAGTGCCGAGATCGTCGGAGATGTTGTTGATGCGGCGATAGTGCTTGGCGCGGTCATTCTGCCAGGAGCCGAACACGGCATTGCGCGCCATCACCAGCTGTTCGTGCGCGTCCTGCGGAAAGTCGCGCTTGGCGTGCCTCTTGACCACCTTCTTGTATTCGGCGATGACTTCCTTCAGCGCCGCGGCGTCGAGGTCGGTATCCAGCTTCGCTTTTTTCTTCTTCTTGGTGCCGTCAAAGACTTCGTCGAAAGCGGCCTTCGGAATCTCCAGCACCACGTTGCCGAACATCTGGATCAGCCGGCGGTAGGAGTCATAGGCAAAGCGGGGGTTCTTGCTGCGCTTGGCCAGCGCTTCCACCGATTGGTCGTTTAGCCCGAGGTTGAGGATGGTGTCCATCATGCCGGGCATGGAGAACTTTGCGCCGGAGCGCACGCTGACCAGCAGCGGGTTTTCGCCCGTGCCCAGCTTCTGCTTCTGGAGCTGCTCCAGGCGGCTGAGCGCCTCGTCCATCTGGCGATCGATATCGGGCGAGAGCTGGCCGCGCATTGATTCGCGGCAGGCCTCGGTCTGAATGGTAAAGCCCGGAGGCACGGGTAGGCTGGCGTTGGTCATTTCAGCAAGGCCGGCGCCTTTGCCGCCGAGTTCGTCCTTCATCTTGCCGTTGCCGTCGGCTTTGCCGCCGCCGAAAAAGTAGACATACTTCGTCGCGGAGGCAGTTTTGGTTGGGGTTAGGGCGGGTATCGTCTCTGTACTCATTGAAAGTTTCCTCTCTAGGATTGCGGATAAATGGGGCCTGAGCTATGAACGAAAACTCTCTATTATGAACCTTTTCCCTCGGTAACGATCTCGGAAAAATCGGCTATTGTCGAAAAATTCATGAGCAGCGATTGCAGCAGGGCCAGCCGCAAGGCGCGCAGAGATTCGTCCTCGACCATCACCATGACCATATCGAAGAAAGTATCGACAGCGGGGCGGAGCCTGGAGATTTCCACCAGAGCATCGGCATAGTTGCCCTGGGCCCGCAAGGGTTCCACCTTGGCCGCGATGCTCTCCATCTCGGAAGCCAACACTTTTTCGGCGTCCTCGCGCAGGTCCCGCGGATTGAAGCCTGCGGCAATTTGCTTCTTCGTCTCCTGCGCCTGGCGCAGGATGTTCTTGATGCGCTTGAACGCAATGGAAATGTGCTTGAAGTCTTCTGTATGCCGGACATGCGATACCGCCCGCCCGCGCGCGACTGCGTCCACCACGTCATCGGCCCCGGCGGCCAGCACAGCATTCACGGTGTCGTACTCCAGGCCGAGCACGTCGCGCAGGTAATGTTCCATACGCTCGCGGAAGAATCCGGCCAGCGCGTCGTCGAGCCCCGCCCCTGCCGAAAACGCTTTCTTCGCTTCGGAACCTTCATAGCCGGTGAGCGCGTCAGACCACAGGTGGCGCAGGCTGAGCGGCAGCTTGTGCTCGGCGATAGTCTTAACGATGCCGTTGGCCTGGCGGCGGAGCGCAAAGGGATCCTTCGACCCTGTGGGCTGCAGTCCCAGGGCGAACATTCCCGCAATGGAATCGGCTTTGTCGGCGATGGAGAGCACGGCGCCCTCAACCGTGCGCGAAACACGGTCTTCCATGGACTCCGGCTTGTATTGATCGTAGATTACGGCAGCAATGGCGTTGCGAGTATCGTCGTTCAGGTTGGGATCGAGCTGCTGCGCGCGCGTGTACAGCCCGCCGACGATCCCCTGCAGCTCGGTGAATTCCTTCACCAGCTCGGTGGTCAGGTCGGTCTTGGCCAGCAGCGCCGCCTTGTGCACGATGCCGGGGCGGACCTTCACGCCTGCATCCTCCAGGCTCTGGCAGATCAGGCTGGCCAGCTTCTGCACGCGCATGCTCTTGTCGTAATAGCTGCCCAGGTCTTTCTGGAAGGTGACTTTCTTCAAGTCGGCGACGCGATCGCGCAGCGGACGCTTCTGATCGGTCTGCCAGAAGAAGCGCGCGTCGTTGAAGCGGGCACGCAGCACGCGCTCGTTGCCGTGACGGATGATGCCCGCCGGATCGGCTTCCGTGTTGAGCACGGCCAGGAAATGCGGCGCAATCTTGCCGTTCGCATCCTCGACCGCGAAGTACTTCTGGTGATCGCGCATCACGGTGACCAGCACTTCCTCAGGCAGGCTGAGAAATTCGCGATCGAAATTGCCGAGGATCGCCGATGGCCACTCGGTCAGATTGGCCACCGTGTCGAGCAGTTCGGCGTCTTCACGCCAGCGCGCGCCGGGGACAGTGCGCGTCGCGGCATCAAGGGCTTTGCGAATGCGTTGCTCGCGCTCGCTGCGGCTGGCGATCACCTTCACCTCGCGCAGGGTCTGCTCGTAAGCGCTGGCGCGCGGGATTGTGGCCGAAGCTCCCAGGATGCGATGCCCCCTCGTGCCTGCCTGCGCCGACATGCCGAACAGTTCCAAGGAAATCGGCTTCTCGTCGAGCAACGCCACCAGCCAGCGCAAGGGCCGGACAAAGCGCTCGTTCTTCACTCGCCAGTACATATTCTTCGGCCAGTAGAGCGCGGCGATCTCTTTGGGCAGGGCGTCGGCCAGAACTTCGGCCGCCGGGCGCCCGCGATTGATCACCTGCGCGGCGAGATATTCGCCCTTGGGCGTGGTGATTTTCTCCAGCTTCTCGACTGGAATACCGACTTTCTTGGCGAAGGCCTGGGCTGCCTGCGTGGGTTGCCCATCTTTAAATGACACCTTTAAGGATGGACCCAGAACCTGCTCTTCAGCATCCGGTTGCGAGCCAGCGACTCCGCGCACCAGAAGCCCGAGCCGACGCGGTGTGGAGAACGATTCCAGCTTGCCGTCGGCAGCCAGCCGTTCGCGAGTCAGGACTTCACCGACGCGACGTGCCAGTTCTGCCTGGGCGGCATCGATCATCCGCGCCGGGATTTCTTCCAGTCCGATCTCGAGCAGGAAGTCGGGCATCAGTCAGCGGCTCCTTGCTCTTTCTTGCGTTGTGCCGCCTGCGGAGCAGCGCTTCCCTGCTGCTCGAGATAAGCCTTCGAGACGCCGACGGCCAGATTGCGCACGCGCGCGATCACGCCCACGCGTTCGGTGACGGAGATGGCGCCGCGCGAATCGAGCAGATTGAAGAGATGCGAGCACTTCAGGCACAGATCGTAGGCGGCAAGCAGCGGGAAGCGGCGTTTCTCAGCGGCTGCGGCTTGGTCGGAAACCTTGTCAGTCTTCTTGATCGCGCGATAGCGGGCAAGCAACTCCTGGCACTCCGCCTCGTACAAATCGAAGTGCTTCCACAGATATTCGACGTTGGCCATCTCAAAGTTGTAGACCGAGAACTGCAGTTCATCGGCGTGGCGCACATCTCCGTAGGTGACCACGCTTCCGGTCTCGGGATCGCGCGCCCACACGATGTCGTAGACCGAATCCACATCCTGCAGGAAAGCGCAGATGCGCTCGAGACCGTAGGTCAGCTCCGCGCAGATAGGATCGAGATCGATGCCGCCGCACTGCTGGAAGTAGGTGAACTGGGTAATCTCGAGACCATCGAGCATCACCTGCCAGCCGATGCCCCAGGCGCCCAGCGTGGGCGATTCCCAGTTGTCTTCCTCGAACTTGATGTCATGCTGGCGCAGATCAATACCGATCGCGGCGAGCGATTCCAGGTAAATCTCCTGCACCGTCGCCGGCGGCGGCTTGAGAATCACCTGCAACTGCGTGTGCTTGTAGAGACGGTTGGGATTGTCACCATAGCGGCCGTCGGCGGGACGGCGCGAGGGTTGCACATAGGCGACGTTATACGGCTGCGGCCCCAGTACGCGCAGAAATGTTTCCGGCGCGCTGGTCCCGGCGCCGACTTCGAGGTCGTGCGGTTGCTGCACCACGCAGCCGCGGTCAGCCCAGAATTTTTCCAGCGTTAGGATCAGATCCTGGTATGTCGGCGCGCTCTGTTTCACTTGGTACGCTCAGGTAGTTTGATGGTGCTCGGTCCGTGCTTCTCGTAATAGGCAACTACTGCCCGTTGGCTCTTTTCGTCCCACTTCACTTCCTTCGGAATCGCGAAATCTCCGTCCGTCACATCTCGCGTCGACCGCGAGCTACGAACGAATAGAACTAGCTTCCCGGGCACTTCGAACAACGCGTATTCGCCAGACGGGGAAATGAACGGCCGCCCGACTTGCACTCCGATTCGCTTTGAATGCCAGTACAGATCCGTGTAGTGTCCGGTTTTCTCAAAACAATTCTTGCAGTCGCTGAGGTCAACGTGTCTCCACTTCAATTCATACCCGTGGCCGAGATGTTCATCAGCGAAAGCTTGGACGACCCCGCCGACCTCTTGTCCGTAACACCCGGCCTGAGCCGTCAGCAAGACAATCAGAAAAACGAAGCACCGTCTCATGCGAGCCGCTCTAACATCGCTGCGGTGACCAACTTTTTCTCCACATGCCGCTCGATGCGTTGCGCCAGAAACTTGCGCAAGTCGGCGGCACGCTGGCGTGGCCAGGGGTCGCCGGCAAAGCTCTCGACCGGCTGGCGGAACATCTCCGCCGCGATGGTGCGCGACTCCTTCGACATCTCCGACGACGCCAGCCGTTTATGCGCGGCGCACATCAGGCCGTCGGCCAGGGGATGAAACCACGCGCGATGACCATTGAGCTCGGTGCCGCAAACAATGCAGTCACTCAGTTCGGGGAGCAAACCCACCAGCCGCACGGCCCACAGATCAAAATAGGTCAGCGGCATCCAGATGGCGTCCGCCCGCAATTGCCCCAGAACCGAAAGCGCCAGCCGGAACATGGCATCGTTGGCCTCGCGGTCGGGCAGGACGTCGTCCAGCACCTCGGCGATGTAACCGAGCGCCACCGCCCGCGGATAGTCGACTTCGCTGGCCAGCGGCGAATCCAGCACGTCGCACGAATCCAACCTCACTAGTTCCTGCCGCTCGCGCTCTTCCCAGTACAGTCGCACGTACGTCAGCGGCTCGAGCGCGCCGCCGAAACGCTTTTTCGACCGCTTGGCCGCCTTGGCCACGCCGCGCAGCTTGCCCTCCGCGCGCGTAAACAGCGTAACCAGCAGATCAGCCTCGCGCACCGGATAGCTGCGCAGCACGATCGCCTCAGACTGCTTCAATGCCATGAAACGCCCGTATTACCAGCGCCGCCGGAGTGCTCCGCGCAACCCTCGATTGTAATGCACAGCGCCGATTTGAGACACATCACCCCCGCCCACGCCGCCGCGTCGTTTTCTTTTTGGGCAATTTGGCCTTGATCAGTTCGTACGAGGCGCGGATCAGCTCGCGCAGCTCCCGTGCCGGCAGGACGCTGAAGTCCCGGAGGCCGATCCACTGGAAGCGACCGACGTACGCGGCCGGGCGCGCGCCCTCACGCTCCAGCAATTCGGCAAAAGTCTCAGGATCGCACTTAAAAGCGATGCGATCTTCGCCGGCTGGATTCAGGCTGACGCTGACGAAGATCTTGCCGCCCACGCGGAACAGCAGCGCATCCTCCCACTGAATTCCCTCGGTTGTGCCGGGAAGCGAAAGGCAATATTCGCGGATGGAGTCGAGCGCGGTCATCGGCAGGAGAAGCAAGCGGAGGACGCGCAGCCACTACCGGCTGCGCGCCACCAAGATACACGAGAATCCCTTGGGAGCGCGCTGCAGGGTCGAAGCTAGCGCCCGTAATACTGAGCGTTGCGAGCGGTGAAAGCCTTCCACTTCTCCGGCAGGTCATCGAGAGCGAAGATGGCCGACACCGGACAGACTGGCACGCAGGCGCCGCAATCGATGCACTCCACCGGGTCGATGTAGAGCATCTCTTCCGCGGCGTGGTTAGGCTCGTCCTTTTTGGGATGGATGCAATCAACCGGGCAGGCGTCCACGCATGCCGTGTCCTTGGTGCCGATGCAAGGCTCTGCGATCACATATGCCATAGCTCTTCCTTCCCCCTCCAGTTGGTGAATGAATGCGTTCCGAACGGAACATTCTAGCAGATGGTGGCGGCAGCAATCAGCAAAGCTGTTTACGGTAAGAAGGCGGCCTTGTGCTGCATCTATGTGCAGCGAACGGAAAGCTCAGCCGCCATTCCCATGCCCTTAACCTTGGCTTCCTCGCTTTCGAATCAATACATTATCCGGACGCGCATCGAAGCCGAAATCACGCTCCACGCGTTGATACCACGCGGCATCGTCCAAGGCGGCCCATTCGATCCACTCCGCGTCGCTCATGGCGTTTCGCCACTGTAGGAACGGAACCGCGTCCGGTCCGACCGGATGTCGCAGGACCCATGTCCCGCTGTCGACGATTTCCAGAATCCGGTGGGCCACGACGGAAGCCGGAACCGGATTCTTCAGTGAGCCCGCGAAGAGGCCGGCAAAGCGCCGCACATGCCGGTACTCCGTCTGCGGCGGCACGGATGCTCGCTTGGCCATCGAGGTTGCGATGATGCCCGGCTCGACCATGGCGACGCGCACATTAAAGGGTTTCATCTCCTGCGCCAGAGCCTCGGTAAGCGCCTCCAGCGCCCATTTCGAAGCGGTGTAAGGAGCCATCGGTGAGCAGGCGATACGGCCGGCGACCGACGTCACATTGATAATGCAGCCGCTCGCGCGTTTGCGCATATGGGGTACCACTGCCTGAATGCAGCGCAGCGGGCCGAAATAATTTGTCTCCATCACTTCCCGAAAGTCGCTGATAGGA
>Ga0335081_10023351_pt1 | contig 10004 bp, 8 predicted proteins | sample Lox_Sample_35_FD_206713 | JGI IMG/M metagenome (GOLD analysis project Ga0335081, IMG submission 206713) | Soil microbial communities from Loxahatchee National Wildlife Refuge, Florida, United States - Lox_Sample_3.5 | ecosystem: Environmental > Terrestrial > Soil > Wetlands | place: USA: Florida... | reverse complement strand
TGCAAAGGAAACGAGTACTTCTGTGAAATCGATGAGGAGTATATCACGGACCGATTCAACTTGACCTATCTCAACAGCGAAGTTCATCATTACAACGAAGCTTTAGAGCTCATAACCGATGGCTTTGGTTTGCAACCTGGCTTTGCGAACAGTCTGCTGACGTCCTCCTAGATCAAAATGTCGACCCAGACACCCGGGACCTCGTTGAAAAAGCCGGGAGTCATCTGTACGGACTTCTTCATGCAAGATATATCCTTACCTCCCGTGGACTCCAGAAAATGGTGAACCGCCGCCCATTCGATATCGAGTTTCTCACCCTTGATAGAGAGACAAATACGTGAACGCTCATTTTGGTCAATGTCATCGGGTTCTGTGCAGAATGCAGAATCTATTACCAGTAGGCCTCTCTGATAGCCCCCACACATCACCCGTCAAACTTTACTGTCCTCGCTGCGAAGACATATATGTCCCGAAATCTTCCCGACATGCTTCTATTGATGGTGCCTATTTTGGGACCAGCTTTCCGCATATATTTCTTCAATGCTACCCCAACCTTATACCACAAAAGACTGAGGAGCGGGTTTGTGCAGCTAGGATGTCAACCGCTTATGTTTAGTACATACCCAAGCTTTTCGGTCTCAAGATACGCGAGTATGCAGAAATACATCGGTGGCAGGACAAAGCCAGAGAAATTATCAGGGCGCGGCTGGAAAACAACGAAGCAGAGAAGGATGAAAATACGGTGATAAACTGATGTGTATGGAAGTTCGGCACGTGCGACATTGAAACGCAGAGGAGATTTCAGTTATCATTTCGGTTTAGGTACTCTATTTGCGGGTTCCACTCTTGCATAGCCTGTTAAAAGAAAAATCTCGAAAATTTCTTGTTTCCGCGCCGCTTCTTGGAGTCTTGTTTAGAGGATGATCACTCCGTAACCAACATGAAACCCGAGAGGCGCCTATACGAATCCACTAACGAAGGTGATCGATCGGGTAGGCCAACATGTGTCAAAGCCTTCCGTAAGGTGTTGCCAGTATCTAATCGTTAAACTTTCGTCCTCAGACCAAACATACTATCAAAAGACGTGAGAAATCTCGCAAGTTCTTTACAAAGGTCCCAATCTCCCGCGTTTATGGCTTTTGTCAATAACCGTACAGTGTCCTACGCATCAACCCTAAAGGAAATAATGGGAGTACCTGGCTACTATCTTTCAAGTGTTCCAAGGTGTGAAGAACCAGTAGGTACCCTCCCGCGCTTTTCAGCATCCCTCGCTCCATGCACTGTTCAAATAGATCCTTTGGTCTGCCAGCGAACTGAAAGAGGTATCGCCATAATCGGATTTCTGTCTTACGGGTACATCCAACGACTACATCTAACATATCCTTTGGGAAATTCCGCAGCAATTCGATGACACGAGGGAGGAGGGCTTCTTGTACCCGTCAGTGCGCGCTATTACTGGACGTACCTTCGGCTGAAGGACGAGAGTCTGCTTCTCGTTCAAGAGTATCATGCAATAGTAATTCCAGGATGTGAGGAAAGAAATAGAGATCAGAAAATTCTGAAGCGAAGCACAGGGCCTCGGCACCACGCCTCAGCTCTAGCAATCGCTGAAGTATGCGATGAATAAACGGTTGTGTCTGTTGAAATTAGTGTTAATGAGCCACGCAGTGGGCACGAACCGACGTCTTCAGCCGATAGGAAGAAAACCCAGACGCCCGATGACTTCCTTTGACGGATTCAACGCCGACGATGATCCCATAGGCCGGAATAATGGTCAGCGGATAGAAGTCTAGGTTTATTGATATAGGAACGTCTCGAAGAATATCGCGGTTCAATGGTGAGATCCAGATCTACCCTGAGCCGAGCCAGATAAATATGGTTACCTTCACAGCCTTGCCATCCCAAGCCCAGACAGAACCATTTAAAGTCGGTATGGGAGACTCTTCTCCGCGGTTCGGCAATAACATGAAAAACTCGACTTTGTCGGCGAGGACTCTCATGTCGTATTTGAGGTCGGTTCCTGGAACTTCGGAACGAGGGGCTGGGCGGAGCATGACAAGTTTCCCATCGAGAACGAATACCACGGTTGCCACTGACGCGTCCTCAGACGGATCGCCGAGTCCTATGGTTAGACGATTCCTTTAAGGTACGCACTTATATGATCTTCGGGCTGGATCCATGAAATTGCACGAACTCGATTGGGCGAATGAATGATTCCCTTGAAATTAATCTGCCCAAACTGAACTAGCCTGGGAGGTGCATAGTAGCCCCCGGATTCGATGTATGGGACAACCAAGAAATGATATAACGTATTGTCTTGACAATAGACGAGCAGCGAATCGGCAATCAATGACATCAAGAGTATGGGTGCAGGAAACGATTCTTTGTGAAGCCAGGAATGTAAATTCATGCTGGAAGCATTGCGGTGATAAAGGCGAACCTTATCTCAGCAGATTCAAAGCGGAAAACTACCTCATGATTGTCTCCGAAGTCGCCAGCTATCAACAAAATATTGCCGTACCAGCACATTCCGCCTCTAACATGAGGAACCTCGTCCGCTACACCCGAGAGATCTGAGGACTCGTCGAGTGTCTCCAGCAGTCTCCAGCGACCTGTAGCGGTCGACACATGGGCAAATCCGGAAGACCCGGCCAAAGATACATAGCGAACGTCTGCCGAAACAGAAACAAATTTGACAACGGAGTTCTCCCGGAAGAAGTCGGAAGGTAAGGCGATACGGGAAAAGTTGGATGCCTCGGGGTTGATTATATCAAATACTTTTTGGGTCGTGCCCTTGTACAGCAGAAGTTGCTCCTCTAATTGCAGAATAGGTTGTGCAATAGTGTCCTATAAAAATGAGTCACGGATTCCACCCAGCAACGTACCGTGTTGTAGCATTGAGTCACCACGTTCCTGGCCAAGTTGATAGACTGTAGAGATCGCGAATTTCTTTCGGCAATGATGAGATTGAGGCCAGACCATCCCCAACAACAGTCTACAATAAGGGCCTCAGTGCTTTCAGCTGAAGCCCCATTTGGCACAGCGTCCGTATCCTCGACGCTGCCCGAAGCGAGAAAATGGCCATAAACACTCCATAAGTACCAATGGCTCCGAGACACGACAAGTAACGCATACCCATCATGAGAGAAAGCTAAGCGGGTTATTTCATGTGTGGCGAGTGGAAGCTCTCTAGTCTGATGGGGAAGGTTGATCCGGTGAGAAAATCCGACGTTCCCGCAATAATCCTTGACGATGTACACATAGACGATGCCCCTGTTGCAGTTAGAGAACGATGCTTTTGTATTTGCGAAGACGAACCCCTTGCACGCGACCGCTACTAGCGAAAAACGAGCATTAATCGAAGCTTGAAGGGCAAAATTTTGGGCGCCATCGTGAAACTTCCATCCTTTCCAGATTTTATGCCCCTTGTTCAACTGGCCCGACTACAACATGAGAATCAAAGAGCATAGACTAATAACAGTACCTCGGGCTTTCTGACGGAATAGGCACTCCCATCCTTGGTTACCCAGGCTAGCAGGTTTGTGCGTTTGTCGTAAACCATATGGACAACAGGTCCGTTGCAATTGATCCAGTCCATTTTGGCAAGGAGTTCGGTATGGGATTGGTTCGAGGGGTCTTGCCACATCACATACTGGATGGCAGGAGGACGCTCGGTGGCAATGACCAGCTGATCGTCCAGTGTCAAATAGCTGCACAGTATTATTGGTTTCCAATGCAATGAAAGGACATACCAGGAGAGGCGAGAATCGACTTTGATGATCCGCTTCTGCTTTAGAGAATAGGGCATGATAAGTTCAGATTCGAAGGCTCCTGCAAAGGAACGGCGTCGGTGAGAGGTGAGCGACCTGCTGGTGTCCAACTTGTAGCGAGCCTCGGGTGGGTGGCTTGTCAGCGTGACTGCGTAAATAATGAGGAAGTCGTGTTCCGTCGACAAAATGGCTTCCATTGACTGGCCTTCCACGCCATGGAGATTGATAGACACGTTCCTCCCGTAATGATCGATCGAGTCGGGCGAACGTTGGAGCAGAGCGACAATAGCCATAGGCTGCAGCACAGACACATAATCAGAGCGGAAGGGAGAAGCAGCGAATGGTGGGGAACGATGGGAGAAGGGGAAGGGGGGGAAAGGCCGGAGGGACACGCGGGCGGCAGCAGCAGCAGCAGGAGGAGGAGGATACCTGCGTTTGCCAAATGAACATCTCCGAGGCCGTGGCCGTGGCAAGCAGACCCCCCGACGCCGAGCTGCCGAGCGCAATAATGGGCTCGGCGGCCGCATCGCCAGGAGGCAGAGCGTGGAGCGAAGCGACGCCTAGAGGCCAGTACATGGCGGCATGCGCTGCTGCGGCAACAAAGACAGTGTTTCCTTCACGGACAGTAGCGCACACACCACGCTCTGCATGGGGCACGCTATGGGGACGAGGGGACGTGGGAGCAAGAAAGTCGACGTTGAGGCGTCGCTCCGCCAATCACCGTAAAGTAAAATAAGGACGTAAGAAAAGCTTAATTAATTAAGGGTTAATTTCTCCAAATTCATATTCATCTTGGGGATATCCTCATCCTCCCTGGCGGCTCCGGGAACGGCTCGTCTCGTGGGCCCCACGCTGCCTGCCGGGATGGAGTCCAAAGGAGCCGGAGGAGAAGGAGGATGCAGCCCCGCAGGCCCCACGGACCTTGCGCCGACTTCACGAGAGGTGCCTTCAACCCCCCAGGGGCTTGTCCCATACTCTACTGACGCTGTTTGGCATGCAACAGGTCCTCTTGCATCACGTCATAACACAAAGCTCGCCATCTCTTCCCCAGTCTGCTGCGTTGGCCTTGCTCTTTGGATCAGAAAGCCCGCATCCCGTCGCAGATGCCCCCATCGGCTTCCATGCGGCGCACCTTTCCCCGACGGACCGCAACCAGGCCCCCCTCTCTTCCCTGTCCGTCCATATCGTTGCTCTTGAGAATGCCATCTCGTCACTCAAAGATCTACAGAGACAATTATCGTCGTCCTCGCGAGACTGCCTGAAGCAATACGTCCTCTTACGGGATCTCGAATCACAGATCTTCCAAGTCGCTTCTCTTATAGCCCTCTCTCCTGCGCCCGCCCTGAGCTTTGCCATAGTAGACACCCCTCGACTTTTGGCCACGGCGATTCATCTCGCCGCTATTGGGGATACTGGTTCCGTCGACCTCGTTCACCACAATATCCTACGTATGGTAAATCATCTATTCGGCGCGCTAGCATCATCGTATTCTGGCCTTCGAGAAATGATGATAGCTTTCGAGGACGCCAACCTGGAACACGCTTGGTTAGCGTGCTTTGTTGGACAACTCGCCGACCTCTCGTTCATTGCTGAGCTCCGACGAGCACCGGGTATCATGTCGCTCGTGGAGGAAGCCCGCCTCGCGTCTAAAGACGATGATGTGCATCCCAACGTCAGTCTTTCAAAACGTGATCTTGGGATCGTTGGCGCGTCCTTGATCGACTGTTGGCGGATCTGCGAAATTATCCTTCAACGTAGGCTATGGGACTTTGACGAGATCCGCCGCCACTCTGATGAGATCCATCATGCCTCAATTCAATTGGCCAAATCGTGTAGTTATGAAAGTGGTCGCGAGGTCTCGTCCACCCTTTTCTAGCTGACGTGGAACAGGCTCTGTGTGCCTCAGCGATGGATACCCCACTTCCGAAATTTTTTGTGGCGCTGGAGAAGCATTCCGCATCTCAGAGTTTATGTGAGGTGGCTAGGTACTTGACCGTTCAGCTTTTCCAGGTTGGCCTACAGTATCGCCACTTGCTTTCCTCCGTCGGCGAAGGTTCTCTGCAGCAGTTGTATCGCCACCTCGAGCCTTCTTCCATCCCAGCTTCCACGCTGGCTCCCAAACCAAATTATCCCTTTCAACTTCGAATACTATTAGAGCTGATCGACAATCCGCAGCTATTGCTTTCCGACATCAACTACGCTTGTCAGTTGAGTATCACACTATGTACAATCTCCACTTCTTGCCAGTATCCGACGGGATGTATCGACTTCATTGCTGCCGTCTCAGAAGCCCGCATCCCGCTTTCTTCCTTTGGGCTTTTATCTTCTGCATTGGAGGAACTCGCCGCTTCCTTGTCAGCATATACAGCCGACGATGATTCGAGCCCAGGCCAGCTTCGATATCCCAAACCACCCTTCCCACTTCCAACCATCGAACGACTTCCCAATGGTTCAAAAATTTTCCACCGATCTGACGCAATCGCATTTGCCTTACGTTCCGCGATGAGTCTTTGCAATATTCTGGAAAAGTTGTACGCATACTGTCGAAGCTATTCTATCAGAGTGTCCGGTCCATCGGCTTACCAAACATCCCCAGTCAGATACGTCATCAGATCGAGCATCAAAGCCATCCATGTATTTCGCGGAATTCAGGGATATCCGTGCTCAGTAGCGTTCAAGGCGGACAGAGCAGCCCTGAGACTCCTATTTCGAATAGCTTCGGTTGGATTTCCCGCTTCCGCCGTGATATCGGAGACGACCGGTGTTGATGACATTGAACTGGTGATTCAAGAAGTCATTAGCGAGGGTACCCAGTCTCCGAAAAGCTTCGAAACGTCGCTTGCTATATTGTCGTCTCTCTGTACGGCCTGGAAGTCGGATGATATCATCGTCAACAATCGCTTATCGGGTGCGTTTTGCCGATCTCTTCGCAAGTTTATCCCCGAGCTGTCCGAAATGCTCCTGATGTGGGATGGGGATTGTGATCAAATTTTGTGGTTAATGCGAAATGCCACCGAGATGGGACCATGTGTGTGGAATGAAGTCATCAGCCGTGTAGAATTTTGGAGTGCAAAAGGTCATATTCGCTATCTTCGGAGATGGTTAATAGTCATGCGAACACTACTCGTCAGACAGGGTTCCGTTGACACATCTGTCGTTGATCTGCAAGACGCTTTTGTCCGTCGTGGTGCTGGAAGATCCTTAGAAGTATGGGTCGATCAGATTGCGACCCTCTTATCCGAAGCCGACATTGATGTTATCGAAGAACTAAATGGGATTCGTTCCTTGACGAGAGGAGTATTTTGCGAGGAAAGTGGTGAAGTCTTGAAAGGTATACGAAGTTTATGATACTGACTAATGCCTCAGATAATCCTGATATTGATGATCTCATTTACGTCAACTCGACCGATTATTTGGACGACCTTACGTCCCAAGAGTTCCCATCGTTGTATCAACGCCCATCATCCCCCTCATTTTGGCGAGGACGACTTTCGCCGGAGCATATGAATACCATGACGGAGGACATCTCACCATTGTCTATCCCGAGCGGAGGAGGACCTGCCTTGCCCCTCCGAAACGGCGGTGGCGGGAAGGTATATGTTCAAAATGAATTTCGCAGCGCGCATGGAGCGTCGAGGAACACATCGAGAGCACCGTCTGTCCATGTAGATGACTTCAATACAATATCTTAAGACTTCGTGTCGGCTGAGAACCAAAGCTGCTTTTTCATACTAACTCGCCCCTTCTATTTATTCTTGTCGTGTCATTTTCGCTTGTCCGCCTCGATCTTCCGAAAATGAAACTCACTTGTCCACTTAAAAATTCAGCAATCACTATGTTATATTGTCAACTACGCAGTCTGCCCTTGTCCAATGCGCATTAGCGCTGGTTCATACAAGGGATTTTACCCTGCGAGAGATGTGCCCTCGGTTCGTTGCAAAGAGGAAGCACCATGATCCCACGCTGGCCAAGAGCGCGTTGACAATACACACAACATAGTATGTCTGCTCCCTTACATCGCCGGACCATATTGGAGAAACGCGGCCGTTGAAGGATCATGAAGGCTTATCAGGAGAGTTGGCATTGTGTAGCTAGAGTGTCATGACGCTGTTCGTAAAATAAATTTTAGATTTACGGAGCCGTAGGATGCTCTTCAGCTGTTCTCATCCTAAGTGAAAACTTGCCCTCAATATCATTGCGATGTTGAAGCTTACTGTCAATGGTACCCAGTCTGTCAAAAGCGCGACGAAAACTGCTTAGGCGCAGAGGGCGAATGCAACGGAGCGACAATCGATAGCTCCGAAGTTGGGTTGGCCCCCTGACGTCGGATGAAACGTCGCAATTACGATGTCTAAGGCTCATCAACTGTGTGTAGTAAATAAACGAAATGGCCGGAGTCACGGTCAACGGCAAGGCCCGTACGAATGACCAACCGGCAGACCCGAAGGAGCAGTGTCCACGATCAGGCCCCAGCTATCCATCATGAATTGTGCGAACCCAAGTCTGAAAATCCAGTTAGATTTGCTTCAAAAACAATGACCCATACTCAATGAAGCCAGGTGAATGGGTTTTGTAGGCAATCGCACACCGGATGTTTTAGAACCTCGGGGCTGCTACAGGACTTGGCACTCAGTGGTGTCAATTCGAAGTCCTCCGTCAAAAATATGTAATGTATTTGACTGAATAGGGTGGGTCACGAGGACAATGGAGGCGAATAGTTCTCTTGACGTATTCAGCCTATATACATATATATCAAGCAAAAAGACCCGACAGCTAAGACACGGAGGTTCAGAGCCAAAATAAATACGCCAGTTGATATCCCCTACATCCCTCAATCCCAAGTATCACCCTCTGACAAACTATCAGGTAAAAAGGTCGACATTTGACAGCCCGAAGGCACAGTGTAGATCTAGGCATACACCGAGATATAGGTTGCTAGGGCGTTCAGTCTATCGTTTGGATCATGAGATTCGTGGGACGATCCTCGCTCATTGCCACCTCTTTTCTTTGATCTGACGGAGCCTCGAGAAACTCGAGACGCCCTGTGACCTGACCGAGCCGCTGCGTGATTCCTGTGCGTACGATAGTGCTGCCTATATTCGCTATCAGCGAAGCCGGACGCCAAAGGTCTCACATGCAATTATCCTGGCGCGAGAATCTTTGAGAGCAACCGGGCTCGGGACATTGGAAGTTCTTTTCGCCAGTGTGGATTCTGTTATGTCTGGCAACGTGCCCCGAAGTGGTGAAGGTTTTTCCGCAAATATGGCACTCGTAGCGGCGTTTTGGACCCCGCGAGGCCGTGGACGCACGGCGCTGACCGTCGAGAGAGTGGGAGGTCTCTCGAGAATAATCTGATCCACTCGACAGTGAGGGCTTTCGAGAGAGGCTGCCTGCAGTATTGTATCCATGGAAGGCCAAAGAAATCAGGTCGTTAAGGGGAGGAAGCTGGGGAGACGTGGCGGGGAGGGAAGGAGACGTGGCGGGGAGGGAGGGAGACGTGGACGGCGTATCTGCTCTCCGACAGTAGCTGGAGTACGCGGGGGAATCGGGAACATCATGATCCAGGCTCTGCGCAGGCGACGGTGGAAATCTCTGATAAGACATTGCCTGTGAATGCGGCGATTCATCGTGGCTTTCGTCAGGACCATTCAACAAGGAGACCCGACGTCCCCTCGAATCGCAGATTGCGAAGCCGTCCCGTGAAGAAGTCGAGATTGAAGGTAACCGATCTGCCATCTTTCTATAAAGAAGCAGCGACTCGGAGCGGACGCATCAATTTTGTTAAGCGATCCGAGAATGGGAAGAATGAGTCGAGACACGGTTGGAGGTTCGACAGACGTCGGGAGAGGGAGTGTGTGGGGGGGAGGAACAGAATGGACGAGAAGCAGGGTTATTGGCTCCTTCCGGTAATATAATTCTAAGGACTGGTGCAGGGACCTGCTTTCCTCCAAAGAGACGCCATCGACGTCATTCCTTTTCTCCACCGCTGCATTACATCAGACCTTCACCTTTTCATGCCCTTTGATTGGCTGAAGGAAATTGAACAAGTGACGAAAGGGCTAAGTGGATTTCCTATTCTCCGAATACGAACCCCTTATAAAATAATTCTTTTTTCGGGATGACCCTCAGCAAACAGTTGTGTATTTCCTGACGTAAGGGTAAATTTGGGCGTGCCTCGCAAACCCACATTTTGTTAAGCTATGACGTCAGTCCGTCCGGGCCCAACGCCAGGAC
>Ga0335081_10023350_pt1 | contig 10005 bp, 11 predicted proteins | sample Lox_Sample_35_FD_206713 | JGI IMG/M metagenome (GOLD analysis project Ga0335081, IMG submission 206713) | Soil microbial communities from Loxahatchee National Wildlife Refuge, Florida, United States - Lox_Sample_3.5 | ecosystem: Environmental > Terrestrial > Soil > Wetlands | place: USA... | reverse complement strand
CGCCTTCGCCTACGACTTGGCGATTTGCCTCAATGCCTGGTGCTTTGAGCTAGACGGCGGCTTCAACGTAACCAAGGCTCGGCTACTGGTTGGGCATTACCGCGGCGAGCGCGACCTGCAGCCGGAGGAGATCGCCGCGCTGCCCCTCCTGGCGCGCGGCAGCGCGCTGCGCTTTCTGTTGACCCGGCTCTACGATTGGCAAAACCAGCCCGAAGGAGCGCTGGTTCGGCCAAAGGACCCGGTCGAATACCTAAAAAAGCTGCGCTTCCATCGCGGCGTCGCCAGCCCGGCCGAATATGGCATCGGACCCTGACCGCGAGGCGCTGAACGCGCCCGCGGTCGAGATTTTCACCGACGGGGCGTGCAGCGGCAATCCGGGACCGGGCGGCTGGGGCGCGATCCTGCGCTACGGCGCGGTCGAAAGGGAACTCTCCGGCGGCGAGATCGCCACCACCAACAACCGGATGGAGCTGTCCGCCGCGATCGAGGGTCTCGCCGCGTTGAAACGGCCTTGTCGGGTGCGGCTCTATACCGACAGCACCTACGTGCGCGACGGGATCATGCGTTGGCTGTCGCAATGGAAGGCGCGCGGCTGGCGAACCGCGGACAAGAAGCCGGTCAAGAACGTCGATCTATGGCAGGCCCTCGATGCAGCCGCGGCACCGCACGAGGTCGAATGGATCTGGGTTCGCGGCCATGCCGGTCATCCCGAGAACGAGCGCGCCGACATACTGGCGCGGGCGGCTATACCTCGGCCCCCTTCCAGTCAGGAAACAGGGCCTGTGTAGCGCCAGGTTTTACCGTCGGGGTCCCCAGTGACTTCGCCGCGCGCTTGGAGCTGGCCCAGGGAATGGCGGATCGAGGTATAGGCCATCGTCACGCCCTTATCGCGGGTGAGGGCGGCGCGGATATCGGCCGGGCGGCCGCTGCTCGCCGGCAGCGCCTTCAATATCTCGGCGACGAGCCGTGCGTTGGTGCCACGCTGCGGGCGACGGCGGCCCGCGCTGCGCGGCTTGGCGGCGGCGCGCGCGGAAGGCGGGCGGCCTCGCCGCCCGGCGGCGGGCGCAGCCTTGGCCGATCGGCCACGCCGGACCGGAGCGGCTGCGGTGCCGGGACGCGCGGCAAAGTCGCGGATCGCCTGCATCGCCGCGGCATAACCGGCGGCATAAGCCTCGCGGCGGATTGCCTCGATCTGGTCCTGCAATTGGAGCATTGCCGTCTTTGCCATGGGGATGCCTCGTCCCTCCCTGTCTTCAGGCGAAGATTAGCACGAGTTTTACAGCCTCCGGTCAAGCCGGTTACTCGATTCGTTCACGTGGCGGGCGGGTTTCGGCAACCAGATCGCGCAGCCGCGCCTTGCCTGGGAGGGGGTCGAGCGTCATCACCCGGTCATCGACGAGACGGGTCGTGCAGGCGTAGAGCACGCGTCCCTCGATCGCAATCGTGCATTCCTTGCAGACATTGGCGTTGATGCAGCTGTAGCGGATCGCCAGCGATGGATCGCGATGAACACGGATCCAGATCAGCGCGTCGAGCACCGTGGCGCCGTCCTCGAAGGGCACGGCGAACTCCTCGTAGCGGCCCGGCTCGTCGCCGGCACCGCGGCAGATCTTCAACCGTGCGGTCTTCATTGTGCCCACCGGACGGCCATGCCGGACTCGCCCATCGTCACAAGCTGGCAGCGCGCCAATCCGGGATTGCTGTTCGGGAAGTCAGTGCGCTGATGCGCGCCGCGGCTTTCATGGCGAGCGAGCGCAGCGCGGATCACCGCCTCGGCAGCGGCAAGGCTGGCGCGCAACTCGAACCAGTCGCCGAGGCTCGCGTTGAATTCGCGGCCAGGGTTGATGGCGAGCGACGGCAGCGCATCGCGCATCTCGACGAGCCGCTCGAGTGCGCGCTCCAGCCCCGGCGCATCGCGCAACGGTCCGACCGAGTCGTTCATCAGCCCGCGCATATCCTCGAGCAACACCGTCGCGCTCCCGTCGCCCTTGCAACCGTCGGCAAGGCTGCGGATGCGCTCGACGTGTTCCGCCGCCGCCGCCGCGCTCCATCCCGCGAGCCGCCTGGCCGAGGCGGCGAACCTGCCGGCGCGCTCGCCAAACACCAACGCCTCGGAGATGGCGTTGCCCGAGAGCCGGTTGGCGCCGTTGGCGCCGCCGACCGCCTCGCCCGCGGCGAAAAGCCCCGGCACCGTCGAGGCCATGCGCTCGTCCACCGCGATCCCACCCATGTGATAATGCGCGATCGGCGAAACTTCGACCGGCGCGCGGGCGAGGTTGATGCCGTTCTTCGCCAGGCGTTCGATAACCGGCCCGAAGGCGGCCGCTAGATCGGCCGGCGGCACGTGTTCGAACGACAGGAAAACCCCACCGTGTAGCGAGCCGCGCCCGGCCGCGACCTCGCTGACGATCGCATAGGTGGCGATATCGCGCGGCGTGGTGTAGACGCCGGCCTCGTCGCTGCCGTACCGGGCGAGGAACTCCTCGCCCCGGCCGTCAAGCAGCCTGCCGCCGAGCTTGTAGCGGAACGGGTCCCACATGATCGGGTCCATGCCGACGAGGCGCGGCGCCAGATGCCCGATTGGGAAGAACTGGACGAACTCCATGTCGACAAGCTGGGCGCCGGCGTTGAGCGCCAGCGCATAGCCATCGCCGCCCATGTTGGCCGACGCGCTGTTGCGGCGGTAGATGCGGGTGAGCCCCCCGGTGGCGATGATTGTCGCCGCGGCGGCGATCGTCACCGGCTCGCCGCTGGCGGCATCGAGCGCGACCGCGCCGACCACGGCTCCGTCCGCCGTGACGAGGTCCGTCACGATGAGATTGCTCAGCCGGCGGATCGCGTCGGTCCGGCTAACCCGGCGGCGAAGGGTTGCCGCCACCGCTGGCCCGGTATTCAGGAAATCGACATAGCAGCAGCGCGGCCGCGAGTGGCCCGGCGCGGTGACCTGGGCGATCCGGCCGCTGTCGCGCCGCGCCCAGCCGACCTGCCACTCGCCCATCTCGCGCATGCGCGCCGGCGCTTCCTCGCATAGGATCGCGGCCAGCGCCTCGTCGCACAAGCCCCGGCCGGCGGCGAGCGTGTCGTTGAGATGCAGGCGCCAGTCGTCGTCGCTCTCCTCGGCGAGCGCAGCGGCGACCGTCATCTGCGCCATGATCGTCGCGCCGCCGCGGCCGACAAGGCTCTTGTCGAGCAGCAAGATGCTTCCGGCGCCCGAGCGAGCAGCCGAAATCGCCGCGTACGTGCCGGCCCCGCCGGCACCGACGATCAGTACGTCCGTATCGAGATGGGTCATCGCGGCTTGACGCCGCGCCCGAGGATCGCGGCGATTGGGATGAAGTACCAGCCGTCGCGGCGATAAGCGGCGGCGCGCCGCGCGATCTCGGCCTCAATCGCCAGCAGCGCTCCCGGACGCTGCGCCTCGATCATTGCCGCAGTGCGCACCGTGCCGCGCCGGAATACCGCGATCAGATCGCCAGGATGCTCGATACGCCATTCGCGCCGCACCAGCGCGGCGCCGGCCTCGGCAAACCCAGCCTCGCGCAGCAGACTCAGCACCACCTCTTCGCTGTCCAATCCACCACCCGACGGCGGCGCCTTCGCGGCGCCCGGATCACCATGCAGACGCACCGCCTCGAATAGCAAATGCCAGGCGATGTTGTCTGCCGGGTTCGCCCAGTTGGTGAACGCGAACCGACCGCCTGGTCGCAACACGCGGAATACCTCGGCGAGCGCGCGCTCAGGCCGCGGCACATGATGGATACCGAAGTTGGACACCACCGCATCGAACGATGCGTCGGCGAACGGCATCGTCTCGGCATCGCCTTCATGGAAGCGCAGGCTGGGATAAGCGGCGCGCGCCTCGGCGAGCATCGCCCGCGAGAAATCGAGACCGCTCGCCTCGGCGCCGCCTTGGGCCGCCGCCTCGGTCACGACACCCGGCCCACAGCAGAGATCAAGCAGCCGCGTACCGGTCGTGACCTCGGCGGCCTCTAACAGAGCCTCGATGAATTCCCCGCTCGCCCTGGCGAACGTTACCCGGTATGCCGAGGCTGCCCTTTCCCAACCGGCATGCTCGAACGCGCGGACCGCTTGGGGATCGAAGAGGGTCACGGGAAGTCGGGAAGCATCGGGATCGCGCCCCGGAAATGCGTCTCGCCCATGCGCGTTCTCCTTTCGGCGGAAGGGTCGACGATAAATGATCCTGGCACAAGGATTGTAGGTGGAGTAAACGGGCGCGCTCGGCGCGCGGGACATGGCTCGCCTGGTCTCCGAGGAGGAGATGCGTGCATAGTCGGATCAGCGCGTTCGCGCCGTGGCATGGGTGAGGCGAACCGATTGTCCGAAAGCCGGCCGCCGCCAATTGCACCCGTCGCCGCCGTAGCGCCGGCGTCCGAAAAACCGAGCCTACGCCAAAGCCTCGCGGTCGCGGCGCTCGGTGTCGTCTACGGCGATATCGGCACCTCGCCGCTCTACACGGTCAAGCAGTGCTTCGAGGGTGCGTTAGTCAGCCCGTTGCGGATCTATGGAGTGTTGTCGCTAATCGCCTGGTCGCTGTTTCTTGTCGTCACGGTCAAGTACGTGATCGTGCTGATGCGGGCCGACAATCGCGGCGAGGGCGGCATCCTCGCATTGATGGTCTTGGCGTTGCGCGCGACCCTGCGGTCACCCAACCGGTGGGTGCTGTGGGCCGGGTTGTTCGGCGCGGCGCTGTTCTATGGCGACGGCGTCCTGACACCGGCCATCTCGGTGCTGAGCGCGGTCGAGGGGCTCAAGGTCCATACCCCCGAGCTCGAACCGTTTGTGATTCCGCTGACCTTGTTTTTGCTGATCGTGCTGTTCATCGCCCAGCGCCGCGGCACCGGGCGGGTCGGCGGGTTTTTTGGCCCAATCATTATCGTCTGGTTCATCACCATCGGGCTCCTGGGGCTCAAGGAGATCGCGCGCCACCCGGCGATCATGTGGGCGCTCAATCCGCTCTATGGGATCGACCTTATTCGCCGCCATCCGGCCGCCGGCTTTGTGCTGCTCGGCGCCGTGGTCTTGGCGGTGACCGGCGCCGAGGCGCTCTACGCCGACATGGGCCATTTCGGCCGCGGCCCAATTCGCCGCGCCTGGCTGCGCTTTGTCTTCCCCGCCCTCTTGCTAAATTATTTCGGTCAAGGCGCGCTACTGCTGGCTCACCCGGAGGCGGTGCAGAACCCGTTCTTCCTCCTGGCACCGGACTGGTTCGTGCTGCCGCTCGTCGTGCTCGCCTCGACCGCGACGGTGATCGCCTCACAGGCGGTGATTTCCGGCGCGTTCTCGCTGACCAGTCAGGCCGTGCAGCTCGGCTATCTGCCGCGAATGAACGTGCGCCACACCTCCGAGCGCGAGATGGGCCAAGTCTATGTGCCGGCGATCAACAACATGCTGCTGGTCGCGGTGGCGGCAACGGTGTTGATGTTTCGTTCGTCCGACGCGTTGGGCTCCGCCTATGGCATTGCCGTGACCGGGACAATGACGGTCACCACCGCACTGGCCTTCATGCATCTACGCCACGGCGCGCGTTGGAAGCTATGGCAGCTGATCCCGCTCTTCGCGCTGTTCTTCACGGTCGACGTATCGTTCTTCTCAGCCAATTTGCTAAAGGTACATGAGGGCGGCTGGTATCCGCTGGTGATCGCGTTCGCGCTCTACACGACGATGACGACGTGGATCTGGGGCCGCTCGAAACTCGCCCGCCAGCGGGTCAGCGCAGGCATGCCGTTGGAAATGCTGGTGGCAAGCCTCAAGCCCGACCGACCCGCACGCGTTTCCGGCACCGCAATCTACATGACCGCGCAGGTCAATAACGTGCCGGCGGCGCTGCTCCACAACATGAAGCACAACAAGGTCCTGCACGAGCGCAACGTGCTGATGACGGTGCAGACCGCCGACGTGCCGCGCATCCCCGAAGCAGAGCGGCTCGAAATCCGCCATTACGATCAGAATTTCCATACCGTGCGCGTGCGCTACGGCTTTCTCGAGGAACCTGACATTCCGCGCGCGCTGGCTATAGCGCGCGTCGCCGGGTTCCGCTTCAACCTAATGGACACCTCGTTCTTCGTTGGGCGCGAGACGGTTGTCGCCAACCGCCGCCAGCGCTGGCTCTATCCGGTCAAGCGGCTGTTCGTGCTGCTCTCCGAGCTCGCTCTCGACGCGACCGAGTTCTTCCACATCCCGGTCAACCGGGTCGTCGAACTCGGCGGCCAAGTGGAGATTTGATCTAGGTCGTCATTGCGAGCGCAGCGAAGCAATCTCGTGGCCGTCGAACCCTGGACGGATCGAGATTGCCGCGTCGCGCTGCGCGCTCCTCGCAATGACAGCACACTTCAGTGGATTTCCGACTGCTCCTTGAAGGCCTTGCGCAAATCCTCGATCGAGAAGCCGGGCCGCTTCGAGGCCTCGATCACCACCTTCTCGCGCCGGGTCAGCAGGTCGACCGCCGCCGGAATCTTGTCAACGACGTCATAGGGCACGACGACCGCGCCGTGGCGGTCGCAGTGGATGACGTCGTTGGCCGAGACGACCATGCCGAAAACGCTGACCGTACCGCCGAAATCGACGAGGTGGACATGCGCGTGCGACGGCATGATGGAGCCGGCCAGCACGATGAAGTTGGGTGCCATCGCATCGAGGTCCCGCACCGAGCCGTCGGTGATGACCCCGGCGCAGCCGAGCCCGGCATGGACATGCGTTTGCACCTCGCCCCAGAACGCGCCGAACCCGGTGTCGGGCGCGTCGATGTCCTGGATCACGGCAATCGACGGCATCGGTTGCGCGGCGATGTGCTCGTAATAGCCGATGCGCATCTTGGCGGCCGAGTCGGCATCGCGCGCGTTGGGCTCGCGCGAGCGGATCAGCGCAGTGCGAGCGAAGGCGACAACCGGCTTCATCTCCGGGAAGCAGGCGACGACCGGCCGGCGGGTAAAGCCGTAGGCGCGGCGCTGTGGCGCCACCACTTCGAGCGCATTGCAGATAGTCGGGGTGTCCCAGGCGGTTAGGGCTTGGAGACTGGCGGCGCTCGGCAGGCTGGGCATCGGGGGAATCTCCGACCAAGGGAACAAGGGCTGCACCGCTTAGCGGCAAAGCACCGGCCCGGCAAGGTCTTTTCCCGTAGAGCCGATAAGCGCATCATCGGGCGAAATCGGCCGAGAGGACGTGCCATGAGCTACACTGTCAGCCACTTTGAAATCCGCGCCCATGACCAGAAGGCGATGGAGCAGTTCTACACCGAGGTCATGGGCTTCATCGTCAGCGACCGTGGCGTGCTGACCGCCGGGCCAGCAAAGGGGCGGGAACTGATATTCCTCAGCCACAGCCCCGAGGAGCATCACCAGATCGTGCTGATCCCGAGCGACGTCACCGACCAAGGTGGCGGGATCGGCCATGTTGCGTTCCGCGTCGACAGCCTCGACGAGGTGCGCCGGGTCTACGAGAAGGTCCGCGCGCTCCCCTATACGAAGCCGGAGCCGGTGAGCCACGGCAACACCTGGTCGGTCTATTTCCGCGATCCGGAGAACAACCGGATCGAGGTGTTCACCCAGACGCCCTGGCACACCACGCAGCCGTGCCGATTCGACGTAAACTACGACCAGAATGACGCAGCGCTGAAGGAAACCACCCGCGCCGATGCCAGCAAGCTCGCCGGCTTCACCGCGACCGAGGACTGGCAGGAAGAGTTCAACCGGCGCTTCGAGGACGCACCGGCGGAATAGGTCCTGAGCATGACCCGTGATTTTGTCGGCTACGGCCCGACGCCACCGCATGCCAATTGGCCCGGCGGGGCGCGGATTGCGGTCAATTTCGTGATCAATTTCGAGGAGGGATCGGAACCGTCCTGGGACGTCGATGGGTTTAGCGAGGGCGGCCTGACCGAGAGCGCCAGTGTCGATCCCGGCATGACCGGGCGGCGCGACCTCGGCGCCGAAAGCATGTTCGAGTTCGGCTCGCGCGTTGGCTGGTGGCGGCTCTACCGGATTTTCAGCAAATACCGCGTGCCGGTGACGCTATTCGCCTGCGCCAAGGCGCTCGAGGCCAACCCGCCGGCGGCCCAGGCGATCGCCGCAACCGATTGGGATATCTGCGGCCACGGCTATCGCTGGATCAAGCATTTCGAGCTCGACGAAGCCGAGGAGCGCCGCCAGATCGCCGCCGCAGTGACGGTGATACGCGAGACCACCGGCAAGGCGGCGCTGGGGTGGTACTGCCGTTACGCGCCGTCGGAGAACACACGCCGCATCGTCGCCGAGACTCCAGGCTTCCTGTACAGCAGCGACGCCTACAATGACGAATTGCCCTATTGGACGACCGAGGGCGGCAAGCAGCTCCTGATGGTGCCCTATACGCTGTCGACGAACGACGTCAAATTCGGCCGCGGCGTGTTTGGGCCGGGCGAAGACTTTTTCGCTTATCTGCGCGACGCCTTCGACGTGCTGTATGAAGAAGGCGCCGAGCGTCCGCGGATGATGTCGGTAGGGCTGCACATGCGCATCGCCGGGCACCCCGGCCGGGCAAGCGCGCTGATGCGTTTCATCGAATACATCCAGTCGAAGGACCGGGTGTGGATCTGCCGGCGCGAGGACATCGCCCGGCACTGGATCGCCGAGCACCCCGCGACATAGCCCTATTCTGGTCGCCTCACGACGAAATCGGCGAGCTCCTGCGACCATCCCTTAAGGAGTTCGGCGAGGTTGTCCCGTCGCACCGACATAGCGCCGCCGAAGGCGTGGATGACCGAGCCCTCGCCGGCGTAGATCATCACGTGGCCGGGCATGAAGATCAGATCGTCGCGGCGCAGATCGGCGATTCGCGTAACCGCCACGGGCTCGCCGATCGCGTTTTGCTGCATGTCGGTGTCGCGCGGCACCGACCGCCCGAGATCGCGAAAGGCCTCCTGCACCAAGCCGGAGCAGTCGAGGCCAAGAAAGCTGCGCCCGCCCCAGAGATAGGGGCAGCCCAGATAAAGCGAGACCGCGGCGGCAAGGTCGGGCGAGCACGGCGGATGCGCCGACAGACAGGATTCCGGCAGAAAACCGCCGCCGTCGAGCCAGGCATAGGTGGTGTCCCGGCAGACGAACCCGGCTTGCGCGACAGCGACCGGCGCGTGGCGCGGCAGGAAATCAATTGCCGGCGAGCGTAGATCCGCCTCGGCATAGCGATAGGCACCGATCGAAGCGACGTAATGGGTAGGCTTTGGCAGCTTGCCGTCGCGCAGCGTCACGGCCTCTATATAACCGACATAGCGGTCGCGCTCGGACTGGCACCAGGCGTAGCCGTCGCGCTCTTCGAAGACCCGCACTTCCTCGCCGTAATGGAAAAACGTGTCCAGGGCCGAATCCTGGCTCGGCGTCTTCAGCACCGGAACCAGTCCAGCAATGACGTGCGCCGGACGACCCTCGGCGTAGCGCGGCACCGAAGCCTGCCCCCCAAGGCGAATGTCGGCGAGATCGCCGCGGACGGCATTGAGCCTAGGGTCGAGCGTCATTCGCGGGGCAACACCAGCTGCGTCTGGGTCACCATGGCGGCGAGCTTGCCATCGGTATTGAAGATCCGCGTTTCGACGACGACAGTGCTCCGCCCGACATGGATGGGCACCGACACGCCGGTTATTCTGCCGGGTGGTGAGGCGCGAAAGAAATTGCTTTTCGACTCGACCGTCGTCGTGCGCATCCCCGCCGGGATGTTGAGGCCCGCTGCGGTGCCGCCCAGGTCGTCGGCGAACGCCATGTAGGCGCCGCCATGGACGATGCCGAGATTGTTGAGATGGCGCTCGTCGGCGTCGATCTCACCGACCACCTTGTCCTTTTCGGCGCTGACGATGCGGATGCCGAAATGCGCCGGCATGTTCCTGCGCGGCCGAACCGTTGCCATGGTCTTCCTCTTCAGCTCGCGGGCCCGCGAGCTTTCCACTCGCTATAAGCGTTCATCAGATCACCGAACAGCGTGTCGCCGACGGCCTCATACCCGGCCCGGCTCAAATGCACC
>Ga0335081_10023349_pt1 | contig 10005 bp, 9 predicted proteins | sample Lox_Sample_35_FD_206713 | JGI IMG/M metagenome (GOLD analysis project Ga0335081, IMG submission 206713) | Soil microbial communities from Loxahatchee National Wildlife Refuge, Florida, United States - Lox_Sample_3.5 | ecosystem: Environmental > Terrestrial > Soil > Wetlands | place: USA: Florida... | reverse complement strand
CTTGCGGGCAAACTGTGGGCTATGCCGATTACAGTATTTTACTACTCGGAAGACCTCCGACCGCCCGGATCGTACAAAGTACGCTATTTTGGACGCTCCCAGTGCCTCGTGAGTTGGCCTGCGGGACGCTACTTCATCCGTATTAGGGCGAGCGCCGTACGATCATCGCAGATCGGCCCTTGCCCGCCAAAGTTGCCCGCCGATGTCAAAATCGCCGAGCAGAGCGATTGCGCGCCCTCAGCTGGGGCATTCTGCAGCACCTCTTTGACTCGATCGAGGCCGAATGGCCCATCGGAGCTGTTGCCGTTTCGTTCACAACTGATCACTCCGTTGGAAACGACGACCAGCGCCGCTCCCTTTTCCAGCCCCACTATTCGCGAATCTGATGTGGCATGCGAAAACAGCCCTAGCGGAAGTCCGGTCGAGGTGAGCTCCGAAATGCCACTGGTGTCTCGCAGCAGTCCCGGAGTGTGCCCGTCGTTCGTGTAGCAAAGGGTTCCGAACTCCTCGTGGTAACAGGCGATAAACGCCGGACACGAGAGCACTCCTGCCATGTCGATCAGCCCTCTGTTGATGCGCAGGCTGAGTTCGGTCATCGCGTCGGCCTCGTTCACGTCCTGAGCCGCAAAGAGTTCCGGTCCGAACTCGCGAAACATCTTCTGGGCTGCCACGAGAATCTGGCGATTATCTTCACGACGCCCGGCAACATCGAGCAACCCGACCAGCACCCGCTGCGGGCTCACCCGGACAGAATCGTAGAAATCCCCTGCGATGCGCTTCCCGACGAACACGGCTGCGACCTCCGCCCCATCAATCGTCGGAAACACCGTTGGAACGGGCTCTGCCACCTGCGAATCGCCGGAATTGCGGGTTCGAAAGAGAAAATGCATGAGAAACGGTAAAGGGAAAACCCCGAGCTAACGCAACAAACGATATAGATCAACCTAGTGTTGTAGTGGATGAAGTTTTTAATTGAAGAGTTTAATTCCCGTATCGATCGGCGAGATACCGGCCCAGATCGCTCTCAAGTTGGCCGTAATCTGAATGGATGGTCGCCCGCAGCGCGGCTTCGGCCGAGTTCCCCTGCCCGATCCGCTGCAGAATGCTTTGAATGTCGCTCATGCCGTAGGTATCGTTTATGTACGAAACCGCTGCCAGCGACTCGGCATATGCCTCATAAGCCTGTGGCCCGGAAAAGCCCATGAAGCTTCCTTCCAGTGCATTCAATGGGATCTCGTGCTGCGTGCTGAACAGCATCGAAAGCTGATGCCCCTCACCGCTCAGGTTCTTGGGCTCGAGGAATTGCGCGATCCCTTCATGCAGCCATATCGGGCATCGTCCGCCGGAGATCTGAGTAATAAAAGAGTGCGCCAGTTCGTGCTTCAGAACATGCGCCAGTTCCGGCGTCATCGAGCTTAGCCCGTTGATCGGGATGCGCAGCTTGCCGTCATTGACGGCTCCCGACCACGACGGCGCCTGCGTCACGTCGAAGAAAGCCTGCTCCGTATAAAGCGTGACCAGGATGTTGTCTCGCGGGGGGCTTCCTAGATCGCGAACCAGGTCATCGTAATCGGATTCCAGCGTGCTCAGGATCTGTTCGCGAAAGGCCTCGGATGTCTGCTTGCCCTCATAGTGCAGCGTGAAGTGGCTGCTCTCGCCTTCGGAGAAATTAGCCTCGGTGTTCTGCTCGCGTTCGGCCTTGGAGAGAAGCTGCTGAACCGCCGAATCCGGCCGCAGCTGCAGCGACCTCTTCCAGGATGCAACCGCTTCTTTTGTATGGTCCGATGCAAACTGCGCGTAACCAAGCATCGTGTACGCATCCGCCGACGTCGGAGCGGCGCTTACAGCGCGCTGCGCAGAAACCACAGCTTGGCTGGCGTTCCCGGTACGCACCAGCACCGCCGAATAGTAAATGAGGATCGTCGGACTCTCCGCGCGGAAGCGTAGCGCGCTCTCAAAATATTGCCGGGCTTGTTTCAGGTTGCCATGATCAAACTCGAATTTGCCCGCGATGAAATCTGCCGTGGCCGCCAATTCCCCATCGCCCTTGTTCTCGAGCATCGCCAGGCTGTCTTCGTCGATCTTTCCTTCTTTGACGATCTTGTCGACGAGGTCGCTCTGATAGGCAAGGCCCCCCGATGGGGCGAAGCTGGGAAGATCGGCCATCTTCGCCGCAGCCGGGCCGTGTTCAGGCACACCTCCGGCATCGACGTGATCGACCGCCGATTTCGGAATCGCGTAGGAATCGTCGCCGATGTCGTACTCGTAGCGGTTTCCGTTTTCCCGGACGTGATCGGCAACGATGGTGCGGCCGTTCTTTAAATGGATCGTATCCGCCCAGGCAGAGGCCAAACCCAGCGTCCCAAGCAGAAGGAGAAAGATGACACGGAGCCGCATTCAGGCGCATTCTAGCAACTGAGGCACCTCCCACCCACGTGACTAAGGTACTAACGAGAAAGTTAGTTCTGCTTGGGTTCCTTGCATGTCTCGGACCCGCCGTCGCCCCCGCCGTAGATAATCCTCCGGCGGCTCAACCCGCGCAGGCGCTCTACTTGAAACTCGGTCAAGTCGGGCTCGATCCCACACGTGTCTACGAAGTGCGCGACGCCGCCATCAACCGCTCCGCCATACAGATTTCGTTAGACGACGGAATGATCGGCTTCACGCAGGACGTCATGGGAAAGATCACCGGGGCGTTTTTCGAAGGTGATGGCGAAATCCTGCTCTCGCCCCCGACCGAGGTCGAACGCCGCTCGATGAGCCTCTTCACCGGCATGGCGATCCTCGAAGAGCGCTTCTCGACCGCCTACTTTCGCTTCAACGACGACACCGCCGATGAATTGCGCCCCGATCTGCGGCAGACCGACAACAAACAGGAGTTTGTCGATCGCTGGTCGGGAGCGGCCCGGAATCTCGCCTCCAGCGACGCCATGCGCCTGCTCGTAACGTTCAGCCGATTCCTTCCTACCGGCGGAGCACAATCTGACGTCACCGAGCCCGAAGCTACACAAGGCGTCCATCCGAAAGATCAATTCCTGCACGCGCGGCTGCAGGGAAACAAGCTCGGCGTCTTCGATGTTTTCTACGACTCCAACGGCGTCGAACAAATACAGGCTGGACAGCCCCGTACGGTGAACAACGATACCTACTACGACGTCTGGACATCCTTCTCGCCAGTCGAGGCAACAGCCGCCCGCAGAACCGGCGGCGAAATGCCGCTGCCTCACACCGAGAGGGCTCGCGCGGATGAAATCAAGGTTCACCGATTTACGATCAAAACCGAGGTCGTGCCTCCCAAACAGATTCATGCCCGCGCCCTGCTCGAGTGCGATGTCCCGAAGGGCGGATCGCGAATCTTATTCTTTGAGCTTTCGAGATTTCTGCAAGTCGAGAGCGTCAAGATGAATGGCCAGCCGCTGGAGTTTATTCACAACCCGGCCCTCGAGGGCAGCGAACTGGCCCGCAGCGGGAACGATCTGGTCGCCGTCATCTTGCCGGAGCCGCCCAAACCCGGCGCGAAGCTCGATCTCGAATTCGTCTATGGAGGCGAAGTTCTCGCCGAAGCAGGAAGCGGGCTGCTCTATGTCGGCGCGCGCGGCATCTGGTATCCCAACCGCGGCATGGAAATGGCGAATTTCGACTTACAATTCACCTATCCCCTGGGATGGACGCTCGTCGCCACCGGTACTCCTGCATCAATTACTCCTGAGCCGAAACCGAATGCATCCGAGCAAACGTCCCGCTGGGTTTCCGATCGGCCGATTCCCGTTGCGGGATTCAATCTCGGCCAATATCGCTCGGTGACGGCGAAGGCCGGATCGGTCACGGTAGACACATACGCCACGCGCACAGTGGAGAAAAATTTCCCCAACGCCGCGGTGCAGGTCATCACGGAAGAGCCACTCACTCCACTGGATCCGCGGCCGCGGCCTCCCGAGGTGGTTGTTCCGTCTACTCCTTCACCCGCGCAGAACGAGTTGGCCGTAAGCGCCTCGGCAGTGCAGGCCATTCAGTACTATTCAGATCGCTTCGGACCTTATCCCTATCATCTTCTCTCTCTCACGCAGTTGCCGGGACGCGAAAGCCAGGGATTTCCCGGACTCGTTTTTCTTTCCTCTTATGCATTCCTGACCGATGCGGAGCGCACTGATCTGCATTTTGACGCGACCCGAATCCTGTTGCAGCACGAGATTCCCGCCCACGAGGTCGCTCATCAATGGTGGGGCGACCTCGTTACCTGGGACACCTATCGCGACCAGTGGTTCTCCGAAGGCCTGGCCAACTACTGTGCAATGATGATGTTGCAGGAAAAAAACCCGGCGGGATTCCGCGACATCATGAACAAGTATCGTCTCGATTTAATCCAGAAAAACAAAGATGGAATGTCGGCGGAAGATGTCGGCCCCGTCACCTTGGGAACCAGGCTCCTCTCGTCGCGTTTCCCCGAGGGCTACGAGGCGATCAGCTACGGCCGCGGTACCTGGCTGTTTCACATGCTGCGCACGATGCTGAAGGATGCCGAAGTCGAGAAAGAAGGCCGCAGAGCTTCGGCCGGAGGAACCGCCGACGAGCCATTCGTCCGCGCACTGCACAGATTGCGTGAGCACTATCAAGGCAAGTCGCTCAGCACCCGTCAAATGCTCGACGTTTTCGCAGAAAATCTCCCGTCGTCGCTCCGCTATGAAGGCAAGAGTTCGTTGGACTGGTTCTTCGACGGATGGATCAACGGCACATCGCTGCCGAAGTTGGCACTCAAGGGCGTGAAGTTTACGCCAAAGGCTGGAAAGTCGATGGTGACCGGAACGATCCTGCAGAAAGAAGCTCCAGATGATCTGGTCACGTCCGTTCCGATCTACGCGGTAATCACGGGACGCCAGCCGCTGTTTCTCGGCCGCATCTTTGCCGACGGTGGAGAATCGTCGTTCCACTTATCGGCCCCAATCGGCGTGCGCAAACTTCTAGTCGATCCCTACGAAACAGTCCTGACCAGCCCGAAATAATTCGCGATCATCAACGGCGATGTGATTCTGAGCGGCAGGTTTTGACCAGTGATGTCATCCAGAGCCGGAGCTTTGGCCGGTGATCTCATCCTGAGCCGCAGGTTTTGCGGCGAAGGATCTATGTATGCATCCGAGCGCTGCCCCGGTGCTTCTGGCAATTGCACAGGTACTTCGCAAAAAAAGCGCTCAGGATGACAGCGGCTAATCAAACTTTTTTCGCGAAGGTAGAATCAGCGCAACGTGGAACAGCCGCGCTTCAGCGCCGCGATAAGACGAGAAATGAATAGGGGCTTCAGCCCCCGCACTCACTTCCGATAAATTGCCCGCACCAGCGCGTGAACCTCGTCCATATACGAATCCATCTCAAATGTGAGCCGCGCCCAGTCGAAATTCTCCAGCCCATTGCATTGCTCCGCCAGAACCGAGAACCCGCTCTGTTCGAGCATATTCACCTGACGCATTTCCGTGTACCCATAATTCAATCCACTCATACGGCAGAGCAGGTCGCTGATTTCTACCAGCGCCACGAGTCCAGCATGTTCCTTCGCGTCGCCGGCCGAGTGGTGGAGAGAAACGACTTCGCAAAGATAGCCTGAGAGCTCCCATCGTTTGGCCAGCAACTGCCCGCTCTCACAGTGCGTGAAGCCAAGGACGGACTGTTCCGCTTCATGCAGCGGAATCCCGTCTTTCCGCGCAAGGTCAAACGCCGCGCGGAATTCCGCCGGCAACATCCACAGGTTCACGATGATCCCGAGATCATGCAGCAACCCCGCCAGATAAGCCTTCCCCGGATCAGGAAACGATATCTTCCTCGCGAAGTGCCGGCAAACCAGCGCGCATCCCAGAGAATGCTCCCAGAACACCACCGGATCGATGCCCGACCCGTCTTTCGGAGTCATGTTCAGTACGCCGCACGACATCGCGATATCGGTGACCCGCTGGAATCCGAGACTGACCACCGCGCCCCGCAGGGAATCAATCTTCTGCCATCGCCCAAACAGCGGACTGTTCGCCATCTGCAGGCACTGCGCGGCCAGAGATTTATCCTGCGCGATCATGTCCGTCACTCGCTGCACGTCGAGCTGTTCGACCGGCTGCTCCAGATATCACAGCAGCGGCGCCAGCACGGCAGGAATAGTCGGAATCTGGTTCAGTCCCTCAATGCGGGCGAGCAAGTTTTCTTTCGTCGCCGTCGTCATAGCGCCTTCTTTCCCGCCGCAGACCGTTCTCCCCTCAGATATGCGGTCGCTCCCGGCAAATGAACCAGGCGAAAGTCGTCGGTGACGCCGTAAAGCGATTCCGAGTGCCCCAGAAACAAATATCCGTGGGGAAGCAGATTGTTGTAGAAGTGCTGGATCACGCGCCGCTTCGAGGCGAGATCGAAATAGATCAGGACGTTGCAGCAGAAAATCACATCCAGACTCTTCATGAACATCATCCGTGCGTCGTCGGACAGATTCAGCCGCGAAAAACTCACCAGATTCTGCACCGGCTGCTGCACCTGCAGCTGGTCGGCCGCCGGCGCGAAATATTTCTGCCGGTAATACGGCACCAGGTTTCGCGTGCTGTAGTTTCCATAGACCGCATTCTTGGCGTGAGCCAGCGAACGCTCGTTCAGGTCGGTCGCGAGGATTTCGACGGTCCAGTCCTTTAGCAGCTTCTGCGATTCCTCCAGAATCAGCATGCTCAGCGTGTAGGGCTCCTCGCCGGTCGAGCAGCCGGCGCTCCATATGCGCAGGCGGCGGAATGGCAGCTTCGCCTTCGCGTCGATAATCTTTGGAAAGACGATCTGCCGCAGTGCGTCCAGTTGCGGCATATTGCGAAAGAAGCACGTCTCGCCAATCGTGATTTCATTCAGCAGCGCAACCAGTTCGGTCTGCCGCTGCGGACGGATCGTCAGCCAGTCAAAATATTCGTGGAGCGTTTGTGTCTTGAGTTCCTTCATTCTCCGTTCGCACCGGTCCCGCAGCAAACGCAGCTTGCTGTCGGGATGAAATATTCCCGCGACCTGATACACCAGGTCCCGAATGCGAATCAGGTCCGGGTCGGGCGGCCCGTCGGGGACGAAAGACGGCTGTGCGCCTGCGGTCATGGCTAAACCATTTATCGGCGGGGGAGAGAGAGGGCTTTAACTGAAATTTCTCGCCACAGAGACACGGAGGCACGGAGGTGGCTTAGTAGGAGGAACTTTCCGGAACTCCGATTTCACATTGACGTTTCGTCTTCGAGATGGACGGGCAGCCAGCGAAGCACGCAGCCTTCCCTTTGCCCGTCTATCTCCGTGACTCCCAGCCTCCGTGGTGAAAATCAGCTTGCATCGAGGCGCGGGCTCAGATCACCGAACCGCTGCCGAAGGTTTCACCGCCGCTTCTGACGATTCCCGGCGCACCAGGCGATCGCTCAGGATCACGATATCGACGCGCCGATTCTGTGCCCGCCCCTGCGGAGTGTCATTCGAAGCAATGGGGTGATACTCGGCGTATCCCGCGGCCGAGAGCCGCTCCGGCGCGAAGCGATACCGCGTGATCAACAGCCGCACCAACTCGGTCGAGCGCGCAGTTGAGAGTTCCCAGTTCGTCGCCCATTGCGCCGTGTGGATCGGCACATTGTCTGTATGTCCCTCGATCCGCAATCGGCACGTGCGCACCGCGAGAATCGCCGCAATCCGGTCCAGCGCCGGCATCGCCGAAGGCCGCAACGTCGACGACCCGCTGTCAAAGAATCCGAACTCCCGCAGGCTAATGACTAATCCCTCGGTCTCCCGATGCAGAGCCACGGCCCGCGCCGCGATCTCATGCTTCAGAGCCTGCTGCAACTCTTCTTGTAATGTGGCGAGATTGACTTCATCGACAGTCGCCTCATCCGGCGCAGTCCACTTCTCGTTTTTCTGCCCCGCTTGTTGGATAGATTTCAACGCTTCCGGAGGCAGTGCCGGTAAATCATGAGGAAGATTGGCGCTCGAGCCCGGAAACACTCCGAGTTCCTGAAACGCCGCCTGAATCGCCATCGCCAGCTTGCCGACCTTTCGCTGATCGACTTGTGCCGACGCGTACAGAACTACAAAGAAAGCAAACAGCAGCGTGATGAAGTCCGCATACGAAACCAGCCATCGCTCATGATTGACATGCTGCCGCGTGCGCCTTCGCCGGATCATGATGGTCCCGCTTCGAGCAGCTTGGCCGCGTTATTCTCGGCGTCCGCCACGAACCCGAGCAGCTTCGTTTCCAGCATGTGCGGATTCATCCCCTCCAGAATGGACGCGACTCCCTCGAGCGTCATCTCGCGCGCGATCTGCTCCTCGCGAATGCGCAGCTTCATTTTTCCGGCAATGGGTAGATACAGCAGGTTCGCCGATCCGACGCCATAAATCGTGGCCACAAACGCGACCGCAATTCCGCGGCCCACTTCGTCGATCTTGTCCAGATGCTGCATCACCTGAATCAGGCCCAGCACTGCCCCGATGATTCCGATCGTGGGCGCAAAGCCGCCCGCGGCTTCAAAAACCTGCGGCGCTCGCTCCTCGAACTCCGCCTGATTGTTGAGTTCGAATTCCATGATCTTCCGCAACTCGTCCGGTTCGGTGCCGTCGACCGCCAGCATCAGCGACTTCTTCAGAAACGGATCGCCAATCTCCGGCAAGTCCGAATCGAGTGACACAATCCCGTCCCGCCTCGCTTTTTGCGCATACTGCACCAACTGGCGGATCATGACTTCCACATTCATCCTCGGGCTGCGGAACACCGAGCCCAGCCGGAGAATTGCATCCCCGACCACTGATAACGGAAACTGCAACAACACCGCGCCCAGCGTGCCTCCGAAGACGATCATCGCCGCCGTCGGCTGCAGAACCTGGCCAAGATTTCCCCCTTCCAGCAGCAGGCCCGCAACAATTCCGCCGATCGCAAGCACGACCCCGCCGAAACTAGCCTTGTCCACACTCACCTCGCGCGCTCGTCACCGCCGGCAGATCTCGAAATCAACGCATGCGCCGACGACGCATCCCACGTCAGCGACAAGCCTTCCAGCACCGAATGGCGGAATTGAACGATACGCGCCAGCACGTCCCCGGACTTTTCCCGCGCCACGATTTTTTCTCCCGTGATCAGCGTGACCACCGTATCGGGAGACTCCTCCACGAACTTGATCAGGTCCGAGTTCACCAGCAGCGTCGTGTTGTTCAGGCGAGTCAGACGAATCATGACGGAATCCTTCCAGAACAGCGGAATAGGCGAAGGCGCGGCTTCATGCAGAAGACATCGGCCCGTCGACGCCGTAGTTTATCGACGGACGGTTGCCGTTGGTTACCTTCGCATTACGACCGACAGCGCAGAAACCGGAATCGCAACTAAAGCGGAACTGGGACCCGCCGATAAACAGGACAGAATTCGGGGTTCCGCGAACGGCAGAGATCGCAAGCTTCGCAGAACATCCTAAGAAGATTCTTAGGACAACCGAAAAAATCCAAGAGAAGGAGCTTCAAATGCCCATTGGAATCCTGAACAACATCGCATCTCTGTCCGCGGAGAATGAGTTGTCCATCACAAATACCAGCCTGCAGAGCACGTTGTACCAGCTGTCATCTGGCTCCCGCATCAACAGCGGCGCCGATGACGCGGCAGGCCTCGCCATCGCCAACGGCTTGCAGGCCAACATCACCGCCCTTACGCAGTCGGCCCGCAACGCCAACGACGGCGTCGGCATGCTGCAAGTTGCCGACGGCGCACTCGCCCAGGTGACCACGCTGCTCAACCGCGCTGTCACGCTGGCCACCGAATCTTCCACCGGCACGGTTTCTGATTCACAGCGGCAAGCGCTGCAGTCAGAATTTAGTCAGATCAAGGCCGAAATCGACCGTATCGGCAGCAACACCACCTACAACGGCGCGCAGATTTTCGCAGGCAACGGAGCGAACTACAACCAGCTGACCACCGCAGTTACCAATGCCGCCGGTATGGCCAGTGCCGTGACTGGCAACCTCACCGTTCAGGCATGGGACAGCACGACG
>Ga0335081_10023347_pt1 | contig 10005 bp, 14 predicted proteins | sample Lox_Sample_35_FD_206713 | JGI IMG/M metagenome (GOLD analysis project Ga0335081, IMG submission 206713) | Soil microbial communities from Loxahatchee National Wildlife Refuge, Florida, United States - Lox_Sample_3.5 | ecosystem: Environmental > Terrestrial > Soil > Wetlands | place: USA... | reverse complement strand
CTAGCTACTTTCTGGCGCAAAAATGAGTGGCCAAGTCGTTGATTTGAATGGCGCCCGGCGTGCGCGAGTGTGCGGGAACGTCGATTCGGCGACCAACCTCACCTATGAGCCCCGGCTTCAGGCGAGCCCTTCCTCGCTGAGGAGAGCGGTGCGCCTGCGGCCATCGCGGCTGCCCTGAGATCCCCGTCGAGCGCAGCCATCGCGGATCGGCAATGCGTGGGGCCGGAAGAGCGGAAGCGACGGGGAATGGGTACTCCCAGACCGGTGCCGTCATTTTTCTCAAACAATTTGCTTGCTTTTTGTTTGTGATTATAATTCACTATTAATAGTGAATCAGGAGAGCATCAAAAAACAACGCGACCGCCTCCTTGCCCGCCTCCCCGAGGCCGGCAATATCCTTCGCGGCTCTCTGCTTCAACGCACCATCCGCCATCGCACCGGCTGCCCCAAATGTGCTCGGGGCGAAGGCCACCCCGTTGCGGTTCTCGCCGTTGGCTACCCCGGCGGCATCATCCGTCAGATCAGCCTTCCCCAAGAACAGGTTCCTCCTGTCCGCCGCTGCCTGGCCAATTACCGCAAGTTGAAGGCTGCCCTTGAGAAGATTTGCGAACTCAATCAACAGTTGCTCTGCATCCAAAAGGCCGAGGCTAAGACTCGGAGGGCCCATGATTGATCTGCGCCGTCCCGGCCAACTCACATTCGGCGAGGGCCTGATCGCCGAGGAAACGGCCGGCCTATGGGAACCATGGATGCGGCATGCCGATCAGGTATTGGAAGACGAGCAACTCGTCAAGGCGGTCTATGAAGCCCTCCTGAAGCGCCGGCCCAAGAGTCGCACGCGTGGCCGAAGAGGGGTGGCCGCGGAGATCGTGTTGCGTATGCTGCTGCTCAAGCACATCCGAAATTGGAGTTTCGTGGACCTGGAACGGGAGGTGCGCCCCAACCTTTTATATCGGGAGTTCACCCGCATCGGCTCGGGGAAAGTTCCCGACGCCAAAACGCTGGGCCGCCAGGCGCAGGCCCTGGGTCCCAAGGTGGTGGAGCAAATCCATCAACGGATGGTGGAACTGGCGGTGGAGAACCAGGTAGTGCAAGGCCGCAGAATGAGGGTGGACACCACGGTAGTGGAGACCAATATTCACCATCCGACCGACAGTAGTCTGTTGGGAGACGGCAATCGAGTTCTGAGGCGGCTGATGAAGAAGGTAACGGCCATCGCCGGTGCGGTGGGGACGAAATTGCGGGACAGCATGCGGAGCGTGCAGCGCCGTGTGGCGGAGATTGCGCGAGCCAGCCGGGCGAAGGGGGAGAAAGGAAAGGCAAAGATGGAGCCCCTGTATCGCAAACTGCTGGGGGTCACGGGGAGGGTGGTAGGTCAGGCGAAGCGCTTCTCTGCGGAGATCGAAAGCGGCGTGAAGAGTTCCTTGGATGTGTTGCAGCAGGCCAAATTGAGAGGTCTGAAATCCGAGATCGACGAAACGGTGGGCATCCTGAAGAAGGTCATCCATCAGACCAAGGCACGAGTCTTTGGGGGCGACACACATGTGGAAGGAAAGATCCTGAGTATTTTTGAGACCTCCACGGAAGTGATTCGCAAGGGCAAGGCGAGCAAGCCGACCGAGTTCGGCAAAATGGTTAAGATCCAGGAAGCAGAGAATCAGATCGTAATCCACTTTGAAGTGTACGATCAGAAGCCCAGCGACAGCGACCTATTGATACCCTCGATCGAGGCCCACCAGAAAGTATTTGGACGCGTCCCGGATCTGGCTGCTGCCGATGCCGGCTTCTACTCGGCAAAGAACGTGGCCAAGGCTGAAGAAATGGGAGTGAAACGAGTCTCGGTTCCGAATCGTTCAACCAAGAGCGCGGCGCGGAAGGAACTTCAGAAGAAGCGCTGGTTCAAGAAGGGGCAGAAGTGGAGAACCGGTTGCGAGGGAAGAATCAGCCTGCTGAAGAGACGGCATGGGCTGAGACGATCACTTTACAAGAAGGACGCTGGCATGAAGCGCTGGGTTGGTCTCGGAGTCATCGCCGACAATTTGATCAATATCGGACGAGCGTTGGCGAAGTAGAGTAGATCCATAGTCCGAATCCTGTCTACGGCCCTGGCGGAGATCCCCCGCCAGGGCCTTTTCACGTCTTCTGGGTTTTCCGAACCGCGGGCTCCCCTGCCGCTTTTCCGGAAAATGATTTTTGCGCCAGAAAGTAGCTAGGCCTGACCAACGGCGGAGGACTGCAAGCGCTTCTCCGAACGGAACGCCGTGAAAGAGCTCGACGAAACGGATGACATCGCCGCCGCGGCCACAGCCATAGCAGTAGAACAGGCTTTTGCCGGGATCCACCAGCAAGCTTGGCCGGCGGTCAGCGTGCAACGGACATAGTCCCATCAGACGCCCGCGAGCGATGCGCCTGGCGGGCTGCCAATGTTGACTGACCAGGTAATCCAATAACGGAATCTGCTGCTTGAATGGCTGGGCGGCGGCGTGGGTACTCATGGTGAGTTGGCCTCCAGGTGCAGAATACGACTGACCGCCGGAAAATCCCAGGCAAGGATGGTGGGGGCGCTGAAAAAGTTTGCTCGGACGGGCCAGACCGACATGACAAGCCGACAAAGCACGCTGATGAACTTGCGCCAAACCCAGCGCCGAAGCGTGGAATCATCGGGCAAGCGCGTCGAGTCCCGGCAGTGCGGCGCCGGGTTGCCTTTCGCGACCGCATCCCACGCCTGTTGGCGGCACTCGTAGCTGTAGTGACCAGATGGCGGTGACCATACCGGAAGAACGGTGAAGGTCTTCTTGCACGGCGGGCACCGCCCACGCCGCAACCAGATCCAGTCGTGCTTGTCGTCGTGAGCCTGCTTGCGACGTTGTCCGTGCCCAACGATGGTGTCGCGGTCGCAGAACGGACAGTGCCGCGGCAACTGTGCCAGACTGATCCCGGCTACCCCGGCTCGGCCTTGTCATCCACCACTGGTGGTGCGATAAAGAGAATCACGGCTGGCGTGAAGGCCCGCCGCTGGTCTTACCGCCAAGTTCGAGCCGGCGACCGGCCTTCACCCTCCTGTACGCACCAGTGTCGAACGAAAAGAAAAACAGTGCATCTCAAGCAGCGCCGCAAGTGGTCTCTAAGGATCATTGGCCGGTTCAAAACCGTTAGGGATTAGCTATCCTGGAGCTCCCAGTTACGAAATATGGTGCATGCGCTACTCCATCCGTAGCGCGCCGGCCGGATCGATACGCATCGCACGACGGGCAGGCAATACGCAGGCCAGGAGAGCAGTCGCGATCAGGAGCGCGGCTACCATGACGTAGGTGAAAACGTCGAAGGGCTTGATGCCGAACAGCAGCGTCTCCAGATAGCGCGACAGCCACCATGCACCCACGGATCCGAGCAGCATGCCGACCAGAGCCGGCCGCATCCCCTGCCGCAGAACGATGCCGAGAACGTTGGCACGGCTGGCGCCTAAGACCACGCGCAGGCCGATCTCGGCGATGCGACGGTTCACGGTGTAAGCGAGCACGCCATAGATGCCGCTAACGGCCAGGAGAAGTGCAAGACCGCCGAAGGCCGTCAGAAGTACCACGTTGAACCGCTGAGGCGAGAGCGAGCGGTAGACCACTTCTTCGAACGAGCGAAGGCCGGTCACTGGAAGATTGGAGTCGAGCTCGCCGACGATGGCGCGCACGGTGTGAGTAACGGCTTGCGGGTTGCGACGCGTGTGTAGAACGAACTCCGAAACGTCGGTATTCTACCCATAGGGGAGATAGACGGTGAGAGTGGGTCCGGAGGCGGGGCCGCGTTCACGGTTGTCCGCGGCTATGCCGACCACTTCTGCATCAAAGGCGCCGTTGCCCCAGAGGTTGACGTGTTTGCCGACGGCGTCCTGGTTGCCAAACAGTAATTGGGCCAGACGTTGACTGATCACAACCCGGCGGGGTGGGGCGGGTTGGCCGCGATCGGCCTGGATGGGTTGGTCGTGCTCATCGAAGGCTCTGCCGCGGAGCAGAGTCAGGCCGACGGCATGAAAGTAACCTGGCGAGACGAATCGCCATCCGGCCCAAGGCGGTGGTCCTTGAGTGCCGTTATGGTTAGCAACCGCAGCAACGATACTCATGCCCGGATCCGCCCCTCTATGGGTCGGCTGCTGATGGCGCCGGCCGCCACCACCTCCGGAACGCTAGAAAGACGCTGGAGGAAGTGAGACGATCAGTTAAGACACTGCTTACCGCTCGCTGAAAATTCATTGTACGGCAATCGCGTTCGATTGCAGAATTGTGTCCGTGATCGACCGCGGACTCTTTCTCACTGTGCAGGCGATCGGCCGCCAACTCGCGGCGATGCCTCATGACCTCTATCTGCTCCGCCTGATTCACCGTGCCACCAAAAGGCCTTTCCCAGGAGAACGGCTTTGGACGGCTTCCCAATTGACCCATGCGACAGCCGTACGGTTTCTGCGGATTCGCAACCGCGAGGGATGCGACATCTACATTCTCCCTTATGCCGAGGATCGCAACGCCGGCTATATTCTGGTTGATCTGGATGACGCCGACCAGACGGTCATCGACCGCATGCGCGCCAACGGGCATGATCCCTGTGTAGTGCTCCAGACCAGCCTTGGCCATCTCCAGGCCTGGATTCGCATCAGCACATCCCCGCTGCAGCCGGCGGCCGCAACGGCCGCCGGAAAGCACTTGGCTCACACCTATGGAGGCGACTTGGCCAGCACCGATTGGCGCCATCTTGGGAAGGCTGGCCGGTTTCACCAATCAAAAGCCGCAACGCGCCTGCCCGGCGGATGGGCGCCTTGGGTGAAGGTCGTGTACGCCTGCGCGGGTGTGGCGCACAACGCCGACGTCTTGCTGCGAGCCACTACGGAGCTGCCGCTGCTCATAGGGCCGGCGACGGCTGGATCTCCGCCGAGCGGCATCGGCTCTGCGCCGGAGGATGTCCCGACGCCACCGACTTCCGCACGGGCAGTGGAACTCTACCAACACTGGATGAAGCGATGGCACATCGAGGAGCGTTTTCCGCAGCCGGATTGGAGCATCGTGGATCTGTGGGTCGCGCGGCAGTTGTGGTCGCAGGGCATGGCCGCAACCCAGATTCAAGCCATCTTGCGGTTGGCTAGCCCACACTTTCCCCGTCGCCATGGAGACCCCGATGACTACCTGCGTCGCACGGTCGCCCGGGCGGCCTTTCCCGCCCCAGGGCGCGCTGTGTGCCTGTCTCATGCCGAGGCCCCCGCCGACTGCGCTTCTTCGAACTCTACGGGCGGGAGGTAGCCCAGCGCCGAGTGCAGCCGCTTCTGGTTGTACACCTTCTCCAGAAACTGCGCGATCAACGCCCGCGCTTCCGACAGATCGCGGTATTCCTGACGGTAGACTTCTTCGTACTTCAGCGTCTTCATAAAAGATTCACAGGTCGCATTATCGTATGGGTTGCCTTTGCGACTCATGCTGATTCGGATCTGATGCTCTTTTAGAAGCCCGGTGTACTCACCGGAGGCATATTGGATGCCCCGGTCGGAGTGATGCACCAGACCCGGCCCAGGTGATCGCGGACACAGCGCCATGTGCAACGCAGCGATGCACAGATCGTCTTCCATCGTGCGGTCCAGTGCCCAGCCAATCACCCGCCGCGAGTAGGCATCCAGCACTACCGCCAGGTAGACGAACTCGGTCTCCAGCCGGATGTAGGTGATGTCCGCAACCCAGAGCTGATTTATGCCCGTCAATTCCATGCTGCCAGCCAGGTTCGGGTACACCGGACAATCGTGATTCGAGTCGGTGGTCTGTACCACGAACTTCTGTCGGCGTAGACACAACAGGTTGTCCTCGCGCATGATCCGCCGCACCCGCTTGTGATTCACCACCCAGCCGCGCCGCTCCAACTCGGCTTGCACCCGCCGCCAACCGTAGCAGGGCCACTCCAAGGCGATCTGCTGGATCTCGTCCCGCAAATCCAGATCGGTGTCTCCCGTCGGCGGCGCGTGCTGCCAGCGGTAGAAGCCCGCCCGGCTAACCGCGGCCAACTCACACAGTCGCCACAAAGGAAGCAGTGTGGCCAAGCTCATTTCTTTCGCGATGTACGGGTGGACGAGCCGCGCGTAGTTAATGCCTGCAGTTTCCGCTGCTCCTCGACATGCTGCAAGCATCGTTGCAAAAAATCGATCTCCATGGCTTGGCGGCCTACCTTCCGTTCCAGTTCGGCCACCTGCGTTGCCTCGGTCCGCGACTTGCCATTGCCCGTGAACGCTTGGGCCCCATAGTTGCGCACCTCCCGCTTCCAGCGGTGCAGCACGTTGGAGTTCACTTCACAGGCGCGTGCCACCTCCGCCAACGAAGCCCCCAGTTCCAGCCGCCTCACAGCGGCTTCCTTGAATTCCTTTGTGAATTGCCTTCGAGACATACGCATGACTCTCTTCTCCATTTAATGAAAATTGAGTCTTAACTGCTTGTCTCAGATCCGGGGCCCACTCCAATACTTCAACAATTGACTGGGGTAACATCGCTTAACATTGCTGTGGCAAGCAGGTTAACGATGTCCTGGATCACTTTGTCGGCCTTGTAATAGGCCGCTTCCAGTTTGCTGTTCGGACGGTGCGCCGGATCGGGTTGGTGGTGAAACCGGCTGTTGGCCAGAGGTCCGCAAAGTTGCTTGTGGAAGAACAGGAGTAGGAGCGCCACCTGGACACCTTTGGATGAGAGCCGGTAGGCATAACGGCTGCCATCGCGTTCGAGGAGTGCGTGACCTTTCAACTTGCGCAGATCGTAGCAGAGCTGGTTGAGGCCGTAAGTGTTGGCGGGAATCTGGAACGAGGCGAGAACGGCCTGGTGAATCTGCTTGGCGGTGGAGCCGCCCACGGTGTTGGAGCCGTGCAGGAGAACCTCCAGCAGGCGGATGATCCGGGAATCGTGGATCTTAATTCCGGGATAGCGGACCGAGCCTATGATCACTGGCAACGCCAGCCGCTGGAGCAGGGGAAAGTCCACATGAACGTTGAGGCACTGCGCCTGAAAGCCGGCAAAGCGGTCCGTGATGGCCTGAAACTTTCGACGCACGGCATCGAGGTGATCCAGACCTTTCCTCAGGCCGAATTCGGTCAAATTATTGGATAACAGTTCGTTGCGGAGGAAGCGGGAGAACTTCTCATATTGGCGAAGTAAGGCGTTCTTGAAGTTCGCACGGAAGACGTGATGGCCGTGGTCGATCTGTTCGATGACGGTGGAAATCTTGCCGCGCAGCTTTTTGGTGAGGCGAACGCCAAAGATCTCGCTGATCCGGTTGGCGGTCAATCGCCACAAACCGATTTCGCAGCTGCGCTCGAAGATCTTGTGGAGGGGAAGTGGCGCTTGAAGATGAAGTTGCGGCAGTACTCGATCTGAGCAATCGCGTAGAAGCGCGACAGGTTCATGTGGGCGCGTTCGTGCTTGGAAAACTTCGGACCCAGGTGAAACGTCCAGATATCGAAAACCCCGGCCACCGGCATCGCGGTGCAACTTGCCAGATGTGAAAATGGCCGGCAGATCTTCCACGAGAGCACGGTATCCTGAGATCGTTGCACCGTGGGGGTGGCTGAACATTGGAGCTTCGATTCGCAGATTGCTCGTCCGTCAGCACCAGGCGAAGCGCGCCTTCGAGGCCCGCATTGATGCTGTTGTTGAGGAGCGTCAGATGTTCATGGAGTATCGGCGCCGCGTGCTCGAAAACCAGTTGGACGAGCCGGGATACATCGAGCTTCGGCACGACAGAGGCGGCTACGGAGATTACTGACTTATGCGACTTCTTCAATCGCCGGCAGCGCAGTCTCACCGTGCGATGATTCCCGAAAAGTCCTTCCGCTCAGATCGTGAATCACTTGGCAAGCAAGCTCATCCCTCCGGCAGATGTGTCGACGAAGGGAACGCCCCTATTAGCATGTCGAGATCGACTGACGCGGGTCGACGCCCGTCGTTCCAAGCGACAAGTGCCCGCAACGCCGCCTCGACCATTTTCTTTGGGGTGCGCGACACAGAAGTGGTGAAAGATCGTTAATTAAGCTCGCCGCGCTTCCCAGTAATCTTCAAACCGGCCGTTGAACTGGCAGCAGCGCAGAGCCAGGATGGCATTGGCGCCACGCACCGTCCAGAACATCCCCGACTGCTTACAGCGCGCGCCGATGATGGCTTTGCACCCGGCTTCGATGACGCCCGTGCCGACAAATAGGTGTTGCTCGCGGAACTTGGGGTAGCGCATACGTTCCAGGTTGTTTTCGAAATAGCCGGCTTCGACGCGAATCTTGTCAGCCAATTCCGGATGGGAGGGATCCATAGCGCGGAGTGCCGATACCAACTCTTCAATCTTGCCCCGTCCAGCAGGTCCTGGTGAATCATCATCCAGCGTCTCTGCTCAGCCTCCTGGTTGGGATAGAGCTTCCGCGCCAGATCCCAAAGATGTTGGCGGGCGTGAGAGAGATCGACAATTTGGGTGGCGCCGGGAAAATGTAGATCGGCAATGTTCCAGATCCACTCGGATCCATCCCCCATGAAGATCTTCTTTACGGCGCGGCTCCAGCCGCGTTTCCAGGCTTCCAGGTAGATGCGCTTGCCAAACTCTTCGGCCGTTTCAATGGCGCCGACGTAGGTGGTCGAATTGGGATCACGGATCGCATAGCCTTCCTCGTCCCAAGTCGTTTGCGTGAACACGCAACCCAGCTTGGCCTCCCGTGTATGCGCTGGTTGTCCTTCGGTTTTGCCCTGCCGACCCACAGTCTCCTTTTTCACCACCGGAACTCCCGTCCCGTCGACCTGCACATACAAAACGGGAATCGGCTCTCCCACGATGACCGGCAAGTCCAACTGCACGGCTCGCTGGATCTCGATCCGATCGCGGGCGGCGATATCCTCTCCGATGGCCTCGGACGTGCGCTCCACGGCCTTGGTGGTCACCTCCAGGTCAGCGAACAGTTTCATGCGCTGACGACCGCGATCGAAAGCCGCCTCCTGCCCTACGGTGGCGAGCATGCGGCGAACGCCCGGCGAGAACTCCGTTTCTTCGATGTCCAATTCGACATCGGCCGGAAATTGTCCGCGATGGCAGTGCGCACACAAATAGTACGGACGCGAAACGGTGACTTCGCCCACAGCAGTCAGCACCGGCTTGGAGCGCAATTCCTGATAGCCGGCTCGGTGGCCGCAAGCGCAGGGAATGCTGCGCTGCTCAGCCGCCGGGATGGGGAAGTTCAGCAACTCGCTGAAGGCCGTGGCTCCGGCGTGGTGCATGGCGGATCGCAAGGCCATCTCGGTACCCTCCAGATCGAGGCGGCCCGTCTTGCGGCGCTCTTGGAAGATCATGCGCAGGAGTTGGTCTACTTCGCGCGCGACTTCCCGGCGGATCGTTTCCGCCGTTTTTTTTCCTCTGGCGTCAGAGTTTCTCCGACGGGGCGTAAGCGGCAGATCTGCTCACTGACTTCCACCAGTTCGTGGTTGAGCTGTTGGTAGTTGCCGAACTCGGCGATTTCCTGTTCTGCTTTGCGCACGGCCGCCGGAGTCGGCAGGGCTTCCGTTATGGTTTTCCGCGCACCTTATAGGTGAGGCGCATGATCGGGCCGTGGCCAGGATCGTCGGGCCGCGAACAATGGCAGTTCGGCTTACGACAGCAGAACGTGGCGCCGACGATAGAGCCGCGGCGCATATCACTGAGATTGCTCAGAGCGCCGAGCAGTTCCGTTCGGCGCGCTTCCAGGCTGGGAAGGGAAGGGGGCATCGGGTCTCCTTTCTAGAAGTATTCTATACTTCTAGAAGCGCAATGCCAGTCCACTCCTTCCGAAAACGCCAAACTTTCAAGTCGCGCACCCTTTTCTTTGAACTCATGCTAATGAAACGGCCTTAAACTGTATTCTAGTGTTCTGAGTTAGAAATTCATTGAAAAACTCTGCGCATTGCTGCATACTGGTCTCGAACCCTTTCGAGCCTGCTATGCGCACGGGACGTCCGAAGAAACCTCTGACAGTGAAACCCGCTGACC
>Ga0335081_10023346_pt1 | contig 10006 bp, 10 predicted proteins | sample Lox_Sample_35_FD_206713 | JGI IMG/M metagenome (GOLD analysis project Ga0335081, IMG submission 206713) | Soil microbial communities from Loxahatchee National Wildlife Refuge, Florida, United States - Lox_Sample_3.5 | ecosystem: Environmental > Terrestrial > Soil > Wetlands | place: USA... | reverse complement strand
CTGAAGCGTGCCGTGCCGGGTCATGTGCGCGATCGCCTGCTCGAGATCGCCGTCGCGCTGGTCCAGATCCTCAAGCGTGCGGCGCCAGAAGAGGCGCTCGCTCTCGGACGCCTGGCGGAGCGCCAGCACCACCGGCAGCGTGATCTTGCCCTCGCGGAAGTCGTCACCGACGGTCTTGCCGAGCTCGGCCTGGTGCGCCGAGTAATCGAGCATGTCGTCGACCAGCTGGAAGGCGATGCCAAGATTGCGGCCATAGCTCTCGAGCGCCTGCTCCTCGGCCGCTGGACGCTCCGCAAGCACGGCGCCGACGCGGGCGGCGGCGGCGAAGAGCTGCGCCGTCTTCGCCTCGATCACGTCGAGATAGGCCTTTTCCGTGGTCTCGGTGTCGTTGGACGTGACGAGCTGCAGCACCTCGCCTTCGGCGATCACCGCCGAGGCCTCGGAGAGGATCGAGAGGATGGGCAGCGAGCCGTCCTCGACCATGAGCTGGAAGGCGCGGCTGAAGAGGAAGTCGCCGACCAGCACCGAGGATTTGTTGCCCCAAACGGCGTTCGCCGTGGCGAGGCCGCGGCGGAGATCGCTGGCATCGACGACGTCGTCATGGAGGAGCGTCGCGGTGTGGATGAACTCGACCGCAGCGGCGAGCGCGATATGCCGCTCGCCGCGATAGCCGCAAAGCCGCGCCGTCGCCAGCGTCATCATCGGCCTGAGGCGCTTGCCGCCGGCGGCGATGATATGCCCGGCGAGCTGCGGGATGAGCGCCACCGGGCTCTGCATCCGCTCCAGGATGAGGACGTTGACGCGGTCGAGATCGGCCCTCAGAAGCGCGATGAGACGGTCGAGGGACGCCGGTCTCTGACTCTCCTCGCCGCGGCTGCTTGCCACCAGGGCCACGGCCCACCTTCCCCTTTCCCCACCGCTGCGGCGCAAAAGGCGCTTGCTTGACGCCATTCGGGCCGCGGGCGAGCATAGAAGCCTAGGCAAAGGGGTCAAGCCCGCGAGGCCGATGAAAGAGCTGCTCCGCACCAACGATCTCGTCCGCTTGTCCTGGCTGCAGGCGCTCTTGAACGACGCCGGCATCGAAACCGTCGTCCTCGACGAAAACACCAGCGCCATCGAAGGCGGCATCCTCGCCTTTCAGCGCCGGCTGATGGTGCTGAGCGAGGACCATCGCCGCGCGCTCCGGGTGCTTGTCGAGGCGGGAGAAGCCGCGGGATGACGGAGCCCGTGCCCGAGCTCCCCTACAGCGAGGACGCGCTGTTGGGCGGCCGGGTCAAGCTTCGCCAGCCGCGCCAGGGCTACCGCGTCGCCATCGATCCGGTGCTCCTCGCCGCTGCCGTCCCAGCCGGGCCGGGCGACACCGTGCTCGATATCGGCTGCGGCGTCGGTGCGGCGATGCTGTGCCTGGCGCATCGCGTGGCGCAATGCCGCGTCACGGGCATCGATCCGCAGCGCGATCTGGTTCGGCTCGCCAACGACAACGCCGTCCTCAACGGCGTCTCGGCCCGCGCCGTGGCCGTGGTCGGCAACCTGCTGCGCCCGCCGCCGCGCCTCGAACCCGGCAGCTTCGCCCACGTCATGGCGAACCCGCCCTTTCTCGAAAGCGATGCGGCGACCGCGTCCCCCGATCCCGGAAAGGCGGCGGCCACGGTCGAAAAGGAGGCGGACCTTGCCGCCTGGGTGCGTTTTGCGCTGACGATGGTTCGGCCCAAAGGAAGCCTTACCTTCATCCATCGCGCCGACCGCATGGAAGAGCTCCTGGCGGAACTCATGGGGCGGGCGGGCGAGATCGTCGTCTTTCCGCTCTGGACCGGGCACGACAAAGGCGCCAAGCGCATCATCGTCCGGGCGCGCAAGGGCGTAGCGACGCCGACCCGCCTCACGCCCGGCCTCGTGCTGCATGAGAGCGATGGCCGCTATACGCCCAAGGCCGATGCCGTACTGCGCGCCGGTGCGGCGCTCGCTCTCTGACGGGTCTCCGGTCGTTAACCCTTCGTAGACTGTCGGCGGCGAAGCTTTAGCTCCCGATATCCGGCAAGCGTGCAGGGCAATGACGACCATGGCACACGCAGAAGCGGTGTCCGGCTCCAACAAGCAGATCGGCACCGGCTCGCTCGCCGTCGCCGTCGTGTTCTTCGTCTCGGGCATGCCCGCGCTCATCTATCAGCTGCTGTGGCAACGCGCCCTCTTCATCATGTTCGGCATCAATATCGAGGCGGTGACGCTCGTGGTCGCCGGCTTCCTCCTGGGTCTCGGCTTCGGCAGCTTCGTCGGCGGACGACTGTCGCGCCATCGCCGGCTCAACCTGCTGGCCGCGTTCGGCGCGATCGAGCTCGTCATCGCCCTTTACGGCGTATTCTCGCTCGGCATTATCGGCTGGATGGGCGAGCAGACGCTCCACCTGCCGACCCCCGCCTTGGCCTTCGTCACGCTGGGGCTGCTGTTTCTGCCGACGCTCTTCATGGGCGCGACTCTGCCCGTCCTCTCGGCCTATCTCGTGCGCCACTCGCGCAATGTCGGGCAATCGGTGGGGCTCCTTTACTGCGTCAACACAGTAGGCTCCGCCGCTGCCTGCCTGCTCTGCGTCGTCTTCCTGATGGACCGGCTCGGGATGCAGGGCGCGGCCACCGCCGCCGCCGCGATCAACCTCCTCGTCGGCACCTCGGCGCTTTGCGTGGCATGGCGTCGACGCGGCCGCGAGGCCGAAGCCGCGCCAGCCCGAGAGCGGGAAGCCCCGGCGATGCGCCGCTCGCCGCGGGAGCTTGTGCTCGCCGTGCTCCTGGCGGGCCTTCTCGGCTATGTCTCGCTCTCCTACGAGATCGTCTGGTTCCGCGCCTTCGCCTTGGCCAGCAACGCCAGCCCGGCCTTCGCGCTGGTGCTGGGCGTCTATCTTGCCGGCATCGCCAATGGCGCGATCCGCGTGCGCGGGCGCTTCGGCGCCGCGCTGCCGCAATCGCAAGCCGCATACCTGATTGCGCTCTGCATCCTGGGCGCCAGCATCCTCGGATTCTTCCTGCTGCCGCTCGCCGCCTACAGCGCCACCACGGCGCTCGGATATCTGGCGCCCATGCTGCTGATGATCTTCGCGCAGACGACGATCGGCGGCATGACCTTCCCGCTCATCTGCCACTACGGCGTCAGCCCCGATGACGATGCCGGCGCGGGGGTGAGCCTCATCTATCTCGCCAATATCCTGGGATCCGTCGCGGGCACACTCGTCACCGGTTTCGTGCTGATGGACGCCGTCTCGATCGCCGGCACCTCGGCGCTGCTGGGCGTCATCGGCGTCGGCCTCGCCGGCGCCGTCGCCGCGGTGGGAGGCCTGCCGCGCCGCCGCTGGCAGGCTGTGGCGGCGGTAGCCGGAATCACAGCGCTGGCGCTGCCTATGCTCTCAGGCACGCTCTTCGACCGATTCTACGACCACCTGCTGACCAACGGCGAGCTTAAACCCGGCGCGCATTTCATCGAGACGGTCGAGAACCGCAGCGGCGTCATCAATGTCGATGAGAAGCTCAACGTCTATGGCAGCGGCATGTATGACGGGCGCATCGCCATCGACCTGATGGACGACGAGAACCTGCTCATCCGCCCGTTCTCGCTCAGCCTCTTTCATCCCGATCCCGAGGACGTGCTGATGGTCGGCTTGGCGACCGGCGCCTGGGCGCAGGTCATCGCCAGCCATCCGCAGGTGAAGCACCTCACCGTTGTCGAGATCAATCCCGGCTACCTGCAGATCGTGCGGAAATATCCGGTGGTGGCGAGCCTCCTCGACAACCCCAAGGTGGAGATCGTCATCGATGACGGGCGGCGCTGGCTGAACCGCCATCCCGAGCGCAAGTTCGACGCCATCATTCAGAACACGACCTGGTATTTCCGCCCGAACGCGAACAATCTGCTCTCGGAGGAGTATCTGCGTCTCAGCGCCACGCATCTGCGCGATGGTGGGGTGATCATGTACAACACGACTGGCTCGGCGCGGGTGCTGCGGACGGGCTGCATGCTGTTCCCGGGCGTGCGTGTGGTCAACAATCTCGTCCTGAGCCCGACGCCGATGAGGCTCGATTCCGAGCGCTTGCGCCGGACGCTTGCGGCCTATCGCATCGACGGGCATCCGGTGCTCGATGTCGCCGTCCCGGCCGAGCGCGCGCGGCTCGACGAGATCATGTCTCTCCTGGCGCCGCCGCCGGCGGGAGAGCCGCGCGCCGCGGCGCCGATCGAGGATTGCGGCGGCGTTCTGGCGCGGACGAATGGATTGGCGCCGGTGACGGACGACAACATGGGGGAGGAATGGGGGCATCTCGCCATCGCCGATCAGCTGATGAAACGCGTCCAAGGAAGCCTGGGCATCACCGGCGGCGCGCACTGACGGTCTCGTGATTGGACGAGGCAAGGGGCGCCTACCAAGTTCTGCCTCAGAGACAGCCCTTCCGGGATGCGTTCCGTGCGACGATCGCTGAGGACGGTACTTTTGACGGTGGCGTGGCTTTGCGCCGCGGCGATGATGTTGAGCGGCTGCGCCGGCCATTCCGGATCCTGGCCCGGCCCCGGCGCGCCGCGCAACGGCGCAGGCGTGCTCGTCGATCCCGTTTACGGTACCTCGCTGCCGGGCGGCCCCCCGGAGTTTTGAGGGGCGGCGATGATGCGGTTCCTCGGGATAATCGCCGCGCTCGGGCTCATGCTTTTGGGCTGCAGCGCCGCGCCGCCGACCAGCCTTGGCCCCGGCTGGCCGCGCAACGCCGATGGCATCCCAGTCGATCTCCACTATGGTACGCCGCTGCCGGGCCGCCCGCCGATCTATTGAGGAAGCGCGGATGGCAAGGATCCTGGTGCCTGCTCTCTTCGCATTGCCCGTTCTCTTGAGTGCCCGCATGCCGGGGCGACCGCTCTACGGTCCCGATACGCCGCGCAACGGCGCGGGTCTGCCAGTCGACAGCCATTACGGCACCACGCTGCCGGGTGTCTACAAGTGGGATTGACGGGGATCGCCGGGGCGCTTGCCAAGTCCCCTCGGTCGTCCCCATCTTGAGCGTTATGGCTCTTGTCCAGGAGCTCCTCGGCAAACTGCCGATCGAGCGATTTCGCAACCCGCCGCCGCAAGTGGCGGTACTGCGTCTCGATGGGCTCATCGGCATGCGGGGCCCGCGCAATCTCTCGCTCCGGCGCTTTGCCGCGGCGATCGAGCGCGCCTTCTCGCTCCCCCATCTGAAGGCTGTGGCGCTCGCCATCAACTCGCCGGGCGGGGCACCGGCGCAATCCTCGCTGCTCTTTCGGCGCATCCGGCAATTGGCGACGGAAAAGGACGTGCCGGTCATCGCCTTCACCGAGGACGTGGCGGCATCGGGCGGCTACTGGCTGGCGCTCGCGGCCGATGAGATCTTTGCCGAGGAGACCTCGCTCCTGGGCTCGATCGGCGTCATCAGCGCGAGCTTCGGCTTTGCCGAGGCGATGAGGCGGCTCGGCATCCAGCGGCGGCTCTATACGGCGGGCGAGAACAAGTCCCTGCTCGACCCCTTCCTGACCGAGGATCCGAATGGGGTCGAGCGGCTGACCGCGCTGCAGCGCGACATGCACGAGACCTTCAAGGACATGGTGCGCGCGCGGCGCGGCGCCCGGCTCAGCGGTGACGAGGCGACGCTCTTCAGCGGCGAGGTCTTCACCGGCCGCCGCGCGCTGGCGCTGGGCCTCATCGACGGCATCGGCGACCTCCGCGGCACGCTGCGCGAGCGCTATGGCGAGACCGTCCGGCTGCGCGCGATCGAGCCGGAGCGGCGCCGCTTCTCGCTCTGGCGCCTCGGCCTGCCGCGCCGGCCCGACATCGGCGATATCGCCAGCGAACTGCTCTCACGGCTCGAGGAGCGCTTGATTTGGGCGCGCTTCGGCCTTTGAGCCGGCTTGACCCTCCGCGACAGCGCTTCTAAACCAGCCCATGCTCGGCTTTTCCTTCGCCAAGCTCCTCGTCTTCGCCGCCGTCGTGGGTGTCATCTGGCTCGCCTTTCGCCATGTTGGGCGCGTCGAGGCGATCCGCCGCGCCCTCGGCGAGGAGCTCCGGCGGCGCCAGCGCGCCGAGCGGCAACGGCGACAGCCGCTCGCCGCCGAGGATCTGGTCAAGTGCCGCGTGTGCGGCGCTTATGTGGCGGCGCGCGGCGCCACCGCATGCGGCCGCACCGACTGCCCCTGGGGACGGTGAGAGCATGTCGAAACCATCATCGCTTCCGCTCGCGGCGCTGGTGACCGCGACCGGCATCGCGCTGCTGCTCGGCGGCTGCAGCCTGCCGCCGCCCACGCCGATGTGGGGGCCCGATTCGCCCCGCAACGGCGCGCTCCAGCCGGTCGATCCGGTCTATGGCACGCCAATCCCAGGTTATCCTACGATAAACCGACCCTAACCCGCGGGCTGCCTTGCCCTCGATGCGCGTGGCCCTTATGGTGCGCCGCACCCCCACATTCTATCGGACCGGCGATGGCGGCAGCGAGCGGGAGCAGCTTCCAAGAGCTCATTCTGAAGCTCCAGGCGTATTGGGCCCGGCAAGGTTGCGTCATCCTGCAGCCTTATGACGTCGAGATGGGCGCAGGCACCTTTCATCCCGCGACGACCTTGCGCGCCCTTGGCCCGCAACCCTGGCGCGCCGCCTATGTGCAGCCCTCGCGCCGCCCGACCGACGGGCGCTATGGCGAGAACCCCAACCGGCTGCAGCAACACTACCAGTTCCAGGTGATCCTGAAGCCGGCACCGGCCGAGAGCCAGCAGCTCTATCTCGAAAGCTTGGTGATGCTGGGCATCGATCCCAAGCGCCATGACATCCGCTTCGTCGAGGACGATTGGGAGAGTCCGACACTGGGCGCTTGGGGCTTGGGCTGGGAGGTCTGGGTCGACGGCATGGAGGTGTCGCAATACACCTACTTCCAGCAAGTGGGCGGCATCGAATGCGACCCGGTCTCGACCGAGCTCACCTATGGCCTCGAGCGCCTTGCCATGTATGTGCAGGGTGTCGAGAACGTCTACGACCTCGACTACAACGGCGCCGGCATGACCTATGGCGACGTCTTCAAGCGCGCGGAAAAGGAGTTCTCAGCCTACAATTTCGAGCACGCCGACACCACGCTGCTCTTTCGCCATTTCGCCGATGCCGAGCGGGAATGCCAAGCGCTCCTTGCCCGCGACCTGGCGCTGCCCGCCTATGACCAATGCGTCAAGGCGAGCCACGCCTTCAACCTCTTGGATGCGCGCGGCGTCATCTCGGTGACCGAGCGCGCCGCCTATATCGCCCGCGTGCGGGCGCTCGCCAAGGCCTGTTGCGAAGGCTGGTTGGCGCAGCCGCGGCGTGCTGCCTGAGCCGATGGCCGAGCTGCTCTTCGAGCTGCTGACCGAGGAGATCCCCGCGCGCATGCAGGCGCGCGCGGCGGAGGATCTGCAGCGCCTCGCCGCCGAGAAACTGGGCGACGCCGGGCTCGCTTTCGCCAAGGCGGAAAGCTTCGTCACACCGCGCCGCCTGGCGCTCGTCGTGGAAGGCCTGCCGCAGGGGCAGCCCGACACGAGCGAGGAGCGGCGGGGACCGCGCGTCGGCGCGCCCGCCAACGCCGTCGAGGGCTTCCTCAAGTCGGCGGGTCTCTCGTCGCTCGCGCAATGCGAGGAGCGCGACACGGGGAAGGGCGTCTTCTATTTCGCCGTCATCCGCCGTGCCGGCCGGCCGACGGGCGAAGTATTGCCGGAGCTGCTGCGCCAGATGGTGCACGAGCTGCCCTGGCCGAAATCGATGCGCTTTCCCGCGGCTCGCTTCCGTTGGGTGCGGCCGCTGGCGAGCGTCGTCGCGCTCTTCGACGGCAAGCCTCTGACGCTGGCGCTTGACGACGTGCCAATCGGGAACGTCACGCGCGGCCATCGCTTCCTCGCGCCCCAGCCCATCGTCGTCGAAAGCGCGGCCGACTATCGCCGCAAGCTGCGCGAGGCCCATGTCGTGCTGCGCCGCGAGGACCGCGCCAAGGCGATCTCGCTGGCGCTTTACGAGAAGGCGGCCGAGGCACAGCTCACGATGAAGGACGACCCGGCGCTGCTCGAAGAGGTCACCGGCCTCGTCGAGTGGCCGGTGGTGCTGATGGGCGCGATCGATCGCCAGTTCCTCGACCTGCCGCCCGAAGTGCTGACGACGTCGATGCGCGCGCATCAGAAATATTTCGCCTGCCTCGATCGCGCCGGCCAACTCGCGCCGCGCTTTCTGCTGGTCGCCAACATAATCGCCGATGACGGCGGCAAGGCGATCGTCGCCGGCAACGAGCGCGTGCTGCGCGCGCGGCTCTCGGACGCGCGCTTCTTCTGGGAGCAGGACCGCAAGGTGCCGCTGGCGGCGCGGATCCCGAAGCTCGCCGAGCGTGTCTTCCACGCCCGTCTCGGCAGCGTGCTCGACAAGGTGGGGCGCATCGAGCGGCTCGCCACGGAGATCGCGGCAGAGGTGAAGGGCGCCGACAAGGCCAAGGTGCGGCGCGCAGCGGAGCTCGCCAAGGCCGATCTCTCGAGCGGCATGGTCGGCGAATTCCCGGAGCTGCAGGGCATCATGGGCCGCTACTACGCGCTCAACGACGGCGAGCCCGCCGAGGTCGCGAGCGCGATCGCCGAGCACTATTCGCCGCTGGGCCCGGGCGACCGCTGTCCCGCCGCGCCGGCCAGCGTGGCGGTGGCGCTCGCCGACAAGATCGACACGCTGGTGGGATTCTTCTCGATCGACGAGAAGCCGACCGGTTCGCGCGACCCCTTCGCGCTCCGGCGCGCGGCGCTGGGCGTCATCCGCCTGGTGCTGGAGAACCATCTGCGCCTCGCTCTGCTGCCGCTCTTCGCCCGCGCCTTCGCGCTCGGGCGCGACAACGGCTTCGGCGCCGATCCCAGCCGCGAGCTGCTCGCCTTCTTCGCCGACCGGCTCAAGGTGCATCTGCGCGAGCAGGGGGTGCGGCACGACCTCATCGCCGCGGTTTTCGCGCTGGGCGGCGAGGACGACCTCGTGCGGCTGCTGACGCGCGTCGCGGCGCTCGACCAGTTCCTGCGCACCGATGACGGCGCCAACCTGCTGGTGGCCTATCGCCGCGCCGCCAACATCGTGCGCATCGAGGAGAAGAAGGACGCGGAGACCTATCCCGGCGAGCCCGATCCCAAGCTGCTGGTCGAGGCGGAGGAGGGGCGGCTCGCCGCCGAGCTGGCGCGGGTGGCGGCGCGCAGCACCGCGGCGCTGGCCCGGGAGGACTATACCGGCGCGATGGCGGATCTGGCCGCGCTTCGCGGCCCGGTGGATGAATTTTTTGCCCGCGTAACCGTTAATTGTGACAATAGAGAGCTGCGGGCCAACCGCCTGCGGCTGCTGGCTCAGATCCGCGACACGCTCAATCGCGTTGCCGATTTTTCAGAGATCGAGGGATAGGCCGATGACCAAATGGGTGTACAGCTTCGGCGACGGCAAGGCCGAGGGCAAGGCCGAGATGAAGAACCTGCTCGGCGGCAAGGGGGCGAACCTCGCCGAGATGAGCAATCTCGGCCTGCCGGTACCTCCCGGCTTCACCATCACCACCGAGGCCTGCACCTATCTCCACGCCAACAAGACCTATCCCAAGGACCTGAAGGAGCAGGTCGAGGCGGCGCTCGAGCAGCTCGAGCAGCGCATCGACTTCGCCTTCGGCGATGCCGAGAACCCGCTGCTGGTGTCGGTGCGCTCCGGCGCGCGCGCCTCCATGCCGGGCATGATGGACACGGTGCTCAACCTCGGCCTCAACGACAGCACCGTCGAAGGCCTCGCCAAGCGCAGCGGCGACCGCCGCTTCGCCTTCGACAGCTACCGCCGCTTCATCCAGATGTACGGCCAGGTGGTGCTCGGCGTCGACCACCACCATTTCGAGGACCTCCTGGAGAACACCAAGCTCGATCTCGGCGTGACGCTCGACACGGAGCTCAAGGCCGATGACTGGCAGGAGGTGGTCGCGGGCTACAAGGACGTCGTCCAGCGCGAGCTGGGCAAGCCCTTCCCGC
>Ga0335081_10023345_pt1 | contig 10006 bp, 8 predicted proteins | sample Lox_Sample_35_FD_206713 | JGI IMG/M metagenome (GOLD analysis project Ga0335081, IMG submission 206713) | Soil microbial communities from Loxahatchee National Wildlife Refuge, Florida, United States - Lox_Sample_3.5 | ecosystem: Environmental > Terrestrial > Soil > Wetlands | place: USA: Florida... | reverse complement strand
GACTCACCGCACAGCGGCGAAAGAATAGGAGCCCCACCCCGTGGAAACTGAAGATTTCGAATGGGATGAGCGAAAGTGCCGGCGGAACGTCCAAAAACACGGCATCGACTTCGAAGAAGTCGTTGAGATGTTTCATGGGCCATACATAACCCGTCGTTCCGATCGCAAAGAGGAGGAGCGGTGGCTCGCAATTGGTGAGGCAGAAGGCCGGATCGTGGCAGTGGTATTCACGCGGCGAAGCGGTCGAATTCGCATCATCTCTGCGCGGCGCGCTCGGACAGATGAAGCAAGAACGTACCGTCGTGAGACGATGGGGACAGCGAAAAAGGGGAAAAACTGATTGGGCCGCCGTTGACGCATTGACGGATAAGGAGATTGAAGACGCGGTTCGCAGCGATCCCGACGCAGTTCCCCTTGATGTCGACTGGTCGAAGGCCATTCTCGTCATTCCCCCCAAAAAGAAGGCGATCTCGATCCGCGTCGACGAGGACGTGCTCGACTATTTCAAGAAGGAAGGCGCCGGCTACCAGCGGCGCATGAACGCGGTGCTGCGTTCCTACATGCAGCAAAAGCGCAAGAAGCGGGCGTAGAGCTACCCGGCGAGCAGCTTCTTCACCAGCGCGCTTGCTTTGGAAAAATCCATGCGGCCGGCATAGCGCTCCTTGAGCGCTGCCATGGTCCGGCCCATGTCCTTCAAGGTGGCCGCCTCCAGCTCCTTGATCAGTTCGGAAATCGCGTGGCCCGCTTCAAGATCGGAAAGCCGTTGCGGCAGATAAGCGGAAATGACCTCGATCTCCTCGCGCTCCTGGGCGGCGAGGTCGGCGCGGCCCGCCTTCTCATAGATGTCGAGCGATTCCTGGCGCTGCTTGATCATCTTGCCCATGACGTCGAGAATTTCGGCGTCGGTGAGGGTGACGCGCTCGGCCGCGCTGGTTTCGCGCTTTAGTATATCGGCATTGATGAGGCGCAGCGTCGAAATGCGGCGCTTGTCGCTGGCTTTCATGGCTTCCTTCAGCGCATTGTTGATCTCATCGCGCAACACGGCTATGGCCACCCGCAATCGTCCGCGCAAAAGCGGCGGACTTTATATGATCTAAGACTTTGCCGATGCTGACACAACCGCAACCGACAGGTCCATCTTGGGACGATCCCGCTCCGACCGCTTTATTGGTGCTGGCCGACGGCACCGTGTTCGAAGGTTTTGGCTTCGGCGCGACCGGCCGCGCCGTCGGCGAGGTCTGTTTCAATACCGCGATGACGGGCTACGAGGAAATTCTCACCGATCCTTCCTATACCGGCCAGATCATCACCTTCACATTCCCTCACATCGGCAATGTCGGCACCAACGAAGACGACATCGAGACCGTCAATCTTGCGGCGACACCTGGAGCGCGCGGCGTCATTTTGCACTCGGCGATCACGGAACCGTCGAACTACCGCGCCACGCGTAACCTCGAACAATGGCTCAAAAGCCGCGGCGTCATCGGGCTGGGCGGAATCGACACCCGCGCGCTGACCGCGCTCATTCGCGAGCGCGGCATGCCCAATGCGGTGATCGCGCACGAACCCTCCGGCCGCTTCGATGTCGAGGCGCTCAAAGCGGAGGCCAAGGCGTGGCCGGGTCTCGTCGGGATGGATCTTGTGCCCATGGTGACCACCGGGCAGCGCTTCACCTGGCGGGAAACGCCTTGGCAATGGAACGGCGGCTATGGCGAGTTGCATGAAGCTCTTTTCCACGTCGTCGCCATCGACTACGGCATCAAGCGCAACATCCTGCGTCAGCTCGCGGGCAACAGTTGCAAGGTGACGGTGGTGCCGGCGCAAACGCCCGCCGTGGACATCCTCGCGCTGAAGCCCGACGGCATTTTTCTGTCCAATGGACCGGGCGACCCGGCGGCGACCGGCGCGTATGCCGTGCCGGTGATCCGCACGCTGATCGAGCAAAAACCGGTTTTCGGCATCTGCCTCGGCCATCAGATGCTGGCGCTCGCCACGGGCGCCCGCACCATGAAAATGCATCAGGGCCATCACGGCGCGAATCATCCTGTCAAAGATCTTACGACCGGCAAAGTCGAAATCACGTCCATGAATCACGGCTTTGCCGTCGATCGTCCAAGCTTGCCGGCCAACGTCGTTGAGACGCACGTGTCGCTGTTCGACGGCTCCAATTGCGGTCTTAAGCTAAAGGACAGGCCGGTATTTTCAGTGCAATATCATCCCGAGGCCTCGCCCGGACCGCGCGACAGTCATGGCTTATTCAAGCGCTTCGTCGGCATGATGCTCGACGCCAAACATGCGTGACACGAGTTAAGAGCCGGCGCCGTGGGGCGAACGATCACCGATTGGCTCGCGTTTTTTGACAGCCGGCATTTTCTTTACGTCAATGCCCGGCACAAGGATGTGCATTACTGCATGCTCGCCAAAGAAATCGCCGCGCTGGTGCCGGCGGTGGATACGCGGGTACTCGACTATGGCTGCGGCGAAGCGATTCATGCCGGCATAGTGGCGGAAGCGGCCGGCGAACTCATCCTCTGTGAAGCGGCGCCGGGGCTCCGCGCCGCACTGGAGCGGCGGTTCGCGGCGCACGCCAATATCCGCGTACTGGCGCCGCACGAGATCGCGCGGCTCAAGGAGCACTCGCTCGACCTGATTATTCTGCATTCGGTGGTGCAGTACCTTACGCCCGCGGGAACGGGCGCGCTATTCGCGCTGTTTCGCGGCCTCTTGAAAGCGGACGGGCTGCTTGTCGTTAGCGATGTCGTTCCAGCCGGGGGCTCGACCGGGGCCGACACGGTTGCGCTCCTTAAACTCGGCAAAGCCAACGGCTTTTTCATCGCCGCCTGTTGGGGACTGTTGCGCACCTTGCTGTCGGATTACTCGCGGCTCCGCTCCCGCTTCGGACTCACCGGCTATTCCGAGCCGGATATGATCGAGAAGCTCGGGGCCGCTGGTTTCACGGCAAGCCGCGCGCCCGTCAATATCGGCTACAACCCTTTCCGCGTCGCCTATTACGCGCGTCCGCGCTGACGCGCCTTCGTTTCAGCTGTCTGCAGCGACCCTCAATTTTTAGGTTTGCTTGGCGCCGAAGGTATCGGCCATCACCGCCCCGCGCGCCCCCAGCGGTTTCTCGTCGCCGACGGTCGAGTCGCGCGCGGTCTGGTGCTCGATCTCGCGCGGTTCTTCGGAACTGCGCGGCTCGCCGAATGGGCGCGTCTCGTCGGCAGGCGGTTCTGACGATTTGGTCCGCTCGCCGGGCCGGACCGACGATGCTTAGCAACGCCATAGCGCCGAGCCCAAGCCAAAGCGGCAATTCGGGTCGTTTCTCGGGCATGGCTCAGAAGGCTTCTGCGCGGCCCTGCTGACAACGAATATTGGGGGCGAACGGTTGCAGGCCGGGAAAACCCGGCCATGATGGCCTTCCCTGGCGAGCGTTTCTGGTCTAAACAGCGCCCGCGCGGGGCTTAAGCTCCGGCGCTTGGCCTTATTTGTGGAGCGTGATCTTTCCGGAAAACCGGTAGCCTCTTTTCCGGATCATGCTTGAAGGACGCGCGGTGGCGCGCCTTTTTTTTGTGCCTCTAGATAAACTTGCGACAATGCCCAAGCGGACCGACATCTCCTCGATCCTGATCATCGGCGCCGGACCGATCATCATTGGTCAGGCTTGCGAGTTCGACTATTCCGGCACCCAAGCCTGCAAAGCGCTCAAGGCCGAAGGCTACCGGGTCGTTCTCGTCAACTCCAATCCGGCGACGATCATGACTGATCCGGATTTGGCGGATGCAACTTACGTGGAGCCGATCACGCCCGAGATCGTCGCCGAAATCATCGCCAAGGAGCGCCCGGATGCGCTGTTGCCGACCATGGGCGGGCAGACTGCGCTCAACACCGCGCTCTCGCTGCGCCGCATGGGTGTGTTGGACAAATTCGGCGTCACCATGATCGGCGCAACCGCGGAAGCGATCGATAAGGCCGAAGATCGCAAGCTGTTTCGCGAAGCGATGACGCGGATCGGGCTCGCCACGCCGCGTTCGCATCAGGTGAAAACGCTGATCCGCGCGCTGGAAGCGCTCGACGACATCGGCCTTCCGGCTATCATTCGTCCCTCATTCACGCTCGGCGGGACCGGCGGCGGCATCGCTTACAACAAGGCGGAGTTCATCGAGATTGTCGAGCGCGGGATAGACGCTTCGCCGACCGCCGAAGTGCTGATCGAGGAATCGGTGCTGGGCTGGAAAGAGTTCGAGATGGAGGTGGTGCGCGACAAAAATGACAACTGCATCATCGTCTGCGCAATCGAGAACATCGATCCGATGGGCGTACACACCGGCGATTCGATCACGGTCGCGCCGGCGCTGACGCTCACGGACAAAGAATACCAGCGTCTGCGCGACGCCTCGATTGCGGTGCTGCGCGAAATCGGGGTGGAGACCGGCGGCTCCAACGTTCAGTTCGCCATCAACCCGGAAGACGGCCGCCTCGTCGTGATCGAAATGAATCCACGTGTGTCGCGGTCCTCGGCGCTTGCCTCCAAAGCAACTGGGTTTCCGATCGCCAAAGTCGCCGCCAAACTCGCGGTCGGCTATACGCTCGACGAGATCGCAAACGATATCACCGGCGGGGCAATGCCGGCATCATTCGAGCCGACAATCGACTATGTCGTCACCAAGGTGCCGCGCTTCGCCTTCGAAAAATTTCCCGGCGCCGAGCCGGTGCTCACCACGTCGATGAAGTCGGTGGGCGAAGCGATGGCGATCGGCCGCACGTTTCAGGAGAGTCTGCAAAAAGCTTTGCGTTCGTTGGAAACCGGCTTGGCCGGACTCGACGAAGTGGCGATTGCCGGTCTCGGCCAGGGCGACGACAAGAACGCGATCCGCGCCGCCCTCGGCACTCCCTCGCCCGACGGCATCCTCAAGGTGGCGCAGGCAATGCGGCTTGGGCTTGGCGACGCTGAAATCCATGACGCCTACCGCATCGATCCCTGGTTTTTGGCGCAAATCCGCGGCGTCATCGACATCGAGGCCGAGATCCGAGCCAAAGGGCTGCCCGATACGCCGCGCGCATTGCGTCGGCTGAAAAGAATGGGTTTTTCCGATGCGCGCCTTGCCAAACTCACCGGCCTTACCGTCGACGAAGTTTCGGCCCGCCGCAGAGACCTTGGCGTCCGCCCGACATTTAAACGCATCGACACCTGCGCCGCCGAATTCGCTTCGCCGACCGCCTACATGTATTCGACTTATGAGGCGCCGTTCGCCGGCCGTGCCGCCGACGAGGCCGCGCCTTCGGACAAACGCAAGGTCGTAATTCTTGGCGGCGGGCCGAACCGCATCGGTCAGGGCATCGAATTCGACTATTGTTGCTGCCATGCCGCGTTCGCGCTGAAGGACGCCGGCTATCAAACCATCATGATCAATTGCAATCCGGAGACGGTGTCGACCGATTACGACACCTCGGACCGGCTATATTTCGAGCCGCTGACGGCCGAGGACGTCATCGAGATCATCGACAGCGAGCGCGGCGCCGGCACGCTTCACGGGGTCATTGTGCAATTCGGCGGCCAGACTCCGCTCAAGCTCGCTGAACCGCTTGAGCGCGCCAAGGTGCCGATCCTCGGCACGTCGCCGGACGCGATCGATCTGGCAGAGGACCGTGAGCGCTTTCGCGTGTTGCTTGATCGGCTGGGGTTGCGCCAGCCGAAAAGCGGCATCGCCACCAGCCCGGGTGCCGCCCGCACGATCGCGGACGAAATGGGCTACCCGATCGTGATTCGTCCCTCCTATGTGCTCGGCGGCCGCGCCATGGAAATCGTTCGCGAGCCGAGCCAGCTCGACCGCTACGTAGCGCGGCTTGCCGCTGACCTCGATCGGCCATCGGAATTGGCAGTGTCGCAAAAGCGTCCGCTCCTGATCGACCGTTATCTGACTGATGCGGTGGAAGTCGACGTCGATTGCCTGGCCGACGGAACACAAAGCTACATCGCCGGAATCATGGAGCACATCGAAGAAGCCGGCATCCATTCGGGAGATTCCGCCTGCTCGCTGCCGCCGCATAACCTTTCAGCCGAGTCAATCAGCGAACTTAAACGGCAGACCACCGCACTCGCTTTGGCGCTGAAGGTCGGCGGCCTGATGAACGTGCAATACGCCATCAAGAACGGCGAAATTTACGTACTCGAAGTAAATCCGCGCGCTTCACGCACCGTGCCTTTCGTCGCCAAGGTGACAGGAATCCCGGTCGCCAAAATCGCCGCCCGCATCATGGCCGGCGAGACGCTTCAGAGCTTTCACTTGCAACCGCAAAGCTTCGAATTCGCGGACGCAACACATGTCGGCGTGAAAGAAGCGGTCTTTCCGTTCGCGCGTTTTGGCCCCGGCGTCGACACCGTGCTCGGGCCGGAAATGAAATCTACCGGCGAGGTCATGGGCATCGACCGCGATTACAATGTCGCGTTCGTCAAAAGCCAGCTCGGTGGCGGCGCCCGGTTGCCGAAAAGCGGAACCGTTTTCGTCTCGGTCAAGGATGCCGACAAACCCCGTATCCTCGATCCGGTGCGGCTCCTAGCGGGCTTGGGCTTTCGCGTGCTGGCGACCGCCGGCACGCAGGCTTACCTCGCCGGCGCGGGCATTGTCGCGGAGCGGGTCAATAAGGTCGCCCAGGGACGCCCGCATATCGTCGACGCCATAAAAAACGGCGAAGTTCAGCTTGTTTTCAACACCACCGAAGGGGCTACCGCGCTCGCCGATAGCCGCTCGCTGCGGCGCGCGGCCCTCTTGCATAAAGTGCCGTACTACACCACTCTCTCAGGGGCTGTCGCCGCAGCGCAGGGTATCAGGGCCTACCTCGAGGGCGACCTCAAGGTGTGTGCGCTGCAAAATTATTTTGCGGGCGGCTCCGATCAGGGATCGAATCGGCCTGAGCGACGGCACGTGTAGAGACAGGCTTTTGGTCGCGAGGCCGAACGACGTTTCGGTCCGCGACCTGAATTTTGTCTCTAGTGCGGTGGGTTTGAAGTTCCTACGGTTAGGCGGCAAAATCATTTAGGAACTTCAAACCCAAAAACCGCACGAAAATGATAAAGTTGCTGGCGTCCTTTTGATTGCGAAGTTCGCATAGGAGTGTGCCGCACGCGCTCGCGAACTTCGGAATCAGGACGCTAGTGAGTAAGGAGGTTTGGGAGCAATGGACAAGATTCCGATGACCGCGGAGGGCTATGCGGCGCTTGAGTCCGAACTCAAGCATTGCCAGCAGATCGAACGGCCGCGCATCATCCAGCAGATTACCGACGCGCGCACGCACGGCGACCTGTCCGAAAACGCCGAATATCATGCCGCCAAAGAATCACAATCGCTCAATGAAGGCCGCATCGCCGAGCTTGAGGACAAGCTTGCGCGCGCCGAAATTATTGATGTGTCGAAGCTTTCGGGTGACACCATTACCTTTGGCGCGACCGTGACTTTGATCGACGAGGACACCGACAAAAAAGCAGTGTGGCAGATTGTCGGCGAGCCCGAAGCGGATGCGAAAAAGGGCAAGATTTCCATCACCTCGCCGCTGGCGCGCGCCTTGGTCGGTAAGAAAAAGGGCGTGCAGGTCGAGGTCGTCACCCCCGGCGGCGCAAAGGCCTATGAGATAGTCAAAGTCGAGTGGAAGTAATCTTGGGTTCTTATCGGCAGTTCTGCCGTTGCCCCAACAACTCCGGCACGAATGCGGGGTCACGTTTCGGCAAAAGGCCATTGAAAATCAATGGCTTTTCATTACCCACAGCGCTTTGGCGGTGTTGGGTTGCGTCTCTTGCATAGCTCCCGAAAGTTCCTAAATTCCGAAGGGTCGACCCGGGCAAACCGGCACCATCCTTTTCCGGATCATGCGCCAACCAACCGACGGATTGGAGCACGTGAGCACGCCTACCCACGCCAAAATCGTGATCATCGGATCGGGGCCGGCCGGGTACACGGCCGCCGTTTATGCCGCCCGCGCAATGCTCGACCCGATCCTGATCCAGGGGCTCGAGACCGGCGGACAGCTGAGCACCACGACTGACGTCGAGAACTACCCCGGTTTTGCCGATGTCATCCAGGGCCCCTGGCTCATGGAGCAAATGCAGAAGCAGGCGGCGCATGTCGGCACGAGGCTGGTCGCTGATCACGTCGAGAAAGTCGAACTCGGGCGCCGTCCTTTCCGCATCACGTGCGATTCCGGCGACGTTTATCTCGCCGATGCTTTGGTACTTGCCACCGGCGCGCAGGCGCGCTGGCTTGATTTGCCCTCGGAGCAGAAATTCCGCGGCTACGGCGTCTCGGCCTGCGCCACCTGCGACGGTTTCTTCTACCGCGACAAGGAAGTCCTGGTGATCGGCGGCGGCAATACTGCAGTCGAGGAAGCGCTGTTCCTGACCAATTTCGCCAAGACAGTCACCGTAGTGCACCGGCGCGACAGTTTCCGCGCCGAACGCATTCTGCAGGAGCGGCTCTATCAGAATCCAAAAATCTCGGTGCTGTGGCACACGGTTCTGGAAGACGTTGTCGGGGATGAAGCGCCGCTCAAGGTCAGGGCGGCCTTGCTGCGCAACGTAAAGACCAACGAGATCCAAAGACGTCCGATAGACGGAATTTTCATCGCCATCGGACACTCGCCGGCAACCGCGCTCGTCGCCGGCCAAGTGGAGATGAAACCGTCCGGCTACATCCAAACCGCGCCGCATTCGACGGCGACCTCCGTGCCCGGCCTGTTCGCTGCTGGTGACGTCGCCGACGACGTTTACCGCCAGGCGGTTACCGCCGCCGGTCTCGGCTGCATGGCGGCGCTCGAAGCAGAAAAATTCCTTGCCGCGCACGGCGAAGCCGAGCCGCGCATGGCCGCCGAATGAGCGCTCCGTCGCCTGCTAAAATGGATTGGGATAAACTCAAAGTCTTTCACGCCGCCGCCGAAGCCGGCAGCTTTACACATGCCGGCGAGCAGCTCGGACTCTCGCAGTCGGCAGTGTCGCGGCAAGTGAGCGCACTCGAGCAGGAACTCGCCGTCTCGCTGTTTCATCGCCACGCCCGCGGCTTGATCCTCACCGAACAGGGCGATCTTTTGTTCCGCACCGCGCACGACGTCTTCATGAAGCTTGAAGCGGCGCGCGCGAAACTAACCGACAGCCGCGAGCGGCCGAACGGCGATTTACGGGTGACGACGACGCCCGGGATCGGCGTACATTGGCTAACCCCGCGGCTTGGCGAGTTTCTCGATCTTTATCCGGAGGTGCGCGTCACCCTGTTGACCACGGAAGAAGAACTCGACCTCGCCATGCGCGAGGCTGACGTGGCGATCCGTTTGCGCCAGCCGACGCAGCCGGACCTCATTCAGCGCAAGCTTTTTTCCGTACATTTCCACGTTTACGCCTCGCCCGAATATCTCAAGCGTTTCGGCACGCCGCGCACTTTCGAGGACCTCGACAATCACCGGATATTGATGCTGGGCGGCAACGTACCGAGCTATTTGCAGCGCTCGCTTTTGCTCACCGAGGTCGCGCGCGATGGCAAAGGGGCGCGCACGCCGCATCTCGTGATCAATAACATTCTTGGGATTTTGCGCGCCTGCCATCGCGGCATCGGCATTGCGATGCTGCCGGATTATTTGGTCGAGGGCGACGGCGGGCTGGTGCAACTCTTCTCCGACGCCGATCCGATCGCGCTCGACGCCTATTTCGTCTATCCGGAAGAGCTCAAGAGCGTCGCGCGCGTGCAAGCGTTTCGCGATTTCCTCGTCGCCAACGCCCAGCGCTGGAATTACTAGTGGAGCTTTGGATTCGACGTTCGCTTCACGCACCCAGCGGATTGGCGGGTGGCCAATGTCAAATCCGCTCCACTAGAATTTGCCATGAGCGCATGGCTGGCATGCCGGTGATTGCGTTGTGCCTCGATGCCGAGCTTTGCATAGTAGCTAAGGACTGCATTCCGGTTGGCAGCAAGTGGTGCATGCCCGCCAGCAGCTCCTCCCTGGGAAGATGATCGCCGGCGCCCCCACG
>Ga0335081_10023344_pt1 | contig 10006 bp, 5 predicted proteins | sample Lox_Sample_35_FD_206713 | JGI IMG/M metagenome (GOLD analysis project Ga0335081, IMG submission 206713) | Soil microbial communities from Loxahatchee National Wildlife Refuge, Florida, United States - Lox_Sample_3.5 | ecosystem: Environmental > Terrestrial > Soil > Wetlands | place: USA: Florida... | reverse complement strand
GTCCCTGAGGTGACGTAGCTGTCGTTCGACGTGCGCCGTGGGCACCTCGTGACCGGTGAACGGGTGCACCGCGATGTCCTTGCCCGCGCTGATCTCGTTGTACGCCGCGAACACCGTGGACGGCGGGCAGATCATGTCCATCAGGCCCACGCTGAGCAGGCAGCGCGCGGTGATCCGGCGGGCCAGCAGCGCGCAGTCCACGTACCGCAGGGTGTTCAGCGCCGCCGGGATCAGGTCCACGTTGTGCGCCAGGAACTCGGGCACCTCCGTGTACGGCGGCTCCGGCGCCAGCGTGATGCCGCGCTGGATGTCGCACAGGAACGGCACGTCCGCGTGGCACACCGCGACTGCCTGCGGAGCCAGCGCGGCGGCGGCCAGCGCGAGCCCGCCGCCCTGGCTGGCGCCGCTCACCGCCACCCGCGGTGCGCCGGCCAGCTCGCTGGCCGCCTCGACCGCCAGCACCGCGTCGGTGAACAGCCGGGTGTAGTAATAGCCTTCCGGCTGCGCGATGCCCCGGGTCATCACCCTGGCGTTCTCCGGCCCTGCGGCCGGGTCGCCCTGGTGGTCGCCGGTGGCGCCGGTGGTCCACCGCCCGCCCTGGCCCCGGGTGTCCATCACGAACACGGCGTAGCCGAGCGCGGGCAGCAGGGCATGCTCGGCAGGCATGCCCCGGCCGCCTCCATAGCCGATGAACTTCACCACGACCGGCGTCTGCCCGTCCATGCCAGGAGGCCGCAGGTACCAGGCCCTGATACGGTCGCCGCCCGCCCCGGAGAATTCGGTGTCGAACACCTCGACCGGCGCGTAGGTATCGGCTTCGTACCTGGTCAGCGCGGTCGGACGGACCGTGGTGCGAGCCTCGTCGAGGCGCCGCCGCCACCACAGGTCGAGGTCCGGCGGCTCGCCGGTATCCGTGCGATATTCGCGCAACTGGTTCAATGGCAGGTCAAACCAGGGCATTTCGTCCCTCCGGACAGTCATGGCGCCCGAATCTGGCCCTACCATTTTCCTTGTGATGGCGGATCCCGGGGCGCGCGGTGATCACTGGCGCCGCGCCGCCGCCGTCATCGTCCTGATCCTCGGCCTGGCCGGGTTCGCCGTTTCCGCGTTCGGGATGGCCACCCAGCTGCTGCCCCGGCACTTCACAGCGAGCGAGCAGCGCCAGATCGGGGCCTGGGAGGTCATCCGCCGCTGGCAGACCATGCCCGCGGGACATATCTTCCCGGCCTCGGTCTCCTATCAGCTCTCCGCCAGGGTGCTCAAGGACACGGTCCCGCTCAACCTGGATGCGCTCCGGGTCAGCATCGCGCCCCAGGAATCGGACTGCGCCAAGGCCGTGACCAGCGCACCGGCCGCCGCGGCGCTGCGCAGGAACGGGTGCAAGGCGGTGCTCAGGGCGACCTATGTCGACGCCACCCGGAGCTTCGTGATGACCGTCGGCGTCGCCGTGCTGCCGAACGCCGCCGCCGCCACCAGCGCGGGCAGCGGGCTGACCACCCCGCGGCTGGCTGTCGCCCGGCAGGCCAGCGCCCAGGGCCGGCTGCCGGCCGGGGTCCTGGTGGTCAGGTTCCACGGCGCGGGCGCGGGCCGCTACGACTACAACCGGCAGATCTCCGCCAGCTTCACGGCCGGCCCGTACCTCGTCATGTACGCCGCCGGGTACTCCGACAGCCGGCCGCTGGTGCCGGTGACCCAGGACACGTACTCCGACGCCGAGATGACCAGCATGGCCAAGGGCGTGGCGCGCACGGTCGCGCGCACCCTCGTGGCCAGCCCCGCCCCGCCGCACTGCCCCGGAGCGCCCGGATGCTGAGTCACCGGATGCTGAGGCGCCGCCACGCCCTGCTCGCCGCGGCCGCCCTGGCCGGGATGGCCGCGCTGGCCGCCGTCCCGGCCCTGGGAGCGGCGGCGGCCCCGGCCGACGGCATCAGGGCCAGCCAGCAGTGGGTGCTGGACATGCTCGACGCCGAAGCCGCCTGGTCGGTGGCCCGCGGCGCCGGGGTGACCGTCGCCGTGATCGACAGCGGGGTGAACCCGTACGTCAGCAACCTGTCGGGTTCGGTCATCACCGGCCCCGACTACACCGGCGTGTCCACCAGCCCGTCCAGCACGGAGTGGGGCGTGCACGGCACCTGGATGGCGTCGCTGATCGCCGGGCACGGCCGCGCCGGGGGTTTCAGCGGGATCATCGGCGTGGCGCCCGCGGCGCGGATCCTGTCGATCCGGGCGATCCCCGATCGCGCCGACCCGCACTACGGCAAGTACGAGCGCGAGCGGGAAACCGTCATCCAGCAGTCACTGGCCGACGGGATCAGGTACGCGGTGACGCACGGCGCGAAGGTCATCAGCATGTCGATCGGCTACAGCTCGCCGAGCGGCACGGTCCGGGCGGAGCTGCAGGACGCCTACGACCACGGCGTGGTGGTGATCGCCTCGGCCGGCAACTCAGGCGGCCCGGGCTCGAGCCGCCGTCACGCCATAGCTCCGGAGTCCTTCCCCGCCAACTACCCCGGCGTGATCAGCGTCGGCGCGGTCAGCTCCAGCGCCGAGGTGGCCTCCTTCTCCAGCGACAACCTCTCCGTCCAGGTGGCGGCGCCCGGCGTGTCGGTGCCCGCCCAGGGCCGGGACGGGCAGTACTGGTCGGTCAGCGGCACCAGCCCGGCCTGCGCCCTGGTCGCCGGGGTGGCCGCCCTGATCAAGTCCAGGTACCCGGGCCTCGCCCCCGACCTGGTGGCCAGCGCGATGACCTCGACGGCCACGCACCGGCCGGCCGGCGGATACGACAGCCAGGTCGGGTTCGGCATCGTGGACGCGGCCGCCGCCCTGACCAGGGCCGGGCAGCTGGCGGGCGACCGGCCCGCGGTGCAGGGCGTCAAGGCCGCCGCCAGGTACCACGGCGCGCTCCCGCCGGAGCCGGTCGGTCCGCGCGGCTCCGGCCGGCTTGTCCTGTTCTCGCTTCTGGCGCTGACCTCACTGATGCTGGTCGCCGGCGCCGTGACCTGGCTGGCCGTACTCCACCGGTCACCGGGCCGGGGGAACCTGTGACCCGCCCCCCGGACGAGGCCGGCCCGCCGCCGGTCGACGACTTCGCCAGCAGCGTGCTCGACGTCGTGGACTCGATCCCGCCCGGGCGGGTCATGTCCTACGGCGACATCGCCGAGTACCTGGGCGCCGGCCCCGGACCCCGCCAGGTCGGCCGGGTGATGGCCGTCTACGGCGGCGCGGTGGCCTGGTGGCGGGTGATCCGCGCCGACGGCACCCCCGCCCCCGGGCACGACAGCGTGGCCCTCCGGCACTACCTGGCCGAAGGCACCCCCCTCCGCTCCGCCCGCCCGCCGGTCCGGGTCGACATCCACCGCGCCCGCTGGCCCGGCGGATCCGGATGAGCTCCTAAATGTCAGTGCCGTCTGCTGGAATGCCAGTAATGGACCAGTCCCGCGCCCCTGCGTACCGCCTCGTCCGCCGGCCCCTGGCCGGCGCAGCGGCGGGCGGACCTCCCGGCTCGCCCCGCCTGGACCAGGCGCAGCAGCAGGTGGTGGACCACGCGGGCGGCCCGCTGCTGGTGCTGGCCGGGCCGGGCACCGGCAAGACCACCACGATCGTGGCCGCGGTCGCCGACCGGATCGAGAACCGCGGCATCGCGCCCGAGCGGATCCTGGTCCTGACCTTCAGCCGCAAGGCAGCGGCCGAGCTGCGCGAGCGCATCACCGCCCGGCTCCGCCGCACCACCCGCGAGCCGCTGGCCGTGACCTTCCACAGCTACGCCTACGCGCTGGCCCGCCGCGAGTTCGTGCTGGCCGGCGACGAGCCGCCGCGGCTGCTCTCCGCGCCCGAGCAGCTGCTGGAAGTCCGCCGCATGCTGAAAGGCGAGGCCCAGGACGGCGGCGGCCGCTGGCCGGAGCGGCTGCGCCCGGCCCTGGCCACCAGGGGCTTCGCCGAGGAGGTACGCGACCTGCTGCTCCGCGCGGCCGAGCGCGGCCTGGACGGCCGCGGGCTGCGCCAGCTCGGTAAGCACAAGGACCGCGACGACTGGATGGCCGCCGCCGGGTTCCTCGACCGGTACGCGGCCCGCTTCGACCTGGCGCCGGTCCCGGCCTACGACTACGCCGAGATCGTCCGCATCGCCGCCGCCCTGCTCGGCCGCGAGGAGACCAGGCGGCGCGAGCGCGGCGCCTACGACGTGGTCCTGGCGGACGAGTACCAGGACAGCGACCCGGCCCAGGAGTCGCTGCTGATGGCGCTGGCCGGGGACGGCCGGGAGCTGATCGCGGTCGGCGACCCGGACCAGTCCATCTACGCCTTCCGCGGCGCCGACGTGCGCGCGCTCGTCGAGTTCCCGGACCGGTTCCGCACCGCGGACGGCCAGCCGGCGCCGGTGCTGGCGCTGCGCACCTGCCGGCGCAGCGGCCGCGTCCTGCTGGCCGCGTCCCGCCGGGTGGCGCGCCGGCTCCCGGCCGCACCGGGTGCAAGCGCCGCCCAGGCCCGCCACCGGCTGCTGGTGCCCACGCCGGAGAGCCCGCCCGGCGAAGTCCGCATCCTGGTCGCCGACAGCTCGACCCAGGAGGCCGCGCTGGTCGCGGACACGCTGCGCCGCGCCCACCTGGCCGACGGCGTGCCCTGGCCGGGCATGGCCGTCCTGGTGCGCTCGGCGACCCGGCAGGTGCCGCTGCTGCGCCGGGCGCTGACCGCGGCAGGAGTCCCGGTCGCCGTGGCCGGGGACGAGCTGCCGCTGGCCGAGGAGCCCGGCACCCGGCCGCTGCTGATGCTGCTCCGCTGCGCCCTGAACCAGGCACACCTCGACGACACCACCGCGGCCGAGCTCCTCTGCGGCCCCCTGGGCGGCACCGACGCCCTCGGCCTGCGCCGCCTGCGCCGGTCCCTCCAGCTCCTCGCCGATGCCGACCCCGAGGGCCAGCGCGCCCCGGATATGCTCGCCGGTGCCCTGCTCAACCCGAAGGACCTGGCCGTGGTGCCGGACCGGGTGGCGGCGCCGGCCAAGCGGCTGGCCGGCCTGCTCGCCACCGTGAAGGACGCGATCAAGAAGGGCGGCAGCGCCGAGGACGTGCTCTGGGCCGTCTGGGACGCCTCCAGCCTGGCCGCGCAGTGGCAGCTCCTCAGCGCGGCCGGCGGTCCGGCGGGCGCGGCCGCCGACCGGGACCTGGACGCGGTGCTGGCCCTGTTCGACAAGGCCGCGCATTTCGCCGACAGCATGCCGCCCGGCGCGCCCGCCCTGTTCGCCGACAGCCTGTCCAGCCAGGAGATCGTCGGCGACACCCTGGCCGAGCGGGCCGTCCGCGAGGATTGCGTCCGCATCCTGACCGCGCACCGGTCCAAGGGCCTGGAGTGGGACCTCGTGGTGGTGGCGGGCGTCCAGGAGGAGACCTGGCCCGACCTGCGGATGCGCGGCTCCGTGCTCGGCGTCGACGAGCTGGCCGAAGCCGCGGCCGGCCCCGGCCAGGACGCCAGCGCGGAGGTGGACGCGGCCATGCTGGCCGCCAAGCTGCTGGCCGAGGAGCGCCGGCTGTTCTACGTGGCCGTCACCCGCGCGAGAAAACGGCTCGTCGTCACCGCGGCCGGCGGCGAGGACACGGACCAAAGACCGTCCCGGTTCCTGACCGAGCTGGCCGGCGACGACATCCCCATCGAGCGGGTGGCCGAGAGCCAGCACCGCTGGCTGTCCATGCCCGCGCTGGTCGCCGACCTGCGCCGGGCCGCCGCCGACACCGCCCGCCCGCCGGCCGTCCGGCAGGCCGCAGCGGCCCAGCTGGCCCGGCTGGCCGCCGCCGGGGTCCGCGCGGCCCACCCGCGCGACTGGTACGCGCTGACCGAGCTGTCCGACGCCGGCCCGATCGTGTCCGGCGGCGAGGCGGTCCGGCTGTCCCCGTCCCAGGTCGAGTCGTTCACCCGGTGCGGGCTGCGCTGGCTGCTCGAGGCGGCGGTCGGCGCCGGGCGGACGGACGTCCTGCGCCACCTGGGCACGGTGATCCACGCGGCCGCCGTCCTGGCAGCCGAAGGTGCGGCCGAGCGGACCGTGGCTGATCGCATCGACGAAATCTGGCACCATCTCGACTTCGGCAGCGCCTGGTACAGCGCCAAGCAGCGCGCGCTGGCCGAGCGCATGGTGCGGCGGTTCCTCGACTGGCACGCGGAGAACCCGCGCGAGCTCGTCGCGTGGGAGCAGTCGCTCAAGGTGCGGGTCGGCCAGGTGGAGATCACCGGCCGGGTGGACCGGCTGGAATCGGACGAGGCGGGCCGCGCGGTCGTGGTGGACCTGAAGACCGGCGGCACCGCGCCGGGCGAGGACGAACTGGGCCGGCACCCGCAGCTCGGCGTCTACCAGCTCGCCGTGCTGCTCGGCGCGTTCGAGCGGTTCGGCCTGGCCGAGCCGGGCGGCGCCGAGCTGGTCCAGGTGGGCAAGGCGGCCGGGCTGACGCTGCGGGCCAAGGTGCAGCGGCAGGGGCCGCTGGCCGAGGACGACGAACCCGGCTGGGCAAAGGACCTGGTGGAGACCGTCGCGGCCGGCATGGCCGGCCCGGTCTTCGAGGCCCGGGTGAACCCCGGCTGCCGTACCTGCCCGGTCGCCGCCTGCTGCCCGGTCAACCCCGAAGGCGAGCAGGTCACCCCGTAGGCGGCAGCCCGGCCAGCGTCTCGCGCGCCTCGTCCAGGATGGGCGGCGGCACGTCGTCCAGGCCCAGCACGTGCTCGAGGGCCTTGGCGTAGGCGACGTCGTAGGCCCGGTCCGCGGCTGCGGGCACGTCCGGCACCACCCCGGTGCCCTGCCAGTTCGTGCCGGTGACCGGGTTGACCGACCGGGCGAACGGGATCCCGATGTGCACCGCCGCGCTGATCGGGAACCCGCGCGTCGGGTGCGCCCCGCCGCCGGTCGTCTCGCCGACCACCGTGGCCCGGCCCAGGGCCTGCAGCGTGTAGGCGAAATCCTCGCCCCCGGAGAACGTGCGGCCGCTGGTCAGCACGTAGACCGGGCGCTCGGTGTAGCGGGTCCCCGGCACGTAGGGCAGCGCCCAGAACTGCCTGGTCTCACCGGTGTCGGCGTGGAAGATGTCGTTGAGGTGGGTGGGCCGCTCGTCGAGCAGGTAGCTGCACCAGAAGACCACGCCCTCGGGCGCGCCGCCGTGGTTCTGCCGCAGGTCGAGGATGAGCGCGTAGCTCCCGGCGACGAGTTCCATGGCCGCGCTGATGGCCGGGCCCGCGTTGGCCGGGACGGCCACCCGGCGCACGTCCAGGTAGCCGACGTTGCCGTCGAGCCGCTCGACCCGGCGGATGCCGAAGTTGTCCAGCCGCCCCTGCCGCCGCATGGCCAGCCTCCTGGCCTCGTGGTCCTTCGGCTCCTCGGGTTCGGGGACCCGCTCGCGCTGGGGGCCGGGACCGCCGCCGAGCACCACGCGCAGGTGCCGGTCCCCGGTGATCTCCTGCAGGTCCCTGGTGAGCCGCTCGGTCAGGGTGATCTCGTCCAGGTCGTCGTACTCGCCGGCCTCCAGCCGCGCCTCGATCGCGGTGGCGGCCTGTTCGGCCTGCCCGGGGAACACGTAGTTGGCCCGCAGCAGCTCCAGGGCCTTGGTCACGATCTCGCGCCCGGACAGCTGCTCGGCGGCCAGCGACCCGTTGTCCGGCACGCTGATCACCGGCGCGCCGGGCTGGTCGCCAGGAGAATCGATGGTGAACTCGAGCAGCCGCGCCGCGGGCAGCCGCAGCGAGAGCTCGCGCCGGATCGCGTCGATCCCTTCCTGGTGAGCGCCCTGCCAGGCGGTCAGGCCCGGCTCGTCCGAGGCCTCGACGAACACCCGCACCAAGAGCTGGCCCGGCTCGACCGCCGAGTCGTCGCCGTGCTGCAGCAGCACGGCCCGCTGCACCGCCCCGGCGGCGAACCGCTTCTGCATCTCGTGGTTGATGACCCGTTCCACCATGGCCTGCTCGGCCCGTTCCATGGCGCCTCCACCCGTATCCGTCCCCCCCGGTAAACGACGCTCCCCGCGCCGGGGTTCCGGCCCGGAATGTCAGTCCCCTCTGCTGGAATGTTGTCGTGACCACGTCCAGCCCGATCGGCCCGGCCCAACTGGCCCGGCTGCTCCGGCTGCCCGAGCCGACGCCGGAGCAGGCCGCGGTGATTTCCGCGCCGCTCGGTCCGCTGGCGGTCGTCGCGGGCGCGGGCTCGGGCAAGAGCGAGACGATGGCGGCGCGGCTGGTCTGGCTGGTCGCCAACGGGATGGTCCGCCCGGACCGGGTACTGGGCCTGACCTTCACCAGGAAGGCCGCGGCCGAGTTCGCCGACCGGGTGCGCTCCCGGCTGGAGCGGCTGCGCCGGGCCAACCTGGACACCATGCCCGAGGGTGAGGACCCGTTCGACGGGGACCCGGTGATCGGCACTTATCACGCCTACGCGGGCCGCCTGGTCAGCGACAACGCCCTGCGGGAGGGCCTGGAGCCGTCCATGCGGCTGATCACCCCCGCGCTGTCCTGGCAGCTGGCCGCGCAGATCGTGGCCGCCTACGACGGCCCGATGGACGAGATCACCTGGACCCCGCAGACGGTCACCGCGGCCGTGCTCGAGCTGGCCGGCGACCTGTCCGAGCACCTGCGCGACATCGGTGACGTCACCGCCGTCGGTCTCTGGCTCAGCGCCGAGCAGGACGCGCTGCCGGGGCGGGTCACCGCGTCCGTTCGGAAGATAATCACCACCCAGCGCGCCAGGGAGCAGCTCCTGCCGCTGGTCAGCCGGTACGCGGTGGCCAAGGCGGCGCGCGAGGTGCTCGACCACGGGGACCAGGTCGCGCTGGCGGCCAGGATCGCCAGCAGGCACCCGGAGGTCGGGGCGGCCGAGCGGGCCCGCTACCAGGTCGTCCTGCTCGACGAGTACCAGGACACCAGCCACGCCCAGCTGGTGCTGCTGCGCGCGCTGTTCGGCGGCGGGCACCCGGTCACGGCAGTCGGCGACCCGTGCCAGTCCATCTACGGCTGGCGCGGCGCCAGCGCCGGCAACCTGCGCCGGTTCACCGCCGACTTCCCCGTGGTGGCCCGGGTCCGGCCGTTCGGCGCCTCGGCCCCCTCCGGGCCGGCCCCGGTGCTGCAGCTGTCCACCAGCTTCCGCAACGCCGCGCGGGTGCTCGACGCGGCCGCCGCCATCCAGGAGGAACTGCGGTACGAGGCGCCCGACGTCCCCCGGCTGACCTCCGCCCCGGACCGGGCCGCACGGGGCACGGTGACCTGCGCCCTGCTCGACACGATCCTCGGCGAGGCCGAGTGGGTGGCGGCCCAGGCCGCCGCGCTGCTGGCCGTCGGGCCCGGCACCGCGCCCGACGGGGCACCGTGGCCGGATGGCCGCCAGGCCCGGGTGCGGCCGTCGGACATCGCGGTGCTGTGCCGCAAGCGGTCGCAGTTCGTGCCGCTGCGGCACGCGCTGGAGGCCCGCGGCATCCCGGTCGAGGTGGTCGGCCTGGGCGGGCTGCTCGCGGTGCCCGAAGTGCAGGACGTGGTGTGCACGCTGCGGGTGCTGCACGACGCGGGCGCCTCGGACGCGCTAGCCCGGCTGCTCACCGGCCCGCGCTGGCGGATCGGGCCGCGCGACCTGGTCGCGCTCGGCCGCCGCGCCCGCGTGCTGGCCAGCGGCGCGGGCGACGGCCGGGCCGTCACCCGGGCGGCCGCCGTGGAACAGGACCCCCAGGACGCGCTGGCCGAGGCGATCACCGACCTGACCGCGGAGACCGGCAGCCTGGTCGAGGCGCTGGACGACCTGGGCGAGCCCGCCGGCTACTCGCGGGCAGGCTACGCGCGGATGCACGCGCTGGCCGGGGAACTGCGGCGGCTCCGCGCGCACATCGGCCGGCCGCTGGCCGACCTGACGGCCGAGGCCGAGCGCGTGCTCGGGCTGGACATCGAGGTCGCCGCGCGGCCCGGTGTGGACCCGGTCGCGGCGCGCGCCGACCTGGACGCCTTCACCGACGTGGCGGACGCGTTCACCGGCGAGGGCGCCGAGCCCACCCTGGGCGCG
>Ga0335081_10023342_pt1 | contig 10007 bp, 5 predicted proteins | sample Lox_Sample_35_FD_206713 | JGI IMG/M metagenome (GOLD analysis project Ga0335081, IMG submission 206713) | Soil microbial communities from Loxahatchee National Wildlife Refuge, Florida, United States - Lox_Sample_3.5 | ecosystem: Environmental > Terrestrial > Soil > Wetlands | place: USA: Florida... | reverse complement strand
ACAGCGAGAAGTTGCAGAAATAGGTCTCCGAGAGCATGGCGTCCAGGCCCTCGAACTCTTCAGGGAAATAATCCAGGTCTCGCGCCAGCTTGAGAACGCGCCGGCAGATGGACCAGAACAGATTCTCGGCCATGCAGCGTTGGTCGAGAGGCAGGTAGCCCAGACTGAACAGATTCAGCGCCTGATCGAGCGCCTGCTGCGCGTCGTGAAAACTCTCCAGCAGGTTCTTGGCGCTCAGGGAGCGGGAGGTTTCCTGCAAATCGATCAGCGGCTGCTCGGGCTCGGACGGCAGCCCGCCGATTTCTTCGTCGCCATAGCCCGCCACGCCCAGCACGTTGAACACGAGCACGCTGTGATAGGCGGTAATCGCGCGCCCGCTTTCGCTCACGATGGTCGGGTGCGCCAGTCCGGATTCGTCGCACACGTTCTGGATGTGGTAGACGACGTCGTTGGCATATTCCTGCAAAGTGTAATTGACGCTCGATTCGAAATCCGTCTGCGAGCCGTCGTAGTCAATGCCCAGGCCGCCGCCCACATCCAGGTAGCGAAGTCCCGCGCCGGCGCGCGCCAGCTCGGCGTACATGCGCGCTGCCTCGTTCACGGCGGCTTTGAGGTGCCGGATATTGGTGATCTGGCTTCCCAGGTGGAAGTGCAGCAGGTGCAGGCAGTCCGCCATGCCGCGCGTTTTCAGTTCCTCGAGCGCACGCATGGCTTCGGTGGTGGTGAGCCCGAATTTCGAGCGGTAGCCGGCCGACGATTTCCAGCGGCCCGCGCCCCGGCTCGCCAGTTTCACCCGCAGCCCGATAGTCGGCCGGACGCCCACGCGCTCCGAATACCTGGCGATCAGGTCCAGCTCGGTGTACTTTTCGATCACCGGGATGATGTGCCGCCCCACCTTCTGCGCCAGCATCGCCAGCTCGATGTATTCATCGTCCTTAAAGCCGTTGCAGATAATGGGCGTTTCGTTGGTGGCCAGCGCCATCACCGCCAGCAGCTCGGGCTTCGAGCCGACTTCCAGCCCGAAATGATAGGGGCGGCCGTACTCCAGCACCTCTTCCACCACCTGCCGCTGCTGGTTCACCTTGATGGGGTAAACGCAGAAGTAGCCGCCCTGATAATGGTGCTCGGCGATGGCCGTCTGGAACGCCGAATGAATCTCGCCCAGCCGGTGTTTCAAAATGTCGGCAAAGCGGATCAGGATTGGCAGCGAAATGCCGCGCAGCACCAGAGTGTCGACCAGCTCTTTCAGGTCGATGGAACGCGCCGGGTCCTTTTCCGGGTGAACGCGCACGTGACCCTCTGCCGAGACCGAGAAGTAGCCCTTCCCCCAGCTCGCCACATCATACAGATCGCTGGCGTCCTGCGTGGACCAGCGCTCCGTTGGTTCCAGGATCACCGAACTTTTCCGGCCGCCGTTTCTTTCCAATGCGCCTCCAGAAATTTCAGTGTCCTGCGAAAAACCCGATAGGGCAAGCAATTTTTGATCGTGCGGAACCCATCCTGCCGGCTGCGCCGAGCCCCGAGTCCGGACATGCCCGCCGACTACGGACGCGCAGGGCGTTGCCGGCCGGAAACGCTCGGCCTCACGGCGTCGGAGGAACCGGGCCCGCGCGAACCCGGTACAGGTGTTTCTCCGCGCGAATATAGATGGAATCTCCCACCAGCGCCAAAGACGCGAAAACCGGCTCGCCCAGCGGGTTCGTCCCCAGGATTTCGTGCTCCGGCCCTGCTTTTACCACGTAAGTATCGCCGTCCTGGCTGGTGACGAGCACCTTGCCGTCAAAAGCCACCGGCGAGGCCACAAACTGCCCCGGCGCCGGAAAGCGCTTGGCTTCGTACTTGGGCTCTCCGGAGTGCGCGTCCAGGCAGGTGAACAGCCCCGCGCCGGTCAGCAGGTAAAGGTACTCTCCATAGAGAATAGGCGAAGGGATATAGCCCGTCCCCTTCTCGTATTTCCAGGCCACCCGCGGCTCTCCCGCCGCCGGGTCGAGCCGGATGCCCATGGTCTTCTTGGTCGGAAACCCCGTCGATACGTAAACCATCCCGTGCCCTGTTACAGGAGTGTGAACGACGTTGCCGCCCAGTCCTTCGGTGCGCCATAGCTCCTTTCCCGTCCGCGGATCATAGGCTACGACGTCCTCGGTCGAAGGCACGATCAGTTGCTTCCTGCCCCCGGAGTCCACCAGCAGGGGAGTGGTCCAGGTGAGTCCGTTCTTGCGATCGAGCTTCCACACCACTTTGCCGTCGCGCGTCGAGACCGCCGCCAGGAACGAGTGTTCGCCCTCGTCCTGGTCGCACAGCAACAGAATCAGATCCTCGTAGAGCACCGGTGAGCCGCCCGTGCCCACCCCCAGCGTCGCGATGCCGCCGAGCGTCGCCGACCAAGCCAGGTTGCCGTCGAAATCGTATTTGTACAATCCTTGCGACTCGAACCACACGTATACGAACTTGCCGTCCGTTACCGGCGTCGGCGACGCATAGGTATTGAATTTGTGAATATCGTCGAATACCTTGCCCTCGTAGGCCGTCCGCTCCCACAGGAGTTTTCCGCTGGCGCCGTCGTACGCGAGCACTTTGAGAGTGTGCCTGCGATTCCCGCCCACACTGTCCGGGTGCACGAACGGTTGCCCTTCGAGGCTGTGCTTCACCGGCCCGGCTCCCGGCATCACGTCGCCTTCCACGTCCGTGGTAAGGAACACGCGATCTCCCCAAACGACCGGCGAGGAATGGCCGCGTCCGGGCACGCCGGCCTTCCAGGCGATATTACGGTCGGCGGACCATGAGAAGGGCAGCGTTCTCAGCTCGGAGACGCCGTTAGCCGGACCGCGCCAGCCCGGCCATACATCCGGCGGCGCGGCCATCCCGCAGCAGGCAAAGAACAGGACTACGAAGATTCTGTGCACCCACGAATGATACAGCAAGGGAATCCGCCAGACGCGTTTTCAGGGGGGAGCCGCGAGGAAATCGGGGCGTACCGTGACGCGCCAGCCGGCGCCCTACCAGAGCTTGATTCCCCGCTCCTCGAGTGTCTTTGCGCCCGCGCTCCCGTGACCTGTGAGGAAGCCCCAAGCCAGGTAATAAGGGTCCAGCACCGGCCCCGCGGCCGCGCTTCGGAAGATCTGATTGTCCCGCCAGTCCCAGATGCGTTCCCGATGCCGGTCTACCGATACCGGCAGGGCGTCCCAGTGGCCGTTCGGGTAGCAAAACGCCCCGATCGCCTGCACGCTTATGGAAAGCAGGAGCAAGCCGCCGAACGCCATCCGCCAAGGCAGGGAACGTTCCACCAGGTCCATCACCGGGATGAGCAGAATCACCAGGCAGGGCACGATGTCCGTCAGCAGGCGCGGGCCATAGCTGAATCCGCCGTGCCATACCCTCAGTTGTCCGATCGCCGGAATTTCCAGTGCGGCCACCAGCAAACAGACCCAATAGATCTCCGGGCGCGGCGGCCGCCTTCCGCGAAACCACAGGAAGACGCCGAGTACCGACAGAATAAAGATGGGAGAAAAGACCAGTAATCCCCGGCTGGGGCTGAACAGCAGGCCCGAAACCCCTCTCAGAAGGTTGCCGTTATACAGCCTCGCCCCCGTATACCCGCCGGACGGTCCCGCGAAAAGCACCAGGTTATACGCCAGCGTTGCGGCCGGGAACACCATCGCCGCCGCGCTGAATGCCGCCTTGCGGGCGCGGTCCCATCTGGACAGAAGAACGTATCCGCCCGTGACCAGCAGAAAAATGACGTTGCTGAGCCGGACCGCCACGGCCAAACCCGCGCACAATCCGGCCGACACCGCGGGAAGCGTGCGACCCGGCTGCTCGGAGGCCCGGACCAGGCAGAGCAAGCCGAGAATCACCGCAAGTTCGCTCGCGCCGTGCTGCCAAAGCGCCTGGCTCGAGATCGCCCACGTCTCCGAGCCCAACGCATAAACGACGGTGAGCCATAGAGCCGCGCGCCGGTTCGTGAGTTTTTCGGCCAGCGCCAGAAATGCCAGCACGGAGACAGCCGCAACCAAAGAAGCGCTCACTTTCTCGCATATCCGGGCGAGTAACACCACCTGATCCACGGGCATGTGCTGAACATCCAACGGCACGACCATCGGCGCATAGAAGGGTGTCAGCAGCAGCGGCAACGCCACCGGATAAGACGAATAGTAATGCCCGTCGCCCAGCCGCCTGAACCAGTTGGGCGACATGTGCTGCGATTGCCTGTACCAGGAGGCGTAACGGTCAAACGTCATGGTGTGGTCCCCGGCAATCGCGAACGGCATCAGCGCCGCCGGAGCGGTATCTCCAGCCGGAATCGGGCGGAGATTCAGGTTGTACACCACGAATGCGGCGAAGAACAGGAAGGCCCGGCGGCGCACGCAGTTATTGTAGAGGAAGCGCGACGGCGAGTCGGAAGACGGTAAAAAGAATGGCGTCTACGATGCTGCGCCGCCGGTTTCCCGTTCAAAACCGCCTCTGCGTCTTCGGCCGTGAAGCTCTCCACCTTGGCGGAGATGTTCATGGAACAGAATTTCGGCCCGCACATCGAGCAGAAGTGAGCGTCCTTGAAGCCCTCTTCGGGAAGCGTCTCGTCATGCATGGCCCGCGCGGTTTCGGGATCAAGCGAAAGTTCGAACTGGCGGTTCCAGTCGAAGCGGTAACGGGCCCGCGAGAGCTCGTCATCGCGATCGCGCGCGCCCGGCCGGTGCCGCGCGATATCGGCGGCGTGCGCAGCGATCTTGTACGCCATGATGCCCGCCTTCACGTCCTCGCGGTTGGGCAGTCCGAGATGCTCCTTCGGGGTGACGTAGCATAGCATGCTGGCGCCATGCCAGCCGATCATGGCCGCGCCGATCGCCGAGGTGATGTGGTCATAGCCGGGCGCAAAATCCGTCACCAGCGGCCCCAGCGTGTAGAACGGCGCCTCGTCGCACATCTCCATTTCTTTTTCCACCTGGAGCTGGATCTGGTCCAGGGGAATGTGGCCCGGGCCTTCGATCATCACCTGCACTTCGTATTCCCAGGCCTTCCTCGTCAGCTCGCCGAGAGTCTTCAGCTCGGCGAATTGCGCCTCGTCGCTGGCATCCGCCACGCAGCCCGGCCTCAAGCCGTCACCCAGCGAGAAACTGACATCGTACTTCTGGAAGATTTTGCAGATCTCGTCGAAGCGCTCGTAAAGCATGTTCTGCCGGTGGTTCTTCACCATCCACTCGGCCAGGATGGACCCGCCGCGGCTCACGATTCCCGTGATGCGCCGCGTGGTGAGCGGGATGTGCTGCACCAGCACTCCGGCGTGGATGGTCATGTAGTCCACACCCTGCTGCGCCTGCTCCTCGATGACTTCGAGCATCACGCTCGCCGTGAGATCCTCCACGCGCCGCACGCGCGTCAGCGCTTCGTAAATCGGCACTGTGCCGATAGGCACCGGTGAGTCGTTGATGATCGCCTGCCGGATGCGCGGGATATCGCCGCCCGTGGAAAGGTCCATGACCGTATCGGCGCCGTACTTCACCGACGCCCGGAGCTTCTCGAGCTCCTCATCGATATTCGAGGTGACCGCCGAGTTCCCGATATTCGCGTTGATCTTGCATTTGGAGGCGACCCCGATGCACATCGGCTCGAGATTCACGTGGTTGACGTTGGCGGGTATGATCATGCGGCCGCGCGCCACTTCCGCGCGGATCACCTCGGGCGACAGATTTTCGCGGCGCGCGATAAATGCCATCTCGCCGGTGATCACGCCCTGCCGCGCGTAATGCATCTGTGTGCGGACACTGTCGCCCGCCCGTTGTCGAATCCACTCCGAGCGAATCATAAACTCTCCCGTGCGCAGGCGCCCGGTCGATTCTCGGAAGCGCCTGCGCCGCCCATTACACTACTTCTTGTTCTTCTTCGGCTTCTTGGCTTCCTTCTTGCCACGGTCCCGAGACTTCGCCATGAATGATTCTCCCTTCGTTTTAAAATTATACTCGCCGGAGATAACGAGTGTGGAGATTCCGTTGGATTCCTTCTTACGAAATCATTCGCTGCGCAGCGCAGTCATGGGCTGAATGCCTGCGGCTCGCCGTGCGGGTAGGAAGCCGGCCAAAGCCCCGGCAGCACCGAGCGTCAAGATCGCGCAGGCGATTGTCATAGGATCCGCCGGCCCCACCGCGTATAGCAGGCTCCTGATCAGACGCGCTCCCGCCAGAGCCGCGGGCAATCCCAGGAGGGCGCCGCTCACGAGGAGCCATAGAGTCTCCCGCAGGATCAGCCAGAGCACGTCGGCGCGTTGCGCGCCCAGGGCCATGCGGAGGCCGATCTCGGCGGTGCGATGCGCGACGCGATACGCCACCAGTCCATAGATGCCGATAGCCCCCAAGACCAGTCCCAGGCCTGCAAAGAAGCTGGCCAGCGTGGCGAACATGCGGTCCTGGCGAAGCTGATCCCGGATCACCTGCGGCAGGGTTCTGATCCCCGAGACCAGCGCCTCATTATCGATACTGAGAATTTGGCGCTGGATCAAAGGCACGACCCCGGCAGGATCGGCGGCCGTGCGCACGTGCAGCACCAGCGACTCTCTCGGAGGCTCCTGAAGGAGCGGGTGAAAGACCATCGGCCGGGTGCGCTCCCGCACGCCTCCATACTTCGCGTCGCCCACCACTCCGACGATCTCATACCGGCCGCTGGACTCCGCGCCGCGGTCGCCGAAGCGCTTGCCGATGGGATTGCCGGCGCCGAAAAACCGGCGCGCAAAGGTCAGGTTGACCACCGCAACCAGCGGCGCATTCTCGCGGTCCTGCGCTCCGAACTCGCGTCCCGTGAGGATGGGGATGCCGGCCGTCGCGAAGAAGCCCGGGCTGATCAAGTTGTCGGACACGCTCGCATACTGTGCTGCCTGGCCGGGCCGCTGGATCCAGATGGTTTGGTTCCAGCCGCCATTGCCGAAAACGGCGTCGCCGGCCAGCGCCAGACTGCGCACGCCCGCGAGCGCCGCCGCGCGTTCCGTCAATTGCGTCCAAAACGCCCGCCTGGCTTGCGTTGTCGTGCCCGCGGCGCGAACATCCATCAAAACCAACTTTTCGCGGACCAGCCCCAGGTCAGCCGCGCCGAGGTTTCGCAGACTGCGCGCGAACAATCCCGCTGCCACCAACAGCACCACGGCGAGCCCGATCTGAGCCGCGAGCAGCGCTTTTGCCAGCGGCATCCTCATGCATCCGCGCTGCCGGGCTTCGCCCCGGATCATAAATGCCACATCCGTGCGCGTTGCGCGAATCGCGGGCATCAGCCCGAACAGCAACCCCGTGACCACTGATAGAACCAGTCCGAGGCCCAGCACGCGGTAGTCGAGCCTGAAGTCGAGCGCCACGGTCTCCGTACGGCCAACCAGGAACGCCAGCATCAAACGGTGGCCCCAAGCCGCCACCAGCAGACCCAGCGCGCCGCCCCCAACCGACAACAGCAGACTCTCGGTGAGCAGTTGGCGAACCAGCCGCCCTCGCCCCGCCCCGATCGCGAGGCGAATGCCGATCTCGCGCTCGCGGTCCGCGGAGCGTGCCATCAGCAGGCTCGCCAGGTTCGCGCAGGCAATGAGCAGAATGAGCAGGGTAAGCCCGGCCAGGATCTTCAGAGTGTAGGAGTACTCCCAATAGGTCCAGCGCAGGCCCGACGTGCCCCGGCTGGCGCTGTTTACCAGGAGTTTTTGTGAGAGAAATGCCTCGACCTCCCGAGCCGGTGCAGACCCGAAGCGATCGCGCATGGAGTCGAGCGCCTGCTGGAACAAGGGTGCAAGTTGCGCGCGCGCCTGCGGGATCAAAATGCCGGGTTTCAAACGTCCCAGCACCCATACCTCGCCCGGATCCGGATCCAACGCCAAAGGGACCCACAAGTCCGGCAGTTCGGACCGGTCCACACCCACGAAATCCGGAGGCATCACCCCGACAACCGTAAACGGCTCTCCCGAGATGCGCGCGGTCGCGCCGAGTACCGCAGGATCGCGTCCGAAGTAACGGCTCCAGAATCCGTAGCTGAGAACCGCCACGTGGTTCGCGGCGCCGGCCCGGTCGTCGTCCGGGCGAATAGTGCGCCCCAACAGAGCATTAACACCCAAAGCCGGGAAAAAGGCGCCCGACACCTCGTACGCCGTGGCCCGTTGCGCCGCGCCCCGAGCCCGAAAAACCGGGCTGGACCAGCTTATGGCGAAAACCTCGGACAGCACCGTGTGGTCCCGGCGAAAATACTGGAACACTGCGTACGGGAGGTTCGTCATCATAGAGCCGTCCGGATGCGCTCGGACGAACTCGACCAGCTCTTGCGGATTCTTGACCGGCAAGGCCCGGAGCAGCATGATATCCATCAGGCTGAACAGGGCTGTGTTGGCGCCGATGCCAAGCGCCAGCGAGCAAACAGCCACCGTGCTGAACGCCCGCGCCCTCATTAACGTGCGCGCGCCGTGGCGCACATCCCGCCACAGCACGTCGAGAGCGGTGAAGGTCCGCAGCTCAGGGCACGATTCGAAGATGCGCGGCATTAGCCCTCTACGCACAGAATAATGTCAGGCCGCGGGCCTATACAAGACCTTTAGCTCTTATTTACGTTGGCCGGCGGCTCCGGAAAGCCGCTGCCGGGTTCCTGGATCAGTTCGTCCCCCCTGCCGCGCCATTGCATCCTTCTGGTAAATGCGGAGGAAATGAGAATGCCCAGCCAAACCCACGTCCCCAGCGGCACCCAGACCGCGTGCACCCATCCGTGGCGTTTGAACCAGGCATCCAGGTTGGGAAGCTCGGCTCGGTCGGCGCCCACACTTCGTAGGCTGTGGCCCTCTGCGCCGCGCCCCGGCCCCGAAAAACCGGGCTCGACCAGCTTATGGCGAAAACCTCTGAGAGCACCGTACGGTCCTGCCGGAAAAACTGGAATACTGCGTATGAAAGGTTCGTCATCATAGAGCTCCAACCACCGTGGCCCTCGCAAGCGCTTGAAGCCCATTTTGTAGATCTACATACCAGTCTTTAGCTTCGCCCCGCTTTTCTCGGCATTCACGTAACAGCTTGAGGTTTGCCAGCGTGCTGACGGGCATCCATGGTTCATGCGCATCTACACGCATCCGATCCAAAGCCGTCAGTGCCCAGTCCGGATCATTCTCGAGGACAGCCATTTCGAGAGCGGCCGCATGTTCCCAAAACGCTGCTTTGTCGGTGTTGAACACCTCACGAATGAAGTAGCGGACGACCGGCAAGATTGCGTTCAACTCTTCATCTGGAGAATCTCGGATCGTCATCAGAAGCACCGTATTGATCCCTGCAAAGATGAAACGCGGATCTAGTTTGAAACCTTTCTGGAATGCGTCAATGGCATTGTTCAGGGCGCCCTTGGCCTCTGTTGTCCGGCCCTTTTCCCAGTCATCCAAAAGCCGGAGTTTACGAACTACTCCAAGAAAACAATAAGTCAATGCTGTGGGTCCGCGCGTTACAAGCAGGTTATTGAAGACGCCCTCTGCGCCAACGAAATCACCTCGCCGGCCGAGCGCCATCCCGTACTGCTCCTGCACGGATACGGCTTTCTGGAGGCTAACCGGCATCTGCTTAACAAGGGCGATGATGTCGTCCCAGTCTGCCGCGCGGCGAAAAGCTGTCAACAACTCCACCGCAATGGGCGCATTTTCAATTATTCCGGGAGGATGCCTGTTTTGAATCTCGCGTAAATGCGCGACGTCACTCAAGGCGATATCGTTCCTCAGTTTCTCGAACTCGTTGCATCTGTCGATGCGATTCCGCAGTGTTGCATGCAGCTTGGTCAGATCCGGACCTCCGTAGCCCTCGTGACTCAGCAATGTGAACAGCGGGCTATCTTCCGTTACGGAATTGCTTACTATTCGTTGCCTTACGTCTTCCAGCCGTGCCTGGATCTCACGAATATCATTCTGAGGATTGGACAGTTCACCTCTATCATTAATGGCATACAGATAGGTTCTGGACATCTCTATATCGAAGGGCAGCCTCGATGTACTTCCACAGATCAATACTGTACTCCAGGGTCGCACGGCG
>Ga0335081_10023341_pt1 | contig 10007 bp, 6 predicted proteins | sample Lox_Sample_35_FD_206713 | JGI IMG/M metagenome (GOLD analysis project Ga0335081, IMG submission 206713) | Soil microbial communities from Loxahatchee National Wildlife Refuge, Florida, United States - Lox_Sample_3.5 | ecosystem: Environmental > Terrestrial > Soil > Wetlands | place: USA: Florida... | reverse complement strand
ACTGAACTTCATTAGCCCAGGGCGGAAGCCCTGGGTACGCGTTCAATTTGATAAATCCAGCCCCTTCAGGGGCGGCACTCGGGCCGGCCCGAACTCGGCCCACTGGTTTAGACGCTTGCCCTAGTGAACCGTAACAATCGCCTGCGACCCGGTGGCGGGGGTGCTTTGCATGCTCGCGTTCTTCAGGGCAGCACGATTGATGCTGAGCGTGGATTGTCCCGGAGCCCGCGCCTGGAAGGTGAGTGTGAATACCGAGCCATCTCCACTAATGCCGGCAGTTCCGGGAGGCCGCGAGGCCGTCACCTGCAAAATCCCCGCCATGCTGTCATCGCGGTTCACCAGCGCCACGGTTTGGCCATCCTGCGACAACAGCGTGCCATTGGAGACGTTCAGCACCTGCAACACGCGCGGGTTGTAGGTGATCTGCAAGGGCACCGAGAAAACGTTCTGCCCGCCGGTCAGGTTCACGTTGACCGTGAAAGTGGAACCCGCCGGCTGATCGATGGTGGCCGGATCGAAGCTGACGATCGCACTGCCCATCGGCGCGGAAGCCGTCGTTGGCTGCACGCCGCCCGCGGGAGGCAGCATGCCGGTCTGCGGCTGCGCTTGCGGAGCTTTGGGCGCCGCCGGATTGTTCATCGCTCCCGGCCCACTGGGCGCGCCTTGCGGCTGGGTGTTGTCGCGCCGCAGGATGATGGTATTGGCAGTTCCCACATCGATGGCTTTCAGATTGCTGGCACCCAGGTCCTGAGCGCGCACGATGTGCGGGATCAGGATAAAGACGATCTCGTTATCCTTGACTTCCTTTTGTTCATTGGCGAAGAGATATTTGAACAGCGGGATTGAAGCCAGGCCGGGAATACCGGAGAGCGACTTGGTCTGGGTGTTTTCCAGAATGCCGCCGAGGATGTTGACTTCGCCTTCCCTGAGCCGTATCTCGTTTTCGATCTTGCGTTGTCCGATGACCGGCTGCTGAATGCCGCCGATGTTCTGATAGGAATCGACCGCCGAGATGTCCATCGCCAGCTTCAGCGTGATTTCGTCGATGCCATGCACGTGCGGCGTGATGTCGATGTTCACACCGACATCGATGTAGTTGAACTGCGTATTGACCAGCGGGTTGATGCCGACGCCGCCGATACCGGGCTGAAACGAACCGGTCGCCACGGGAATGCGCTCGCCGATCTTCAGCGAAGCCTTCTGCCCATCGGAGGCGCGAATCTCCGGCTGCTGGATGAGCTTGCTGTTGCTGTCCATCATCAGGAAGTTCGCCGTCGCCGGCGGAATCGTGACAGAAAAGTTGGTGGCGTTGAGATTGCCCAGGGTGTTCAGAGTGATCGTTCCAGCGGCGCTGCCGCTGGACGTTGTAGCCGTCCCGCCATTTCCCGCATTCCCTTGCACGGTCGTGGTTGTGCTCGTGTTCGGAATGGACTGCTGAAGAGCAACCTGAACGCTGGTCGGCGGATTGATGCCGAGATTGCGCAGCTTGTCGCGCGTAACCTGCATGATCGCGACTTCCACCACAACCTCCGGCCGTGATTTGTCGAGATCTTCAATCAGCTTGCCGGCCATCGCGATCTGGTCGGGCGTGCCCCTCACTACGATGGCCTGCTGCGACGGGAACTGCTGCAGCCGCTGCGTGTCCAGCAGCGTGCGCAGGATGTTGACCATATCCTGCAGTTCGTTCGGCTGCGACAGGTTGCTGAGATAGAACGTACGAATGACGCTCTGCTCCAGCTCCTTGCGCTTGGCGGCGGTATCGGCGGCAACGAATATGGTGTTGGGCGTAACCGGACGCCAGAAGGTCTTCGACTCCAGCGCGGTGATCTCCAGCGCCTCCTGCAGCGTGACCCCGTTCAGGTCGACGCGAATGCGGCGCGAGGTGTAATCGGGATCGAAAAGAACGTTGATGCCGGCCAGCCGCCCGATGGTCTCGTACACTGTCTTGGAATCTTCCGTGAGCTTCAGGATGATGGGCGTCTGCGATACGGGGGCCAGCTCCACCGGGCCGGTCGCCTCGGCCATGCGCTTATCCAGTTCGGATTCCGTGCTCGCCTGCGGCGCCGCGGCCGGATTCTGGCTCTTCTCGATCATCAGCCGGACTTTGTTGGATTCCTGTTGCGCGATGAAGCTGGAGGGATCGATGGCCAAGGCTTCCTGGAAGTCGGTCAGCGCCTCCTGCAGTTTGCCGGCAGTGACCAGCAACTGGCCCTGGTGCACATAGGCGGCGGCCGCCAGGAAGCGCACAAATTCATACGCCGAGCGGTAGGTCAGGTCGCTGGGCTTGAGCTCATACGCTTGATGATAGAAATTGTAGGCCGCGATGTAATCCTGACGGACTTGCGCTTCCTTACCCTTTTCATACAGCTGCTTGGCCTGCTTGTCGTTGTTGGCGAAGGCCGACACAGCTACCAGGAGCAGCAGCGCCAGCACACCGGTAAACCGTTTCATCATGTTCCTTAAGACCTAGGGAAATTCAGGCAGCCGGTCATTCTGAATCTTCTTGAACCTTTGAGGATGCCGGCCTCCTGCAAAACCGGCACGGGTCGACCCCTCTCCAAGCCCGGAGCAAGGACCCGCTCGGGACGAAATTCAGATTGACTCATCCGCCGATAAACCGAACTGAGACCGTCGCCTCGCCGGCGTCGGGATGCCGCGACTCCGGATGTGAGACTTTGACACACGGCAAACGTGAGCGATTTCTGTTGCCAGTTGCAGTCGACTGCGCGGCCGGATCGCAAATCGTGCCAAAGGCGCGATTATAGCATCCGAACGCACGCCAATCCGTGGCGTATGTCGAGCCTCAGCATGAATTTTCCGTAACCGGAACAGCGAAGTCAACGCTCGTTGTGAGGTGGCAGGTAATGAACCTGAGTCGGGTTACGTTGGCGTCTTAAGTGCCGCGCTGTTTGGGTAGAGCTGGCCTTCAGGCCAGCGTCAAGGCTGCCAGATTTTCATCTAGAGCCGGCTTTAGCCGGCGGCACAAGGTTGCGCGCCGAGCTTCCGCTCGGCTGTCGTGCCGAGGTCGGCAGGTTGATGGTTCGCACGGCTAACCATGGCAAGCATCCAAATGTATGGGACCGAAGCGGAGTAGAATGCGGTCAGCGGAGTGAGTTTCGATGGGTAGGCATTCGGCCGCGACGGCCACGAAACGCTTGGCAGGCCAAGTTTCAGCCGGAGAGTAGAAATGGATTCTGCGGGAACACAGAGTTCGTTAGTTGGCAAGCATGGTGAATGCGCTTCCGATGTTGGGAGACATCCACGGAAGCGAATCCGCGTGCGGCCGCTGCTGACCTTAGCCGTGGGGGTATTTCTGTGCGCGATCCTGGCAGCCTGCGGTGGTGGCTTCTTCATTCATCCTACGCTCAGCTCGACGTTCATTAATCCGGCTTCGGCCTCGATCGCGACCGGCAAGACGGCCCAGCTAGCCGTACAGGGCAAGTACTCGGACGGCAGCCAACAAGGGGTCAGCGGGGATTCGATAACCTGGTCAAGCTCGGACGACACGATCGCCACCGTCACTTCGCCCGGCGGCCTGGTGACGGGCGTTTCGGCGGGCACGGCGATCATCACTTCCACAACCACCGCCACGGTCCCCGGCACGGGCTGTGTCGTTACGGTTAGTGTGGTCAACGGAAGCCCAACCCTGTCGAAGACTTGCAGTAGCGCCAGCACCGAGACGCTTACTTCGACGGTCAACGTCAACGTGACCGCGAGCGCCGTCAACCGAACGGTCATCGGCACGACGCAGGGAAGCCCCATATCCCAAAGCACGGCGACCATCTCGGGAGCGCCGGCAAGCCTGCAGTTCTATGCCTACGCCAATGGGGACGCGTCCAACGACCTTACCCAAGCTGTGACCTGGACTTCGTCAAACCCGAGCGTGGCGACCATCAGCAGCGGACGCTCCAGCGGCAATGGCCTGGCAAGCAGCGTGGCCGCGGGCACCACCAACATCACCGCCACCACCAGCGACACCACTACGGGTCACGTGGTCAACAGCCAAACCATCGTCCTGACCGTGGAATAAGGCGCCGGCACCAAGCCACGGCATGCTTAAGTGCTGGCTCAGTTTGAAATGCACCCGCTTATCGGTATCGGGTGGAGCACGCCTTGAGGCGTGCATGTTGGAGGCCCCGATTCGAGACGCGCTTTAACGCCTGAGGTAAATCCAACCCTTACCTCAGCGGCTAGAGCCGAGATAATCAGAGGAGCCTAGCTGGCACGCCTGAAGGCGTGCTCCACCTACAGATCACCTGCCAAACTGAGCCATTACCGACGCTATCGCGACACGGCGGCGAACAGGTCAGACTTCATCAGCGCCTGGAAACGCTGATCGTCGGTCTTGAAGTGCATCTGTACCAGGTCGTCGGAGCTGTCGACGGTGGTGCTGTCCAGCGCCAGCTTCTCGCTGGATGAGCCGCTCATCTTCTTGTACAGGATGCCGGCCTTCATCAGCCCCGAGAGGCTCGCGGCGGTCAGGTTGTCGGAGGTCTTCACCGCCACCTCGAAGGTCACGCCGTTCGAGAAGTTCATGATGTAGTCGGAAGCCAGCAGGCGCTTCTTCACGGCTTCGAAGTTGGTAAGCGCGCCGGCTTGGCCCAGCGCGGAGCGCATCATGTTCTGCGTGCCCTTCTGGTCGAGCACGCTCCACACCGGCTCGCTATCTATGCTGGTGATCAGATCGTCGATGGTGTCGTTCGCAGCCAGCGATGCGGCGCCGTTATCGCGCACGTCAAGCGCGCCCTTGATGGCGGCGTTGTCGCCAAATAGGATGGTAACGGGATCAAGAAACACCATCTCAAAGCCCGATCCCATGGGATAGATGTCCGACAACAGATATTTCTCCGGCTTGATCTTCTTCGCTCTTGCCTTCGCCAGGAACTCCTTCTGCTGGAACGGCCCTTGCGCGATCCCGAAGCCGTGCACAACGTTCTTCGGCCCGCGATAACTCACGAAGGTGATCTGTTCGGCCTCGCGATCGGGATCGATGCCCACGCTGCGCAGCGCCGACTCGAATTGCTTGACGTTATCGGGTATGACCTGATCTTTCAGGGCGCGTGCCATAGGCGAATCGCGTAGTTCGCGGTAGTCCACCGAGATGATCTGCTGCACCGCCTGCGGGATCGCTGTCCGAGCGTTGTTGCTCAGGGGTGCGGCTGCCGCCGGAAGGCAGAACGCCGCGCTCAACAAAAAGACGATTCCAGGATGCCTCATAGATTCTTGTGGCCCGACTCTTGCAGCAGTCATGTGCTGATCATAGCTCTGTTGCCTTAGACGGACCGGGGGGGACAAGATCAACCCGCGGTTCGTTCTTCGCGTTTCGGCGCCTCGTTTGAAGTCGCGAGCAAGGATGACAGCTCAGCCGCAGTTCCATTTGGGTAATGTCCTAAAATTAGGCCACTATCCTTCCCTGAAAGGACAGAACTTGTGCTTCCGTTTGGTAGAATAACCGTCTAACAATCGAATATACATGGCAGAACGTAATCGTTGTCGGACAGCTTCGGCTGGATTTTAGTTGCGCCACGAACTTGGTCCGCGTGAAATGCGGGTGCGAGCTGGGAATTCGACCTCAACTGTCACGAAGCACTGGGCAGACAGGTTCCCACGCCGGGAGTAGAAATGGGTTCTGCAGGAACAGGGAGTTCTTTGGTGGACCACCGCGGTGAGTTCTCCTCCGGTGCGGGTGAACATCGGCCGATGCGACTGCGCCGTCGGCTGGCGCTAACCGTAGCCGCAAGCTTGGCCCTGTGCCCATTCCTGACATCCTGCAGTGGCTTCTTCATTAGCCCTTCGATCAGCTCGATCTTTATCACGCCCTCTGCGGCCACCGTCGGGGTCGGCCAGATGGTTTCGCTGGCTGCCTTTGCCACCTACTCCGACGGCACTCAGAATCAGATCAGCGGAAGTTCGGTAGGCTGGACTAGCTCCGACACCACCATTGCCACCGTCACTTCGCCCGGCGGTTCGGTGACGGGGGTTGGCATTGGCACGGCCACCATCACCGCAGGCTCTCAGGGCATCACCGGGACGGCCACAGTCAACGTAACGGTAAGCAACATTACCAGCCTGGTCATCACCACCATGCAGGGAAGCACCCAGCCCATAACCACGGCGACAATCAACGGAACGTCAGGTACCCTGCAGTTTTTTGCCTACGCCAATGGAAGCGCCTCCAACGACGTAACCCAAGCGGTGACCTGGACGTCGTCGAATAGCGGCACCGTGGCGTCGATCAGCAGCGGAAACCCCAGCGGCAACGGCTTGGCGACCGCCGTGGCTGCGGGCACCACCAATATCACCGCCACCACCACCAACACCACTAACGGACAGAGGGTAAGCAGCCAAACCATCGTTCTGACTGTGACGCAATAAGGCAGGAACCGGGCTGCGCCACGCAGCCCCGCGCTCTACTCCCTTGGGGGCGCTGGATTTCTTGTGATAGTTAGTCTCACTCCGGTTTTCCCTGGCACGTAAACCGGTCTACACTGGCCCGCTCACCGCGGCGTGCTCCATCCAAGAACCCCGCTGCCGCCGCGTTCCCATCGCCAGCAGCGCCGTAGGTTGTCTCACCTCTTGCCAATTTCAGCCGATGAGCAGCAGGCCTGGCTGCACCAGGAGCGGCGACCACCAACCAAACCCGCATCGACACTGCTCTAAGTCATCAGGTCCCGTGGAAAGAAAGCTTCCTGGCGAAGCATCTTGGCTGGCGACGGGTTTACTCTTGTGAGCCTTCGCGACAAGGATGTGCGCGACAATGCTTGCACTGCGATACAAAGTGCGATAAGAAGTCGCAACAATCGAGGTAATCGAGGCGCAGGAGGCAGCTAACAGGGCCACCCATGATCCCGGAATCGCACCCGCTGCAGCAACTCTTCACCGAACTGATCCACAACCATTTCAACCGCGACGTTGGTCTTCGCGATAGCGAAGTGCAGGACTACATCGTTAACATGTTGAGCGAGTTCTGCGAGAGCGAACAGCTCTTTAAGGTATGTGACGCCGGCGGGCGGCCGCTGGGCGATGTCGGCGAGATGCTGCTGGAGTCGGATCCCGTCTACGGCCCGGCGCCGTCCTTCGATCGCGAGCGCCAGGTGCGCAAGCACATTGGCGATTACACGCTCTTCCTCTCCGGCATGTTTCCCGAAAGCATCAATCATTACCGCCTGCGGCGGCAGCGGCTGGAGAACCTGATCGACTTCATCAAAGCCGGCAAGGAGAGCTATTACATTGTCTCCAAGTTTGACCAGTTCGAATACGCACGCCTGGCGCCGCTGTTCGGGAAGCTGGCGCGCGACTTCGAGTCCTGCGTTTACGGATTAAATCTGGTGAAGGGTGATCTCGACGAGATGCAGCATCCCATCATGCGCCAAGCCAAAGACATCGTGATGTAGCCTGCCAAGCAACGCGTGCGACGACGCTGTCATTTTTTCGTCAACGTTCTACTCCCCCTTCACCACAATCAGCTCAAAGCTGCCGGGAACCATGGCCGGGCGCTGGCCGGGAGCGACAGGCTTATCTTCGCGTTGCGCCGTGACCAGGTATGCGACGTCGTTGTCCTTGTCGAGCGCCATGGTGCGCGCGCCGCGCACCGTCGAAAGATCCTGTCGGACGCTGTACTTGTCGGGGCTGTCCTCGTGAAGGATCGTCAGCACGCCTTCGCCGCAGGACATGAAGATTTCCTGGGTCTTGGGATTGAAGCGGCCGGCGTCGACGCCCTCGCCGATCGGCACGGTCGTTACCACCTTGCCGGACTCGGAATCAACCACGGCCATCATCTTGTTGTCGCAACCGGCGAAGAGGCGATGATGCTCGACGTCAAAGGCAAGCGCGCTCGGCTCCTGGCACGGTGCTACTGACCAGGTATTCAGCACCGACAGCTTGTTCACATCAACTTCCGCAATCTGACTTTTGTCTTCAATATTGACGTAGAGCTTGCCCTTGCCATCGCTAGCAGGGAACTCGGGCTTGCCGCCGAGCGGAACCGTGCCGATCACCTTGCCGCTGGCCGCATCGATCACCGAGGAATCATGACTGCGCGCGTTGAAGGTGAAGACGCGCTTGGAGAAGGGCTCGTAGAGAATGGCGTCCGGGCGCTCGCCGACTTTTATGCTGTCGAGCTTCTTCAGCGTCTTCAGATCGAAAACGGTAATGCTGTTGTCGCCGCCATTGCTGATGAAGCCGCGGTTCAGCTCCGGATCCAAAGCGACACCGTGGATCGCCGACAAGTCTGGAATGTCGCCGGTGACCGTCAGCGACTTGGTGTCGACCACCATGACGTGACTGCCGCGCGTGATGAACAGGCGCTGGCCCTCCTTGTCATAGGTGAGATAGTCCCAGCCGCCCTCGCCGCCAAGCTTAACGCGGTTGGCGACTTTGAACTGCTTCTGGGCGAAGGCGGGCAGAGCGGCGAGAACGACAACCGTCAGGATGATGGCAAGAATGCGTTTCATGATTAGCCCCTTTCAATCTCCAACCATTATTCGGCGGCCGGGCGGCTCAGGTAATAATGCACCGCCGGGGTGATGATCAGCGACAGTACCATGGAGATCGTGATGCCGCCGATCACCGCGATGGCCAACGGCTGCAACATCTGCGATCCGGCGCCCAGCGCCAGGGCAAGCGGCAACATGCCGGCAACGGCGGCCATGGCGGTCATCACGATCGGCCGCAGGCGCCGCCGCCCGGCCTGGATCATGGCATCGAAGTCGGACAATCCCGCGCGGCGGAAGCGCTGATCGGCGTCGAGCAGCAGGATGCCGTTCTTGGCAACAATGCCGATCACCATAATCAATCCCATGAACGAGGCGATGTTGAAAGTCGTGTTGGTGACCAGCAGGGCCAGAAAAACGCCCGAGGTCGAGAGCACCGCCGAGGCCAGAATCGCGATCGGCGCGGCCAGCGTCCGGAACTCGAACAACAATACCGAGAACACCAGCACGACAGCCAGCACGAGAACCAGCAGGAGATCGCGAAACGATTGCTGCTGCTCGGCGTAGGTTCCGCCGTATTCCACGCGAATGGAAGCCGGCAGATGCAGATCGCGGACCACCTTCTGCACCGCGGCCACGCCGCTGCCCAGGTCGCGACCTTCGAGGCGCGCCGTCACCACCGCCTCGCGCTGCAGGTTCTCGCGGCGAATCTCGGTCTGGCCTGGCAGCACAGTCACGTTTGCCAACGTGCCCAGGGTCGCGGTATGACCGCTGGCGCTGTTCAGCAGGGTATTGCTGATGGCGGCCAGCGAGCCGCGATTGCTGTCGGGATAACGCACGCGGATGGTGTAGGCGATGTCCTGCGCGATGACCGGCGTCGCGGCGGGCTCGCCCTCGAGAATGGCCGAGGCATCGGTCGCCACCTCCTCGGGCGTGAAACCGGCGCGCGCTACCACCGTCGGGTTCACCTGAAAAACCGTCGCCGGGTTGCTGATGGTGTTCTCGATGCCGTTCAGCATGTCGACCACGCCTGGCACCTTGGCGATCGCATCGCCGACGCGCGGCGCCCATTCGCTCAGCAACGTCGCGTCGGGCGAGAACAGCTTGATCTGGATGGGCTCGGGAGCGTTGGACAGATCGCCAATCATGTCCTGCAGCACCTGCACGAATTCCACCTCGATGGCGGGTTCCTTGCGCGCGATACCGGCGCGCAGTCCCTCCGTGACTTCATCGACGCTGCGGTCACGCTTGCGCTTTAGCTTGACGGCAATGTCACCGCGATTGGCCTCGGTGACGGCGGCCAGGCCGAGCTCCAGGCCAGTGCGGCGGGACGAGCTTTCGACCTCGGGCGTTTCGCGCAGCATCTGCTCGATGTGTCCGACCACGCGGTTGGTCTCCTCGAGCGACGCGCCCGCGGGCATCCAGTAGTCGAGGATGAAGCCGCCTTCGTCCATCGCGGGCAGCAGGTCCGTTCCCAGCGCCTTATAACACAGGATGGAAGCTGCAACCAGCGCGATGCTGAAAATGGCGATCCAGCGCGGGCGATCGAGCGCGAACCGCAGCCAGCGTTCGTAG
>Ga0335081_10023340_pt1 | contig 10007 bp, 7 predicted proteins | sample Lox_Sample_35_FD_206713 | JGI IMG/M metagenome (GOLD analysis project Ga0335081, IMG submission 206713) | Soil microbial communities from Loxahatchee National Wildlife Refuge, Florida, United States - Lox_Sample_3.5 | ecosystem: Environmental > Terrestrial > Soil > Wetlands | place: USA: Florida... | reverse complement strand
CCGACCATGACGCCGGCCAGGGAGTTGGCCACCGCCAGGCCGAGGTCGTTGTGGCAGTGGACGCTCATCACCACCCGGTCGATGCCGCGCACGTGCTTCTTGAGATAGGCCAGGGTCTCGGCGTAGGTCTGGGGCAGGGCGTAGCCCACCGTGTCCGGGATGTTGAGGGTGGTGGCGCCGGCCTCGATGGCGCGCTCCACCACCTCGGCCAGGAACTCGAGCTCGGTGCGGGCGGCGTCCTCGGTGGAGAACTCGACGTCGTCGCAACGCTCGCGGGCCAGGCGGACCCCGTCCACCGCGCGGCGCACGATCTCCTCCTTGGCCATCTTGAGCTTGAAGTCCCGGTGGATGGGGCTCGTGGCGAGGAAGACGTGGATGCGGCGGCGCGGGGCGTCCTTCAGCGCCTGGTGCGAGGCCTCGATGTCGCCCTGGTTGCAGCGCGACAGGCTGCAGATGGTGGGGCCGTGCACCTCGCGGGCGATGGCCCGGATGGCCTCGAAGTCCCCCGGCGAGGCGGCGGCGAAGCCGGCCTCGATGACGTCGACGCCGAGGTCGCGCAGCGCCCGCGCCATCTGGAGCTTCTGGGGCAGGTTCATGGAGGCGCCCGGCGACTGCTCGCCGTCGCGCAGGGTGGTGTCGAAGATGATGACGCGCTCGGGTCCGGATTCGCTCATGCGGCGCGTGCCTTTCGTGTCCGCCGGAGGTTCACTCCGAGGGGATGGGGAGTCGCGCATGCTACCAGAGGCACCGGCGCCGGAGGCAACCGGGGTTACGGGCGGCTGGGGGTTCTCGTTCGGGCTCGACATGGACGCTCCAGGGCTCCGGGTGGGGGCCAAAGAAGCCGTCTCTGTCGAGGGCAACCTCTTCGGCCGGGGGCGGCGGAAGAGGTCGGCGCAGCGTTAGCCGGGCCGGGACTCTCCCGCCGGGCTAAGAAGTCGACCTGCGCTGCTGCGGAACGACATGGTCTGTGGAGCTTAGCGGCGCCTCGCCGGCGCGTCAAGTCGCCCGGCCGGGCCGCGCTCAGTAAGGCGGGCGCGCCTCGCGCTTCAGGAGCTCCACGAAGGCCTCCAGGCTCATCGCCTTCAGGTCCTCGCCACCGTGCCGGCGCGGCGCCACCGCCTGACCCTCCACCTCCTTCTCCCCCACCACCAGGGCGAAGGGGACCTTGGCGAGCTCGGCGTTGCGGATCTTGGCGCCGAGCTTGTCGGAGCTCTCGTCGAGGGCGGCCCGGAAGCCCTCCGCCTCGAGCCGCGTCGCCACCGCCCGACCGTAGGCGTTGAAGCGGTCGGAGACGGTCAGGACCCGCGCCTGCTGGGGGGCGAGCCAGGCCGGGAAGGCCCCGGCGTAATGCTCGGTGAGGATGGCCACGAAGCGCTCGAAGGAGCCGAAGATGGCGCGGTGGATGACGACCGGCCGGTGCTCGGCGTTGTCGTCGCCGACGTAGGTGAGGTCGAAGCGCTCCGGCGCGGCGTAGTCGAGCTGGATGGTGCAGAGCTGCCAGGAGCGGCCGAGCGAGTCGGTCACCGAGAAGTCGACCTTCGGTCCGTAGAAGGCCCCGTCGCCCGGGTTCAGGGTGTAGGGGAGGTCGAGCCGCTCGAAGGCCGCCTTGAGGCCGCCCTCGGCCCGGTCCCACAGGGCGTCGTCGCCGAGGCGCTCCTTGGGGCGGGTGGCGAAGCAGGCCGTGAAGGGCAGGTCGAAGGCCCCGTAGGCCTCCTTCATGAGACCGACGATGCGCGCCACCTCGTCGGGGACCTGCGACTCCATGAGGTAGATGTGGGCGTCGTCCTGCTGGAACTGCCGGACCCGGGTGAGCCCGCCGAGCGATCCCGAGGCCTCGTTGCGATGCAGGACGTCGGTGGTGAAGTAGCGGATGGGCAGCTCGCGGTAGCTGCGCTTCGCCATCTGGTAGATGAGGTGATGGGAGGGGCAGTTCATCGGCTTCAGGGACTGGCTGAAGCGCTCCTCGAGGGGCAGGCTGGGATCGGACTCGCTGTCGAGGACGAGGAACATGTTCTCGCGGTACTTGCCCCAGTGCCCGGAGGTCTCCCACAGCCGCTTGTTGAAGAGCAGCGGGGTCTTCACCTCCTGGTAGCCGTTCCTCCTCACCAGCCGGGTCATGGCGTCCCGCAGCAGGTTGAAGAGGATGGTGCCCTGCGGCAGCCAGAAGGCCGAGCCGGGGGCGTACTCGTGGAAGGCGTAGAGGCCGAGGGCCGGCCCGAGCTTGCGGTGGTCGCGCTTCTTCGCCTCCTCGAGGCGGGCGAGGTAGGCCTCGAGCGCCTTCTTGTCGAAGAAGGCGGTGCCGTAGATGCGCTGCAGCATGGGGTTCTTGGGGTCGCCGCGCCAGTAGGCCCCGGCGACGTTCATGAGCTTCACGAAGCCGATGCGGCCGGTGGAGGGGCCGTGCGGGCCGAGGCAGAAGTCCACGAAGTCACCCTGCCGGTAGAGGGTGAGGGTCTTCGCCCCCTTGTGCGCGATGTCCTGCACGATCTCGACCTTGAACTTCTCCCCCTTCTCGGCGAAGAGGCGCAGCGCCGCCTCCATCGAGACCTCCTCGCGCCGGAAGGGGTGGTCGGCCTTGATCTCCTCGGCGATGCCGCGCTCGATGGCCTCGAGGTCGGCCGGGGTGAAGGGCGCCTCGCGCGCGAAGTCGTAGTAGAAGCCATCTTCGATGGCCGGGCCGATGGTGACCTGGGTGCCGGGGTAGAGCCGCTGCACCACGCTCGCCATCACGTGGGCGGCGTCGTGGCGGGCCACCTCCAGCGCCTCCGGGCTCTTCACCGTGACCACCTCCAGCTTCCCGTCCGCCTCGAGCGGGCGGGAGAGGTCCACCGGGGCGCCGTCGAGCTTGGCGAAGTAGGCGGCCTTGGCGAGGCCCGGCCCGATCGATTCCCGGACGAAGTCGGCGATGCGCGTCCCGCGCGCCACCGCCTTGTGCGATCCATCGGGCAGCGAGATGTTCACGAGGTCGGGCATGACGGCCTTCCTGGGCGAGGGAGCGTGGACAGGGCCAGCGCGCCCCCCTTCCTCGGGGGGCACGCTGGCCCTGCGATTTCTAGCTTAGGCCCGCTCGGAAGCGCAACCTTTCGAGGGGCGGGCCGGACCCGCCCCTTCCCCTTCACCCGAGGTCCACCGGGACGAACAGCCGGCCCTCGCCGCGCTTCACGAGGAGGGCCACGTGCTTGCCGGCGTGCGAGAGCAGCCCGCGCATCTCGTCGACGTTCTTCACCGGGGTGCCGTTCAGGGACAGGACCACGTCGCCCGGCTCGATCCCGGCCCGGGCGGCCGGGCCCGAGACCTGCTCGACGAGGAGCCCCGCCCCCACCCCCGCCTGCTGCCGCTCCTCGGGGGTGAGCGGGCGAACGGCCAGGCCGAGGCGACCGTGCCCCTGGCCACCCTGGTCGGCCGAGGCCACCTGGCCCTCGGCGTTCTCGCCCACCACCACGTCGAGCGAGCGCGTCGCGCCCTTGCGCCAGACCTGCAGCTCGGCGCGCGCGCCCGGGGCGAGGTCCGAGACCATGGGCGGCAGGTCCGAGGAGTGCGTCACCTCGTGGCCATCGAGCTTCAGGATGACGTCCCCGGGCTCGATCCCCGCCTTGTCGGCCGGGCTCCCCTTCTCCACCTGGCTCACCAGCGCCCCCTCCGGCTTCTTCAGCCCGAAGGAATCGGCGAGCTCCTGGTTCACGTCCTGGATGGTCACCCCGAGCCTCCCGCGGGTCACCTTGCCGTGGGCGGCGAGCTCGCCCTCCACCTTCATGGCCACGTCGATGGGGATGGCGAAGGAGAGGCCCTGGTAGCCGCCCGAGTTGGTGTAGATCTGCGAGTTCACCCCGATGACCTTGCCGCTGGTATCGAAGAGCGGGCCGCCCGAGTTGCCCGGGTTCACCGGAACATCGGTCTGCAGGAAGGGCACGTAGCTCTCGTTGGGGAGCGAGCGAGCCTTGGCCGAGACGATGCCGGCCGAGGCGCTGTTCTCGAAGCCGAACGGCGAACCGATGGCCAGCACCCAGGCGCCGACCTGCACGTTGGACGAGTCGCCGATGTCCACGGTGGGGAGCCCCTTGGCGTCGATCTTGAGGACCGCGATGTCGGTCGGCTTGTCGACGCCGATCACCTTGGCCTTGAACTCGCGTCCGTCGGTGAGCTTCACCGTGACCTGGCTGGCGTTGGCGACCACGTGGGCGTTGGTGAGGATGACCCCGTCGGACTTGACGATGAAGCCCGAGCCGAGCCCGTGCACCATCTCCTCGCCCTGCGGGACCTGGAAGTGCTTGAAGAACTGGTAGAACGGGTCGTTCGGGTCGATCTGCCCGAACGGAAAGGGCGTCGGCTGCTCTCCGGCCTTGACCGTGCCGGTGATGCTGACGTTCACCACCGCCGGTCCGAAGCGCTTCACGATGGAGCTGAAGTCGGGGGGGGACACGGGGGGCGCCGGCGGAGGCGTCGGCGTCTGCTCGCTCGCCGCAGCGCGGGCGTCGGCGAGGTGCACCCCGCGGGCGGTGTAGCCCACCGCGAGGGCGCAGAAGAGCGCCAGGGCGAGCCCGATCCTCTTCAGTTTCAACCGTTGCATGGTGAGTCTCCTTGTGGCGGGCCGGGAAGGCGGCCCGACTCTCGGAACTCACCCTACGAACTCTCCCTTAAGGGGATCTTAAGGGCCGCGGTCCCGGTCGGGGTGGTGAGCGGGAACTCGACCTTCACGGTGAGCCCGCCGGTGGCCGCCGTGCCCAGGGCGACGCGGGCGCCGTGTCGCTCGGCGATGGCCTTCACGATGGCGAGCCCGAGGCCGCTCCCCTCCTCGCGAGTGCCCGGGCGGCGGTAGAACCGATCGAAGACGCGCTCGCGTTCCCGGGCCGGGATGCCGGGCCCGGAGTCGCTCACCTCCAGGTAGCTCTCGGCCGGCCCGACCCCGACCGCCACGTCGACGCGCCCGCCCGAGGGGGTGTAGCGGACGGCGTTGTCGACCAGGTTGGCGAGGAGCGTCCGCAGGGCCACCGGGTCCCCGCGCACCACCGCGCGCTCGTCGACCGCCGTCGCACCGAGGTCGACGCCCTTCGCCTCCGCCAGCCGCGCGTGGTCGGCGATGGTCTGGGCGGCGAGCTCGCCGAGCGCCACCGCCTCCTCGCCGGGCTTCTCGCCGGCGCCCCGCTCCTCGCGCGCCAGGGTGAGGAGCTGCTTCACGAGGTGCCCGGCCCGGTCGAGCCCCACCTCGAGCTCGGCGAGCGCGCTCGTGCGCTCGCCCGCGTCGCGCGCGCGCTCGGCCAGCTGGGCCTGCAGCTTGAGCGCGGCGAGCGGGGTCCTGAGCTCGTGCGCGGCATCCGCCACGAAGGCGCGCTGGCTCTCGAGCGCCGCGCTGAGCCTCTCCATGAGCCCGTTCAGCGATCGCACGAGCGGGCGCACCTCCTCGGGGACCCCCTGCTCGGGCAAGGGGTCGAGGGCGAGCGGAGTGCGGGTGGCGACCGCCCGCGCCAACCGGTCGAGCGGCGCGAGGCCGCGCCCGACCAGGGTCCAGACCAGAAACGGCAAGAGCAAGAGGAGCAGGAACAGGGGGGCCAGGGTCCGCACCGCCGCCGCGAAGGCCAACGCCCCGCGGACGCTCAGCGGCTGGCCGACCTGGATGACCTGGTCGCCGAGCGCCGCCGAGTAGACGCGCCAGGCGCCGGACGGCGTCGATACGGTGGCGAAGCCGATCACCGCCTCGTCGGGCAGCTCGGCGCCCGGGCTCGAGACGTACAGCCGCGCGCCGTCGGGGCCCCAGATCTGGATGACGAGGTCGCTCCCGGTCTCGACGTTCGGGCCCGGGAAGCCGAGGGCGCGGTCGCGCAGCGAGAGCGCCAGCTGGCGCAGGTGGTAGTCGAAGATGGCGTCGATCTCGCGCCGGGCGATGCGGTAGGCGGCCACCGCTCCCACCGCGGTGGCGGCGGTGACGGCTCCGAGGAGCGTGACGAGGAGCGCCCCGCGCAACGATCTCACGGCGCCCTCGGGACGACGTAGCCCACGCCGCGCAAGGTCTGGATGAAGCGGCTGCCGAGCTTCTTGCGCAGGGAGTGAACGTGCACCTCCACCGCGTTGCTCTCCACCTGCTCGCCCCAGCCGTAGAGCCGCTCCTCGAGGCGGGTGCGCGACATGGGGCGCCCCGGCCGCTCCAGGAGGGCCTCGAGGAGCGCGAACTCCCGCGAGGAGAGCGTCACCGGCACCCCGTCGAGGGTGACCTCGTGGGCCGCCGGGTCGAGCCGGAGCCCGGCCACCTCCAGCACCGGCTCGGCCCGGCCGCTGCTGCGGCGCAGGAGCGCGCGCACGCGGGCGTTGAGCTCGTCGAGGTCGAAGGGCTTCACGAGGTAATCGTCGGCCCCGGCGTCGAGCCCGGCCACCCGGTCCGCCACCGCGTCGCGGGCGGTCAGCACCAGTACCGGGGTGCGCTCCCCGCCCCGCCTGAGCTCGCGCAGCACCTCGAGCCCGCCCCGGCGCGGCAGCCCCAGGTCGAGCAGCAGGAGGTCGTAGGGCTCCGCCCGGAGCGCGTCCGCGGCCGCCTCCCCGTCCTCGACCCAGTCCACCGCGTGGCCCTCGAGCCGGAGGCCTCGCTGGACGCTCGCCCCGAGCATGCGGTCGTCCTCGACGAGCAGGAGTCGCACGAAGGTCCCTCGCCGGAAATGATAGCGGCAAGCGCCCGCGGCGCCAGAGACGGGCGGGGTGAGGCGAGGCCGCCCCGCGAGCGCCCGGCGGGCCGCAGGGCAGGGGCAAGCGCCCGCGCCGGGCCAAGGCCGCCCCCTGGCCCCCGTCATACTCAGGGTCCGTTCGAGGCGTTAGCCTCTCCGAGCCGCCCCGAGCGACCCATGACGCCCGACCCGTGAACGCGAGAACCTCGAGCGGGGTCCGCGCCCGCAGCGGGCCCCAAGGGGGGCGCATGTCCAGTTCGATCCGTACCGCCCTGCGAGCGGTCGCGGCGCTGCTCGTCCTCGCGTGCCCGACGCTCGCCCTCGGCACCCTCATCACCTTCATCCACGTGAACGACTCCCATTCGCACCTCGAGGCCACCGGCCCCAAGGACGCGCACCTCGACGGGACGCTCGGGGGCATCGCCAAGGCCGCCACCGTCATCGGGACCCTGGAAGCCACCGCCCCGAACCCGATCCTGGTCCACGCCGGCGACCTGTTCCAGGAGGACCTGTTCTTCTATGCCGCCCTCGGGCCGCAGGACACCCCCCTCCTGTCGGTGCCGGAGCTCGAGCTCCTCGCCGGCCTCAACCTCGCGGTCATGACGGTCGGCAACCACGAGCTCGTCTTCGGGCCCGGAGCGCTGGCGGACTTCCTCGCCGGCGCCAGGGCTTACCTCCAGAGCGCAGGGCTCTCCCCGCCCGACGTGCTGTCCGCCAACCTCGACCTCGAGCAGGCGGGCCTCTCCGGGCTCGTCGTGCCGAACGTGGTGAAGGAGGTCGGCGGTGTGAAGGTGGGCCTGTTCGGCCTCACCATCCGGGACGCCACCTCGCAGAGCGCGCCCTTCCTCGGTACCACCCCGGACGAGCTCGCCGCCATCGCGCGGACGGAGGTGGCGGCGCTCCGCGGCCTCGGCGCCCAGGCGGTGGTGTGCCTTTCGCACCTCGGGCTCACCTTCGACGAGTACCTGGCGGCACAGGTGAGCGGCCTCGACGCCATCGTGGGCGGACACGACCACCTCATCGCGGTGGCGCCTGAGTTCGTCCTCGGCCCCGACGGGAAGGAGGTCCCCATCGTCCGCGCCGGCGCCTTCTACAAGTGGGTCGGCAAGCTCACCCTCTCGGTCGAGAACGGCGCCGTCTCCTTCCACGACTACCAGCTCTACACCGTCGACGCCCACGTGCAGCGGACCCCCGCGGTGGCGGCCGCGGTCAGGGCGCTCGAGTCCGGCATCGACGCGCTCTACGGCGAGGACCTCTGGCACGCGCCCATCGCCTTCGCCCCCCTCGACGTGGCGAAGGACGTGGAGGACAGCTCGCCCTGGCGCGACTCGGGCATGGGCGACCTCCTCACCGACGCCTACCGTTTCAAGACCGGGACCGACCTCGCCCTGACCGTGAACGGCTTCTTCACCGAGGACCTGGTCCACGGCCTCGTGGTCCGCGACGACGCCTTCCGCATCGTGGGCGACGGGTTCGATCCGTTCGCGCCCTGGGACTCCACCGCCCACCTCGGCTTCCCGCTCTACCGGATCGCCCTCGACGGCCAGAACCTCATGACCGCCCTCGCCACCGCGGTCGCGCTGGGGGGCGACTACTTCGTGCAGGTCTCGGGCATGCGCTACGTCATGGACTCGCGCACGGACCCGCCGAGCCTCGTCGCCGCCTACGTGCACGGAAAGCCGGTCGACCCGGCCCGCGTCTACACCGCCACCGTCAACCTCGGGGTGCTGACCGGCCTGGCGCAGTTCCCGAACGTCGCGCTCGCCGGGGAGCCCACCCTGGCCGGGGTGGACGAGTTCACCGCCGTGAGCGACTACGTGAGCCTCCTGAAGGTCCTGCTCTACTTCCCCCAGGGCCGGGTGCTCGACCTCGCAAAGCTCTGACCGGCGGATCGCCACCGCCGACGCCTCGGCGCCGGCGGTGGTGCCCTCTCAGCGCACAGTGACCCTGAAGACGCGCCGCATGCCCTGGCCCGAGACGGCGTTGGCACCGCAGAGGGTGACCCCTGGGCCGACCCCCTTCCAGGCGGGTCCGTCGGGCGTCTCCACTACCACCGCGACCTTGACGTCGTCGCAGATGGCCGCCGCCACCGGGCAGGTGATCTCTCCCGTGCCACAGAACGGGTAGGTCTGGCCCACCGAGACCATGACCTCCACCGGCACGCTCTTCTGAGGGGGCCAGACCTCTTGCGAGGCGGCGAGCGCCGGCGCCGAGGCCAGCACGAGCGCGGTCACGAGTGGTCGCAGGTTCGACATGAGCGGGCCCTCCACCCCCCACGGGAGGATACCACGCGAGGGATGTTCCGCCCGACGCCCAGGGCCCAGGCGCCTTCGCGCCCGGGCACGCCCCTATCCTTGCTGCTTCGGGGTGCCCATCGCCTGCGACTGCATGCGGCGGGCGAACTCCTCGCCCGCCCGCCGCACCTCGGCCATCGACATCTCCTTCTGGCGCGTCGCGAAGGACCACAGGTAGCCGTACGGGTCCGCCACCGAGGCGCAGCGGTCCCCCCAGAACATGTCGGCCGGCTGCATGGTGGCGGTCGCGCCGGCGTCCACCGCCCGGCTGAAGGCTGCGTCGCAGTTCGGGACGTAGAGCCACATGGTGGCCGGGACCGGGTTCGCGGCGGTGGGCGCGAGCCGGCCCATCCCCGGCATCTCGTCGTTCATGAAGACCGTCGAGTCTCCGATCCTGAGCTCGGCGTGCCAGACGTTCTTCCCGTCGGGCGCCATCATGCGGGAGAGCTCCTGCGCTCCGAGCGCACGCTTGTAGAACTCGATGGCCTTGGCGCAGTCGCGGACCACGAGGTTCGGCGTGAGCGTGTGCATGCCCTGCGGGATGGGGTTCACTGTGGCCATGGCGACCTCCGGAGGTGGGGACTTCCACGCTAAGGACGGCTCCGATCGCAGTCGATCCCATGAATGGGTCGAGCCGGGCATCGGCTGCAGCTTTCCCGAGCCCGCCCGCCGGCGGACTGGTCCGCGGCTCGAGCGGGGCTCGGCGAGGCCAAATCCCTGCGCCGCCGGCCCAGAGGGGGAGCGATCGCCTCCTCCCCCGTGCCCCGCCCTCCGGGCCGAGAGGAGGACCTATTCCGGGCGCGACCGGCACCCCCGGAGGCGCTAGAACCACCCGGGATGGATGCTGCGCCAGAGCCTGCCGTCGAGCCCGACGACCTCGGCCGGGCCCCCAAGTTGGGCACGCCGCCGGCGACCCGCATCGGGCACACGCCCCTCTTGCGCCTCCGGCGCGTCGCGCCCGCCACCGCGGGCGTGGAGGTCCTCGGGAAGGCGGAATGGCTGAATCCGGGGGGATCGGTGAAGAGCCGGGCGGCGGCGAGCATCGTCGCCGAGGCGCGCCGGA
>Ga0335081_10023339_pt1 | contig 10007 bp, 9 predicted proteins | sample Lox_Sample_35_FD_206713 | JGI IMG/M metagenome (GOLD analysis project Ga0335081, IMG submission 206713) | Soil microbial communities from Loxahatchee National Wildlife Refuge, Florida, United States - Lox_Sample_3.5 | ecosystem: Environmental > Terrestrial > Soil > Wetlands | place: USA: Florida... | reverse complement strand
CACGCTGTTCGACGGTCAACCCGATGTTCTCCGAGGTCGAGCAGCCGGACATCGGGACCTACCTGATGCCCGGCGCGCCGGCGGCGTTCTCGAGCGCCGGACGGCTGGCCGCGAGGCCGGCGCCGCGACTCGGGGAGCACACCGACGAGATCCTGGCCGGCGTGCTCGGGTTAAGCGACCGCGAGATCGGCCGTCTCCACGATGACCGTGTCGTCGCCGGTCCGGCCCCGATCGGAGCGCGCAGCGCCTAACGAGTGCGGGGGCCCTCGACGTCCGCGTGACCATGTGCGGCTGGGGGGAGGGCCCAGGCCCTAACTTGTCATGACCATGAGCCCGTGCGCGGGTGCGCGCCGACCTGCAACTCGCGCCATTCGGCGCAAGTCCGGTCGGCCGTGGCGCGGCCAAGTCATCGAAAAAGAACATTGCCAAGCTAGTTATCCTTAGCGTCTTGGCTATAACAGTGACTCAGCTGACGGCGTTCCTCGCGGTCGTCCGTGGCGGGTCCGTGACGGCGGCGGCAGACGAGCTCGTGGTCTCGCAGCCATCGGTCTCGTCCGCGATCTCCGCGCTGGGCCGCGAGCTCGGATGCGAGCTGTTCGAGCGGGCGGGCCGTGGCATCCGCCTGACCGAAGCGGGCGTCGCGTTCCGGCCGTACGCCGAGGATCTCGTCGGGCTGCTGGAGGACGGCCGGCATGCGGCGCGCGAGGCGGCCGAGGTGGCCGCGCGCAGGCTGCGGATAGCCGCGGTCACGACCGCCGCCGAATCGTTCGTCCCGCCGCTGATGCGGGTGTTCGCCTCGGGCCATCCGGAGATCGAGCTCACGCTCGACGTGGGCAACCGGGAGTACGTATTCGAGCGCGTGTCGAGCCATCTGGCGGACGTCGCCATCGCCGGCAAGCCTCCGGCCGACGAGCGCCTCGTCGCGGAGCCGCTGGTCGAGAACCGCATCGCATGCATCACGAGCCCCGATGACGCTTTGGCGGTGGCGGGACCAATCCGGGCGGATGAGCTCGCGCACCGGGCATGGCTACTGCGCGAGCCGGGTTCGGGCACCCGCGCGTTGGGCGAGGAATTCCTGGGCCAGCGCGGGCTCAACCCCAGGACGCTCACGCTCGGCTCCAACGGTGCGATCAAGCAGGCGGCCCGCGCCGGTCTCGGCGTGTCGCTGCTGTCGCGAGCCGCGGTCGAGCCGGAGCTGGCGGCGGGGTGGCTGGGCGAGATCACGCTCCGCGACGGCCCCGCCCCCCGGCTGTGGTTCGTGCTGCGGTCCGGGGTCGGTCCCGCGCCGGCGCCGGCCGCCACCTTCATCGAGTTTGTCCGTGCCGAGGCCCGGGACGCCGCATCGCTCGGCGCGCGTTAGTGGGGTCCGAGGACACCGCCGGACGCCGCGGGGCAGGGGGTCAGGCTCCGCGGCGCCTGGCGGACCGTCCCGCTCTGCCGCGGGCGCGACCTCCATCGGACTCGCCGGTGCTTGGGAAGACGACCACTTAGTCAGGGGTGCCGGCGCAGCCTTCGGCGACGCCGGACGCCGGGGATGCAGCGTCGTCGCTCCGTGTGACGACCGCGACGCCCGCCTGCGCCATCACGACCGTCGGGACGACGTCGAGCAGTGATTCCTGCGCGCAGAAGGGGATGTCATCGCTCAGCCCGGCCGCCTCCAGCGCGCGGGCGTCGGCGCCGGCGGACAGGGCCGCGAGCGGGTCGCGGAATGCTCGCGCCACGGCCTCGGCCGCGAGCGCCGCGTCGGTGCGGGCTCCGGTCAGCCTCTCGCTGATACGGCCGGCGACGTACACATCCTCGAGCGCCACCGCCCCGTTGGTGCCGGAGCAGACCACCTGTACGTCCGGGTCGGCGCCGGCGGCGCGCTCGAAGATCGCGGCGACGATCGCGTCGAGGTTCAGCATGCAGGCGAGCAGCACGGTGCCGGCCAGCGCCGCCGCGGCGGCGACCGCCGGCGTGCCGTTCGTCGTGGCCAGCACCAGCTCGCTCCCGGCTGGCCGGATCGCCTCGCTCGGCGAGTTCCCCTGATCGAATCCCTCGGGCTTGACACACGATCGCTCGCCGGCCAGGACCCGGCCGGGCGTCCGCAGGGTCTCGGCCAGTTCGATGCTCTCCGCACACAGCACCCGCCGATACCCGCCGGCGAGTGCCTGGGTCACGGTCGAGGTCGCGCGCAGCACGTCGATCACGACCGCAATCTCGGCGGCGCGTACGTCGGCCGGGTTCAGTGCGACATCGATCACGAGGCCCGAGGACGTTAACCGCTCGGTTCGGTAACCACAACGGCGCGAGATTCATAGATGAATGGCGATGGTCCTGGGGGGTCACCCTGTCGCGCGATGGTGACCAGCACCCACCCCGAGAAAGCTCGCTGGGCGTCCGGGGTCACTCCGCACGCCGAGAATCGCGAGCCGGGACTCGCCACCTGAATGGGAGCGGGGATGAGCGTCGACGAGACATACTGAAGAGCAGCGTGTTCAAAGGCGACCGGCGAACCGAGCCAGACCGGCAAGCGGCGTGACGTCGCCGGGGAAGGCAACCAGGCGGCCGAGCGCCCGGCCCGTCATCCTCGGCGTCGTGGGCGACTCCGCGGCGGGCAAGACGACGATCACGCGCGGGCTCGTACGCGTACTCGGCGAGGAGCACGTGGCCCACATCTGCACCGACGACTACCACCGCTACGACCGCCGGCAGCGCGCGGAGCTCGGGATCACGCCGCTGCACCCCGACTGCAACCACATCGACATCATCGCCCAACACCTGGCGCATCTGCGCCGCGGCGAGGCGATTCTCAAGCCGGTCTACCGCCACAAGGACGGTACATTCGGGCCCCCGGTGTGCGTCGTCCCCGAACGGTTCACGGTGATCGAGGGGCTGCTCGGCTATCACCTGCCCGAGATGCGCGACGTCTACGACGTGCGGGTGTTCCTCAATCCTCCCGAGGAGTTGCGGCGCCGCTGGAAGGTGCAACGGGATTGCTCGCGCCGCGGGTACACCACCGACGAGGTGCTCGCCGAGCTCGACCGGCGCGAGGGCGACTCCGAGGCATTCATCCGGCCGCAGCGGCGCTACGCGGACATGCTGGTGTCGTTCAGGCCGTCAGAGGGGAAGACGCCGGCCGACCAGACCCACCTCGAGGCCGAGCTGACCCTGTGCGACGGGCTCCCGCACCCCGATCTGTCCCCGTTCATGACCGGCAAGCCGGACGGGTTGACGCTGGTCGAACGGGGCGAGGAGCGGGTGCTGCGCATTCCCGGGCGGATGGATCCCGATCACGCGGCGGCGATCGAAGAGACGATCTGGGCGCGCATGCACTTCGCCACGCACCTGCGCGCGCGGCGTCTCGGAGAGTTCACGATCGGTACCGATCTGCACCGCTCGGAGTCGCTCGCGCTCGTGCAGCTGCTGATCCTCTACCACGTGGTCACAGCGCCCGCCGTCAGTCGCCCGGCAGGTTGATGCCAACTACCAGGAAGACTGCCATCGCGACGAACGCGATCCCGGTCAACAGGTCGGTGCGGATGCGGGGCACGAAGTGGGCCGCCGTGCGGCCGAGCTGGTGCCCGGCGACCGACATCAGGAACGTGATCGTCCCGAACAGCGGGGGCGCGAGCCACGGAGAGAATCCGGCGATGCCAAGCGCCGCGCCTGCGGCCACGTTGTCGACGCTCAACGGCAGGGGCAGCCCGCGCGTCGCGAACCGCAGGTCCGGATCGGCATGCTCGGATGTGAGCAACGACCGGACGACGACGAACAGGCCGTATGCACCGAGGCCGATCGCGGCGATGATGTCGGCGGTGGAGCTGATCTTGTCGCTCAGGAAGTGGCCGACGAGGATCCCGATCAGCGGCGCGACGCCGTCCCACAGACCGAAGATGGCGGATGTCTTGGCCGATCGCAGCAGGGTCGGCCTGAGGCCCCCGAGCACGATCGAGGTACGAAAGTTGTCCAGGCTCAGCGTGAACCCGAGCGAGAGAAGGGGGAACATTGGTTCCTTCGAAGGGGTGTCGAGGCGCGCGATCTGTCACGGCGCGGGCGCCGTGACAGATCGCATGGCTTCGGTCGCTGCGCTCTACTCCGGCAGCGCGAACGCGAACAGCGCGGATCCACCCGCCTGGGCGAGGGCCCCGGGGTAGAACCCTTCCGTCCAGGCACCGTACCCGACCGGGACGGCGATGTACTGCCGTCCGTCGACGCTGTAGGAGCAGGGGCTCGAGTGGTGGCCGCTGCCGCAGGTGAACTGCCACAGCAGCTCCCCGCTGCTGGCGTTGAACCCCCGGAATATCCCCGCCGGGTCCCCGGTGAACACGAGGTCGCCGGCCGTGGCCAGCACCGACGCGGTCATTGGGTGCTCATTCCGGAAGCGCCACTTTTCCTGACCCGTGGCTGGATCGACGGCGGACAGATAGCCGGACACGTCCTCGGTGTCCACGGCCACGCCCGCGCCCCAGTACGGGATGCTCTCCTTGAACTCCCGGCGCCGTCGCGTGGCCGTCGCGCCGACATCCTGCACCGGCGCATAGAACAGCCCCGTCTTCGGGCTGTAGGCGGCATGCGTCCACTCCTTGGCGCCGGCTGGGCCGGGCCAGAAGTGGACGGGCTCCCCCTCCTTGTCGGGGAACACGCGTGGCGTCACCTTGCCGTTCGAGTCGATCTCCCCCCAGGTGATGCGATCGACGAACGGCACGACCCGGATCAGGCTGCAGTCCGTGCGATCCAGGACGAAGAAGTACCCGTTCTTGTCGAAATGTCCCGAGCACTTCCGCCCGTCCATCTCGAACAGGATGTTCTCCATCGTCGAGTCGTAGTCCCACACGTCGTGCGGGGTGTACTGATAGTGCGCCTTCTTCTCGCCGGTGTCCGGGTCGACCGCCACCACGCAGTTGGTGAAGAGGTTGTCCCCTTCCCGAACCCCTCCGTCGAAGTCGGGGCACGGATTGCCCGTGTTGAAGTACAGGAGGTTGAGCTCCTGGTCGAACGTCGGCGTGGTCCAGCAGTTCGCACCGCCCCGCGCCCAGGGCTCGCCCTCGGCCGGCCAGCTGTCGCCCCCGGGCTCATCGGGCTTCGGGATCATGTAGCAGCGCCACACGCGCTCTCCGGTCTCGAGCTTGAACGCGTCGGCGTGGCCGCGCACCCCGAACTCGCCGCCGGAGCTCCCGACGATCACCATGTCCTTCACGATCAGCGGGGCGACCGTCGCGCTCTCGCCGGCCCGCACATCCCCGTATGGCTGGTCCCAGATGAGCTGACCGGTCGTGGCGTCGAGGGCGATGACGTGCGCGTTGAGCGTGGTCATGAAGACCTTCCCGGCCGCGACAGCACACCCACGGTTTACGTTGCCGCAGCACAGGCGCACGTCGTATGGGGACGCACGGTGGTAGCGCCACAACTCGGCTCCGGTCTTGGCGTCAAGCGCCCACACCCAGCCATCCCAGCCGGTGACGTACATGATGCCGTCGACGACGAGCGGCGACGCCTCGAACGAGTACGTCGAGGCGCCGGAGTGCATGCCTACCGATCCGCACTGGAACACCCATGCGGGCCTCAGGTCCTTGACGTTCGAGGTGTTGATCTGGTCGAGCAAGCTGTAGCGCTGCCCGTCGTAGGCGCCGTAGTACGTGAGCCAGTTGTGCGGCTCCGCCTCGCGGGCCTCGAGGATCCGGTCGTAGTTGACGCCTTTCGCTACGGGCGGTGCACTGCCGATGTAGCCGGGGCTCAGATTCCGGAAGTCGACGGCCTCGCCTGCGTCGACGTACTCAGTCTCAGTTGCCATCAACTGCTCCTTTCTACGGCCGCGGCTGGGGCGGGCGGTCGAGCTTGGCTTCGTCCGGAACTTCGCCTCCGACGACGATCGTGCCGGTCAGGCCGCCGCCCTCGTCGTTTCCGGTCCGGGAGCCGTACCAGTAGTAGCCCGGGCCGTCGAGCTCGAGGGTTGCCCTTCCTTTCGAAAAATTCACCAGCCAGATGAACTTGGCGTCGCCGTTACACGGCAAGACCGCGCAGTGTGAGTTGTTGTCGTCGTTGACTATCTCCAGCTCCAGCACGCCCCCGTGCGGGAGGACCAGGACCCCGGGATCGAAGACCAGCTCGTCCAGAGGGATCCGGACGGTGGCGTGCATCTTGCCGTCGGATCCCTCCTCGGCGACCTCCACATTTCCGCGGCCCAGGATCCGCCCGAGCGTCACCCCATTCTGTTTTGCCAGTCCCTCGATAACAGTCTTATCGGCAGTGGCAGCCACGCGACTCTCTCCTTCCATCCGGAAAATGGGCTCAAAAAACCTAACAGGGGTGCGCGCGCTACACAACCTGACCGTCAGTCACAAGAAGTTCTGTCCGACCGGTCAGGACATATGACTGACCGATCGGACAGGTAGTGACACTCACCGGTCAGTCAAGTCGATGCCGGCGGGCCGGGCAAAACGGTCACCACGCGACTTTCAGCCCAGCGAAATCGTCTCGGCGCCCGCCACGCGCAGATGGTCGAGCACGGTCCCGCTCGACTCGCGCAGTCGCAGCGCCTCGGCCAGTGCCGAGTTGCGGCCGCCGGCGAGCGCGTCGGCGAGGAGCGCCCCGCCGTGCGCGGCCGCACTGGCGCGACCGGGAGCGAGCGGTATCACCGGGCCGAGGTCACCTACCGATGTGGAAAGCACCGCTACCAGCCCGGGCAGGCGGGTCAGACGGCCGGAGACGACGATCTCGTGCGGGGTCGGGACGCTGACGGCCAGGCTGCGCACGGCCTTGGCGGCGGCCTCGAGCAACGCCGTCCAGCCCTCCGCGTGAGCGGGCGAGGCCCACAGCGCGTGCAGGTCGGTGACGTCGAGGCTGCCGTCCGGATCCAGCGCCCCGCCGCTGTACAGGGTGTCCTTGCGCAGCGCAGGCCCGAGCAGGTACGCGAGCTCGCCGTCCAGCGCCCCGGCTGCGCGCAGACCGAGTGGTCCCGACGACCCGCCGATCCCGTCGACGATCTGGCCGCCGGCGACCGCCACCGCCGCGGTGAACGCTCCGCCCAGCTCGAGCAGGATCATCTCCGTTGCGTGAATTGCGATCGCACGCCGGGTGGTTTGATCGACGATCGCGCATGCGGCCGCGCACACCTTGTCCGCCGTCCCGAGGTCGATCCGGTTGTACTTGCGGTGACGCGGAACCGTCGGCAGATGGATGACACCAGGACCGAACACGACCGGCAACCCGCTGCCCGCGAGCGCTCTGAGCAGCGACCGCATCCCGCCGACCCCGGCGTCCGCGCGAGCCTCGTCGGGCCTGACCAGCACCATCTCTGACAGCTCGCGCTCGCCGACGTCCGCGGCCGTTACGAGCGGCAGCCCGTAGCCGCTCGGACCGTAGACGAGGTCGTACGGGCCGTGGCGCGCGAGCGCGTCGAGCAACGGGGCGCTGTCGGCGCTGAGCGCGCCGGTTTCGAACACCTCCTCCACGACCGGCTCGCCATCCTGCAGGACGCACAGGTCAAACGACACGGTTCCCGGGTCGACGCCGGCTACCCGGGGCATATGAGATCGGTCGGCGGCGCCTGACGGCGGCGCCTTATGAAATCGGTCGGCGGCGCCTGACGGCGGCGCCTTATGAAATTGGTCGGCGGCGCCTGACGGCGGCGCCTTATGAGATTGGTCGGCGGCGCCTGACGGCGGCGCCTTATGAGATTGGTCGGCGGCGCCTGACGGCGGCGCCTTATGAGATTGGTCGGCGGCGCCTGACGGCGGCGCCTTATCATTGGATCATGAGCTCAACGAAGGACAAGCCGCGCACCTACAGCGAGGACGAGATTCCCGCCAAGTTCTCCGAGTACGGCCTCGACGCGTGGTACTACGAGGACAAGTGGATTCGGCGCAAGTACAACACCGACGGGTGGCCGACGACGCTGATGGCGGTCAATGCCGTGGGGTACCTGTGCGAGGCCGCCGGCCATCACGCTGACCTGAACGTCACCTGGGGCAAGCTCTGGGTCAAGCTGGCCACGCACTCGGCGGGCGGGATCACCGACAAGGACTTCACGCTGGCGCGCAAGATCGAGGATACGATCCTGTGGCGACCGGACGCCGACGGGCCGCTCGACGGGCCGATGGGCAAGTTCGTGTTCTCCAAGTAGGCGGGGAAATTCGGCTCGAGCTGCCATCGTCTGGTCCCGGCGACCGGGCCGAATTCCCCTAAAGGAATCCAGGCTCATGCACGTTCGAACGTCTACCGCTGTCCGCGCCGGATTCCGCAGTCACAGCGCCTCGAGCGCGACATCGTAGACGCCCTCGAGATCGAGGACCGTCCCCTTCGCCTCGAACATCCTGCGGATGCAGGCCTTTTGCAGCTTCATCTTGGGCCCACCGACGCCGATCGCGCCGAGCTTCTTGACGCCGTCCTCCTCGTCGAGGTTGTCGCCGCGGTCGACGCCCTCGATACCCACGGGCTCGGCCGCCGAGTAGTCGACGACGACGCGGACGCCCTCCTGCGCCCAGCCGCTTCGGCGCAGGATCCGCGTGCCGGCGGGACCGGCGGCGAACACGACCGCGCGGCCGGCGAGCGCCGCTTCGAGCTCGTCACTCGACGCCGGCTCGACGACCTCGAACCCCGCCTCCTCCGCGACCGGGATGCCCGACGCGCGGCGATGGCCCTCGATCACGTCGGGCGGGAAGGTGAACATCGTTACCTCGGCGCCCTCGCGCTGGAGCAGCTCCGCCGTGCGCAGCCCGACCGGCCCGACTCCGATCACCGCAGCGCGGCTGCCCTTCAGCTCGACCGCGCCGCGGACGCGCGCCACGGCGGCGGCCGCGGTCGTATTCGAGCCGTCGGAGTCGAGCATGATCGAGGGCTTGAATGGCTCGAAGAACAACTTCTGCGCCGCCTCGAACACGGCCTCACCGTCGCGGACCTTCGATCCGCCGACCCAGAAGGCGGTGTTGGCGAGACCGTCGGGACCGCGCGGGAAGATCGCGCCCTGAACGACTCCCGTCAGGTTGTCGGGGGTGATCTGGCCGTATCCGGCCACGACGTCGACGTCGGCGTCGTAGGCGGCGATCGCGTCGAACGCGCTCGGATGCTGGTCGGTGTCCAGCTGGATCAGGATCTTCTTCATCGAATGTCCTCCCGTCGGGGTTCGGGAAAGCTCAGGATGCCCCAGTCCAGGGGGCCCTCCTGGCGGTAGCTCTTGTGCAGGCCGCGTGCGATCGTGGCCTTCATCAGCTCCTTGCCGAGATAGAAGGCGTGCGAGGCGTCGCGCACGCCGAGTTGATCGAACACCGCGTACATGCTCGCCTCGCGGATGAATCGCTCGCCGTTGAACGCGTACAGCCAGTCGTCATCGGCGAACAGGCGGTAGTTGGCGTCCGCGATCTGGGCCTGCATCGCGCGCAGTTCCTCTTCGGTCGGCGCGCGCATCGACTCGTCCTTGCTCGTGACCAGGCCGCCGTCGATGTGCTTCGGGGGTCGCGCCTGGCGCTGGGCCAGATGCATGATCTGTGCCGCCAGCACCGTCTCGCGCACCGCTCCGCGCGCCCATCCGATCACCTCAGTGGTCAGGACCGCGCCGATGCGAACCTCCTGACAGAAGCCGATCAGCAGCGCGGTGACACCCGTCGAGTCGGCCTCGGTCAGCTCGGTCAGATTGCCGATACCCATCAGCATGTCGGCGTCGGGATGGCGGCGACGGACCTCGACGTAGCGGGCCAGCGACGCCGCGAAGCCCGAGTTGATCGGGGCGAGGATCGAGTCGAGCAGGTAGGCACGGTCGAGCTGCTCCATCCGAGCGGCCATTCGGTCCAGGCCGTCGAGGTCGTCGGGGTCGTCGGTGATCAGCACCGGCGTCGCGTGCAGTCCGTCCGCGAGGTCGATCGTGTTCGGTGTCAGGCTGAGCACGTAATCCACGCCGGCGGCGTCCGCCATCCGGATGTGCTCGGGGTCGAGCGTGTCGATGCTGACCGACAGCCCGCGCTCGCGGAGCGCCGCGATCGTCGGCGGCCCCTCGGCCAGCCACGAGCGGTCGAGCGACAGGCCGAGGTCGA
>Ga0335081_10023338_pt1 | contig 10007 bp, 5 predicted proteins | sample Lox_Sample_35_FD_206713 | JGI IMG/M metagenome (GOLD analysis project Ga0335081, IMG submission 206713) | Soil microbial communities from Loxahatchee National Wildlife Refuge, Florida, United States - Lox_Sample_3.5 | ecosystem: Environmental > Terrestrial > Soil > Wetlands | place: USA: Florida... | reverse complement strand
CACCTTTCCGCCCATGAATGCATGGTCGAAGGCGCGTTCGCCGGCCGGGCTGTAGATTCGTGCCAGCTGGGCAGCGAGCTCGTCGGCACCAGCCACCCGGACGCGGCAGGCGCCTTTTTGCCAGAGCAGGAATTTCAGCAGACGCTCAGCATAGCGCAGATTCAAGGCGGCCAATCGGTGGTTGGCCGCAAGCACGCAGCTCTGGTGAAGGGAGGTCGTGCCGTCCGCATGCGTCAGCGCTAGGGCGAAGCGCCTCGCGCCGCAGTCGGCGGCGACGAGGCTGCGGTAGGCGCGATTCCACAACGATGCCGGCAGGAAATCCGGATCGAGCGGCGGACGAAGGCCGGGTTGCAATCGGAGCACGGCGAGGGCGAACGAATCACCGGGCCGGCGATTCGAACGAAGGCGGCAGGCTGGCAGCGTCCGTTCCCCAAGCCGGGTTGGGCTGCGCGCCAAGCGAGAACTCCAAGCGGTTCTCCTTTGCGGAGAGTTCCTCGAGTGGCACCCAGGGGCTGCCGTGGTCTTTGCCGTTCAGCCGGACCGACTGCACGTAGACGCCTTCGCCCTCGGCGAGGATTTGCAGTGTCCGTCCATCGCCGAATCGAATGGTGGCCCCGGGGAACATCGGCGTCCCCAGGACCAGACCCTCCACCCCGGGGATCACCGGATACATGCCGAGCGCATTCCACACGTAGACGCCCGACGTGGCGCCCAGATCGTCATTGCCGGGAAGACCATCGGGCTTCGTGGTGAACGTTTCGCGGCGGATGCGATCGATCACCTCCTCGGTCTTCCACGGATGGCCGGTCCAGACGTAGGCGTACGGCACGCAGAAATCGGGTTCGTTGGTGACGGTGAAGGTTGGGATTCCCCAGCCGCTCAGCTTCTGGAAGAATCGATCGAGCTTGGGGAGGACCAACTGGTTTCCACCCATCGTTCGGAATAGACCGGCGTAGTCGTGTGGAATCATCCACGTATACTGCCAAGTGGAGCCTTCCTCGAATCCCATCTGGTCTTGCTGATCCCAGTTCTTGTGGTGTGGGGCGAGGTGGTCGGGATCCCAATCTCCGAGGAAATTGCCGTCGAGGGTGCGCGGTCGGATGAAGCCGCTTTCCGGGTCCCACAGGTTCCGCCAACTTCCGGCCGAGCGGAGCAACTTCGCCGCATTCTTCTGATCGCCCAGCGCCGCGGCGAACCGCGAGATCGCGAAATCGGCACTCGCATACTCGAGGGTGACAGACGCACCGGTCTCGTTGTTATCCCCGACCGGGATATAGCCTTTGCTCAGATAATCGGCCAAACCCGGGCGCTGCGATTGGCCATGCGGGCCCGTCCCCGGCTGGGTGGCGCCTTTCAGCATGAATTGCAGAGCCGTTTGGGTCGCGAACGATCTCGCGCCGAAGGCGTGGGCCTCGGCCACCAATATCGCCGGCGAGTCTCCGCCCATAACGTAGCTTACGTCATTGGCCACCGGCCAGCGTGGCAGCCACCCGCTTTGCTCGGCGTCGCGGACCAGCGACTGCATCATCTGGCTGGTCTGCTCCGGCAGCAACAGGGCGTGCAGAGGCACGACATCGCGGTAGATGTCCCAATCCGAAAAATTGGCGTATTGCGCTTCCCCCGGCCGCAGCCGCCGTATCTTGCCGTCGAAGCCGATATAGTCGCCGTTGCTGTCGCTAAACATATTTGGGGACAGCAGCATGTGGTACAGCCCGGTATAGAAGATCGTACGCTGCTCCGGCGTGCCGCCGCCGACCCGGACGCGCTCCAGCAGATCCGTCCAATGGTTCTTCGCGGCGGCGTGCACCGCATCGAAATCCCAACCCGGGATCTCGGCCCGCAGATTGGCGAGGGCATTGTCGACACTCACAAACGAGACGCCTGCTTTCAGCACAATCGGCTCGGTTCCGCGCGGGAAAGACACATAGGCGCCCACCTTGTGCCCCGCGGCGGATGTGATCCCGGGAGTCACCGCGGTGGTCCAAGTGCCAGCGACCGTGAACGGACGGGCGAATTTCAAGGCAAAATAGAGGACGTAGTTGCTGTCGCTGCCGCAGAAGCCGCCACTGTGGACGGAGCCCACGACGGTATCGGTCCCGCGAATCTCCACCGTGCTCGCGTCAGCTTTGCGTTTCTCGTCCTCGATGGTGGCGCTGTTCCCGGCCTTGATCAGGAAGGTCTGGGTCGCGTCGGCCGGAAACACGAACCGGCCGATCCCGGCCCGCGCGGTGGCCGTGAGTTCCGTCTTCACGCCGTTGTCGAATTCCACGGCGTAGTACCCGGGATGTGCCTGCTCGCGAACGTGGGAAAATGCCACGGCATAATCCGGCGAGGAACCCGGGCCAGTCACTTCTCCGCTCCAGGGTAGAATGGGCACGTCCGCGAAGATCGAGCATCCGGCGCCGCTGAGGTGCGTAAGGCTGAAGCCGCGGATCTTCTGGTCGGCGTAATGATACCATCCATCCGCCCTCGTGTCAGGGCCCCACTGGAGCATGCCAAAGGGCATGGTGGCACCGGGAAACGTGTTTCCATCAGCCGCCGTGCCGATGAATGGATTCACGGCGTCATAGGACGCCAGCGGCGGAGTGTCCTCGCCGATGGCCGCGGCCGAGATCAGGAGGAATCCAAGAAGCCAACCAGGCAGCGATGGCAGCATGACAGATCTGCAGAAAGGGCGGGGCGAAGGTTGGGAGGTCGGCCGACAGGTGCAATTCATGTTGGGAAATAGCGTGTCTGAGTGTCCGCCAAATGACAACGGCAAGCGGACTGAGAGAGCATTGCCTGCAAAGCGAGTCGCGCTCGTTCTCGCGGGGTGTGTCTCATGGTGATTCGAAGTGAATCAGCCCCGATCGACGGAGGCGGATCGCTTCCATTAAGGCCACTTGCTGGTGGCAATCTTGCAGACCGGGGGCCATTACGGCACCGGAGCGCACGGCGTTCAGAAAAGCCTCGGTCTCGCCGAAAACGCCGAGCTTTTCCACGACGTCGCGATCGTGATCCGAATAGGTGGCAATCAGTTTGTCGCCGCGCCAGTGCTCCAGGCACCCGTCGGCTTGGGACTGCGGAGTGACCGGAATCGTGAGCGCGAGCGACTGGCCGACTGCGTGCACCCGGGCGAAATCCGCGTTGAATCCCGCGACCGGCTGGATGCTCACGCGCACGCGGGTGCCGGAGGTACATTCCGCCTCGATGGAGAGGTTCATCGCCTCTCGATCACCGGCCCGCTGTGTTTGCAGGCGGATCTCGGCTGAACGGAAGGGGCTCCGAGCCAGTACCAGCGCTCCATCCAGCGCGTGGATCGCGGTCGTCGAAAAATCGGGCTCCCAGCGATCGAAGCGGATCATCTCGTACTCAATTTGAGCGACGGATGCCGGTGGGCTTCCGGCGGCAAGAATCTCGCGGGCTCGGAGCATCACCGGCATGTAGTGCCGGTTAAAGGCGACCTGCACGCGCCCGCCTCCGTGTTCTGCCGCCGCAATGAGCCGCCCCAACTCCGCCGTGGATATTCCCGGTGGCTTTTCCAGCAGTACCGGCAGTCCTCGCTCCAGCACAAAGGTGCCGACGCTGCAAGTCATCCCCGGGGGAACCGCAGCGACGACCGCATCCGGCGTTTCGGTAGCAAGCATTGTGGGAATATCCGTATAGTGGCGCGCAAAACCAAACGTCCTGGCGTGTGCCCGCGCGCGATTCTCGTCGACGTCGCAACACGCCGCGAGTTGAACGTCGGAATGCGCAGCCGCATATCTCCTCTGGGCCGGCCCATGGCAGAACTCGGCGAAGTAACCACACCCAATCATGCAGATCTTCAGGCTCATGGATTTTGGGGAAGGCGGCGGGCTGGCAGGCGCCAGGGCCCTCCCGCCCACCGGCTCCGGAGGAGAAATTCAGCCGTTCGGTTTGCCGGCATCATAACGTGCCTTCGCAGGCAGGGTGTACGTCTTGACCGGGCCGAGCGGATCGACCCATGGCCAGGGATTGTCGCCAAAGAATGACGGCTTGGCCGCCAGATAGAGCGAGTCGGGCAGCGTGCCGGCGAAACCCGGCGTGTGGTGCCAGTGGACCGACGAAGTCACAAAGTCATAATTGCCGTCGCGAATCATCGTGGCGCCGACCACCGGGTCCTGCGTATTCCAGTCCTGATTCCAATAGCCGATCCGCCAAACGGTGATGGGCGTGTCGGGCCACGGGGGCGCGCCCTCGTAGACCCAGCCATTCGGGGGCGTCGGTTCCATGCCGGCATAGCCGAGGACGTTGCCGACAAAATTATACCAGTAGTGCCCCTTCATGGCAGCCGCGATGCGCCGGTTCCGCGTGTCGCTGAGGAACCGCGGGGTGTTGCGGCGGAGGCCTGACGCCTGGTTCCGAAAATAGGTGATGTCGATCGCGTTTCCCTCGGTGAAATCACCGTCGATATTGAAGCAGTAGTTGCCCTCGAAGAGCTCGAAGTGTGGGGTGGGGTAGTGCGAGGCCTGCAGGCCGGTCTCGATCCAGTCTGGCTCCGAGTTCATCGCCCCGTCGTCCATATAGTTGTAGGCGATGACGTTTCCACCCCCGCTCGCGCGGCAGTTGATGACCTTGTTGAAACGGATCGAGATGTTGTTCTCGATGAGGTTGTCCGACGATCCAAAGGTCACGTCGAAGCCATACCCGGCGCCGCCATTGTTGTAGTAATAGGAATCGTGCAGGTAGCTGTCGCGCACCGTGCAGCGGTAGCTTTGGCGGAACAAAAGGCAGGAACCAAACGAATCGTCACTTTCGACGTGGCTGACCCAGCAGCAGGCCGCGTGGTCGAGCTGGATGTTGCCATTGCGCCCGCTGGACACCCGCAATTCCTCGAGGCCGGCAAACCACACCGGTGGCACGTCAAAACGGCTCAGCTGGGCCGATTGCGCGGCGCGGAAGTCAATGTGGAGGGGGGTATGAAAGGTGATCGTATTCCCGTTGATCGCCGCGATCTCGAGGATCTGCGTGATGGGCCGATCGTCCCGGGAGTACCAATTGCGCCACTTGCCCGGTGGGTGCTTCTGCAGATTCCACTGGGCGCGCACGTTGTCGGTGATTTCGTCGAGATAGACGAGCTGGCCTACGGCAAACCCCGTGGCGCTCACCGCCTGCACGGAGTAGGAGCCCTTCACTCCTGTTGCCGCCAAATCCGTGGTGCCCCCGGGATGCGAGAACAGCTTGGTCTCATTGGCCATCCCCCCATTCCGCGTCACATTCGTGGTCGCTCCCCCCGGGTGGGGCCAGAGTGACACACCGATCACGATGAGCGGGTGTTTGTTTCCGCTCGCGACGAGGCGGGTGGCATCCGGACCCGCGCCCCGTAGCACGACGCGACTCGGCAGGTACAACTCGCCCGAGATCTGAAACGTGCCGGCCGAAAGGGCGACCACCCGGCCGATGCCGTCCCCCGCCGCCGCGGCTCCCGCGGCGTTGAGCGCGTTCTGGATCGCGGCGCGCGCGTCGATCTTTCCATTAACGTAAGTCGGCGCTTGGAGCGTCACGAGGATCATCGTATAATGAGGGATGCCGCCGGGGACGCCGGGATTCCAGGTCGTGACGCGGTCGGGCGGCAGCGTGTAAACGAGGCGGTGCTCCGCGGCCACGGGAGCGCCCGCCGCGCGATCCTGAGTCTGCGCCGGGGCGCCGTCGCCGGAAACTGAAGCCGCTGCGCAAAGGGTGCGCGAGCCCGGAAGCACCAGCAAGGCCGCGGCTGCCAGCAGCGTGAGCCGAATGAAGGTTGGGGGCGGCATTTTGGATCTGACTAGGTGGCCAATCGAGCGGAGCGGAGCAACATCACAATCACCGTCGTTTTATACCCAAAACGTTCCAGCGCGGTGAGGATTTCGCCGACATGACTCAGCACATTTTCGACCTAATGCGTCCGTTTCCCAGTCGGGGCCTTCATCCGGCCTTGCGGGGAGGCGGCGCGCGGGCGTAACAAGGGAGGAGGATCTTTCCAACCCACCGTCTCCATGCCCACCAGCTTCGCGGATTTGCGGCTGCAGTATCGCGCAGCGTTGCTCGATGATGTCATTCCGTTCTGGGAGGTGCATTCGCTGGATCGGGAGTGCGGTGGCTACTTCACCAGCCTCGAACGCGACGGCTCCGTCTTCGACACAGACAAGTTCCTCTGGCTGCAGGCGCGCCAAGTGTGGATGTTTTCCATGCTCTGCAACCGGCTGGAAAAACGGACCGCCTGGCTCGAGGTGGCGCGGCATGGGGCGGAGTTTCTCCAGCGCCATGGCCGGGATGAGGAAGGCAACTGGTATTTCAGCCTCACGCGCGACGGGCGGCCGCTGGTGCAGCCGTACAACATCTTCTCCGATTGTTTTGCGGCCATGGCTTTCAGCCAATACGCGCTGGCGGCAAATGACGACGCGGCGCGGCAGTTGGCGGATCGCACTTACCGCAACATTCTCCGCCGCAAGGATAATCCCAAGGGCAGATACTCCAAGGCGGTGCCGGGCACCCGGCCGATGATTTCGTTGGCGCTGCCGATGATCCTGGCGAATCTTACCCTGGAGCTGGAGTGGCTCCTTGATTCCGGCACCTTTGACCAAGCGGTGCGAACCTGCGTGACGGAGGTCTTTTCGCGGTTTCTCGATGAACGGCGGCAAATCCTGCACGAGCAGGTAGGGCCGGATGGTGGCAAACTGGACAGTTTTGAGGGCCGCGTGATCAATCCCGGCCACGGGATTGAGGCCATGTGGTTCATCATGGACATTGCCGAGCGGCGGAACGACCGCCCGTTGATGGAAAAGGCCGTCGAGGTGGTGCTGCGCACCTTGGAGCTCGGTTGGGACCAGCAGCGGGAAGGGGTCTATTATTTTCTGGATGCCCATGGGCATCCCCCGCAGCAGTTGGAATGGGATCAGAAGCTGTGGTGGGTGCACGTGGAGACGTTGGTCGCGCTGGTCAAGGGGTATCGGCTTACGGGGCGGAAGGCCTGCTGGGAATGGTACGAACGGGTGCACGCCTACACCTGGAAACGTTTTCCGGATTCTCAATACGGAGAATGGTTCGGATACCTCAACCGCAACGGCGAGGTTCTGCTGCCACTGAAAGGTGGAAAATGGAAGGGGTGCTTTCACATCCCGCGCGCCCTCTACCTTTGCATGCGGGAGTTCGAAAAGCTCGAAGCGCGGCGTGACCCGGCGCGGGCAGGGCCGGAAGCGGACCGCAACGGCTGACCCGTCGCCCGGCCGAGCCGACACTTTCAGGCTGTACCCGGAGGATTCGTCATGACTCGGATTGTCATTTTGCCGATGGATGATCGGCCCGTCACCTACGACTACCCGCGCATTCTCGCGCGTGCCGCCGGATTGGAGGCGCGGCTGCCTCCGCGCGAGTGGCTGGGCAACCCATGGCGCGTGAGCCGGCACGCTGACTTGGTTGGGTGGTTGATGGAGATGGCGCCGCAGGCGGATGGCCTGGTGGTAGCGATTGATACTCTGGCCTACGGCGGACTCATTCCGTCGCGCACGTCGTCCGAATCGACTGAGGCGGTGCTCGCGCGGCTGGAAGTTCTGCGCCGGCTCAAGGCGGCCCGCCCGCATCTGCCCATCCTCGCGTCGAGTGTGGTGCTGCGCATCTCGCGCGCGAATTCGAGTGAGGAGGAAAGACCGTACTGGGCGACGTACGGCAGCCGGATGTTCCAGCTCTCGTACCTCGAACACAAAAGCGAACTGGGCGATGCCTCGCCGGACGAGAATGTGGAACGGGACGCCTTGCGGGCGCAGATTCCTGACGAAGTTTACCTCGATTATCGGGGGGGCCGGGCCCGGAATCACGCCGTCAACCGCGCCATGCTCGATTGGCTGGCCGAGGGAGTCTTCGATTACCTGCTCCTCCCGCAGGACGACACGGCGGATTATGGTTGGAACATTGCAGAGGCGCGTGCCCTGCAGGGGCTCATTCGTGCCCGGCGCCTGACCGACCGGGCCATCACCTATCCAGGCGCGGACGAGGTCGGCTGCCTTCTCCTGGCGCGCTACGCCTGCCGGCAGGCCGGATTCACGCCCAGGATCTGGCCGCGTTATTCCGCCGTGTCCGCGCCCTCGGTGGTCACCGCCTACGAAGACCGCCCGATCCACGAATTGCTGAAGGCGCACTTGGCGCCGCTCGGCGGCATTGTCGGCGATTCGCCGGCGACCGCCGATTTCACTCTGTTTGTGAACGCGCCGGTCAGAAAGCAGGGCAACGGAGATAGCCAGTGGCTGCTCTCGCAGGGGCTCGACTCCGTCCGCGCGCGGCTGCCGCGCCCATTTCATGCCTGGTTTGACGAGTTCACCGCGACCGAAGGCTTCCGCGTCACCCGCCGTGAAATGCAGTCGCCGCACCGCAGCCCCGAGGAGTTCGTCCGCGCACTGTTGCAGGCGCTGGCCTCCGGTCAGGCGGTGGCGCTGGCTGACGTGGCTTTCGTGAACGCTTCGGATCTGGTCCTCGGCGACCTGCTTCGTCAGCACCCGCCCGTGGCCACCCTGGCCGCCTACGGCGGCTGGAATACCGCCGGCAACACTCTGGGCACCGTCGTGGCCCAAGGCGTCATCCGCGCGCTCGCCGTGCGCGCCGGGGCCACCCGCGACCAGCGAGCCGCGCACCTGGAATTTCTCTTCCGCCGCTTTCTTGATGACGATTTGTACCAAGCGCGCGAACGCACGCGTTGCCTGGTCGAGGATCTGCCGGCCTTGGGCATCACTCCCACCATGGAACGCCTGCCGGCTGACCGCGCTTCCGCCGTGGAGGACTGCATCGTTGCGGGGCTCCGCCGCGCCGCGGCCGGGCTGCGCGACCTCTTTGTTGAATCCGGTGTCGTCCGTGAGGTTCGCGTCAGCCATATCCACCTCCCGTGGCGGCGCCTCTTCGAGGTCGGTTTCGATGTGGAGGTCGAGCTGCCCTGAATTCTCCCCGCCTGATTGCTCAAGGCAGCGTTGGGGGCAAAGCGGCCAGACTTAACCGAGTTTCAGATTCGAAACACTCAGCTCCTTTCATCGATGAGAACCCCAAGCTTGGCGGCATTCCTATTGTTGATCCCGGGCCTGCTCCCTTGGGCCGGGGCCCAACCGTTGTATCAAATGCCGGCGGGCGTCGAAACCCGCTGGGCGAGCCCCGAAAACCCCGGGGGCGAAAAAAGCGGCGGCGCCACGACACACTCGGGCCGGAAAGGGCGCGCGAATATTCCCCTGAAGGCAGGCCAGAGTTCCGTGCTTGCCGAGGTGAAGGGTGCGAGTGGGACGATACGCCGGATCTGGATGACGATCAGCGAACGCACGCCGGAGACGCTGCGCGGCATTCGCATCGACTTCACTTGGGATGGTTGCGGACGGCCCGCGGCGAGCGCGCCGCTCGGCGACTTCTTCGGCGTGGGGCTCGGCCGGATGGCGAAGTTCGAGTCGGCGCTGTTCTCGGATCCCGAGGGCCGGAGTTTCAATTGTTTCGTCCCGATGCCGTTTCGCACCGGCATGAAGATCGTCCTCACCAACGAGAGCGGCGCCGACGTCGCCATGCTGTTCTATGACGTCGATTACACCATTGGCGACCGGCACGGTGATGACCTGCTCTACTTCCATGCCTGGTTCAACCGGGAGAACCCGACGGAATTTCTGCGGGACTACACGATCCTGCCGAAGGTGTCCGGCCGTGGGCGATTCCTGGGGGCCAATGTCGGCGTGAGGGTCAATCAAAAGGAGTTCTTCGATTCTTGGTGGGGCGAGGGGGAGGTGAAGATGTATCTCGATCATGACGCGGCGCACCCGACGCTGTGCGGCACTGGGACCGAGGATTATCTCGGCTCGGCGTGGGGCCTCGGCGAGTTCTCTCAGGCTTACACCGGATGCACGCACGCGGCGGACCGGCAGATATGCTTCTACCGCTGGCATGTGCCGGATCCGGTTTATTTTCACACCGACATCCGCGTGACGCTGCAGCAGATCGGGCTGTGGGACCCGAAGAGCGTGCCGCTCTTCCGCGCGGCCCGGAGCCGGAACTTCTACGAGACTCGTGAA
>Ga0335081_10023337_pt1 | contig 10007 bp, 9 predicted proteins | sample Lox_Sample_35_FD_206713 | JGI IMG/M metagenome (GOLD analysis project Ga0335081, IMG submission 206713) | Soil microbial communities from Loxahatchee National Wildlife Refuge, Florida, United States - Lox_Sample_3.5 | ecosystem: Environmental > Terrestrial > Soil > Wetlands | place: USA: Florida... | reverse complement strand
CTGATGGGGGAACTCAAGACATCGCTTGCACTCTGGGTCGCGAGCGCCATGACGCCATTCAACTTCCGCCAGGTCTTGGGTCCATCCTTGGCGAAGCTCTCGAACGCGGGATCCGCGAGGAGCCGCCAGAACTCATCCATCCAGCAGACGAGCCGCCGCCCGTCGAGGAGCTGGCGGACGAGGTGGAAGAGATAGAGCGTGATCGGGGTGCGGGTGAGGTCGTGATCCAGGAAATCCGTGACATCGAACCCGACGAGCGCGGCCTCCTTGAGGCGCGGCACCACCGCATCGCTCGCGTTATCGAACACCCAGGCGTAATCCCCGTGGCATGCCTCGCACCAGGGCGAGAGCCGCGCATGAAGTCCTTCCGGGTCGGTCGCGTCCAGAAACTCAACGAGCCGCGAAAGCCGCCTGGCGGGAGGCTCGAGGGCCAGCGTCCCGCGCAGGGCCTGGTCCAGGTCCGCCTGCTGACGCACCGAGAGCGCCCCTGTGACCGGCCTCGTGAGCACCCGGAGCCAGGCCTTGAGGAACTCGACGTTGAGTGCGGTGGGATCGAGCGCGAGGGGATTGAAGCCGGTGGACTCGCCATTCTTCAGCGCGCGGTACTCGCCTCCCAGGGCGCGGACGAGAATCTCCAAGCCCCGATCCTTATCAAAGATGACCTGCGTCGCCCCCTGGCGCGAAAGCTGCGCGATGAGAAACCCGATGAAGACGGTCTTGCCTGAGCCCGTGGGTCCGCAGATGAGCGTATGGCCCGTGTCCTTGCGGGAGCCGCCCTCCGGGTCCTTCGAGTCGGACGCATGGAGCGAGAAATGAAACGCCGAGTGCGCGCTCGTCACCAGCACCGTGAGCGCCTCGCCCCAGTGGTTCCCGGTGGCCCGACCGCAAGGGTAGTTGTGAAAAGGCGCCATCGCGGCGAAGTTGCGCGAGGTGATCGGCGCCTTGCGTGTGCGCCACGCGAAATTCCCGGGGAGCTGTGCCCGGTGGGCCGCCTCGATCGCTAGATCCTCGCGTGCGACGGTCATGCCGGTGTCGGCGAGCTTGGCGCGCGCCCACGCAACCGCATCGCTCAAGGCCCGGTGGCGCCGCCCGAGTCGCGCATCGGATTCCTCTCGCCAGCTGGAGGCGTTGACCTCCGCACCCGCATCGCCCTCCTCGACCATCACCTGGAGGGAGAAGTGGTGATCGCCCATGACGAATTCGTTGCTGGTCAGAGCATCCAGCGCGTCTTTTAGCTCCTCGGCCTGGGAGATCGCAAAGTCGCCGGCGTTCGCCATCCGATTGAACTGGCGCTGAAGGAGCGATTGGGCGGAAGTCTTGGTGAGGAAGGCGAACGATTGCGTCAGCACGAACGCAAAGGGGGCCGAGAGCAGCGCATCGAACATGCCGACGTAGCTCGGCGTCGGATACTCCTTGATCCCGAGGATCGCCCCCGAACAGGTGCCGGACGGCAGGCGGTATTCCAGCACCTCGGTTCCAAAGAACACCCGCGAAGTGGCGAGCGCCTCGGCGATCGGCGCGCGCGGGAGCGGCACCTCGCGCGTCTCACCGTTAATAAGAGTGGAAAATAAGTTAAGGGGCCCCGAGTAGGTCTGCCCTGCTCGGGTGTAGGTCTTCAAAACCTCCGGCTCATAGCGTGCGAGCGAGGCGCGAATCGTCTTGCGAAGCTTCTCGCACGCCTCGAGCGCATCGGCCAGCTCGAAGCGCGAATCCGAGGCCCCCGAACGCTTGAGGAGCTTTGAGGCCATCCCCGTCGCAAGCCCCGCGGTCGGCCGATAGACGGTCGAGAGATAGAGCTCATTCACCATGAGGGTCTCGGTCGCCAAGCGCGCGCGGTACTTGCGGTCCAGGTGCGCGGCGAACCCGGCCCCCTCGCCCCCGGGTGCCGTCCTCTCGCGGCGGCGGATCACATGCGCCCAGAGTGCAAGCTGGGGGCTGGCGAGGTTGCGCCACAGTACGTTGAGCTTCGCGTGGTAGGTGTTGAGCTCTTCGTCATCCGCACACTCGAAGCTCGCGCCCTGAAGTCGAAACACCTGCACGTAATCACCGAAGACGGTACTCACGACCTCGGGAGCGACGTGTGCCGCGTAGGGGATCTGCCGTGCGGTGGAGAATTCGCGTCGTGCAGCGGCAGCGAAGGCCGGCGCGCTCATGGCCGTCGAACTCCCGAGCAGGTAACCTGAGGGACGCCGGGTGAGGTCCGGCGCTGCCCGCGAGCGTTCGGCAGATCGAGCAACAAAGGCGTATAGCTGCTCGACCTCCAGAATCTCGCATTCGCGAGCAGCGCCGGGAGCCGGGTGCGCGCCGAGAGGAGCGCGAGATCGAAGAACCGCGCATCGCGGGCGCAGAGGAGCGCGGAGATGCCGTGAATGGGGAGCGCGAGAGCGAGGGTGAGGAGGTTCCTCGTCAGGAGGAAGACTTCCATCGTGAAGACTCCGTTGACGAGGAGCGCCGAATAGGTCACCCCCCAGCGCATCGGAGGGCGCGTCGCGCCGACGAAAAGGGGGTCCGCGGTGACCCCTGCGTTCGCGCTCCTCATGGGCCTAGACCCCGAACATGCCGCGCACCCAGGTGACGATCTGCGTCGCACCAAAGGAGACGGCGATCCCTAGGATCGCGGCGATGCACCACCCCCAGGAAATTCGGTTCGCCATCGCCATGGCGCCGAGGACCATGACGAGAATGATGGCGACCGGAGTGAGCCAGGCGAGGATATTGGTCTGAAGTGCCGTGGCACCGGTCATGAAGGGTGAAGCGGCCTGGGCCAAAGCCAGATCCGGCAAGAGACCCATTCCGGCAATCATCACGATAACCGCGAGACCCTGAGGGAAGATTCTTCTCGACATCGCTCGACTCCCTTAAACCGGTGCGAGTTCACACGGCGCGGATATCGAATCACGCGAGGTGGTGAGGAGGCGAGCGAAGTTCGTCGGGATTTCCCCCCAATACTTCACGATCTTTTCTCGAGAATCGTCGGGAAATCCCCCCAATACTCAGGTGTTGCAAAACGCTCGGATCGGCACCTCGAACGGAGAAATCATTCATCTGAATGAAAATTTGATGTCCGCTCGGCGTATCGATGGACTTAAGCTTTCCGCGCCAGGCGAGCACTTCTTGAGGGCGCATGCATGTACGGGCGAGACGAGTCCTTGGAGCGACCCCGGTCGCAGCGGAGCGCCACAGCGCTCGCGCTGACGGCGCTTTGGGCTTGCGCTCGTTTTCCCGTGCTCGCGCTACTCGTGATCGTGGGGCCCATCGTGCGCTTCGGTTTAAGCGCCCTCGCGCTTCTGCTCGTTCTGAGCGCGGTGTTCTTGGAGGTTGTGTCTTCCCGAGCCATCCCGTTCTGGGGAATGCTCGGCGCAGCCGTCGGCTGCGTGGCGCTACTCGCGCTTTATGAGGGGCTCATTCGTGCGCTATCACGATAGTCCTGCCCTCAGTCGAAGAGCCGCCGCTGCTGCCAAGGCTCTTCTGCCTCACCCTCCGTCGCTGGTGTCGCTGAGAGAGCGAGGGGTTCCTGGACTTCCGATTCCTCTGCAGGCTCACAGAACTCGCACACCCGCTGCGGGTGTTTGCAGAGGAGATCGATGAGGATCGTGGCATGACAGCGGGTGCAGTGATCGATTTTCCAGGTCTCGCCCCCCGCCATATCAAGGACGAGGAGCACGAGGTGCTCGAGCGAAAGGCGGGTTTGGGGAATGACCCCCCGAAGAATCTCAAAGGCGGTGAGGAGTCGCTCGCCGCGCAGCAGTCCCGGAAGTGCCTTGCGTGCATTGGGGATTCTCTTCTCGGGAAAGACCTCGAGCAGGCAGCAGAGGCCGACCGCCGCAGCCGCCTCCTGTCGCGCACGCGCCGTGCTCAAGAGCGCATAGAGACTATTCGGGGAGGGTCCGCGATGGCGCTGGAGAGCACGAGCCGTATAGCTCCCGTGCGAGCGTGCCAGAGTGCGGACCCGATCCCCGCTCAAGCCAGTCCACGCACGAATGGTCTGGGTGCGAGCTTCGTTGGCGAGCATCCAGCGCGCGAGCTCAAAGCTGCGGAGTTCCCGGTTGTAGCGATCGTTGATGACCCGCATAGCGGTCCCTGCGAAGGCGAATCAAGCCCTATTTGCGCCTTTGCCGCGCACCCTTGCGACGGAGCTTCCGGCTACGCAATGGCAACTCCTCAAAGACATAGATGCCGACTCCGAGGGGCACCGTCGGCTCACCCTTGCGTCGTGCCCTCTCACGACGATGCATGTCCGCATCCGTCTGAAACAGGAACTTCCTCCCGCGACTGCGGATCCGGTCATCGAAGGCAGGGCGGGCACTCACCGGAAAGTGCGCGTTCAATGCGAACATCTCGAACCACTTCGGCACCCGGCGCGTCGGACTGCTGTTGTGTTCGAGGGTCCGGAGCATCGCGAGAAGTCCTCGGACCCCACGCGTGTGGTAAGGTTCTCCGAATCCCTGAAACGACAGTGCGCGGTCGTTGGGCAGAAAGCGGCCGTCGCCCCCTCGCCGTACGGCCCGTGTCCGTAGCAGATGGGGCAGCACCTCAGAAAGGCGAAGCTCGGGATCAGCTCGGCGAAGGAGCGTCTCCATGGAGGGCCCCTTCTCTCCAAGAGGCAGCGCTCGAGGCTTGCCGCGCGCGTCCAGGTACGCGGGATCCGAGTGCCAGAGAGTCAGCACATGAGCCGCGGCATCGACCGTGGGAATCTCCGCCCGCGCGTGCCTTCTCCAGGAAGCAGGGATTGTGCGACAAGCTCTCAACACTGCACGACCGATTTCCTCCGGCGCACAGCCCGCCCGCGCCAGCACCCGGACAAAGCGCACCGTGGCTTCCGCAGCCCGCGGATCGAGCGTCGATGAGCGCTGCGGCCGACGAGTCCTGGTCATCGTCGCCCCGCCTTCCTGCGGCGTCGCACCGGCGCGGCGGAAGCAGCCGGGGCCTTGTGAGGTGTACGCCGCTTGCGTCGAATCCCGAGACCGCTAAGCGCGGTCAGCGGGCTCTCGCTCACGGGTTCTTCGAAAGCGAAGATCTCCACCCCAAGACGCGTCCTCTTGCCTCCCCGCACCCGTTTTTCGCGCCGTCGCATGTCTCCGTCCAGGCCCCAGAGAAAGTCCGACGCCTGGCGCTTGAGCCCACGGTGAAAGCCGGGCAGCGCCGCCACGGGGAAATTGGGATGGGTAGCGTTGCGCTCCAGAAGCGCCGTCTCCCAGCTTCCCGCGACATTACGCTCGATCGTACGCAGCATCCGCATCAGCACGCTCAAGCTGTGCATGAGCACGGTGTCTTTGCGGAATGCCACGAGCCTGCCCGTGGGGAGATAACGGGTACCCCGCCGGCGAATCCCTTGCATACGTACCAGCGCACGGGTGACCGCGACCGGATCCTCGTGTGGCAGCACCCGCGCGATGAGGGAGCTGAGCGAGGGCCCCGTGCTTCGCAACGCAAGGGCAGCCGGCACGCCGCGCTCAAGGAGGTAATCGGGATCTGAATGCCAGAGCGCGATCGCATGGGGAAGATCGGCGAGAAAGCTCAAGCGCCTCGGATCGAAGCGCCGCGAAGGCTCGCGGAGCGATGCGCAGATTTCCTGAAGTTCCCTCACAAGTTCCTTGGGAGAATGCCCGCATTTCACGAGAATCCTCGCCAAGCGACTTAAACACTCCCACGAGTAACCGCTCCTGGCACGTGACCCTGACCTCCGCAAGGATTTCGTAACCCGACGCGCCAGCGCACGCCGAGGGCCTCCGGCGCTTCGTCTTGTCCTTGCTGTCCGCGTAACGCCTGCCATACGCGATGTCCCTACCGCCCTCTCGGCCTCCCCTTGATTGCCGTATTCCGCGGCCCTTTGGCCTTGCGGGCTTTCCTGGGCATGCGCGACTTCGGCGCATAGGTCGGAAAAGCCTCCTCCTCCTGCTGCCTTTCGAAAATGTAGAGCCCGACGCCGAGCGATGCCCCTTGTCCCCGGTCTCGACCCTTCAAGGTCTGGCCCGGGTCGTTCAGCGCGTCGTCGGCGGAGTCGGCAAACCCCTGCGCCTGCTCGGTGAGATCCCTCACGAGCATGGGAACGTATTTCGGGTCGAGCCGGCCGTTGACCACCCTCCGGACATAGCGCGCCTGTGCGGGGAATCTAAGGTTATGGAGAAGCGTCCCGCAGTGCTCGCTCAGCTGCTCCCCAAAGGCGAGTACGCCGGCCGGATCCCAGCTGACGGTTGCATAGGAGCGACTGACGGCCTGCACACGATCTCCAACGCGACGCACCGCCCTAACCCGAAGGAGCTCTTCCAGAATCGTGGCGACCAGCCACCGCTCTCCGCTATAGCGCTCGACGAGCCCGGCAAACGAGCGTTTACCCCCGCGGATGGGAAGCACCGCTGGACGCCCGGAGGCGTCCTGGAACGTCGAATCGTTCCACCAGCCCGTGAGCACCCGCTCGGCGCGCTGCCGTCCCCGGTCGTAGACCGGATCCGCGGCTCCCGTAGCGAGTATGTTCATCACCTCGATCCGAGTGAGCCCCGTGATGACCGCTATGCGCGAGACGTTCGGACGATTTACTTCGCCGCCTCCCGCGCGGCCCCGCTCGCGCGCAGCCCTCACATAGGCCACCTTCACGAGCGAGACCAGGTCACCGACCCCGAGGCCCGCCTCCATCAGCCATTTGACCAGTGGATCGAGCAGTCTCAGTACCGCCAGGCGAACGGCGGTTTTGAGGGACTCACTCATTGATTCCCCTCGCAGTGTGTGAGGCGTAAGGGGCCCAGGCCGAGCGAAATCGGCCCGCGCTCGGACGGAGGGCAGCATCCTCCATAGAAGCTTCCACTCATCCGCTGAACCTTGAGGGTCCCCAGCCTTCTCGTGTCAGTTTGGTCGTTGCGCATCCGCGCAGCGTCTATCTCACATCGTACAATAGTTGTATTGTTTCATACAATGACAATGAAGACTCCCCGCCCGCCTCGCGAGCCTCCCGACCCAGGCCACCCATTGCAGGAATTTGACGCGCTGCGGCATCGAGGCGCCTCGATGCTCGAAACTCTCGCGCCCGTTCACGATGTCAACGAGCACTGCATCGAGATGCTCGCGCAGATCGCGCGCAGCGATCGTCCGGACTCCGTGATGCTGGTATTACAGCTCAAGGATCTGCTAACTGCCCTGAACCCTGAGAGTCGTGCGCGCGCGGCGCGACGGTCGCTTCTGCTTACAGACCTGCAGTTCTCAAATGCGCCCTGGTGGCGCTCGGCGCGCGATCACCCCGCCCGGCCTGTGCCGCCGCCAGCCGGGTGTGGGGCTTTCCCGAAGCCCAAGGCGCTGCAGCTCACCCGCGCGACGCTCATGGTCACATGGCATAGCCTGCGCACCTCTGCCCAAAGCGCAGTCCTTCTGGGCGTGCAACCCGATGTGGCGGACATCATCGCCGGGCTCTCTCTCAGCGAGATTGACATCCTGGTCGAGCGTCGATTTCGCCACGTTCGACCGCGGTGGGAGGACCGTCCGGCCATATGGCGCGCGCTGCTGTGGGCCGCCACGAGCACCGATTTCCGCAAGATGCGGGACTTCAACTGTCAACGTGCATCCAACTTTGACCAGCAACCGGCGTCGAAGATTGACCAGGGATTTTCCGCTCTTTTCTTGATCTGAGCTCTTCCTCTATCGGTTCTAACCGCAGTGCGGTCTGACCGGCCGAAGGCCGGGCAGAAGCACTTTTGTTGGTGAGGTGAGCGGAGAGCGAGCGCATAGGAAGGCCCAGGAGCGGCGATCGAAGGGGTGCCCGCCACCCTGGCACCGGGTATTTTCCGTCAGCTGCGCTTCTTGAAGCGATAGCTGTCATTGCCGGTCTCGATGATATCGCAGCGGTGCGTGAGCCGATCAAGGAGCGCCGTGGTCATCTTCGGATCGCCGAACACGGCGCTCCACTCGCCGAAGGTGAGATTGGTGGTCACGATGAGCGAGACGCGCTCGTAGAGCTTACTGATCAGGTGGAAGAGCAGCGACCCGCCATCCTGAGAGAACGGCAAGTAGCCGAGCTCGTCGAGAACGATCACGTGCTGGTAGAGCAGCCGCGTGGCCAGGCGCCCGGCTCGACCCTCGCGCTTCTCGGCATCGAGCTGGTTTACGAGATCGACGACGCTGAAGAAGCGCGCTCTTTTTCCCTGCTGGATCACGTGCCGGGCGAGCGCGATGGCGAGGTGCGTCTTGCCGGTACCGGTCCCGCCGACGAACACGATGTTGCGGGCGCCATTGAGGTACTCCCCGGTGTAAAGCTGGCGGATCTGCGTCTCGCTCACCACGGATTCCCGGAAGTCGAAGCTGTCGAGATCGCGGGGGACGGGGAAGTTGGCGAGGCGCAGCTGATACTGGTACGAGCGCGCCTGGCGATCGGCGATCTCAGCTGAGAGCAGCTGTCCCAGCCAGCTCGTCGGGGCGAGCTTCTTCTGGCTCAAGGCCGTCAGGCTCTCCTCCAGCGCACTCGCCATGCCGCGCAGGCGCAGGCTCTTCAGTTGTTCGATCAGTTGGGCTTGCATCGAGGCTCTCCTTTGGTGAGGTGAGGGCGGTGAAGATCGGGCGTGACCGCAGCAGCTGGTCGTAGCGGTCGCAGTTAGCGGCCGGTTCCACGGTGAGCTTCAAGGCTTCGGGCACCTGCAGCGGCGGCGGACGCACCGGGTCATGGGCCCGGTGCAGGAGGTTGATCACGTGGGCGCTGCCGGCGACTTGCTCCTCGAGCGCCGCCTCGCACGCGCTCGCGACGGCCTCGAGTCCGTAAACGGCCACCATCGAGAGGATGTCGACGAACTGACGATCGCCGTCGGTGTGCTTGGCGAAGCGCTCGCGCAGCCGCGTCATCGGCGAGGGCAGGTTCCAGTCCTTGAACGGGGCGCCGTTGCGCAGCGCCCCGGGCTTTCTCTCCAGCGCCGCGACGTAGTGCCACGGGTTGTAGATGACCTGGCCGCGACCGAAGCGCCGCGCATGCTCGCCGATGACGGCGCCTGCACAGACCACCACGATCCGCTCGGCGTAGGCGCGCACGGTGGCGACCCGACCGACGTGGCGACACTCGACGCTGTAGCGGTTGCGATCGAAGTGCACGAGCGCGGTGGACGAGATCCGGCAGGCGCGTTCCGCGTAGCCGTCAAAGGGCGGCGGCACCGAGCGCAGCGCCGCCCGTTCCTCCAGCCAGACCTCCTCGATCGTTCGATCCAGCTGCTCCGGGTGTGCTCGCTCACGGGCGATCTCCTCGCAGCGCTCGAGAAGGTAGGCATTGAGCTCGGCGAGATCGGCAAAGCGCAGCTTCGGCGTGAACACCCACTCGCGGATGTTCCCCACCTGGTTCTCCACCTGCCCCTTCTCCCACCCGGCCGCCGGCGTGCAGGCGGTCGGCTCGATGAGGTAGTGGTTGCACATGGCGAGGAAGCGGCGGTTGAAGCGCCGCTCGCGGCCGACGAACACCGCATCCACCGCGGGTTTTAGGTTGTCGTAGATGCCGCGGCCGGGGACGCCGCCGAGGAAGGTGAACGCCCGTCCGTGCGAGTCGAACACCATCTCCTGGCTCTCGCGCTCGTAGGCCACGAGGTGGAACTTGCGACTGTGGCACAGCCGCGTATGCGCGACCTTCACCATCTGATCGATGCCGCCAAGCTCGACCCCCTCGTGGCTCCAGTCGAACTGGTACGCCTCCCCAGGCGCGAAGCTCTGCGGGATGAACACCGCCGTGGGGCGATGGCGGCGCTCGAAGTGCCGCATATAGCGGCGAACCTGATCGACCGAGCCGGCGTACCCCTCAAGGCGCAGGGCCTCGAACATGCGCTGCGCGGTGCGCCGCTCGCGCGCCGGCAGCTTCTCCTCCGCTTCCAGCCACGCCTCGAGGGTCACGAGGTACGGCCCGAGCTTCGGCCGCGGCTGGCGTTGGCGGTGGTACTCGAACGGCTCTCCGTCCGAGCGCAGCGCCTTCTTCACCGTGTTGCGCGAGATCCCAAGATCCCGCGCAATACCGCTGATCGTCTCCCCCTGCACCAGCCGCCGGCGGCGGATCT
>Ga0335081_10023336_pt1 | contig 10008 bp, 9 predicted proteins | sample Lox_Sample_35_FD_206713 | JGI IMG/M metagenome (GOLD analysis project Ga0335081, IMG submission 206713) | Soil microbial communities from Loxahatchee National Wildlife Refuge, Florida, United States - Lox_Sample_3.5 | ecosystem: Environmental > Terrestrial > Soil > Wetlands | place: USA: Florida... | reverse complement strand
CTTCGTAGGCCTGGACAAGTCCCCAGTAGATGGTCTCGACCTGGTTGACCGTATAGAGGATCTGCTGCCGGAACGAGGAGTCCGTGATGCGCCGGTCGTTCAGCGCCTGGTACATGAAGCGCTTGTTGATCCAAATGCCCGCGCCCTGCAGCAGATGCTGCGTCACAGTTGCCTTGAATATTGAAGTCAACTCCGGGCTGTACACGTTAAAAGGACTGTCCGTTGTGATGCGCTGGTTGGTGATGGACGCCTGGAGCAAGGTGCCTGGAACGAATCCCTGTGTGTAGGTCCAGTTGTATTCATCCGTGTTTGTCGTCAGCACCGGCTTACCGCCGGAAAAGAGCGTGTTGACCTGCGGTGCGCTGGCCCGCTCCAACTGAATCGTCCCGCCAATGGTTGGATCGAGAGGCTCCGGTAACGGGCCCAAGCCGGCCGTCGTCAGCGTGAGGCCACTCACGCCCGAGCCGGCGCCGCCCGCGCCACCCGAAGTTCCGCCGGGGCCGCCGCCTGCCGTGAGTGTCGAGGCCGATCCACCTTGGGTGTTGGTCACGAGTCCGTTGGGCGCGCCCAATGGCGCCGCGCCAGTGCGCGTGCGCAGGATATCGGTGTCGGCGATATCGAGGTCGTACCGCGCGATGGCGATGTCGTAGTTGTTCTCCAGAGCGAGAGCAATCGCGTCGGAGAGACTGAGGTAAATCTTGCCGTCCTTGACCAGGTCATTGAGCCGAACGGAATTGGCGAAGTTCGCCTTGCTGACCGAGGTGGGCCGGTACCAGTTGATGGGATCGCCCCACGATCTGGCATAGGCCCTGGAAAAGTCGCGCGCACCGGGGCGCAGGTGGAGAGGCTCGGTCATGGCTGGCGCCGGCGCTGCCGGCAATTCGGATGCCTGCTTCTCCGCCGTCTTGCTCCCCGCGCCCTGCACCGTGGCGGGTCCCGGCTGCGTTTGCGGAGCCTGTTGCTGCGCAACTCCGGAAGGCACGCACGTTGCCAAGGTCACCATCACTGCGGCGAGCGCACGAAGCCGTTCGCCGGAGCGCCCCTGCACAGCCTTTTTCCGCCGGTCGTGCGCCGGCTCACACACACGTGTACCGTAAGATTGCATGATTCATCTCCACGAAGGTTTAAGGCATGTGGGGTGCCATTGTTCAAGACGCCGGGAAGGCCCGTGCGGACGCAATTTTTGATCCGTTCGAGGCGAGATGCGGCTCCCGGCCAGACGGCCAAAGTGTCTTCGTATCAGTCAATACGCGCGCAGACTGCGGTTCGTTCCATGCAAACGCCCGCTTCGCGATTCACCGTGGCCGGAATGCGAATCAGGGCGGAAAGCTGAGTATAAATCACGGCTGCGCCTTCCCAGCCTATCGCCGACATGCTGCGAACAGGATGGGGCAACCCGAAATGCATGGTTCCGCGGTCAATTACCCTGTTATCGAATTCGATACCTATGGAAGATCGCGATCACGGCGGCAGCGGGCTCCAAAACTGGAGAGTCACGCTGTCCTATGACGGCACAGATTTTCGCGGCTGGCAGGTGCAGCCGGGTGAGCCGACGATCCAGGGCAAGTTGCAGGCGGCGCTGGGGCGCGTAACCGGCGAGTCGCCGCTGCCCCAGGGCTCGGGACGCACCGACGCCGGCGTGCATGCCCTGGCGCAGGTGGCGAGCTTCGCTCTTGAGGCGCGCATTCCGCCGGAGAATCTGCAGCGCGCGCTCAATCGCACCTTGCCAGATGCGATCCGCGTGCTGGAAGCGCGCCTTGCACCTGAATCGTTCCACGCGCGCCACTCGGCCATTGCCAAGACCTACGAGTACCGAGTCTTTCTGGAGCGGCCCGGACCCGTGGAAAGCCGGTTGGATTCGGTTGTAGTCTGCCCGCCGTTCCTGGCACGCTACGTCTACGCCTGTTCGTGGCCGTTGCATTTCGAGGCGTTGCAGCAGGCGGCGCGGCTCTTCGAGGGCGAGCACGACTTCACCAGCTTCGCCGCGGTCGATCCCGATCTGACGAGCCGCGTCCGCGCCTCCGCGTGGGACGACGAGCCGCCCACCGCGATCCGAACGATCTTCTCGTCGGCATGGGTGCGGCGCAGGATCGAAGAAAACGATGTGCTGGTTCATCGCGTGCGCGGCAGCGGCTTTCTGCATCACATGGTGCGCAACCTGGTGGGCACGATGATCGATGTCGGCCGCGGATACCGCAGGGCGGAGGAGATTCCGGGAATTCTTGCCGCGCGCAGCCGTTCGGCGGCGGGACCGACGGCGCCGGCGCGCGGGCTGTTTCTGCATTCGGTGGAGTACGACGAGGTGTAAGCGGCATCCCCCCCGATTTGATCGGTGGACTGAAAAAAGTCTATATTTGGACCAGGACCGGAGGAGCAAGATGCGTTTTTCAACCCAGATCAAGCCGATCAGCTATATCAAATCGCATGCCGCCGAAGTGCTTGACCGGCTCAACGAGGAACGCGAGCCCATCGTGATCACGCAAAACGGCGAAGCCAGGGCGGTACTGGTGGATGTGCGCACCTACGAGCAGTCGCAGGAGACGATGGCGTTGCTGAAGATCCTGGCGATTGCCGACAAGGAAATCGAATCCGGCGAGACAGTTCAGATCGAAGACGTGATGAAGGAATTCGGCATGAAGGGCGCACGCGACTAATGGCCTTCGCAGTGCGGTTCACCCAGGAAGCGCTGCGTGACCTGCGTTCGATTTCCGAATACATTTCGATCAGCGATTCGCCCGAGAAGGCGGATAGCGTGGTGAGAGGGATCATTCGGGCCGCGTTGAAGTTGGAGGAGATGCCGCAGCGAGGCTCGCATCCGGCAGAGATGCTTCAGCAGGGCCAAACAACTTATCGCCAGGTGTTCTTCAAACCCTACCGAATCTTCTACCGCGTCCGGGGAAGCACCGTTTACGTCGGACTGATCGCCGACGGGCGTCGTGACCTGACGCCTCTTCTTTCCAGACGACTGCTCAAGCCCTAAATTGGCCTCGGCACACGCTCTCGATTCTCCATCGCCTGGGCCTCTCAATGCTTCCTCCCTGCTACTCTCTGATCAGCAGCATGGCGATCTTCTCCCAGAACTCGGCCTATGCCCAGGTGACCGCGCTGGCCGCGCAGCGGCCGGTGCACGCGGCCTTTGCCTGGCTGCACCGGAACGCCCGGAAGATCATGGACTGGCAGACGGAGCTGGTGGCTATTCCGGCTCCGCCGTTCGGAGAAGAGGCTCGCGCGCGGTGGCTTGCCGCGCAATTTGCCCAGGCGGGCTTGAGCGACGTGCGCAACGATGCCGCGGGCAACGTGCTTGCCACGCTGGCTGCGGCCGCCCTTCCCGCTGAGAGCTCCGGTCCGGTGGTGATTCTTTCGGCGCACCTCGACACGGTCTTCCCCGCGGGCACTCCGCTGCGACCGATCCTGGACGAGACGGACGGCTATGGGCGGCTGCAGGCGCCTGGAGCCTGTGACAATGCCGCCGGCGCGGTGGGCCTGCTGGCCATCGCTCACGCGCTCGTCCACTCCAAAGCGGAACTGGCCGCGCCGCTGGTTTTTCTGGGCAATGTCGGCGAAGAAGGCGAAGGCGACCTGCGCGGGATTCGCCAGCTCTATGGACAGAGCGATCTGGCCGGCCGCATCGCGGCGCATATCGTGCTCGACGGCGCCGGCTGCGATTCGGCCGTGACGCAGGCGCTGGGCAGCCGGCGATTTCAGGTGACGATCTCAGGCCCCGGCGGCCACAGCTTTACCGATTGCGGCACGCCGAATCCGATTGCCGCGCTGGCTGCCGCGCTGGCAACCGTGGCACGCACGTCGCTGCCCGACGAACCTCGCACCACGCTGAACCTGGGCACCGTACGCGGCGGCACCAGCGTCAACTCCATTCCCGAGAGTGCGGCGGCTTCGATCGATTTCCGGTCCACGAGCGCCGAGCAACTGCTGCGGCTCGAGGTGGCGATGCACCGCGCGGTGGAGGACGCCGTAGAAGAATGCAACGCCATGGCGGCGCCGGCAAGATCGCGCGGCCCGCTGACCTTCGAGATCGCGAAGATCGGCGATCGGCCTGCCGGACGCCTGGAAGCCGATTCACCTCTGCTTGAGGCGCTGCGCGCGGTGGATCGTCATATGAATCTCAAGACGGACCTGAGGCTCGGCTCAACGGATGCGAACCTGCCTCTTTCGCTCGGCATTCCGGCGATCTCGCTGGGCGCCGGCGGCGAAGGCGGCGGGGCGCATACGCAGGCGGAATGGTTCTCGGCGAAGGATCGCGACGTTGGGCTGAAGCGCGTGCTCCTGCTCACGCTGACGATGGTGGAGTGGGCCGCGCAGCAGTGATTTGCGGGCTTCGCGAGAGATGGCAGGTTTCTCTCAGGGGCTGAAGCCCCGAGCTTTTTGAGTGCAACGTACGGGCTGAAGCCCGTACCCTTCACATTGACCCACTCTCCCGGCCTTCGGTGCGAATCACCCTTTGGTACACTCCGCCCATGCGCGCCTTCTCTGCTTTTCTCCTCGCGATTGCGGGTGCAACGCTCATCCAGGCCAGCCTGGCGCAAAACGCCTCTTCACTACGCAAAACAGCCCGAAAGACAGTGGTGTCGAGCGCTTCACCGGATGTGATTTTCTTCAATGCCGTCATCTATACCGGTGAAGGATTCTCGAACGACAAACCACAGACGGCGCAGGCCATGGCGATCGGCGGGGGCAAGGTGCTGGCCGTGGGCACGACGAACGAGGTCACCAAGCTTGCCGGTCCGCATACAAGGCTGCGCGATCTCGACTCGGCCAACACGAGCACGTTCATCTTCCCCGGATTCAACGATGCCCACGTGCACCTGGGCGGCGCCGGGCGGACCCGGCTGAATATCGATCTGACCGGGGTGCAATCTCTCGATGAGATGCTGGCGAAGATCGCCGGTTTCGCCAAGGGCCAGCCTGACGGCCACTGGCTGACCGGCGGCAACTGGGACCACACGCTGTGGACGGGCAAGGTGCTGCCCACGCGCCAGGATCTGGACAGAGTGACCGGAGATCATCCCGCATTCCTCGATCGCATCGACGGACACATCGCCATTGCCAACACCGCTGCGCTGAAGGCTGCCGGCATCACGGGGGCCACCAAGCCGCCGCAAGGTGGAGCGATCGACCTCGACGCCGCGGGCGAGCCGACGGGGATTCTGCGCGAATCGGCGCAGGGGCTGGTCGAAAAAGTGATTCCGCCGCCCACGCCCGAAGAGCGCCGGCGCGGGTTGGAGCTGGCGATCGCCGACGCGCTAGCGCACGGCGTAACCAGCGTGCAGGACTTTTCGAAATGGGACGATTTTCTCGCGTACGAAGAGCTGGAACGCGAAGGTAAGCTCAATCTTCGCATCGCGGAGTGGATTCCGTTTCAAGCGCCCCTTGAGGAATTGGAGCGGATGCGCGCGCATCACGATGCCAACGATCCCATGCTGCACACCACCATGCTGAAAGGGTTCATGGATGGATCGCTCGGCTCCCGCACCGCCGCCATGAAGGAGCCTTACGCCGACGATCCCGGCAATACCGGCCTGCCGCAATACACGCAGGCGCAGCTGGACGCGATGACGATCGAGCGCGCCAGGGCGGGCTTCCAGATTGGCTTTCATGCCATCGGAGACGAGGGCGTGGCGATGGGACTGGAAGCGCTGAGCAAAGCCGCAGAGAACCGGCCTCCGGGATGCAAGGCGCAGACGGGCGCAGCCAGAACCGCGCGGGTCTGCCCCGGAGCCCGCAACCGCATCGAGCACGCGCAGGTCGTCGATCCCAACGAGATTCAGCTGTTTGCCAAGCTCGGCATCGTTGCCTCCATGCAGCCCTGCCACCTGCTTACCGACATGAACTGGGCGGAGGCGCGGCTGGGGCCCGAGCGCGCGGCCTACTCGTATGCCTGGAAGGCGTTTCTCGACGCCCGCGTGCCGCTGGCCTTCGGAACCGATTATCCGGTCGAATCGATCTCTCCGTTTCGCGGTCTCTACGCCGCCGTCACGCGGATGAATGAAGCGGGAACCAGGTCGTACTTCCCCGAGCAGAAGATCACGCGCGGGCAGGCTCTCTTTGCCTACACGCAAGGCTCAGCCTACGCCGAGTTTGCCGAGAAGCACAAAGGCAAGCTCGAGCCGGGATACGATGCGGACTTCATCCTCGTGGATCGCGACCTCTACAAGACCGCTGCGCCTGCACTGCTGCAGACAAAAGTCCTGGAAGCGTTTGTCGCCGGCAGCGAGGTCTATTCCGGCACCATGAGAATCCAGTGAACCCGCTCGCATGTGCTCAGTTCTCAGGAATCTGCTTGCGGTGCGCCTTCATTTCCAGAGCTGCCTTGGATAGTGACCGTCCTGGATCAGCCGGCGTATTTTTTCAACGGCGCTCGTATGGTCTTCGCGGTAAGTAATCCCGAACCAGGCATCGCCGGTTCGCAACACCTTCACGCGAGCCTGGCCGGCCCCAACCAGCTCGCTTACCGAGTTCGGAAGAACGCACTCCGCCTTCAGATCCGCGCCGTTCTGGCGGAGAAAAGCTTCAAAGCGCCGGGAAAGCGAGTCGAACGCCACCGGCGTAAAGCCCCACATGTTCATAGAGACGATCTCGTCGCCGCTCAGCCTCGTCTCCCGGCCCTCCGGGTCGGTGCTCCGCGCGTGACCCACTTCGCGCTCGACGCTTTTCAACTCCCGGATTTCCTGCAGATAGCCGTTGTCGTCGACCTGGCACACTCCTCGCGCCACTGCGCCGAACTCCGACAGCGTATTGCGAAGCACATAGCCGACCATCGCGCAATCGGCCGTGCCGGATTGCAGATGGTGCGCCAGCGACTTGAAGCTCTCCGCGCCGTAGAAGTCGTCGACGTTGATGACCGCGAAGGGCTCGCGGATGAGGCTCGACGCGACAAGAACGGCCTGGGTGGTTCCCCATGGCGCCTTGCGCCCGGGAGGCACGCGAAACCCCGCGGGGATCCGGGTGAGTTCCTGCCGGACATACTCCACAGGAACATGTCTCCCAAATCGGGCTCCGGCCATTCGTTTGAATTCGTCCTCGGTGTCTCTGCGTACAACCAGGGCAACTCGTCCAAAACCTGCACGGTGTGCGTCGAAGATCGAATAATCGACGACGCTTTCACCGCCGGGACCCACCGGTTCGGCGACTTTGAGCCCTCCGTAACGGCTGCCCATTCCGGCCGCGAGGACCAGCAACGTAGGCTTGACCATCGGAGTCCTCCTTTCCGGCGACTATCGCGGAAAACATCTGGGGAAGGAGGCTGCCCTGGAGCATTCGCGCCTGCAGGCAGGAGTTTTGTCGCTGCTGTGCGGGCAGCGCGGATCGGAAATGGCGCACCGGAAGGATCGCCCAGCCTTCCGCATGCGCCAGTATTGTACCGCGAAACGCATCCCCGGCGGATCGACAAAAAGCCAGAGCCTGCGAACACGGCCGGAGTGGACGGCCTCCATCCAAAACACGCGAGTCTTGCGCGTTTTGGGAAGAGGTCTTCGCCCTCCCGGCAGCGTTAGCGGCTCCTAATTCTCTGACCGCATGAATTTGTTCTTGTTGCATCGTGGTATCCCAGGTCCCAAAATCGGGACCTGGGGCACCCCAGGATGGTGCAAGATCAAGCGTTCAGAGACCTGGCTAGTGCCTTTGCTCCTGAATCACGTCCCAAAGCGAGTGCCGCGCCTCGTCGATATGAACGACAGCTCGCTCCCTCAGCCCTTGATTTTCCGGACGGTCGACTCCCTCCATCACATGGCCGCGCGCGGCATCGAGCCAGCGAACGCCTTCGCGCATTGGGTGCCACGGGTCAGTTTCCGGCCTGGCGGGGGGAGCCCATTTCGTGTTCTTGCCGTCATCCCAAGCCGCGTGCTTTATCTCGTCGATGGCTCGGTTAATCTCCTCCACCGCGTGGTGCCGCTCGTGGCCGAATGCGGGCCGGTGATCGGACTCAATGTAATCGCGCGCTGTGCGAAGCTCGCTGAGCGCCTCCAAATAGTGCGGCCCCTGAGCCTTTGCCCGCGGGGGCACGGCAAGGTATATGATCGCCGCCATCGCGCAAATCGTTGCTGCAAGGTGCTTCCAATACCGCATGAGTCTTTCCGCCTTTCTCTCAAAATGCCGCAGAGTTCGGGCGCTCTGGTCGCCCGCCGAGAGCATACTATGTGCGTCCTCCGCTGTGCTACCACGGAGAATTCCCCGCGAACCTTCGGCCGGCTGCAGAATCGAGCTCGCAGCCGGACGGCGGGTTTTGCGCGAACTGCGCCCGGTAGACTGTGGTGTGGGAGATTCTCTGTGTTCCGTCCATCTCTCTTCGCCTGCCTCCTAGCTGCATGGCTCCTGCTTGCAGCAACGGCGCTGGCGGAGTCATCGCCGCAGCGGCCTGGCGCAGCGGCGCAGCCGTCAACTGCCGCCGCACAGGCGCCAATTCCGGCCGAAGTAACGAATGCCGAAGCCGCCATTGTGAAATCCGACTGGAAGACGGCGGAAGCCGACCTGACGCCCTACGTAGCGGCTCACCCGGACGACGCACGCGCTCTGTTCGACGCCGGCTATGTTGCCGATGCACAGAACCGCCTTGACGATGCGGCGGCGCTCTATCGCCGCGCCGTGCAAGCCAACCCCAAGTCGTTTGAAGCCGAGCTCATGCTGGGACTGCTGCTGGCCCGGCAGGGCAAACTCGCCGATGCCCGGCTGGAGCTTTCCGCAGCCACGACGCTCGACGCCGGCGACGCCGGTCCAGCCGCCAAGGCCCGTGCCTGGCGTGCGCTGGCGCAGATCGATCGCAGCGCCAACCCTGCCCAGGCTTCGACCGACCTGCTCGAAGCCCTGAAGCTCACGCCGGAGACGGTCGACGACACGCTGCTCGCCGCCGAGATTGCCGACCAGGCCGGACAGTACGAGGCCGCCGAAAAGGCGTACCGACGAGTGTTGGCCGAAGATCCGAAATCCGCACCTGCCACGGCCGGCCTGACGCATCTGCTCATTGCGCGCAGGCAGTATCCCGAAGCCGAGACGATGCTTCGCGCCGCGCTCGAACAATCGCCCGACGACCCTGCGCTCACCGCGCAACTGGCCACGGTGCTGACGGCGGAGAACAAGGGCGAGGCCCTGCCGTTGCTGGAGAAGCTGCACGACGCGCGCCCCGACAACACCACCATCACAGGGATGCTGGCCCAGGTGCTGGCCGAGTCCGGCGACGCCGCCGGCTCCGACCGTCTTTATGCGAGTCTGCTCGCGGCCAACCCCAACGATGCCTCGCTTCTGGTCGCACATGGCCAAAACCTGGTGCGCGAACTCAAATTTATCGAGGCATTTGGCGTCTTTGACAAGGCGACGCAGCTGGACCCGGCTAACGCGGATGGTTGGAGCGGACTGGCCTTTGCGGCGTCGAAGACGAATCAACCTTCGATAGCACTTCATGCGCTTACGATGAGATCAAAATATCTCCAGGAGAACCCATCAACCTACTTCCTTTGGGCGACGGCATACGATACGCTTCACAACAAACCTGCCGCAGCGACGTATTACCATCATTTCCTGGATGCGGCCGGGGGCAAATTCCCAAATGAGGAGTGGCAGGCCAAACAAAGACTCATAGTTCTTGAAAAAAAACCGTGAAACTGCCGAAAGATGCGTATATTGGGCGACTACAACTCTTAAGGGCGCCGTGGCATCTGTAGCAGGTTAGGAGCGTCGAGTCTGGCGTTCCTCTCATTGAGAATCTCTCTGAGTCACGGTGTTTGGGAGACGCCGCGAGAGCGGAGGCTACGCATGCGGTCCTCGATCGTATTGACAGGCGTGCTTATCTTAGGCATTAGTGCGGTCCCTCTTTGCGCATCTTCGCTGGACGACAAGCCGTTCGATCAGCAGACCATCGACGCACTCGAAGCAAAACTGACTCAGGCATCGCCGCGCGACCAGTGTTTCCTCTACGCCGAGCTTGTTCATCAGATGACCGAGGTGAGCCTGAAGCAATATGCGGCCGGCAACGTGGACAAAGCCAACGGCATGCTGAAG
>Ga0335081_10023335_pt1 | contig 10008 bp, 13 predicted proteins | sample Lox_Sample_35_FD_206713 | JGI IMG/M metagenome (GOLD analysis project Ga0335081, IMG submission 206713) | Soil microbial communities from Loxahatchee National Wildlife Refuge, Florida, United States - Lox_Sample_3.5 | ecosystem: Environmental > Terrestrial > Soil > Wetlands | place: USA... | reverse complement strand
GCTTTACGCTTTTCGTCTTTCATAGACCCTAACGTTTTACTTTTTAGGCAGCCAATTATTTGGATATCAAGCCCCTTCTTGATACCGGTTGCAAGACCGTCGCAAATATGATTAAGGGTAAGTCCCCTGAGGAAATCAGAAAGACATTCAACATCACAAATGACTTCACGTAAATTTCCCCCCTTATCAAACTACGTACACTGAACCCGTTGCTAACATGTTTCGCTTTCAGTCCTGAGGAGGAAGCTCAAATCAAAAAGGAGAATGAATGGGCTGAAGACCGATAATTAAGATTGCTTTGATGCTCTGGGTTTCCCCTTTTCTTGCCCAATCGTCGAAGGCAGGGCAGATGGAGAGTGTGTTTTGTTATCCGGGAGTATCTTACCATTGTTATTCTTCTGTAATGGAGATGCGTGTTTTTTTTTATCTTCTGTCGTTCCTCCTTCATTTTCTCCTGGCTTTGGTGTTCTGGCTCTCGTATTATGGCTTGATTGAAGTTGGTTGTGTGGCTGCTCTTAGCAAATTGAACTCCGTGTGATTATGAACAAAGATTGTAACCCTGACTGAAGGCCCTGTACACATGCTTACCCAAACAAGATAAGAAATTTCTTTGAAACTGATATGATTCCTACCTGTCTGCTGTCTTCAGTGGAGCACTATCTTAATTGTATCACGATCCATATAACTGAATCAAACTACATCAGATTAAATCTTAGATTATATCATATTTAAAATAAAAATCACACTATGAAAAATTAATTAGACTTATTAAAATCTCTCTTTAAAACTATGATATTTAAAAATAAAAATCACTAATATAGCTAACTATTATAATTATTTTAAGTATCAATTGCTATTCAAAACTATTATTATCCAGTTTAAATAATATTAATAGTAAATAGTTATAAAGAGTTATAAATACTTATAAATAATTGAAATAATCATAATAGTTATTAGTTTTTTAATGTAAAACAACTTTTAGATATAAATTTAATTTTTTAAAAATTAAAATTTTCAAAATTTAAAAGTTATATATAAAAATTAAATAGTTTATATATAATAAATCTTATTTAGTTTGTTTATTACTTTTATTATACAATAAAAGGATAATTAAAAATAATAAAATAATATAACAATTAAATTATTTAATAGAGATTTATTTTTTTAACTATTTAAAAATTTTATCATTTAATTAATCAATTTTAAAAAAAACAATTACTTTTTATTTTATTAAATATTATTATTAATAAAATATTAAATTTAATTTATAATATAATTAAAAATAGTTTTATAATTATAATTTAAACTCATTAAAACAGTAAAATTAACAAGTTTTGAATTAAAATAAATTGTTTTGAATATATTATTATTTGTTATATATAAAGTATTAAAGTTAAAACCATAAAAATTTCAATTTAACGATTATAATCTTAATATATATATTATTATCAATGGAAAAGTTATATAAATAAGATATAATTATATAACTTAAAATAAAAGTTAAAATAAAAAATTGTAATATATAATTAATATATAACTAAAATTAAATTTTATTAATATTACATTATATCATAAAAGATTAATTAATAAATATTAATAAATAAAATTAATCTTCTAATAATTTAGCCAATCTCATATTGTGATTTTTACATTTTGAAGCAACAAAATTTACACTTTCTTTTTGATTACATCAGGCAGCGAGCATCGTCACCTTGCCGATCCAGTTTTTCTCTCTTTCGAAGCACCAAAAGCGCAAAAGCGAGAGATGGCCGACTCGACCGACGCAGTCGTACCGTCTTGGATTTGGCAGTCTACTAACGAGGACAGGACTACTCGCTCGCGAATCCAGATACGTTGACGAAGCTCAAGACTGCGGCGGATATTAGCCAGCGGGTGCTCGCCAAGGTCAAGGACGCGTGTCTCCCCGGCGCAAATCTGCTCTCCCTCTGCCAGAAGGGCGACTCGTATCTCGAAGAGGAAACGTCAAAAGTTTACAAGGGCAAAAAGATCTCAAAGGGTACTGGACCGCCGCCCCCCCAAAACATTGTCGGGCTCCTCTCTAATGTTGATACTTGTTGACAGGGGTTGCTTTTCCCACGGCCATTTCCCCCAATAATGCCGTCGCGCATTTATCCCCAATTGAAGGCGAACCAGAAGCTGAAACGACGTTGAAACCGGGGGACGTCCTCAAAATTTCCCTCGGCGCCCATATCGATGGATTCGCGGGGATCCTCGCGGATACCATCGTCGTGCCGGCAGAGGAAGGTAACGAGGACAAGATTACCGGACGCAAAGCAGATGTGTTGATGGCGGCGTGGTTGGCAAGCGAGGTTGCTGTCCGTCTCGTCAAGCCCGGTAACAAGAATTTCGCGGTCACAGATGCTGTGGCTAAAGTCGCTGAAGCATTCGGGTGTAAACCCCTTGAAGGTTCCAGCTCCAGGGGTGTGCCGTGGCTGATGGGGGGATTAGGAATGTTATCGCATCAACAGTCTCGTAATGAGATTATGGGGAAGAAAATCATTATTTTGAATCCCACGACAGATCAAAAGAACGGCACTGACGTCATCACGTTTGCCGAGGGCGTACACTCGCACTACTCGGACCTGTCAGTTGACTGTTCTAGGAAATATATTCGTTGGATATTCTTGTGTCGACGGGGACCGGCCATGCTCGACGAACGACGTCCCGCACGACCATCTATGCCAAAACGGAATCGACTTACCTCCTCAAACTTAAGAGTTCGCGCGCCGTAATTAGTGAGATTCAAAAGAAATTCGGACCCTTTCCCTTCAATGTCCGTGGTCTCGATGATGAAAAGAGAAGTCGGATGGGTGTACAAGAGTGTAAAGAACATGGCCTCCTTATTCCCTATGAGGTTCTCTATGAAAAGGATGGTACAAAACCTGCCCTTCTACTGGACCCTGTTTTAGCTTTCCCAGTTGGCTTTGTCAATTTAGAGGGGACGCTAATTTGCTAGGCGAGTACGTTGCACAGTTTCAGACGACTATTGCGCTTACGAAGAATGGGACTGTTCGGTTGGCGGGGCCGGCGCCGTTGAATACGGACAGGGTTAAAAGTGAGAAAAAATTAGAGGATGAGACCATGTTGAAGCTTATCGCGGAGCCCTTGAAACCAGGCAAATCAAAGAATAAAAAGAAAAAGAAGGCTGCTGATGGAAAGGAGGAAGAGGAGTAAGGAGAGAGGAATGAATTATGCGGAGGGAATACGTTTCTCTCCTCAGGCCTTTCCCCTGTGTGACATCCTCCGTATTTTTTGATTTCGTCTTTCTGTTTAGCCTTTTTGGGGGATGGATCGATCCAGTGTACTGATGAGTGGTTATCACATTTTCTAGTACGACATCACAATGGATCCATCTGTTCGCAATCTGTGTATGCATAGTATGACTCAGCGAGGGTGTTCCAGGAAATATTTCTGTCGTGCTTTCCATCACACATCCCACCACAGGGCCGGGAGGCTTCCGGCAGGCCGAGATCGTGATCCGAAATAAGCGTAGCGAAGAAGGATGGTGGTGTCCTGAAAACCAATAAAATAATATGAGACGGAACTAGGTCCATATTTCTAAAATGTTCAACCTAAAAAAAGGAATTGTTGGCCTCCACAAAACTGGTCACTTCAGCCACCGAAAATTTGACACAATAAAAAATAGTTGCGCACGGTCCACCCTCCGATGTCATAAGACTATCAGTTAATCGGGACGTTTTAAATCTGCATTGCCAAGCATAATGTTGCGATAGGAGAACTCGACCCAACTAGATCTGACTAGTCTTACTTAGTCCGGCTTGATCTGACCTCATTTGACTTGGTCTAACTTGGTCCAACCCTATCGGATCTGATGGGCCAATAGCCAAATCGATCTGACAAGAAACTTAGAGCCCTAGTATTCGTCTTCCAAAGATGATACAGATATAATATTGTGATCAGATATGAATGATTTACTGAACATGACTAATGGCACAATTTCCCTGGCTTGACACAACTGCTCATTCATTTTGAGACCCTGCGATCTGACAGAATAATTTTCCCGAAGATGAATACAGTTGGGATTGGCCATGATCGCCCGGATTTTCCAACGCATTCAAACTCCCTTCATCCCACTGTCATCATGGCATCTCTTGCACAGACACCCACGAAAGCCCACACTGATATCCACCCACTGTCCTCATCAAAAAGGCGACGTGTCCACGAGGCCCACGAGTTTAACTCCCCCAATCACGATCGTGCAAAGATCGTGCTTCAACATCTCGATCAAACCGACGAACTCTCACCCGCTCCATCTCCTTCCAAAAATGCGGAAAAGGCATTGCAATCTGCACAAGCATACGATACAGCCATGGGTCTCTCGCCATCCAAAACCATCATTTCCAGACGTCTTCAATTCTACCCAGAGAAACCGGAGACATTCTTTCACGAAAACTCTGAACGTCGTGATCAAGCAACAGTGCAGAAGTCGAGGAACAGGAGCGAACGATGGGCTGCATATAGAGTCTTTTTGGACTGCCTCTATGCAAAGTTTGGATATGTTGCATCCTCGAAAGATGCTCCTCAACGTACTCTCGCTCCATTTGCCTGTCCTAACTTGAAAGGTCAATTCACCCCAGATGAGAAAAAAAAGTATATCAAGTACTTCGCTGTCATGTCGCATTATCAGGAGATCCCGAATATGACTGCTGGGGAAGCAAAAACGTTGGTTGGCAAAAAAGCAGACGTTAAACGAGGGAATGATGCACATCATGTTTTAGAAGTGGATGCCGTCGCGGTTCATCTTAAACGAATGCTCAAATACGAGTTTGCTGGCGATGCCAATGAGACGAAACGAAGTGCGATTGTCAAAGCCTTCAGATGGCTTACAAACCATGGGAGCTTCGATGATGCTATCAAGAGCGAGGACGGGAGATTGATGACCGCAAACGGTATCAAAGATTCTGAGGAAGAGTGGGAGGGTCAAGAAGAGAATGTGTGATAATTTGCGTTCATCCTCTTGACATTCACCATGCTGATTATATTAAGGCCTGTCATGAAAGTTCCTATGAGTTTCTGGATTCGCCTATGGTGCATCCTTGGTTTTCATTCCTTTATTTCCTTTCGCATTTGAGTTGGGGTTTGTTATACTTAGTTTCTTCTTAGAGAGCATAAAGCAATCTACATCCTGTTGACTGACTCGTTTGAGAAGGCTGGGGACTGAGTGGCGGCAGCAAGCTTGCCTTCCCGAGCAGATGCACATATGTCATGACAGATATTTGGGCCGAAAGTTCTTCGATTTGGGAAGCTATCGAGCTACGGTGTAAATACCCATTTTCATGCAAAATGAAAACAACGGACATTGACACATGCCGTCCATCACATCCGTTATCCGCCTTCATCGGTTAATCACATGCTTTAACCAACAATGGCAATCCCATCCTTGGTACTACTCCAGCCTCCTTGCGATGGCGTATCCCGACGGTCTCACTTGTCATCTCAAGCATTCCAAGCAGTAGATTCCTTTGAATTTCCAGTCTTCTCACGCGAGAGTTTGATTTTTCCAAATTCGAAAATACCTTCAAGTCACGATGGCATAGTGGTTTGTTGAATAGAATCCAGATCCTTTAAGCCCATCAATTCCTTGTGTTTCCTGCAGCTCAACGCCTTCATCATGATGCCTGCCAGTATATCATTTGTAGCACAATAAATAATATTGAGAACTCATCGTTCCACGCAGGGTCAGTTGGCACGTAACGGACCCAGACCCGTCGTGGACCGTTGATCTCAACCAGGAAAGAGAATTGATGACTGCATGCAGCATGAAGCTGCTTCAATAGCATCAGTTAAAGTGCTGGGAGCGGCGTACCCAGAGATTGAAATTCCAACCAGCCACAGCGGGCCCGAACGATCGATCGCACCTCGCTCGCCTTTCTCATCGCAGCATTTTCTTCCGTGTCTCCCTACCGACAAGAGGTGGTCCATCGAGGGGTGCAACGCCAGTCACCGCGCAGCTCCCCCCACGTCAGACGGCATCTGATCTTGTCCCCCGCCCCATCACCCCCAGGACCTTGTCTGCGTTGCATGCCAACAGCGAGGTGAGGTAAATTAAAATTAATCGTTTCCTACGTGTTGCCTGAAGGTCGACAGATCCACGCCACTCGTCCCAATCATGGAACTCCATCACAACAACGGCAATCCGTTCTTCCTGCTGCCGCTCCACCCGTACCCTGCCGACAGCGGCGAGATTGACGACGACGACGACGTCCGACAGCCCGTCGACACGCGGCCGCCCATCGACAGAGACGGCGACGAGGGATACGACGAAGGCGAAGACGACGTTGACTACAGTGAGGGCGACGAAGAGGACGACGACGACGTGGTCCCGTCAATGGACCCGATCGTTGTGCAGTTGAGGGGCATCTCGCACTCTCCCGGCGACAACGCCTTGCCACTCCCTGCCCTCGAGCCAGAAGACCTATTCATGCACTCTGCGACGGACAACGACGATGACGATGCCGAGGGCGATGGCGAGGAAGAGCCCGAGGACGCGGACGAAGGCATGGTCTCGGACGATGACGACCCCATCGTCATAGCAGAAGACGATGAGGAGGAGGAAGAAGATGACGAAGATGACGATGATGCGGCAACAAGTGAACTGCTGGCCACAACAGCTACATCGCTACTGGGACAGCCGGGCGATTACGTCGTTCCCACCAAGGAGCCCGACGAGCAGGACGAAAATAGCACAAGGGATGTATCTGAGAAATCGCCCTCTGTCAACGGCACCGCCGACTCGTCCAAGATCGCTCTTGGCGGCCGGTTCACTCGAGGCAGAAAGGTCCGCAAAGGGATGCCATCTTACTTTCAACGTCGAAAACAATCTACGGGACGAAGCCGGACACCACGAGCACCCTCCCCCGTCATCCCTCCCCGCACTACCAGCCCCTGGCCCGAAATACAGGAGAGCAATGTCCGCAGTACCGAAGAAGACCGAGACTCAAAACGCCGTCGGATCACTCGGCAGCGACAGCAACCTTCTACCCTCCCGCAAGACAACTCTTCCGTCACTCCCAACGGCACAAAGGAATCCACACCCCAACCAGGCAACGCTGCTACACGAGGAACACGACGACAAGCCGCTTCTTCTCTTGGCGGTCTTGCGGCTCCTGCTGGTGGTGGTGGTGATGATGATGTGGGACTCACGCCGGAAGAACGACTCAAACGATCAAAGCGAGTGAAAATTTCACCACGAAAGGAAAAGCAACTCTCAACCCGTCAACGATCCCCCCCGCATTCCCTCTCGGGTGCCATGGCTCGTGAGGAGGCCTCCGGATCAAACACCCCACGCTTAGTTCTCAATATCAAACTATCGGAAAAAGAAGACTCGGATCCAACAAAATACAATGAGGAGAACTGCGGTGCATGTGGTGGTCCCGGCCGATTCCTCTGTTGCGAGGGATGTCCGAAATCCTTTCATTTCACTTGTCTTGAGCCTCCCATCGATGAAAACGATTTACCGGACGATTCATGGTATTCTATTCCCCTCCACAAATTTGTCTATCAGTTCTTTTATTTTTATTCCGTGTTTTGATTTGCGTCCACTTTAGGTACTGCAATTCATGTCGAGCTCTACGCGATCCACCCCGACGAAGCGAAAACCGTCTTTTCGAAAAACTGATTGACAAAATGGCCCGAATGAATCCCGTCCAATTCAGCCTCCCGCAAAGCATTCGGACATACTTTGAGGGTGTGACGACAGGCGAAGAAGGCGAATACCAAGAAACCTCCGAAATCAAGACAATGCGCGCCAACACCCGTGGCTTCGTCGAAGAACCCGACCCGTTCCGTCTCCGCGATAAACAAGGTCGGCCCGTATTCTGTTTCCGCTGCGGTGAAACGGCGAGTGCCAGCCATCGGATCCTGGGTTGCGATCATTGTACGCAGCATTGGCATATGGATTGTTTGGATCCGCCCATGGCGAGTTTACCGCCGTTGACCAAAAAGTGGATGTGTCCTTTACATGCATCGCATGCCTATCGACGGATGCGACGGCCAAAGCATAAGATTAAGCTGGTGGATGTGAGTTTGCCACGAGGGTTTAGAAATTGGGGAGATATCGAGATTGAGAATGATCAAACTAGTGATGAGGAACGGGAGGGGCACAGGATTCTTGAGGATGGGTTCGAGTCGGATTTCTCCATTGATGGGACTACCTATCGTCTTCCAGAGAAGGGCATCAAACTCGACTTTTTGGAGAAGATTCACATGTACGGCTATACACCTTCCTGTGCTGACTACACAAGGGAAAGACTAAGACCGAAATCATTGGATATGTTGAGTGACCAGGCTACTGCTGTGACTGCCTCGGGATTGGCATATTCCACCTTCCTCGGACTTTCTAATTTGAATAGAAGCCTCGGTTACGTTTGGAAGACGTACTTCGACCCACTCAACCCACAACGCAAGACAGTTTGAGAGCGCTGCTTCAAGCAGCCCTTGGCGACTCCACGATCTCCTCAACAGATTCGTCTCCCGGCTCCTCCAAGGAAAACCATTCGCGTGAGACAAACGGCGAAAACCAAGTCATAGTGGACAAGGAACTAAAGCAATTGCGGGCAATCAAGAAATTAATGGAAATCAAGGGTTATGATGCTTTGATGACGTTCTTGGAAGCGTCGTAGACTGGTGGGTCCCCTTGGCTTTGGAGAGTATTCAAGTTTACATCCAAGGCCATTTCGGTTATAATTACCGCAGTGATAGAAATCACTTGTATTCTGTGGGAAGGAGAAAGGAGTCGGGGGTTTGCTATATCCCTTTTCATTGTACGAGGTTATTATCATAGCGTTGGCTGGAGCAGTCAATAAATGTGACTGTACATAGCCGCTGCGAATTTGTGGTTCACGCAATCCAAGTGATGACATTAGTTCGCTTCTATCTCCTTGATACCACCCCCCAACGGAATCTCGCCATCGTCGACCACAGATGATCCGGAATCCGAACCGGAATGAAAGTCAGAGTCGGATTCATCTTCCTGAGTTTCAACCTATGCAACAGCTACAGCATCCCGCCTCGCCCATTCTCTCCTTTCTTTTTCTTCATTTTAGCAGTCTGACCAATTGGCTCCCTGGCGGCCACAACGAAAGGCGGAACAAACGGGGGCCGGAGCACATAACGAGCCTCCCATGTTGCGTTTCGCCTTTACTGTTTTTTTGAAGCGTCAACTTCGTGCTTTGTGGTTGCAGGGGTTTGAGGAAATTGGAATCGTAAGCTTGAGGCGGCTTTTGGTTACTTGTGGTCGTGGTTTGAAGGGGGGGTCGAAATCAGCGAAGGTATCTGTGTTGTTGAAATTGGGATTCAGGAGGGATGGATGTCGCCTTGACGTGCTGAGATGTCGAGTTCGGCCGCGGGGTCCCCGGGGGGGGGGATCCTGGGAGGAGAAGGGTTGTAATGTCTTCCATCCGCGCATCCCGTCTCATGGAAGCGAGGCGGGTTCACCGTTCGTCTCAGTTTTGTTCTTTTTCTTCTTGGGCTTGATTTCGTTGTCTTCCATCTCAGAGGCCTTTTGCTTCTTTTTCTTCTTGGGTTTGATTTCGCTGTCTTCCATCTCAGAGGCCTTTTGCTTCTTTTTCTTCTTGGGCTTGATTTCGCTGTCTTCCATCTCAGAGGCCTTTCGCTTTTTCTTCTGTGGCTATTAGACGGACGAAATGATAGTCTTGTACCTTGTCAGGAGACTTTTCAGATAATCCTGCTTTCTCGTCCTTCGACCTTACTTTTTTCTTCTTCTTGGATGCATCTTCCGGGGCCCCATTTACAGGAGTCTCGGAGAGCACAGACTCTTTGGACAAAGACGCATCGTCCAGGTTCCTGTCTTTCTTAGATTTCCTTTCCTTCTTCTCCTTTTTGTCCTTTTCATCCTGAGCTTTCTTCTGTTTCTTTACCTTGCCGTCCTTCTCTTTCTTTACTTTTTCGGTCCCGATTTCGGCAAACTCTGCGGCATCTATGCGTTTCTTTTCTTTCTTCGACGCT
>Ga0335081_10023334_pt1 | contig 10008 bp, 8 predicted proteins | sample Lox_Sample_35_FD_206713 | JGI IMG/M metagenome (GOLD analysis project Ga0335081, IMG submission 206713) | Soil microbial communities from Loxahatchee National Wildlife Refuge, Florida, United States - Lox_Sample_3.5 | ecosystem: Environmental > Terrestrial > Soil > Wetlands | place: USA: Florida... | reverse complement strand
AGATCACCGCGATCAGCACCGGGATCCACCACAAACCGGGCGCGACACGCCAACGGAAATCCGTGACAACCACCGCCGGACCTTAACTCCCCGACATTGTGCCTAGACGCGCTCATCAACGTGAATATGGCCCCGCACCGCAGTCGACCATAAGCCGCTCGGTGATGTCAGCGGACGGGCTCTTGCACCCAGCGTGCAGCGGGGCGGAGCAGGTAGGTAATAGCCGTGGACATGCGCGCCGCCGGGTCAGGGGTACGGCACTGCGTAATAACTGCGTAATAATGGTCGTGACCGGCGGCTTGAGCCGGCGATTAGCGTGATGGGCCAGGTCAGTGGCGTCCGGGTCTGCGCGCCACCGGGGCGGGTCAGCGCTGCGTAATGATGGTCGTGACCGGCAGCTTGAACCGGCGTTCGGCCTGATGGGGTAGGTCGGCCCCGAGCCAGCGCGAGAGATGCTGGGGCAACGTGGCCACGATAATCTCATCGAACTTGTGATCGATAAACACCTTCTCCATGCCCTCGAGCGGGCGGGAACTCCCGAGATCGCCCTCGGCGTGGACACCCTGCGCAGCGAGGTCGGCCAGCATCTCGTTGAGCCGTTCCCGGGCTTGCGCGGTAGCCTCCTCGTCGGTGGCGGGGCCACGGTAATCCGTCGCCCACCACGCCATGCTGGGCAGAAGGGCGCCACTGGTAGCGGGTACGGCCTGGTAGTGCGCGGCGCTGGTGTTCGGGACGAGCACATAGAAAGAACTCGATCCCGCCTCGATCCGCCGGCGAAGCTCTTCCCGTAGCTCCGCGCCCGGCAGGGTCTGGTTCGCGACGACAAGGTACCTACGCATGACGACCACCCACTTGATCTTGGCCCGCGCTTAACGCGCGGTACCAGCTCAATGTACCGCGCCGCGCTTGGGCCGTGATTGCCGCCTCTTCATCTGTGCAATGGCCCGCAATGGCCCGGTGATCTTGGATGACAGGTAGTCCGCGGAGCGCCTTGAAGAGGATCAACCTCGAGTTGCACACTGGTTCGGCGGCGAGCAACCTTGGCCCGGCGCCGACCGTGGGCCCCTTGGGGGCGGAACACCCTTAAGGTGCGTCTGTGCCCGGCGGCGATCTCCCCAGAGCACCTTCCCGGAGAGGCGGCCACGGGCGCACCGGGCAGCAGGCGGGCGGCGGCCGGAAGTCGCCACCCGCCGTAGGAGGAATATACGTTCATGTCTTCTGCCACGTCGCCTGTAACTGGAGACCGCCTGGCTGCGTCCGGTGACCGGCGCTGGCTGATCCTGGTCGTCGTCGCCATCGCTCAGCTCATGGTTGTCCTGGATTCCACGATCGTGAACATCGCGCTGCCGTCGGCGCAGCGTGCGCTGGGGTTCCCTAACAACGACCGGCAGTGGGTGGTGACGGCGTACGCCCTGGCCTTTGGCAGCCTGCTGCTGGTGGGCGGCCGCCTCGGGGACATGTTCAGCCGCAAGCGGGTGTTCATCATCGGCTTGATCGGATTCGCGGGCGCCTCGGCCATCGGCGGTGCGTCTGTCTCGTTCCTGATGCTGGTAGCAGCCCGGGCGCTGCAGGGCGCGTTCGGCGCCGTTCTCGCGCCCTCTGCGCTGGGCACGCTGGTCAGCACGTTCCGGGACCCGCGGGAGCGGGGCAGGGCGTTCGGCGTGTTCGGCTCGGTCGCCGCCGGGGGCGGTGCCGTGGGCCTGATCCTGGGCGGGCTGCTCACCCAGTACCTGTCGTGGCGCTGGACGCTGTATGTCAACCTGGTGTTCGCTGTGATCGCGGTGGCCGGCGCGCTGGCCTGGATCCGCAGCGGCCGCCCGGACGTCAGGCCGGGGATGGACTGGCCCGGCGCCGTGCTGGCGTGCGCCGGGCTGTTCTGCATCGTCTTCGGTTTCTCCCATGCCGAGACCGCCGGGTGGACGGCTCCGCTGACGATCGGCTCCCTGGTAGGAGGCGTGGCGCTGCTCGCCGGGTTCGTCGTCGCCGAGCGGCGATCCAGCCACCCGCTGCTGCCGCTGCGGGTGATCCTGGACCGGGCCCGGGGCGGTTCCTACGTCGCGGTCTTCATATCGGGAATCGCGATCTTCGGGACCTTCCTGTTCCTCACCTACTACCTACAGGTGGTTAAGGGAGAAAGCCCGCTGACCACCGGGTTGCTGTTCCTGCCGATGATCGGCTGCATCCTGATCAGCTCCAACCTGTCCAGCATCGCGCTCCTGCCCCGGCTCGGGCCGCGGGTCCTGATCGCGACCGGCATGCTGCTGGGTGCCGGCGGGATGGTCTACCTGACCCAGATCACTATGACCTCCAGCTACGCCAGCGCCGTGCTGCCGGCCCTGCTGATCCTAGGCCTGGGCTTCGGCATGATCTTCGCGCCAGCCATCAACACCGCCACCTTCGGCATCGCCCGCCAGGACTCCGGCGTCGCCTCCGCGCTGGTCAACACGATGCAGCAGGTCGGCGGCTCGATCGGGACATCGGCACTCAGCACGATTGCGCTGAGTGCGACGGCCGGCTACCTGATCACCCACCACACCAGCCCACTGGCACCGGCAATCGCGGCCACCCACGGCTACACCACCGCCTTCACCGTGTCAGCAGCGCTGCTCAGCCTCGGCTGCATCCTCGCGATCGTTTTGCTGCCATCCAAGCAACGGCTTACTGAGCTCAGGAAGGCAGGCGCCGCTATCGCCGCCCCGGCTGCCGCCGCCCAGGCCCCGGCTGCCGCCGCCCCGGCCCCGGCCGCATCGCCCGCCGCCCCCGCCCCGCAGCCAGCGTTCGAAGCGATTCCCGTGGCCCTGTGCAGCTGCTCGCCGGTAGTGACCGCAGTTCCCGGACCGGCGGCCACGCCGATTCGGGGACAGTGACAGCGGTCCAGGTATCCTGGCAGGCGTCTCGCGGAAGACCTGGGGGCATGCACGCGAGTCCGTCACGATCGAGTCGAAACACGCGCCGAACACCAGGTATCAAGGTCGCCACGCGGGCCGACCTTCCCGTGGGCCGGATGCCCGGTAAAGATGCCCGCGCAAGGGCACAGAGGCTATCCTCCCCCGATGACCGCTACCACGCAGCCCGCGAGGGATCTGCGTCTTGTCGTCGGCTACGACGGATCTCCTCCCGCAAGCCGCGCACTCGAGGCCGCAGTCAACTTGCTGCAGGGCCGGACCGGCCGCATTGAGGTAGTGTACGTGGCTCACCTGCCCAGCATGGCCGCGCTGTCGCCCGGCGCCGTAGGCGAACTGGAAACAGGATTCGACGACATCGAGCAGGAGCTCCGGGCGATGGCCGACGAGCAACTGCGCGGCCTCGGGCAGAGCTGGGGCTTCGAGCGGCGCCAGGGCTTGATCGCCGAAGAACTGATCGCGGCTGCCAAAAACATCCGCGCTTCTCACCCGCACGCTACCGTGGTGATCGTAGTCGGGAGTTCGTCACATGTCACGCATCGTATCGTCGGCTCGGTCGCCGTCAGCCTGGCCCGCCACTCACCCGTGCCCCTGGTAGTCGTGCCCTAGACCTCATCGCTTTCCCTGGCTATGGCCAGGCAGGCGACACCGGCACTCGGCGGCGGCTGGTAGCCGACATCAGGCGGCGGAACCGGACGAGTCGTGCACAGCACGGGCCGTCAGGGCTCCGTGTCATGCCCGGTTCGTGGTGCGGGCTCGTCACGCCAGGCCGGTATGAACCGACATGAGGACACTGATCTGATACCCGCCAGAACCGTCCATTCTGCGCCCGTCATCCGCAGCGGACTCGCCATGCCCGCCCACGCCGATTCGGCAGTTCGTCCGGCGTCGGCGTTTCGCAGCGGTCCAGAGGAGTCCGGCTACCCTCTGTCATGGCCACAGGTCGTTCGTGCTCGCTTCGATATGGCCCTCTTCCTGGACCTTCCTGGACCGCGGTCCGCGCTGTCCGCGATGGACCCATGAAGGAGAGCGGTCGAGAAACAGCATTGCCGTTGATCATGACCTGGTGTCCAGATCAACGTGCCGCCAACACGTCCTTTGACCCCGGGAACGCCGGGCGAAACTGGAATCAACCTCAACGAGGAGGAAGCAATGAACGAGCCAACCATCACGATCACCGGCACTGCCGACCCCGCTGCCGTCCTGGCTGACGCTGGGGCGGCCTTCGTCATTTACCGCTAACCGACGTACGCCGTGCGGTCGATCATCGCTTGCAGCCGGTACCGGCCGTCATACCCATCATGGCCTGACAGACGGTGAGGAGAACCTCGCCGGTCGCGGCGGCGATCTCCAGGGCGAGCGGGCGTTGGTCAGGAACAGGCTGCGGTTGTCCGGGTCGAAGCCGATGATGTAGGTGTCCGGCGGCTGCCCATCGAACTGGGTGGCGTTGCGGTACAGCTGGCAGGAGTAAAGCTCGGTGATGGTGTCGTAGCCCCAGTTGCTGTGTTGTCCCAGCCACGGAGGGCTAGCCCGCAGAAGTCGCCATCGCTGTGGGCAAAGACCGGAATCCGGGCGAGGGCTTCCTCGTCGGCGGGCGTCAGATCAATAGGGGATGGCGCCTGCGCCCGGCGAGCGGGGCGTCCCAGGTGATCGGGCTCGCGACCACTACGGGGTTGCGCTGGGCGCTCGCCCCGATCAGCTGGCTGAAACCAGTGGTGAACATGAAGGGCTGGTACTGCTGCACGGCGTCGAGCAGCCAGATGGCGGCCGGGCCGAGCTGCAGCAGCCTCCGTGTGCCAGGCGCCTAGTGTCTGCCGGCCGGCCGGACGGCGGAGGCTGGGAGTACGCTAAGTGACGGCGGGGCGGCGGATGCTAACCTCTGCCCGTCCGCTGACCGGGCGTGATCCTCGCATCCGCGTGCCCGGCTCGCGGGCAGCTGCCTGCCATCCGCAGCAACCGGAGGATGCAGCCGCATGGCCAGCACGGGTTTCGCGGCACCTGGCAGGGCCGCCCACGGTCGCGCCGGTGCCAGCTGGGTGATGTCACGGGTGGCCCGGTGAGCACCCCATCGGCCAACCCGGTGGCCAGCCCCGCGATCAAGCTGTGCGGGTTCTTGCTGCTGCTTGCGGCGATCTTTCTCGGAGCGCACGCGGCCGGGGCGCGCGTCGGCCCGGTCACCCCTATTCACGTGCATTCCGGCGGCGGCTCGGGGGGATGGACATGGGTGGCGGGGGCTGGATGAACATGGGCGGCATGCTAGCGCAGCCCCCGGAGGGCCAGGCCGGGCGGCGGTGACGCGCTGGCGGTGCGCTTGAGTCGGCTCGCGGGATACGCGTGGTCGTGCTCGACAAGACAGGCACGCTGACGACCGGCACTATGACACTGCACGCAGTCACCACCGTCCCCCGGCGCCGGGGGCGCCGGGGAGAAGGAGATCCTGCGGCTCGCCGGGGGCGTGGAGGACGCGCCGACGCCGCGATCGGCGCCGCCGACCTTACCCTGGTCAGCGGCGACCCCCGTGCCGTCGCCGAGGCGGTGCAGCTCGCCCGGGCCACCCTGCGGGTGATCCGGGCCAACCTCACCTGGGCCTTCGGCTACAACGTGGCCGCCATCCCGCTGGCCGCGTCCGGCTACCTCAACCCCCTGCTCGCGGGGACAGCGATGGCCGCAAGCTCGCTGATCGTCGTGTCCAACAGCCTGCGGCTGCGGTCCTTCCACACGAGGCGACCGGCCGCCTGGCGGGCGCCGCTGGCGTCCGCCCAGCCCGGGACGCGGCGATGACGACCAGAATTCTGGACGGGGGTGTCGCGTGCGCCGGGCCGGCCGGCCCGGCGCGTGCCGCCGCGCCAGGCAGGGCGCTGCGCGAGCTGGTTATGGCGGCCCTGGCACCGGTGATCTGCTTGGTGCTGCTGGTCGGGCTCCTGTCCGCTTGGGTCGTCACCGGCGGCGGCGGCACGATCGCCTGGGTACGGATCCAGGTCAGCCTGGCCGCGATCCCGATGCGTGCCTTCACCCCGGGCGCCGCCTCCGCCGCAGGCGCCGCGACCACCTTTGTTGTCATCCGCAACCTCAGCGGCAGCGCCGACGAGCTGGTATCGGTCCGCAGCCCGATCGCGCGCCACATCGTGCTCACCACCCGCCCAGCGGGCGGCGCCACCGGCCACAGGACAGTGGTACCGGACCTGGACATCCCGGCCCACGCCACGATCACCCTGAGTCCTTTCGGCAACGACGTCATGCTCATGGACCCGCCGCCGCTGCAGGCCGGCCACACCATCCCGCTGATCCTGACCTTCCGGCACGGCGGCACCATTCATGTACAGGGGACCGTCACGCCGCCTGGCACTCCCTGACCCGCCCTGCTGGCAAGTGGCTCCTGCCATGTCATCGCTGCCAGCGGCGGTGAAGTCCGTCGAGGCGAGTTTCCAGGGCCAGCTCCGCTCCCCGCGGAGCCGCCGGGCTGAGGACGCCGACAGCCTGTGCTGGACACGCCACCCAGCCAGCCCGCCAGCGACGCGCTCTGAAGTTAGCGGATGCGAATCGCGGTTTTGCTCCGTCGCGGGACGGCTCCCTTTGCCCAGTCATGGCAAGGGCGCGCAGCCGTCACTGTTACCGGGTTGCCGGATTTCGCGGCCGGCAGGCCGCCCTGCGGGCCGCCACCCCGGCGGCCGTAACGGATTGCCGGGGCGACGGTGTGACAGCGGACCGTCATCCGTTGCAGCCGCAGCTACAGCCGCGGAGGCAACTACACGATGATCCATGCCCTGCATGAGCAGCCACTCATAGTGATCCTCCTCGGTACAGTTGCCTCTCCTGAACAACTTGCGGACCAAAGGTAATCAGTCCTTGACCTAACGTAAAGACCTGTTTTGCCTGTCCCTAAGGCAACCCGGCCCGCTCCGCGGCGACCGCCACGCCCACTGTGGCATCCAGCACGTCGCCGCGCGACTGGCCCCCGGGGCAACTGCGCTGCCAGCAGCAGGCCACACCCGCCCCGTCTCGGACCTCGCCGGCACCGCAAGGTAATGCTCGACGTCCTCGACGCCATCTCCCACCGGCTCGACGGAGAACCGGCCGCAGCGAACACCATGGCCTGAAAGCGCGCTGTGCTGCACAACGGCTGGAACACGCGGTCGGCCGCGGTTTGGCGGTCAACCCGCTCCCGGATGCGGCAAAGTAATGGAACCGGGCCGAGAGATATCCGCCAGTTAGCTGCTGACCTGAAAGAACGTCTTAACAACGGCGGCTTCTTCGCGTATTCGCCGAGCAACGCAGGTGGCCGACGCGATCCGCGTTGGCGCGCGAGCCGCCAGGGATCCTATGATGATCTTGCCCGCGTGGTGACGCTCCCCTGCGGCTTACACGCCGCAGTCCGGTTACCGGCGCCGCGCCGCGCCGGAGCCGCTAGATCAGGATGATCAGCATGAAGGCCATGGTGACGCCCATGGCGATCTGGCAGACTGCCGCCAGCCCCGGGGCCAGCACCAGGGCGCGCGCGGCGGCGGAGCCGGTTCCGGTGACGCGGGTTGCCCCGGCTGGGTACGGCTGCGCCGCCGTGGCCGGAGCGCCTGCCGTCACGGGTCGGCCGGTCACGGTGCCGCTGGTCGCGGCCGCGGGTGGGTCGGCGGTGGCGGCCGGGAAGGTGGCTGCGGTCGGGCTGCCCGCGGCGGCTAGCGCCTGAGCGCCTCCAAGCGTGCCGCGGCCGAGCGTGACCCGCGCGCGTGCCGGATGACTGTGACCGTCAACGGCCGGGCCGCCGAGCCGGTCGAGATCCCAGACCGCGTAGCCGACCAGGAGCAACGCGAAGACGAGCGCCAGCGTCGGCAGCCGAAGCGTGCCCATGCCGCCGGAAGAGCCGCCCATGCCGCCCATGCCGCCGCTGGCGGTCATCGGCGCCGTGAGGGCCGCGAACATGTACAGCATGGCCGCGCTGTGCACCAGGTGCGGCGTCCGGTGGCCGCCGGCCACCGAGCGGGCGCCGTGCCCCCGCGCCTCTCGGCCGACCCGCCAGGCGAACCATGCGGTAAACACGCCGAACACCACTTCCCACGCGCCGCCCGGCAGGGTGGTCAGGCTCGCCGCCAGCATTCCGGCCATGGCGATGCCCATCAACAGGTGCGCGGCGTCGATGTCGGCCTCGGCGGCCTCTCGCCGCCAGGGCCGCGCCGCGACCAGCCGGACGGCGCTCACCGCCGCGACCAGCAGCATGACCGCGGCGAAGATGTCCAGAAGCCTAGCGGGGACCATCAGGTCGTTATCCCTTCATCAGCCGGGTAATGATCAGCGGCCCTCCGCCCCGGGCCGCGCGGCCGCGGGCTGGGCCGGCCAGTAAGCGAACGCGAGCAACGCGAGCAGCAGGCCGGAATTCGGGTCGGTCGCCCCTCCGGCCAGGATGCCGCCCAGGTCCTGCCCCACCACCCAGATGGCCAGCGACACCACGACCGCTAGCACGACCGCCGCCCGGGCCGCCCGCGTTGGCAGGAAGACGCCCACCGCGATCGCGGCGAGCAGCACCGCTAGCACGATCGAGGCCGCCACGCCCCGGTGCGCGAGCAGGCCGGCGCCACCGCGGTTGACCCAGGCAAGCCAGCCAGGCTCCCCCGACGCCATCCCGGCGACCATGTCGTGCAGGCCCTGCGCGGTCCGGTTAGCGGTAGTGACCGAGAAGTAGGCCAGGCTGCCCCACAGCAGCAGCCACAGCGCCCGGGCGGTCCGCGCGCCCGCCGGGCCGGCAGCCACGAACGCCGCGCGCGCGGCGGCCCTGGCCCCGGCCGGCCAGAGCAGGAACGCGAGCAGCGCGTAGATGATCACCGCACCCGGTGCCCCGCTTACCGGGCTGGCGCGGCCGTTCAGTACCCCGCCCAGCCCCTCGCCGAACCACCACACGGCCACCGACCACACGACCGACGCAAGCAGCGCAGCCCGGACCGTCGGACGCCACGCGATCCCCAGGCCCAGCAGCAGCTGGATCGTGGCGAACGCCGCGTTCGTGCCGACCGGGTGATGCTCGACGATCCGCGCCGCCCACGTGATCGGGTCGGCGATCACCGCCGGGTTGCCGGGCGCTGTCGCGGCGAGCATCCGCCCGAACGCCCGGCTGAACATGAACGACTGATACTGGAGCACGCCATCCAGCAGCCAGATCGCGGCCAGGCCGAGCTGCAGCCACCGCCGGGCATCCGGCACCTCCCAGCTTGCCGCGGCGCTGCTGCGGCGGGCCGGCCACCGGGCCCGCGCCGCTGTCGTAACCTCACTCACCCGGTTCACCACTCATCACGGTCCGCCTCTCGCGCCCGGCGGTCGGCCGTCACGGCCCGTCGCATGACCGCAGCGGATACGTCCGCGGTCGGCGCTCAAAACTGCCGCGGGCAATTGCTTGACCCTCGTAGCGCCGCGCGCGCAATTTACTGCGAGCCCTGGCAGCAACTACTGCTAATATTGTAAAACGCATTCAATTACTCATGCAAATCGCCCTGACCTGCGGAAACTTATCTGATTCGCGGCAATCTCGATCATGAGATAACCCATGAAGGGTATTTCCTAACCGCCAGCGGGTATTCCGGGAACCCTGCGCGGGTATTACAGAAACCGGGCCGGGGCATAGCCGCAGCTCGCCCGGCCAGCCGCGCGACTCGCCCCACCGGCGGAGCTCCCTCCGACAGCTGCACGGTGCGAGGTCGGCGGCGGCCAGCCGTGGCCATGGCCTGCTGCGCTGGCCGCACCTGGGCACTGCCGGAGCCGTGCAGAACCTGCGTCACCTCGTCATGCCGCCCGACTTCCCGAGGTGCCGGAATCGGGACGGCAGCCGCCCGGCTGAGGGGGCGGCGAGACCGTAGCCTCCTCCTGCCTCCGTCATTGTGGAAGGGCGCAGCGTCGGCGCGGGAGCATTTCCCGGTTCTCATGGCGTCGCCAATTCCACCGGCTCACCGGCGAGCCGGGGTGGGTCTGTCTGGGCGACGTCCTTGCCGACTCGCCCCACGATGGCATCCAGCTCAGCGAACGCCGCGGCCACCCGCCCGCCCGAACAGCTCGCAGAAGTGCGCCCGTTGCGGCGCTACGAAACAACCGGGTCATCCAGCAGCGCGTCCGCCAGGCCAGCCCGGCG
>Ga0335081_10023333_pt1 | contig 10008 bp, 11 predicted proteins | sample Lox_Sample_35_FD_206713 | JGI IMG/M metagenome (GOLD analysis project Ga0335081, IMG submission 206713) | Soil microbial communities from Loxahatchee National Wildlife Refuge, Florida, United States - Lox_Sample_3.5 | ecosystem: Environmental > Terrestrial > Soil > Wetlands | place: USA... | reverse complement strand
TGGGAGTGCGGCGTATTTGAAGGATGGGCCTTTTGATACGTTTCATGGGACGTTGGATTATGCGAGCCCCGAGGTTTTGGGGGGGAAGAGGTATGAGGGACGACCGCAAGATGTTTGGGCTGCTGGCATTCTGTTGTATACCATGATATACAAAGAAAATCCTTTCTACAATGTACTATCCTCTTCAGTATATGGGGCTAATGGGATAGATCGATGAAATTGTGGATCGGGACCTTCGGATTCCCTTTATCATGAGTGACGGCTCGATCGAACTCATTCGGAAAATGCTAGAGAGAGACCTCTCGACCAGATTGACGATAACACAAGTCCTCAAACATCCGGTGTGTCCTGCTGCGTTACATTCGCTGATATTAGTGGTTCAACGATGTGATCGAGTTAGATTGGAGGGGAATACGTTGACAGAGCGGGGGATATGAGTAGAGAGTAGGGTAGTACTAAAGTCGTATAAATTTGATGATGCCCAATACTGGGGTTATAATTTTTTACGTCGTCGGTTTTGACGGAGTTCAGGGTTCCTATTGGGGTTATAATAATAGATGGTAGACATCAGCGAAATCTGACTTGGACAATTTTAACGCATTAAAAGTGGGAGATGTAGTCAAGAAAAGAGAATGTGTGAATGAAGGTTCTGAATTCCAACGAATATTCTATTTGTTTCTATGAACCACTGGTAGAATTGGAGGTCTCTTTGACGTCCCTCATGTCCATCATGTCTTCTTGGTATTCAAATTTATCGTCGCCGGCTGCCATACGTTGCAACCATGCCTGAGCAGCGGCTTTTGCCCTGAGATGGGCTTCGAATGTTTGCTCGGTTGATTGGGAGAGGTTAGACTTGAGTTTGGCTTGGGAGGTAAGCGTGAGAAAGCTCATCAGTTCAGCTACCTCAGACATTTGCGGCATTGCGACAAATTGTTCGTCTTGAGAAGTTGTATGGTGTCTTGATAAAGAAGACAGGGCATTTTATACTTTAAATCTCTCAGGAATTGTTTGCGCAAAATGATGTTCGAAAGCCGGGGATCGTCGCCAGGACGCCCCACTGTCCGGAACACAATTCGTAGCGCCACAGGGAACGGCACGACACATCGAGTACCAACGATGTCGGATCAAATCAAGGAACTCCTGGATGTCCCACGAGAGTTCATTAAGGATGGCATATTCTTTCTGAATAGGTGCACAAAGCCCACCAAGCGAGGTACGCTTATCACCGTTACGGCGACCCGTAATTCGGCAATTCGCCGCTAACCCTGGATAGAATTTTTGGAGATTTCGAGGGCTGTGGGAGTCGGATTTCTGGTGATGGGGTTTATTGGGTATGCTGTCAAGCTGATTCATATCCCTATCAATAATATTCTGGTATGGGTGCAGTATTCGACGGGCCGTTAACTAATGGATAGGTTGCACGGAATTAGCGTTGTCAGGGAAAGAGGATAAACTTGGAATCGAAGCAGGAAGGATGTTATTCCCCGTATTAAATGACGCCTTCTGAATCAACTTGAATTAAATATGTCCTTAATATTGGAAGTTGTGAACTGCCAGTGACCTTGTCCTTGCTGCTAGGGCTCTGGCTGCAGTCAGGAGGCTGCTAAATGCCGCTTTCCAAACGAGTATCCCTTTATAAAACTGAATTGCTTCCTTCTAAACCGACAAATTACAAGAGTAACCGGCACAAGTAAGGCATCCAGACTGTCTGGTACGATGAAGAATGTGGGCAGAAAATATTTTGGACATTCGTTGACTTTGGTTGAAACTGAAATGTGGGCTTGCGCGTCCCTTGCGGATCCGTGACCTTGCAACATCATCATCCCACATATCAAACATGGTACTTCTCCACTCCCATCGTGAAGAGATGACCTAACTCGATAATAGTCGAACGAACTCCGGATATTCCCTCCCTCCTCCGGTGTCCCAACCACCCTCAAACAAAACAAGGGCTCAAACTCGGTCCCCATCGTCCATGACACCCTCTCCTACGGCCCCTCGTCGACGGTCACCACCATCAACGCCCGCCACCCCCTCGAATCACAAGTCAAAAACTGGAATGCGCAACAAGAACAATTGAAGTTGGAGTTGGCCAAGCGACTATGTGGTATTGGGGAAGTCGTTCGCATTGGCACCGAGAAAATGATTGTCGGCAACGTATTGCACCCCATCGCCCTCGTAGCATACATAGAATATTCGGATAGAGAGTTGACTTGGGTTTAGGATTTCCGACCTGTTGCGCTTGGGGGCCCTTCGAACGTTCACCTTGATATTATCAACGGGAGCGATACGAAAATTGATATTGAGGATATTTACAATGGTACAACTTGCGTTGTATGTAGGTGGCTGACTTGAAGACAACGAACTTGCTCATGTCCCTTTCCACGTTGAATTAGAGAAACGGCTCGGAATCTAGATGGTTGGGATTCGGTTTGGCCACAGTGCTCATTTGAAAGAGGTAGGATGGTAGATCTGTTACCGGCCGAATATTACCCAGTTCCTTTTGTCTCGTAAAAGAATGACCGCCTTCTTTGGGATGGTCAGCCCTTCCATATCTGCAACTGTAATTTGGCGTACATTGCATGATTCTGATATAAAATGCCCTCCACAAACACTAATACTTTCACGCCCATCTACGACAAGGATTTATTCATGAACAATCTCTTCTTAAAAGACATCCACCATTTTGACGCCACAGCAGGATTATCCGCATAAACCTTCCCCACCAACCTCATCGCAAGCTCCTGTCTAAACTGACTCAAATATTGCCTCAACAAATCTAAGCCCCCAATTCAGTCTTCTCATCAAAGGGAAAACATACCCGCATCATTTCGATTGGCAGGGGCAGCATAGAGCGGGTTCAGAGGGAACCCCGGTTCGCCAGGGATGTTAAAATTCTCCAATGCAAGAGCATTTAATGTCTTTGTGGCCTCCTGTTGATTCTGGGAGGGTCGTGAGCCCAGTTTATTTAGACAATCCGAAATGAAGAGGATCCCGTAGATAAGGGTTCGATCGGCTGCGCCTTTGATTTCAAAGTTACGGAAGAGACAGTTTGCACGGAAGAGCGAGAGACATTCGTCTAAAATGTCTGGACAAACACCACGGCACTGGTCAATTCACTATCACCAAGGGAGGGGAGACGAGGAGAGGGTTTACCTGGTTCTTCCGGGTTGCTCGGCGGGTATGTTGGGCCTCGGAAACGGGTGTTGAAGGGGAGAAGGGCTGTGTTGCCGACTTCTCGGGCGTCTGTTTCCCCGAGGAAAGACGAGTGGTATGCCTGGACTCATTAGGTAAAAGAAAGAGCGCTCGTACCGGCATGGCTTTGAGGATGGTTTGTGGTGCTGGCCAAAAGTCTTCATTCCGACTGCATTGCAAATTTGCACGGTAAAGCCGGCCCTGGGCTCCTTTGAGACGGTTGCCCACCAAGCGAGGTTTCTCCCAGCTGATTCATCGGACAGTATAAACAATGTGGAAGTGGGCACAAGGAGCGTATCACACCCCATCCACGGCTTAAGCTGACCATGCGAAGGATTGCGAGCGTTGCTGGCACGGCCGAGCCTGAGTATGGTCCCGACGCCTTCCAGTCCGTCATCGCACGAGCAAAAGATCAAAATCCAGTGGGCGAGTTGACCTCCGAGGACTACCAATGGACGCTTCCGGATCAAAGCCACGTTGAGACATCGACGTTTTACGTCACTGCAGGGTCTGGACATGCTATTATGTGCCAGATAATCCACTCTAAAGTCAAGTATTCTCTCCGTTTCAAAATCTCTATCTGTTGCAGTGGGTTTTGGCAGCTGATTGTGACTGGATAGCGCGTTCAATGTCTTTGCTCAGTTTACATGTCGTGTTTGGCATCCTACTGAGAAGGACCATTATGCGTGGTCATCAACGAATTTAGAACCTTTTGCTGTAGACGAGAAAACAAAGCGAGATTTCACTTCGGATAGGGTCAAATTATCCTTATCAGAAGATCTGTCAACATACACTTTCACCGCTTCCATCAACCCTAAAACAATCATCGACGTACATCCTCAGTCTATGTCAATGCTAACTGAAGTTACAATTTAAACGAGTTGGGTCCGGGGTCAAGATCGGAGATTCTTACTCCAATTACGGCGAGGACCCTGACAAACCATGGGGCTACATGCGCCATTTTTTCTGGCCTCGTTGCCATGTCGCCGGGAACGTCATCTCCAACGGCAATGCCATCGACGCCAAGGGCCTAGGTATGTACGTCCATGCGGTCCAAGGAATGAAACCACATCATGCCGCCTGCAAATGGAATTTTGGCAATTTCCAGGGAAAGCAAATCTCCGCCATCATGATGGAGTTTACCACGCCACCCAGCTACGGAAGTCAAGTGTGCAATGTTGGTGCGGTTGCCAAAGAAGATGGAAGCATGGTTGCTGCGATGGTGGAAAATGCCGCGATTCACAAGACGACCACATTGGATCCGGAGACGGGGTGGGAGCCGCCGACGTCGCTTGAGCTGAGTTGGTGGGGCAAAACGAAGGAAGGGGTTGAGGTTACTGCTATTACCGATTCGAATTTAGAGCATTTGGTTGAGAGGGTTGATGTTTTGGCGGAGATTCCCGCTGTTATCAAGGCATTTATCGCTGGTATTGCTGGCACTAAACCCTTTATTTATCAGGTACCGTCCAATTTTGGTCAACGTAAGAATGCTGAAAGGCAGCATTGTGATCCTGTAACTTTGAGATATATGGCTGGCGACGAAGTCGGTGAAGATGAAGGAATTCTTTATTCTGAAGCAACTTTTATCTCGTAGAAACCAGGGTGAATCGGATAAGGTTCGGTATAGGCGGTTATATAGGCAAATGGTTTCGCATATCTACGAATAATGTCTAATTCATCTTCTTGTTGTACCCTTGCACGAAGAAGCTGTCCTGCCATGTTCGACCATGGTCGTCTAACCAGCGGTCAACCGGAGCCTTTCTTTGTGACGCTTGGGCAAACCCGCAAAACCAGTGGCTGAAACGAAAATCGCCTCTTGTGAAAACTTCCAACGGTCATTGTTGGGTGACTTGAAAGCAACGCTCACATTCACACTTTAGCCCCGTTCTAATAACCATGACGGCGCGGACCCTTCGGCCTCGTTGACAGCTGTTATCATTAAGAAATTTCCGGAATGTGGTCATCTATTCTCGATTGGGCGTTCCATTGGGTATTACTTTGGCTGGCATTCGAGTTGGGGAAGAGGTGGAATGAAAAGGATGTTGCAGCGTCGATAGCAGCGCTTACTGAAAAACAATCCTGGAGACGAAGTCAAGAGATTACACAGACGCCGTTACGGGTATCCTCATATGCGAGAGTGACGAACTGAGACTAGGAACGTAAGAGCCCGAAGGGGAGTCCGACCTCGGACGGATCGCCACCCGAAATCAAGGCAAAACGACGGCTTTCACGACCCGTCTCCTCTACTTTCTCGCCAAATGAAAGTCCTGGCGAGCTTCGGCCGTTGCTGATGGTTGATATGGTGCACTCTTCAGCCCTGAAAATGCTAACTTAGGTTACTCCACCTTCCCCAACGGGGTCTTTACACACGCCGATCGATATGAACCTTCCTCAAATTCAAGAGATAAATACGTAAATGGATACTGGATGTGGACAAAAGGAGATACCTTCAATGAACTATCATAATCCCTTCGATTCGACCGAAATGAGATATTTTGTGGATGGTCTGACTCGTGGCCTGAAATGGGGAAGACTTTGGGTATAAAACTTGAGATTCCAGGTTTGGGTGGTTCATTTGAGAACTGTGTATACATAACTCGCAAAATTATCATCCTTTTATCAAGAAAGGAAATGACAATGGTTAATGATTCTAATTTCTATTTAATCAAGGTTTGAATGAACTCGTATGGCTCAAACGCAAAGCCGCCGAACGTCTCTTTCTCCCAAGATCTGTCATTACGCCGCTAAACGCCACGGGTCCAGAGATAAAAACGACCAAACGCATTTGAATGGCTGGTTCTCAGGCTTTTCCACTAGATCAGCCCCAGAGATAATGTCCGCCTTGCAAACAACCTCGACTCGCAAGGGTATAGCAACCTACGTCAGTTCCGGTCAAACTATCGATGTCATGTATACTCACGGCGACCATGTAGTTCACATCAGGGGCCTTTCCCATCCCAACATCAGGGAATCACTGTCCATGAAGCACATCCGTCCACACATTGTGCCTCACGCCAAACGTAGGCGACAGGATGTTCACCAACGTTCGTCATCCGATTCGAACGCCTTCAGAGGCTACCGGGAGAAGCACAAGATACAGCCATTGCGGCATACGATCGGTACAAATATAAATTTATCGGGGTGGACGGACTATCAAGATGCTTATACAGATAATTTGGCTATTGCGATGAGCGAGTGGGCGTTGGAGGTGTCGGAAGTCCTGAACTGCCTTATGAATATTCCGGCTAGGGAGGATCATTCGTTGAGTTTGAGATGCCGGTTTCGATGTCAGGGAGCATCTTTTTCGTTCACGGCGGAAATGGATTTCATTATCGTTTTTTCTCAGCTTGTCCGCAGAATATCTCGCCATCAACCGAGCAGGTCATTTCCCGACAGAAGCACACTACATAGTACAATAGGCAAACTCTGCATATTCCTCACGTTATGACTCGGTGTTTGAAGCCATGCCCTTGAGATCCGGAACGCCAATAAGCCACGTACAATCTTCGTTTCGAGACCCAACACGTCCTACTCTCCATGCTTTCTTGTCCACGTGTGGTTCCATGACCATACAATCTTGGGGGAAGCGAATGTCGTTTGCTAAGCGGATTGGGAAATCGATGCCGCCATAGGAAAGAACTGTTTTACCCGAGGCGTGGACTCGGAGCTGTCCGATTTTACCAGACGGAGGGGGAGCTGAAGGGACGAGGGCTGCTGTGGAGGCAGAAGTGCCTCCTTCTTCGGTTTTGATTTCTTGTGTGATTTGTTCGTCGATGGGTCGTAGGGGCGGCAAGGTAAGAGGTAATTGCAGCATGAATAATCGCTCTTCTCTCTGAGACACAGGAGGTCAGCCGGCGAATTCAAGAGTGGATAGGTGTTATACCTGTGTTGCGTCGGGATTCAGGAACGTGGATCTCATGGCTTCAAAATCAACTTCTTCACGGGCCATTTCTTCTTTTTCTGCCCTGCTTTTACCTTTCATAGCCTCCCTCCTCAATTTACGTCGTCTCCTCTCCGCCATCTGTGCAAGTTCCTCATTCTCATTCAAGTCAACGAACATCGGGTGCGCCGAAACCGTCTTTTCCCCAACAACATCTTCCATACGTCCATCTTCAATCTTGACACTGACCGGGGCGCTAGTCCGCAATTGCTCATCCTCGTCATCAATGACAATTTCCTCCGGGTCGGCCTGCTCAATCCACAATTCAATCTTTTTCCAGCCTCGTCCGACGCGTTTCTCGGGTCTTCGATTGCTTGAGATCGGGCCGCCGGGGAGGTTGATTTCGGAAAGGTCCACTCGGTCTAACGTGTCGGTTAAGTCTCCCCCGGCGTAGCCATCGCCATGCACGTCTTCTTCTTTCTTCATTCTGGCCGGTGGTTTGGGTGGGGGTGCGAAGGTGGATTTCTTTGGAGTTGCACTTTCGGTTTTGATGGGGACTTGTGGCGTTCTTGTTAGGAGGGGTTGTGATGCGGTTGTGATGCTGGGAGGAGCATCTGCGATGGTGATGGAGGTATCTACTGTACGGCCAAGTTCTGCCCACGTTATTGGATATTTTATAAGCGGCATTACGTCTGGCTGATGCACTTCTTGTCATGCCAGCAGGTCCAGCAGCAAAAGGACCTGAAATTCCTGAAAGAGAAGCAACTTCCCCTCTCCCCCGCCCTCGACCTCTCCCTCTGGGTGCCTGAATGAGTCAGTGTATAGTTATGTCGGTATTCCATACCCTTCTCTCCCTCGGTGTATCTGCGGGAGTTGGTGTTGTTGATGCTCTGCAGTTAGCCTGGCAATCTGGTTTCCCGGTCTGATACCCATCGGCTGTCCTTCGTGCAACGACTTTTGGGGTGAATTTGGTTCTTGTGTTGCCGCCTCTCGTAAGTCCCGATGGTCCGCTTGAAGCCAGACGTCCCTCGCCAGGGGCATCTCTGTCTGTGCCCCGAGAGCGGTCCACGAACGTAGGCGGCCCCTGTGGAGGGGTCGACATCCTTATGGAACGACAGATAGTGAACAGAGTTTTGCTCTGCACACATAAATTTCGATGAATTTGGATGCCGCCGCAGATCGCCAGCGTCCACGGAGTCATTATCATTTATTCGTCCTCGCGCTTCGATGTCCACGAACAAGCCAAACAACGTCGTGTTCAGTACAAGCCCCTTTCTCTCTGCTTGCTCGCTTAGTCCTAACCTGCCTTTAGTCGGAAATATCCCGTTTGATCAGACCGAGGAATCGTTGAAGGAGATCTTCAGCCAAGTCGGCCCAATCGTCAGCTTCCGGTACAACCCCCTTGGGACACCTCCGATGCCCATATTTGATGGCCGCGCCTGCTAACATCACTGTGTTACATAGACTCATATTCGATCCCGACACAAATAGACCAAAAGGCTTTGCCTTCTGCGAGTACCCAGGTCGGCTAACCTACCTCAATTTGAAGACTTGGGAATACTGACTTACATAAATGAAGACATTGCAACTGCGGCGACTGCTGTTAGAAACTTGAATGGTTACGACATAGGCTCGAGACAACTTCGAGTGGACTTCTCCGAGAAGGAAAGTTACGGCTCGAAAGGTTCCTCATCAGCTTCAGACGTATCCTCCTTTTCGCAAATCACTTACTAATCCCGTCAGTCCAAGGCAACAAACTTGTTACCACCTCTTCCGGAAGGCAAAATCCCTCCTCCTGGAGTGAGTGTTCCAAATGCAATATCGCAGACGCTGCAAGCATACCCACCCCAACAACTGGCCGACATCTTATCCAAACTCAAAGCCGTTGCCACCAACAATCCGGAACAGGGTATATCTTCCCGGACCATAATACGCGTTCTGACCACTTCTTTAGCCCGACAACTCTTAAGTAAGCAGCCTCAGTTAGCTTATGCAACCTTTCAAGCGATGTTGATGATGAATCTCGTCGACCCGGCCGTGCTACAGCATGTCGTTTTGAGCACTGGTCAGGGAACCCAACAACCCGCTCCTCCTCCTCCTCCAACATATACTCCTCCACAAACAGCATATGCTCCTCCCCCGCCTGCTTCCAATGTAGATCCTCAGAGGGTACTCGTTTTATTCAATTGGCTTCATCTAATGGGTTTCTAGCTCGCACTTATTCAACGAGTAATGAGCTTAACAGAGGAACAATTAAACATGCTACCGCCGGACCAACGTGCTCAACTTATTATGCTACGACAACAGTTTTCGTCTGGGTAATTTGAGTAAGGGGAAAATAATTCCTCAAGCCGAAGGATGCAGAATAGCCGTAGTGTTAACTCCCTTAATTCAACTGTGCGTCATGAGGTCCAAATCACGTTTCGCTAAGCGCATTTTTAGGGTGCAACCCCCAAGCCTGCCAGTCACGTATAAAAGGACCGCTCTTCTGAAAATTTTCACTTCGCGGCTATCTTCATGTACCTCCCCAACATACATTCCGCTCCCGGCCTGGCTAACGTTTTGCCGCAGAGGATCTCTTCTATAGGATACGCCCAGCTTTATTCTCCTAATAAAGCCACCAAATGCAAGCGCGATGATGTGTTGAAGTCCAGTCATCCATAACGTGAGGCTTCTGCTCCCCCTCCTTGCCCCCTTCGTGGGCAACTGGTCGTGCTTCGTCTTTATTGACGCTTGTGGACTGGCGTGAGGTTTGGGGGCTCGATGAGCTTATGCTTTGGACTTCTGTCTTCGGATGGGGTTTGGAGTAGGGTGGTTGGTTCCTTCTGAGCGCTTATTCTCAATCATGTACTGCAAACAAGAATAGGAAAAAAAAAAAAAAAAAAAAAAAAAATATTCATTTATGTTTTATATTATCATGTGTTAGAATTAGT
>Ga0335081_10023332_pt1 | contig 10009 bp, 8 predicted proteins | sample Lox_Sample_35_FD_206713 | JGI IMG/M metagenome (GOLD analysis project Ga0335081, IMG submission 206713) | Soil microbial communities from Loxahatchee National Wildlife Refuge, Florida, United States - Lox_Sample_3.5 | ecosystem: Environmental > Terrestrial > Soil > Wetlands | place: USA: Florida... | reverse complement strand
CCGCGACGCGCCTGTGACTTGCTGCGCGGGGTGCCCACGTGCGTCTCTGTGCTGGTTCGGCCGAAAATAGTGGTGGATTTGGCGGGCGATTGTGCGAACATCGCCGTTCCTTATGAACCCGGTACTTAAACTCCTCCTTGAAGGCGGCAGTCTCAGCACCGCCCAGATGGCCCAGGTGCTGAACCTGACCGAGGCCGAGGTGAACCAACAGTTGGAGCAGCTCAGGAAGCAGCGGATTTTCCTCGGCTGGCGCCCCGTCCTGAACCTTTCGAAGGAGGATGCCGGCGCCGTGCGTGCCGTCATCGAGGTGCGGATTACCCCCGAGCGCGGCGGCGGGTTCAACCGGTTTGCCGAGCGCATCAGCCGGTTCGATGAGGTCGAGTCCTGCTATCTCATGTCGGGCGGATACGACCTGCTCGTGTTTGTGACGGGCGCGAGCCTGCAGCGGGTGGCGGCGTTCGTCTCCGAAAAGCTTTCGACCATCGCGGGCGTGCTTTCCACGTCCACCCATTTCCTGCTGCGTTCCTACAAGGAACAGGGCTACCTGATGGATGCGCCGGCGGAGGAAAACGGCCGACTGACAGTCACACCCTGACCGCTGACCACCGGGGCGTCCCACCGGTCGGCGGAGCGGTCGCATCGGCCAGCACCGCGCGGCCCGGCGCTTCGTCCCACCCCCGCATCATGGATACCAACCGCTTCATCGCGCGCCACGTCTCGACCCTGCCCAAGTCGGGCATCCGCGATTTTTTTGAGATCGTGGCGAAGATGCGGGACGTGATCTCGCTCGGGATCGGCGAGCCGGACTTCGTCACGCCTTGGCGGATCCGCGAGGCGGCCATCTTCGCCTTGGAGAAGGGCAAGACGCATTACACGTCGAACCTCGGTTTGATCGAGCTGCGCCGTGCCATCTGCCGATACGTGGGCGAGCACTATGATCTGTCCTACGACCCGGAGAACCAGGTGCTCGTGACCGTGGGCGTGTCCGAGGCCATCGACATTGCGCTGCGGGCCCTGGTCAATCCCGGCGACAAGGTGCTGTTCCACCAGCCCTGCTACGTGTCCTACCATCCGTCGGTCACCCTGACGCACGGAACGGGTGTCCCGGTGCCAACGGTGGCGGCGGACCAGTTCGCGCTGACCGCCGCCGCGCTGGCGGCTGCTTGGCAGCCCGGCTGCAAGTTGCTCCTCCTGAACCTGCCCTGCAATCCGACCGGCGGGACCTGCAGCGAGGAGCAACTCGGGCAGATTGCGCGGTTCTGCGTCGAAAAAGATCTGCTGGTCATCACCGACGAGATCTATTCCGAGCTCACCTTCGAGGGGCGGCATGTCAGCATCGCCCGACTGCCCGGCATGCCGGAGCGTACGATCTTCCTGCACGGCTTCTCGAAGGCCTTCGCCATGACGGGGTGGCGCATCGGCTACGCGTGTGGCCCGGCGCCGCTGGTCGACGCCATGATGAAGGTGCACCAGTACTCGATGATGTGCGCCTCCATCGTCAGCCAGGAGGCGGCCATCGAGGCGCTGCTGCATGGCGAGGACGACGTGAAGCGGATGCGCGAGCAATATCACCGCCGCCGGGACTTCGTCGTGCGCCGTTTCAACGAGATCGGTCTTTCCTGTCATCTCCCGCGCGGATCATTCTACGCCTTTCCGTCCATCGCCACCACGGGACTGGACGAGCGCGATTTCGCCTTCAGTCTGCTGGAAAAGGAGCGCGTGGCCGTGGTGCCGGGCTCGGCGTTCGGCGAGAACGGGCGGGGCTTCGTGCGCGCGAGCTTCGCGACGGGTTACGAGCAGCTTGTCGAGGCCTGCCGCCGCATCGAACGCTTCGTCCAGGGGCGGTGTCGCTGAGGGATTCGCTCCGCCGGGTAAAGTGTGGCGAGTAAGGATTTAGGCTCGCGGCGCGACCGAACCTTACACTTAACACCTTTCACCTTACGCGCTAATCATGTCCCGCACCGTTGCCATCGTCGGACGCCCCAATGTCGGCAAAAGCCGCCTCTTCAATCGGCTGGCCCGCCGGCGCATATCCATCGTCCACGACCAGCCAGGTGTCACGCGTGACGTCATCGCCGCGGAGGTGGCGGAGGGCGGCTACACGCTGCTCGACACCGGCGGCATCGGCCTCAAGGGCGGGGAAACGTCAGCGCAGCTCATTGCCGCGACCGCGGTGCAGGTGCAGTTCGCCATCGATGCTGCGCAGGTCATCCTCTTCGTGATCGACGCGAAGGATGGCGTCACCGCGCTCGACGAGCGCATTGCGAATCGGCTGCGGCGCCCGGGCAAGGCGGTGCTGCTGGTCGTGAACAAGGTCGACTTCCACCCCGCGCGGCGCGACAACCCGGATTTCTACAAGCTCGGCCTGGGCGAGCCGTTCTTCCTCTCGGCTGAACACGGAGTGGGAGAGGGCGACCTGCGCGCCGCCATCCTGGAGAAGCTCGGTCCGGTCTCGGCGGAGCCGCCAGCCGCCGGGACCGGCGACCGGGCGCCGTGCGTCTGCTTCGTGGGCCGACCCAATGTGGGCAAGTCCTCGCTCAGCAACCGGCTGATCCGGAGCGACCGCCTGATCGTCAACGAGGAGCCGGGCACCACGCGGGACGCCATCGAGGTGCCGTTCCAGTTCAAAGGCCGCGACGGCAGGCTGCATCCGTTTCGGCTTATCGACACGGCCGGCATCAAGGCCGCGACCAAGCTCGCATCGTCGGTGGAGTATTTTTCGCGCCTGCGTTCGCTCGACGCGATCAAACGCACCGACGTGGTCTTCCTCGTGCTCGACGCCATGGAGGGCGTGACGCAGCAGGACAAGGCCATTGCAGGCGAGATCGTCAAGGAAGCAAAGCCCGTGGTCATTGTTGTCAACAAATGGGACTTGGCGCATGAGGCCTTCAAACGGCCGGAAGGCGTGGCCGGCTACGCCAGCGAACGCGAGTTTCGCACCCAATTCGAGCGGGCGCTGTTCGCGCGGCTTTTCTTCACGCCGGGGGCCCCGGTCGTGTTCGCCTCGGCGCTGTCGGGCTATGAGGTCGACCGCATGCTGAACGCCGCCGTGAAGCTCCACCGCCAGCTCGACGCCCGGCTGCCGACGGGCCGACTCAACCAGACGCTGATCCGCCTGACGGAACGGAATCCGCCGCCGGCCGTGGGCGGCAAACGGTTCCGGATCTATTACGCGGTGCAGACGGGCCACCGCCCGTTCCGGGTGCGCCTGTTCTGCAATCAAGAGCGTCGGCTCACCGAATCGTACCGGCGCTACCTCGAGGCCGGAGTGATTGCGGAGTTCAGCCTCGCCGGCTGTCCGGTGCAGTTCGATTTGGTGGGCAAACCTGCGCGGGAGGCGTGGCACCCTTCATCTGCCGCTAAAGTGCAGGATGATTGAGCGGCGGATCTGCTGGGCCGCGTCAATCGGTCGCCGCGGCGACCGGCTGCCAGATCCATTGGTCGCCGGCAATGGCAACATGGCCCAGTCCGGGCCATGGGAAATGCATGGCGTAGACCAGCATCCTTCCATCGGCCGCCAGGCCGAGAAAGCGGCGCGCGGCAGCCTGGGCCTGCGCGATATCGCATTCGAATTTCGAATGCCACTCCGGGTGCTCCACGCCGATCGGACTCAGCACGAGGTCCGCGACATAAATCAGCTCGTGCCCCGCTGGCCCGATCTTCACCACCATGTGCCCCGGCGTGTGGCCGGCGGCCAGCAGGGCGACGATGCCCGGACGCACCTCCGTATCGTGTTCAATCAGCTCCATCTGGTCGCGCAGCGGCAGCAGTTGCCGGCGAGCGAAATCGGCGAAAAACTTCTGCTGCGGATCGGATGCGGTGGCCGGCGTCTCCGGAATCCAGCAGTCCCACTCCTGCCGGAACATCACGAACCGCGCGTGGGGGAAGGCCGGTTGACCGTCGGCGTCGAGCGTCCCGCCGATGTGGTCGGGGTGGCCGTGGGTCAGCAGCACAGTATCGATTTGCCCCGGCGTGACGCCGATTGCCGCCAGGCTCGCCATGAGGTGCGACCTCTTGGCACCGACGAAGGCGTACGCCCCCGTGTCGATGAGCACAGTGTTGCCAGGGGTCTTCACGAGGAGCGCCGCGTACGGCGTGAAGATCTTGCGGCCAGTTTCCCCGTGCCGCTGGAGAGCTTGCTCCAGTTCGGCCGGAGGTGCGTTCACGAACAGACTCGTCGGGTCGTACCCATTGCGCGTGTCGTAAAGGATCCAGCAATCCAGGCCGCCAACCTGGAAATGGTACGGTGCGGGGGCGGCGGGTGTCGGGCTCGCGGCCGGCGTGGGCACCACCGGCTCGGCGGCCGCAGGCCGAAGGGTCGACGCCAGGGTGAGGAGCAGCGGCGCGGCGATCGTGGCGGTGAGGAAGGAATCGAGGAGGGTCTTCATGGCGGGGTTGTTCTCGGGCAGCGGACCGTCCGGATCTGCGCGGACGAAGGCGGGGACGGATCCTGCCCCTCCATGCGCCAGGGCGCGGCGAATCGGGCCAAGCCGACCGCGATTGCCCTCCGCCGGCGCCGCCGGCCGGGACCACCACTTCGGCATTCTCATCTTAGGGACGGCGCCCTAGTCTCGGAAGCATGGGCGAGATCACCCTCATGCTTCGGGCGGTCCAGCAGGGCGAATCGGGCGCGGATGCCCGACTGCTTGAGGCCGTGTACGGCGAATTGCGGCTCCTGGCGGCGAGCCGGCTCGCCAGGGAGCCCCCAGGGCAAACGCTTCAGCCGACCGCCCTGGTGCACGAAGCCTGGCTGCGGCTGGGCGGCGACGCCCAGCCGGCGTGGCAGAATCGGCGGCATTTCTTCGGCGCAGCCGCCGAGGCCATGCGGCGTATTCTCATCGACCGGGCGCGGCGCCGGCGGACGAAGCGCCGCGGCGGCGAACAGGAGCGCGTCGACCTGGACGGCTTCGACATCGCCGCCGTCCCGCGCAGCGCCGAACTCTTGGCCCTCGACGACGCCCTGGAGCAGCTCGGGGTCACGGCCCCGGCCCAAGCCGAGGTCGTGAAGCTGCATTTTTTCGCTGGCCTGTCGTTCGCGGAAATCGCCGCGACTCTGCAGGTATCGGAACGCACCGCCAAGCGCTGGTGGGCGTTTGCCCGCGCGTGGCTGCATACGGCCATGCGGTCCTGAACGCCGCGCTGTCCGCTCAATGACGCCGCACCCCCGGGAACCGGAGCTGTTCGAGGCCCTGCTGGAGCGGCCGCCCGCGGAGCGCGCGGCGCTGCTTGCCCGCGAGTGCGGCGGTGATGCGGCGCTGCGTGAGCGCCTGCTCGCGCTGCTGCACGCCCACGAGGAGGAGGACGCCGTGCTCGATCGGCCCGTGACGGAACTCTGGCGTGACGAGGAGGCGCCGGCCGAGGCGATCGGCGCGCGCATCGGCCGCTACCGGCTCCTGCGCCGGATCGGGGAGGGAGGCTGCGGGGTGGTGTTCGAGGCAGCCCAGGAGGCGCCGCTGCAGCGCCGCGTGGCGCTGAAGATCATCAAGCTGGGCATGGACACCCGCGAGGTGGTGGCGCGTTTCGAGGGGGAACGCGCCGCGCTGGCGCTGATGGACCACCCGAACATCGCGCGGATCTTCGACGGCGGTGCGACCGTCACCGGGCGCCCCTATTTCGTGATGGAGCTGATCGCCGGCGTGCCGATCACCCGGTTTTGCGACGAACGCGGCCTGCCGGTGCGGTCGCGGCTGGAGCTGTTCCTGCCGGTGTGCCGCGCGATTCAGCACGCGCACGAGAAAGGAGTCGTGCACCGGGACATCAAGCCTTCGAACATCCTCGTCGCCACCTATGATCCGAGCGGCGCCGGGGTGCCCAAGGTGATCGATTTCGGCGTGGCCAAGGCGCTGGCGGCCCGACCGGCGGAGGCGGCCGTGCGGACCGCCGTGGCCCAACTGCTGGGCACACCTGCGTACATGAGCCCCGAACAGGCGGCGGGCGCCGAGGTCGATGCGCGCAGCGACGTCTACAGCCTGGGTGCCCTGCTGCACGAGCTCCTCATTGGGTGCCCGCCGTTGGGTCCGGTGGCTGCGAAGGCGGAGGACCTCGCGGAGGCGCGGCGGCGGATCCGGGAGGAGCGGCCGCCCCCGCCCTCGGCCCGCCTCGAACACCTGGATCGCGCGCTGGCGCGCGCGATCGCCCGGCATCGCGGCACCGAGCCGGACCGCCTCGCGGCGGAGGTGCGCGGGCGGGCTGACCGGATCGTCGGGTGCTGTCTGGAGAAGGATCGCGGGCGACGCTACCGAACCGCCGGCGCGCTGGCCGATGACATTGCGCGCCTGCTCGCGGACCAGCCGGTGACCGCGCCCCGGCCCGGCCCACTGTACCGGCTCCGCCAGCTCCTGCGTCCGCGGGAGGGCCAAACGGAGACGGCAGCGCCCCCGGCCACGCCGCCGGTCGACCCGAAATCGATCGCCGTCCTGCCGTTCGCCGACCTCGGTGCCGGCGCGGAGCACGCGTTTTTCGCGGAGGGAGTGCATGATGACGTCATCGCCAGCCTGGCGAAAGTCCGCGACCTGCGCGTCATCTCGCGCACCTCCGTGCTGGCCTATGCGACCGGGGCACGGTCGGTGCCGGAGATCGCGGCCGACCTGCGGGTGGCGCATGTGCTTGAAGGCACGGTGCGTTATCACGGCAGCCGGGCGCGGGTTTCGGTGCGGCTGGTGGACGCCCGCACCGGCCGGCCGATTTGGGCCGAGACTTACGACCGGGAGGCAGGCGACGTTTTCGCCATCCAAAGTGCAATTGCGCGCGAGATCGCCGTCGCGCTGCGGGCCACGCTTTCCGCCCGCGAGCGGGCGCTGATCGAACGGGTGCCGACGGCCGACGCGGCGGCATATGCGGCTTATCTGCGCGGGCGCCGACTCGCCGGCCGCTCCTACGACCGGGAGGATCTCGAGGGCGCGACCGCGGCCCTCGAGGAGGCGGTCGCGCGCGACCCGCAATTTGCGCTCGCCTGGGCGCACCTCTCGATGGCCCACGGCGCGATGTACTGGTTCACGTTCCTGGACCCGACGCCGGCGCGCCTGGCCCGGTGCAAGGCGACGCTCGACGAGGCGCTGCGCCTCGATCCCGACCTGCCGGAGGCGCACTTCGCGCTGGGCGTCTACCACTACCGCGGGTTTCGCGACTGGGCGCAGGCGGCGGCGGAGCTCGAGATCGCGCTGGCAAGCCTGCCCAACGAAGCCGAGGTGTTCGCCGGCCTCGGCCTGGCGCAGCGGCGCCTCGGCCGCTGGACGGCGTCGACCGCGAATCTCGAGCGCGCCGTGGCCCTCGATCCGCGCAACGGCAACGCTTGGCTCAGCCTTGTCGACAACCACGGCTTCCACCGGCGGTGGCGCGAGGCGCTGCGCGCATGCGACCGGGCGCTCGCCGTGGCGCCAGGCCATTGCACCGCGCTGCGCGCGGCCTGCTGGGCACGGTTCGCCGTCGACGACGATCGGGCCGCGTTGTTCGCGGGCCTCGAGCGGAGCCGGCGCCCGCCGCCGGATGACGCCCGCGACGGCGCCGAGCTCGCGCTGTTGCGCGGCGCCCCCGGCGAGGCGCTGCAAATACTCGCCGCCTCGCCGGTCCATTCCTTTCGCGACAACAAGCGCGAGCTGGCGAAGAGCGACCTGCAGGCGCAGGCGGCATTCCTGAGGGGCGACGCGGCGCAAGTCCGCGAATTCGCTGGCCTCGCCGCCGCCTTCTACGCCCAGAGCGCGCTGCACCGCGAGCCGGAGATGGCGTTCACGACCGTGTCGCTCGGACGGGCGCTGGCACTGCTGGGACGGCGGGACGAAGCTCTAGAGATGGGGCAGCGGGCCATGCAGATGCTGCCGCCGGAGCGCGACGCGCTGTGGGGGCCCGAGATCATCGGCGAACACGCGGCGGTCTGCCTGCTGGCGGGCGAGACCGAGGACGCGCTCACGCAGCTGGCGGCGATGTTCCGCCACCCCTGGGATGCGAGCGCGAACGAGCTGCGGTTGCACCCGCTGTGGCGGCGGTTGGCCGGCCACCCCCGCTTCGAGGCGATCGTGGATGGCTTGGAGGCCGGGTAATTACGCGCTGCGTGACCCTTTTGGCCGCGCGGTGGCGCATGGAGAAGGGAACGCAGGCCAAACCCTCAAAGTTCGACCCCCATGATCCCATCCTCTGCCGAAGGCGGTTGCATGTGCGGCGCCATTCGCTACGTCGTCCAGGGCGACCCGGTCGTCACCCTGCATTGCCACTGCGCGGACTGCCGCAAGGCGACCGGCGCCGCGTACTCGACCTGGGCCGTCTATCCCCGCGGTGCGCTCGCTTGGCGCGGGCGCGAGCCCAGGCGGGTGCGCTTCGCCGACCGCCTGCGCCTGTCCTGTCCGGACTGCGGCTCGCCGCTCGGCATGCTGCCTTCCGAGGACGCCGCGATCGTCGTGGTTGCGGCCGGCAGCCTCGACCACCCGGAGGTCTTGAAACCGGTGTGCCACGCCTGGATTGAGGATCAGCTGCCGTGGATCGAGATCGGCAACCAGCTGCCGCGGTACCCGAAGATGATGCCCGGGTGAAGGGCGCCGACCCCGGGGCGCTCGTCGATCGCCCAGCGTCGAACGTTCAACGCTGAAGCGGCCGGGAATACGCCCTACAATCACGAATTCGCCGCGGCCCGGGGTGTGTGCATTCGAAACTCGCTCACCGCTCCGTGTCCTCTGTGTCTGCGCTCCGTTTCCTCTGTGACGATTCAATCCGCGATCCTCACTTCGGCATTACTTTCTTCCACGCCGCGAGGATCTTGTCGCAGGTCTGGTTGAACTCGTCGTTGATCTTCCGCCGCGCCGGGTCGGCGTCGTACCACGCCACGATTTCCTCGGCGCCGCGGCTGAACGGAATGCGGCAGACAAAGGTGGGCACGAGGCGCTTGATCTTGCTGTTGTCGAAAATCATGCTGTGGCTCTTGTCCCCGAGCAGGCCCGCGCCCCAATTCGGGTCGTACGCGGCGATCAGATCAGAGGGAACATGGACGAGGTGCGCCTCCACTCCCGCGGCGCGCGCGACGATCTCGAAGATCTGGTTCCAGCTCAGCCACTCATCGGAGGTGATGTGCACGGCTTCGCCGAGGGCGTGGGAATTGCCGAGCAACCCGACGAAGCCGCGGGCGAAATCGCTGTGATGCGTGAGGGTCCAGAGCGATGTGCCGTCGCCGTGGACGATGACCGGCTGACCGTGCCGCATGCGATCCACCGTCGTCCACCCCCCGTCCATCGGCAGCAGCGTGCAATCATAGGTGTGCGACGGCCGCACGATGGTGACGGGATACTTCTCCTCGCGGTAGGCGCGCACCAGCCGCTCCTCGCAGGCGATCTTGTTGCGGGAATATTGCCAGAACGGATTGTCGAGCACGGTGGACTCGGTGACCGGCAGCGAGGCGGGCGGCGTCTGGTACGCCGAGGCGGAGCTGATGAACACAAATTGCCGCGTCCGCCCGCGGAAGAGTTCGAGGTCGGCCTCGAGGTGGTCGGTCGTGAAGGCGATAAAGTCGGCCACCGCGTCGAAAGTGAGGTTCCCGAGCGCCGCCCGGGCCGAGGCGGGATCGCGGGCGTCGCCGCGGAGGATTCTGGCGCCGGCCGGCGCCGGGCGGACGGATTGGCCGCGGTTCAACAGAAAGAGCTCAATGCCCTGTTCGAGCGCCAGCCGCGAACAGGCGGAGCTGATGATGCCGGTGCCGCCGATGAACAGAACTTTCATGTGCAATTCCTATTGAGGTGACTGTCCGCAGAGGCGATGCGAGTGCAAATCCGCCAGCGCTTCTTACCCGCCGTCACCGGGACGGGCCCCGGTGTTTGGGCGAATCGTGCAGGTGACATTCTCGAAGACGGGGGCGTCGGCATCTTTGACGATGAAATCCTTTCCGGCGGTGATTGTGACGTCCCGGAGGGTCACGCCCGTTATGCGACTGGCGGGCAACCCCGCGATCTTGCCGGCGTTCCGGCAATTCTCGATGGTGACGTGGTCGATGAGAATGTCGTGAATGGACGGGATCCTGGTGGGATCGCCC
>Ga0335081_10023331_pt1 | contig 10009 bp, 10 predicted proteins | sample Lox_Sample_35_FD_206713 | JGI IMG/M metagenome (GOLD analysis project Ga0335081, IMG submission 206713) | Soil microbial communities from Loxahatchee National Wildlife Refuge, Florida, United States - Lox_Sample_3.5 | ecosystem: Environmental > Terrestrial > Soil > Wetlands | place: USA... | reverse complement strand
AACCGGAAGGGTTCGGAGAGCCCCTCGCGGCCCTCCACGCCGAGCACGACCACCTCCGCGTCGGAGCGCCCTCCGAGCTCGAGCTTCATCTCCAGGCGCCCGGGGGTCATGGGCTCTAGTTCTCGGCGATGGTGCCGGCCTTGAGGCGCAGGTCGCCGCTCGCGTTGAGGGTGATCTTGCCGCCCTGCACGACGATGTCCCCGTTCTTCTTCACCTGGACCGTGGCCGACCCCACCTTGAGGGTGAGCTCGTCGTCGGCGGAGAGCACGATCTCCTTGGCCTTGACGGTGTGGGTCTTGCCCACCGCGTGGTCGAGCTTGCCCCCGATGTCGACGGTGACGTCCTTGCCCACCTTGAGGGTCCGGCTACCGCTCACCGTCTCGGCCAGGTCTCCACCGACCTTAATGGTGCGCGAGCCGACCACGGTCTCGCTCTTCTTGGCGCCGACCACCTCGACCTTGGCCGCCCCGATCTCCTCCGATTTCAGCCCGCCCACGAGCTCGTTCATGGCCGCCCCCACGCTCACCGCGTAGGCGCCGCCGACGTTCAGGGCCTTGGCGAGGCCGACCGACTCGGCGGCCGCCAGCGCGACGTCGATGGATTGCGCCGCTCCCACGCTCACCGACTGGTCGGCGCTCACCGTCTCGCTGTGGTTGCCCCCCACCACCACCGAGCGGCGGCCACCCACCCGCAGGGACTGGTCGGCGCCGACGCTGCTCGTGTCGTTCTGGCCCACCCTGAGGGCCTGGTTCTGCCCGACCGAGCGGGTCCGGTTTCGCCCCACCTTGAGCGTCTCGTCGCGACCGACGTGCTCGGCCCGATCGTTCTCGACCAGGACCTCGAGGTCCTTCTGGGCGTGGAGGTAGACCTGCTCCTGCCCCTCGGCGTCCTCGAAGCGCAGCTCGTTGGAGCCGTTGCTGCCCGGGGTGGTGGCCGAGCGCAGCGTGCTCCTGGTCTTCTCCGCGGGCAGGTTGAGGGGCGGGGGATTCGAGCCGTTGTAGACGCTCCCGGTGACGAGCGGCCGATCCGGATCGCCTTCCAAGAACTCGACCACCACCTCGTGGCCGATGCGGGGCAGGTAGAGCGCGCCCCAGCCGGCACCCGCCCAGCCCTGCGCCACGCGGATCCAGCAGCTCGAGTGATCGTCCTTCACGCCCTCCCGGTCCCAGTGAAACTGGACCTTGATGCGCCCCTGCTCGTCGGTGTGGATCTCCTCCCCGGCCGGACCGACCACCAGGGCGGTCTGCGCTCCGAGGATGACCGGCCGCGGCGTGCGCCGCTCGTCGCGGTAGGGAACGTCCTTCGGGAGACAGGTGAAGCGCGCCCGGTAGACCTCGTCGGCCCCGCTGGCCTTCGCGGCCAGCGTCGAGGAGAGCCCCAGGTGGCGGCCACGGTGCGCGACCGCCACCAGGAGGTACTCGCCGTCGAGCGAAGCGATGGGGTGCTCGGTGAGCTCGAACAGACGCCCCGCCTCCAGGCGCCGCGCATCGCTCTCGCCGCGACACAGCCGGGAGCGAGCCGTGAGCGCCTCGAGCCACACCTGGGCCCGGGCCTGCCCCACCGGCGGCTCGTCGTAGTAGCCGGGGTAGTCGTACAGCTCGAGGGCCGGGTCCCCGTCCGCGGCGCTCGACGCGGTGAGGTCGAGCGCCGGCCGGCGCGGGTCGTAGTCGCGGACGGTCACCCTGGCCGGACAGAGCTCCACGGCGGCCTCGAAGGCGTCGACGTGATCCTCCCCCGCCGCCATGTGCGAGCGCTCCCGGAAGGCGATGGCCGCGCCGCCGGGGATGGGCTGGTGGACCCTCGGCGCGTCCCCGAGCACCATGGTGTGCGACCCCTGGGCGTGCTCGAAGAAGTAGAAGATGCCTTCCTCCTCGAGGAGGCGACCGACGAAGTCGAGGTCCGACTCCCCGTACTGGACGCAGTAGACCCGCTTCGCGTAGCTGGCCGAGAGCTCGAGGCGGTGCTCCACTCCGCCCTCGTCCAGGATCTTCCCCACGATCTCGGGGACCGAACGGTCCTGGAAGATGCGGCTGCGCACGATCCGGCCCAGGCGCCAAAGCCGGGGCACGAGCGAGAGCCGCAGGCGGCGCCGGTGGTCGCCTCCCCCCTCCTCCCACAGCCGCGCCCGGGCGACGATCCCGTCGAAGAACCGGGTGCCGCCATCGCGGAGCTGCACCTGGAGGCAGCCCTTCTCGCCGACCAGGGCGGCGGGATCGACCTCCACGTCGCGGTCGGGCGCCAGGGTGGCGACGACCTCGTAGGCCGCCGAGATCCGCTCCTCCGCCTCGAACGCCAGGACCTTGAGCTCGCCGAGCGCATGGGCACCGACCTCGATCTCGAAGTCGTCCCGGCTCGCCAGCGAAGCCGCGTTGATCGCCATGCTCCCCCCCAGCGACCGTCGAGTGAAGCCATTTAAGCACAATGGCGGCGCCTCCACCCCTGGTGGCCTTCAGGCCGGCGGCCGCGAGTCGCGTCGGGGCGTCCCCCGCGCGTACCGCCAGGGCCGCGGAAGAGGTGGGCCCGAGGCGTTCCTCCCTAGCTCGCAGGTCCACGGGGGCGGGCGCTCACGATGAAGGGCATGACCTCTTGGGAGGGGCGGGTCCTCGCGGCTCCGGGCGCATCCGTTCTCGTCGGGCGGCCTGTAGGCCAAGGTGCGCGCCGCCCTCCCTCCTCGTGCCGGGGCCGGGGATCTCGCGAGTGAAGCGCATCCTCGCCGCACCCTCGGAACGTGGACCGGACGGACCGGGCGCGGCTCGGGAGCCTCCGGCGAGGACCCGTAGAGGGAGACCAGTTCGAGCCAGGCGAGGGCCAGCCACGCCGCCCGCAGATGCACCACGCGCGCGCCCCCCGCGTCGGCCTGGTCTCCGGGCGAGGACGCCGCGCTCCCTTCGCGCGGGCCGTTTCTGGCGCCTCGGGCGCTCCGGTCTGGCGTATCCTGCGCCGGGGAGCCGGCCGGTCGTCCGCGGGTGTGCTCCGCGCGAAGGCGCCGAGGCGATCGGGCCACGCCGTGCATCACGACGGCCACCCCTTACGGAGGGTGCATGGCTCGTGCAAGGTCGAGACCGGGAACGGTGACCTCCCTGGGGTCGGTGCTCGCCCCGATCGTCGGCGCGAGGGCCGGCTTCATCGTGGAGGTCGCACCCGGTGGCGAACCCAGGGTGGACTACCAGGGGAACCGGCTGGGCCCGATCGCCGCCAGGAGCACCGTGGACATCCCGGCCCTTCCGAAGGGAGAGCGCCTGGAGGTTCTCCTGGTCTTCGAGTCGAACGACCCCATCCGCCCGATCGTGATCGGCCTCCTGCGCGGTCCGGGGGGCCTGGAGGCGCGAGGACCGCGCCCGGCCGACCAGACCTTGGGGAGGCGCCTCGTGCTCGAGGCCCCGGACGAGGTGGAGATCCGCTGTGGCCCGGCGAGCATCACGCTACGCCGCAACGGCCGGATCGTCCTCCGGGGCCTCCAGATCGAGTCGAGAGCCACCGGGGCCAACAAGATCCGCGGCGGCTCGGTCCAGATCAACTGATGGCCGAGCGACCCGTACTGTGGGACGTGGTCGAGGAACACCTCGACGAGGCGGGCTTCCTGTGGGAGCGCTGGGAGCGCGCTCTCCTCTCGCCGTCGCTTCGGGCCCGCCAGGTGGCCGACGGCGACGAGGCCCGGCTCCTCGCCCACGTCGACGGCCTGGTGGTCGCCGGGCCCAGGGCCATCGATCGCCTCCTCGAGCCTGCTCTTCGGCAGGGAGAGCCGGGAGCGGCGGCCGCCGCCGCGCACGCCCTCCTCGAGCTCCCCGGGGGGCTGGCCCGTTGGCGGGCCGTCCACGCCGGGGGCGCGGGGGCGCGGCGCCACTCCATGGCCCGGGCCCTCGCCCTCAGCCGCCGCCCCAGCGAGCCCGAGCTCACGGCGCTCCTCTCCGACGGCCACCCGTGGGCGGTGGTGGCGGGTCTCGAGGCGCTGGCCCTTCGCCGCATCGATGCCGGGCCCTCCCTGTCCGGCCTCCTCGCCAGCCGCGATCCGGCGCTCGCCGCCGCCGCCCTCCACGCGGCGCCGTGGTCGAACCAGCCGGTGCGCGCGCTCATCGAGCGGGCCCTGGAGCGTCCGGAGGCGGCCGTCCGGGAGGCCGCCCTCGAAGCCGGCCTTCGCCTGGGCTTCGGCACCGCGCTCACCGCCTGCCGGCGCCTGGTCGAGGGCCAGGAGCCCGTCGCCGACCGGGCCCTCGCCCTTCTCGCGCTCGGGGGGGACGCCGACGACGAGCCGCTCCTCCTCAGGGCCGCGGCGGTGAGCTCGCTCCGCGCCCCGGCCCTGGTGGCCCTGGGTTACGCGGGAAGGGTCGGCGCCGTCGAGGTGCTCCTCGGGGCCATGGAGGAGGAGCCCCGCGAGGCCCGCCTGGCCGGGGAGGCCTTCACCGCCATCACCGGGATCCCGATCGCGGGGGAGCTCGTGGCCGAGGCGGAGCCCGCCTCCGAACCGAGCTCCCTCGAGGCCGATGACCTGGACGCCGATCTCGCGCCCACCCCGGAAGCGGAGCTGCCCGTGCCCGAGCCGCACGCGGTCGCGCGAGCCTGGAGCGCTCGGACGAAAGCCTTCGACTCGGCTCGAAGGTACCTCCTCGGGAGCCCCTTCACGGCCGAGGGCCTGCTGCGCGCCTTCGCGGAGTCGCCCATGCGTCGCCGCGCCCTGCTCGCCCTCGAGCTGGCGGTGCGCAGCGGCGGGGGCTACGCGGTCGAGCCGCGCGACTTCGCCTTCCAGCAGCTCCGCTCGGCGCAGCGTCAGGAACGCACCACCTTTCCCGGAGGGAGCCTGCCCTTCTCCCGGCTCCTTCGGAGCTAGCCGGATGCTCCAGATTCGAAACGAGACGCCGTTCCAGGCCGACCGCGCGCTCCTGCTCGATGCCGCGGGAAACCAGGTGTGGGTGGTGGCCATCAAGGCCACCTACCTCATCGACGAGCGCGGTGGAGCGCAGCCCTGCCCCTCCCAGGAGCCGGTGGTCGCCTCGCCGGTCTGGTCCGGGGCACCCGGTCGTTCGAGCCTTCTGCGCGAGAGCGAGCTCGTCGTCGCTCACCCGGGCACCGACGTGACCTTCAACGCCACGGCCCACGCCCCCCGCGGACACCCCGCGGCGACCGTGGAGGTGGGCGTGATGGTGGGCCCGGCCAAGAAGTCGCTCCGCGTCTACGGGGACCGCGTCTGGTTCAAGGGCGCCACCGGGCTCGCCAGGAGCGCGCCCAGGCCCTTCGAGCGCATGCCGGTGGTGTGGGAGCGGGCCTACGGAGGGAGCGAGGGGGATCCCGAGGACGACCGCTTCGCCTGCGAGACCCGCAACCCCGTTGGCCTCGGGTTCGCGACCTCCTCCTCTCGCCTGGCGGACAAGCCGCTCCCCAACATCGAGGACCCGCACCACCTCATCGAGAGCTGGCGGGACCGTCCTCCCCCCGCCGGCCTGGGTGCCGTCGCCCCGGACTGGTCGCCGCGGCGCGAGCGAGGAGGCACCTACGACGAGGCCTGGCGGCGATCGCGCGCACCGCTGTGGCCGAGCGACCACGACCCGCGCTTCCACCTGTCGGCACCGCTCGGGCTTTCCCTGGAGGCGCCGCTCAAGGGGGGCGAGGTCGTGAGCACCATCGGCCTCACGCCGGAGGGGCCGCTCACCTTCGCGCTCCCCCGCGAGTACCTGGTCGTCGAGACCCGGCTCGGAGGGGCCTGGTCGCGGCAGCGCGTGAAGCTCGAGCGCGTGATCGGCGAGCCGGACGAGCGGAAGCTCATCCTGGTCTGGTCGGCGCGGCTCGTCTGCGGGGCGCGCGGCCGGGAGGTCGAGCTCACCCGCATCGTCACCAAGGAGTGGGTCGACGCATGAGCCCGACCCGCGCATCGCCCGTGGCCGCGCCGGCCCACCTGATCGGCCTGGGAGCCCAGGCTCCGGTCGGGCTCGAGCCGCACGCCATCGCCGCCGCGGTGCGGGCGGGGCTGAACCGCTTCGAGCTCTCCGATCGCCTCCGCCGGGCGAGCGACGGAGAGCCCATGCTGGTGTCGTTCCTCGGGACCCTCGACCCGCATGCCACGGCCGAGCAGCGGATGGCGGAGCTCGCCCGCGAGGCCGCCTCCCAGGCCCTGGTCCCCCTCGTAGAGGCCTCGAAAGCTTCCGCCCCGGCGCCCATCCCCATGGTGTTCTCGGTACCGCCCCACCGCCCCGGGCTCGTCGAGGGCGCGGGTGCGAAGCTCGCCCGCGACCTGGTGTCGAGGCTCCCGGTCCCGGTCGATCGGCGTCATTCCGGGATCTTCGACTCGGGTTCGGAGGGCGGCCTCGCCGCGCTCGCCTACGCGGCGGCGTTGCTCGCCGATGGGCGGGCCGAGGCCTGCCTGGTGGGAGGATTCGAGTCGCTCTGCGAGCTCCAGGGGTTGCACTTCATCGAGGCGCTCGGACGGCTCAAAGGCGAGGGGGCCCCGAGCGGCCTCGTCCCCGGGGAGGGGGCGGCGTGCCTCCTCATCTGCTCGGACAGCTTCCGGCGCCGGGCCAGGCTGAGCTCGCTCGGGATGGTCGCGCCGGGCCCGCGCGCCGTCGAGCCGCACCCGTGGTACGGAGGCCAGCCCTGCCTGGGGGAGGGGCTCACCCTGGCGCTGCGGAACGCCCTCGAGGCCGGCCTGCCGAAGGGGGGGCGCGCCGCCGTCACCTTCGGCGACCTGAACGGCGAGCCGTGGCGAGCCGACGAGTGGTCCTACGCCTACCTGCGCACCGCCGAGTGGTACGGGGAGCCGCTTCGCCTCCGCCACCCGGCGGATTGCCTGGGGGACCTGGGGGCGGCGAGCGGGCCCATGCTGGTCGCGCTCGCCGCGCTCGACCTCGCCCACCCGCGATCGGAGTCCCTTTCGGCGCTGGTCTTCGCGGCCTCGGATACCCGGCCTTACCGCTCGGCCTGCGTGGTGCGGAGCGCGAGGGAGGTGAGCTCGTGAACTTCGTCCTGGTGAACGCGCTCTCGGTGGTCCACAAGGGGAGCGACGGGGTGGCCACCGCCTCGGCCCCCGACGTGTGCCAGACGCCCTCGCCCGGCGGGCCGGTGCCGCTCCCCTATCCCGACGTGGCGCAGTCGAGCGACCTCGCGGACGGCACGACCAGCGTGGCGGTCCTGGGAAATCCGGTGGCCGTCAAGGACTCGTGCTTCGCGACGAGCACCGGGGACGAAGCCGGGAGCGCCGGCGGCGTCGTCTCCGGGGTGACGAAGGGTAAGGCGAAGTTCGCCAACTACAGCTTCGACGTGAAGCTCGAGGGCAAGAACGCCTGCCGGCTGGGCGACCCGATGACCATGAACGGCAACGCGCCCAACACCGCCACCGTCGCGGAGGTCCAGGCCAACGCCATCGCCGGGAAGATCGGCCAGGCGGCCTTCGACGACCTGTGCCGCGCGTTCTGCTGGTGCGACCAGGGCAAGGATCCGGACGACCTCGTCAAGGTCCGCAAGGTCCCCCCCCCCGGACCGGCCCAGGAGGCGTAGGAGAACCTCATGGCGAGCCCCAAGGAGAAGTGCTTCCGCAAGGCCCTCGACAAGATCAACGAGGGACGCGAGGCCAAGGGGGAGCGTCCCCTCGACGTCGCGAACGAGCAGGGGTGGATCAGGGACGCCGAGAAGGGCTGGCAGCCGGCGCCCTGGTACCGCGAGCTGTGGTACAGCATCCGCAAGACCATGCGTATCCAGAACGGTCTCCAGGATCCCCGTCCTCCCGGTGCGGCCAATCCCGAGCAGTTCCGCAAGCCGGACCTCACCCTGACGCGCGAGGACGGCTCCAAGGCCGTCATCGACACGAAGTTCACCGACGCCGACGGGAAACCCGACGGCTGGCGCACCGAGGAGGGCATGGGCGGCAAGACGCAGCAGGAGGACTACCAGGACATCAACCGGCAACAGGGCAACGACATCGGCGAGCCCAAGCTCGACAAGGACAACTGCGACTGCGGGAAGCGCAAGCTCGAGACCGAGACCGTCGAGGTGAGGGTGCCGGCGCTCCAGCCGGGAAACTCGCTCTTCTTCGCGCCCCTTCCCGCCCCCGGAGGGGTACCCATGCCGGCCCCGGCCCCCACCCCGGGTGGCTTCGCGGTCCCGGAGTTCGTCTTCCCCTGAAGGGCGCCACGAGGCCACGACATGCCGGCGACCTTCGACCCCGCAGAGCTCCGGATCGCGGACGGCGACGGCCAGGTGGTCGTCGCGCCCTGCCTCTCCTTCACCGTGTGGTTCCGCTTCGCCGACCCCCCCGTGTTCCTCGACTTCTACGAGCGCGCCTTCCAGGCCCTCGGCGCGGAGTTCACTTACTACCGCGCCGAGTCGATGAAGCGCCCGGCCAAGGTCACCCCCCGGGCGCGGACCATGGTCCCGACCTGGATCAAGAAGCCGGCCGAGCTCAAGTTCTACTTCGCGCGCTTCCAGGGCGGGCCGGACCTCTCGGGGCCCTCGCTGGAGGTGCACTACCAGCACTGGCCCAAGCTCACACCGGCCCAGGAGGACCGGTACCGACAGAACCTGCCCACCCTGGTCGAGCGGGGCCTCCTGAGCCGCAGCGGGCTCACTACCAGCACCTTCAGGATCACCGTTCCGGTCGACCACCCGCTCGCCACCCCGGACCGCTTCGCAGCCTTCGCGCTCGAGTTCCGGGCCGTGAAGGAAGGCGAGTTCGTGACGGGCGGGTGCGATTACGGGCTCGACGTCGACCGTACCCGGGGTGAGCTCGCCGACCGGCCGGCCAGGGCCCTGTGCATGCGCTACCCGGGGCTCGACTACTGGGCTCAGTCCATCCACCAGTGGCTGCATCGGTACGACCCGCGAGCCCAGGCGCTCCTGCCCCTCGTGAAGCGCGCTGGCTGGATCACGCTCGCGAGCGAGCGGTCGGTCGAGGCCCTCGGTGGCGCGGCCAGGCTGGCCGAGGCGCTCAAGGGCGACCCGAGCGTGCGCCTCCTGCCCTTCGCCCACGGCCTTGGCCTGAGGTCGGGGGAGGCCCCCAGGCTCGGCGATCTCTCCCGCCTGGACATCCCCTACCGCTCGGTCGCAGCCGCCATCCGGCCGGTGCGGGTCGATCGGGTCGGCGCGGTCGGCTCGGAGGACGAATGGATGAAGGAGTGGCTCGGCCTCCTCGACCGCGAGCCGGAGGCGCCCCGGTGACGAGGCTCCTCTCTTCCGTCGAGGGCACGCTGCCCCAGGAGCTTTTCGTCGACCTTTGCGGGGCGGACGTCCTCAAGCTCGCGCCGCACGCGCCGGCCGAGCAGGAAGCTCCCATTCCCGATCTCGCCGATCTCTTCGCCCGCGCCGCGCGGCTGGGCTTCTTCGGCGGTACGGTCGCGGAGCCCTGGGGGGCGGTCGCCGAGGTGCTCGCGAGCGAGGTCCGCCTCGTGGAGCGCCGTGCCTCCTTCAGGCTGCGACTCGACGCCATCGACCCGGGGGCGCTGCGGGTCCTGTGGAACGTGCTCGGGGCGAGGGACCTCGAGGAGGCCTCCATGCGCACGGTGCCCAAGGTGCCCGGGAAGCAAGGTGCGCTCCTCGACCCTGGCCACCTCGCCTATCCGGGCCTCCACCGCCCGCTCCCCTTCGCGCTCGAGGCCGAGCCGCCCGCGCGATCGTCGCGCGAGCGTGCCGTCCAGCTCGTCTTCCAGCGCCCCCCGCCGGACGAGGTGGTGGACGAGGTCCTCGCCGCCCTGGGGGTCTTCACGGAGCTGCTCCTCCTCGGGGGCTACCCCGAGGACGGCCAGGACCCCCGCGACTCGGGCGCCTTCCCGGACCCGGCTTTCCAGCTCGACGAGGTCACGGTCGAGCAGGCCTTCCCGGAGCTTTTCGCCGCCGACCAGGCGGCCTTTCACGCCGTGGTGAACCACGCCATGACCCTGGACCGGCGCGGTCATCCGCTCTCGGCGGTGGTGGTGCGCTGAAGGCCGCCGGCCCCGCTCGCGGGAGGGCCGGTGCCAGCTCGCCCGAGCGCCTCCCGCAGGGGCGGTGTCCCTCGGCCCACCTCGAGCGTCAGCCTCCCTCGCCGGGCGCG
>Ga0335081_10023330_pt1 | contig 10009 bp, 12 predicted proteins | sample Lox_Sample_35_FD_206713 | JGI IMG/M metagenome (GOLD analysis project Ga0335081, IMG submission 206713) | Soil microbial communities from Loxahatchee National Wildlife Refuge, Florida, United States - Lox_Sample_3.5 | ecosystem: Environmental > Terrestrial > Soil > Wetlands | place: USA... | reverse complement strand
GCCTGGCCCGCAAGGGCTGATTGGCTCCCGACGGCGCCGATGGAAGGATTCGGCACCGGTGGCCGTCTAGGAGACCATGAACCTCAAGCGCTCCCCCACCGCGAGCCCGATCTCGGACCTGATCGATGCGGTCATGGACGGCTACATCACCTGGCGGGAGGAGAGCGCAGCCGTCGAGGCCGCCTATCAGGCGTGGCGACGCGCGCCGGCTGACCGGCGCACGGTCGCGTTCGACGACTACTTCGCCGCGCTCGACCGCGAGGAGCTGGCCGCCTCCGAGTACCGACGCTTGATCGAGGTGGCGGAGGCGGCGTAGTGCGGCCCCTGGCGGTGATGGTCGCCGCGCTGCGCCCGGCGCAGTGGTCACGATCCTCGGAGGCATGTGGCTCCTCAGTCCGTGGATTCTCGGCTACGCGGCTGACCATGCGGCATGGGTGAACGAGTTCCTCGCGGGAGTCCTGCTGATGGTTCTCGGGGCGTCAGGGATCGGAGCGCCGCTCCGGACCTGGCCGCGTGACGTGCGGCGCCGCCCGACCGCGGTCGGTGGCGCCGCTCCGTTCGGTCCCGCCCGAGCGGATCAGTAGCCGTAGGTCGAGCCGACGCTCCCGCTGCTCGGGTTTGCCGCCGGGGTGATTGCCCGGCCCGCCGACGATAGGACGTACCAGCGCGCGCCGAACTGATTCAGCCCCTGGCCGGTGGTCTGTCCCGACTGCTGATCTCCAACGTAGTAATACAGAGGGTGACCGTTGTAGGTGACCTGGTCGGACCCCGGGATCGTGCCGATCAGGGCAGCGTTGGCGCCGCCGATGGCCGCGGGCTTCGCCGTCGAGTTGAACGGCGGCCAGATCGCCCGGCCGGCGGCCGACAGCGTGCTGACGTTCGGCTTGTCACCTTCGAACAGGTACAGCGTGCGGCCACGCGAATCGGCCAACACCGAGCCGAGCGAGGTCTGCTCGAGCGATACCGCCGAGCGCGCGGAGGCGGCCGTCTTGGTGGTCCTGCCGCTCGTCGCCACCAGGAATGCGGCGATCGCGCCGACGACCATGACGGCGAGGATGGGAACGGCAAGGCGAGAGCGATTCATCAGGTTCTCCTTGTCTTGCTGCGGGCGCGCCGAGGCAACCCGTGTAGCCAGTGCGGGCGCGGCCGGCGAGGGTGTCGTTTGGATAGACGACGCCCTGACCTGAGTGAATCTTCCCGTATCTACGATGCTACATCGTAGATAGGTCCTGCGAGTCACCGCCGGCCGAGGCGATCCTCCTCCTCGATCGTCCGCTCGGCGGTCGGTCGGGCTTCCAGTCGCGCGTCCGGGATCGGCTCGCCGCTCTCGACCGAGAGGCCGTACGTCCCCTCGGCCAGCCGCGCCTCGGCGCGCTCGAGCGCCTCGCGTTCGCGCTGTAGGTCCTCGGCGCGCCCCGCGTTGAACTCGTCCTGATACAGATCCTCGGAGTCCCGGTCGCCCGGCTCGAGGCGCGCGTCTCCCTCGAGCGTGCCGTCGCGCCCGAGCGCGGCCATCGCCTCCTCGATCCGGGCGCGTTCCCGGGCGAGCAGTTCGCGAGCGCGTTCGGGATCCATGACGACAGCGTACTGTGCCCGGTCGAGCGCCGGCGTTCCGTGGGCGCTCTCGCTGACCGGCGCCGCGGCGGCCCGTGCTCGGCCAGCTGCTCGGGAGGCTCGACCTCGCAGCGGCACGGGCCGAGGGCCTCAGCTCCGAAGGCGACCCCGAGATCCGCGACCGGATCCGCCCCCTCGCCCAGCCGGTCGGTTAAGGTCCGCAGCGGACGACCTTGGGATCCGCTGAAGGCTTCGAATCGATCACGCTGGCCTCCGCTGACGGGACCGCGAGCGCGGAGTTCGTGGCCTGCGCCGAGCAGGGCAAGACGATGAGCTTCCCGCTGCTGTACCCGTGGGCGAACCGGCTGGCCCGGTTCGGGTATCGAGCGGCCGGCAAGGACGTGACGCTGTCCGAGGCCGACTACCGGCTCCCACGCGACGACGGCGGCCTCCCGATCCATGGAGTGCTGCCAGGCCTGCTGCGCTGGGACGTCGAGGACGCGCCCGCCCGCCGAGCTCACGGTGACGACGACCGTGGCCGCGGCCGCCGATGCTCCCGCCCCGGTGTCGTTCGGATACCACCCTACGCGCGCGTGCCGGTCAGCTCGCGCGACGCCTTCGACGCCTCCGCCGACCATGCCGCGTTCGAGGCGACGACCGGCGACGCCAGGCTCGTGCTCGAGCCCGGCGGGTCCTGCCGCGCGGCCTTCAGGATCGCGCTTTCGCGAGGCGCCTGATGTCGGCCGTGGTGCGGGTCGCCTGCTGCCAGGTCGCGCCCGACGTGGAGCGCCCCGATCACAACGCGGAGATCGCGCTCGAGGCAATCGCCTCGGCGGTCGACGCCGGCGCCCAGATCGTGGTCGTTCCGGAACTCGTCAACAGCGGATACGTGTTCAAGTCGCTCGAGGAGACGCACGCGGCCGCGACCACCCCCGACGGCGACCTGCTCGCCGGCTGGGCTCGCGAAGCGGCTCGCGGCGACGCGGTCGTGGTCGGCGGGTTCTGCGAGCGCGGACCCGACGGGCGGCTTCACAACAGCAGCGCGCTCGTCGACGGTGACGGCGTGCGCGCCGTATACCGCAAGCTTCACCTGTGGGGCGAGGAGCCGCGGTGGTTCGCCCCCGGCGATCAGGCGGCGCCGGTGATCGGCACGCGTTATGGCAGGATCGGGCTGGCCGTCTGCTACGACATCGAGTTCCCCGAGCTGACGCGCGGACTCGCGCTGGCCGGCGCCGACTTGATCGCGCTCCCGGCGAACTGGCCGCGCGAGGCGCCGCCGTCAGGCGCCGCCAACCATCCCACTGAGGCGCCGCCGGCCCGCGAGCGGCCGATCCTCCACTCGCTGGCCGCGACCACCGCGTACCTGAGCAAGGTGTACGTGGCCGTGTGCGACCGCTGGGGCACCGAGCGGGGGCTCGAGTTCGAGGGCGGCAGCGTGATCGCCGGCCCCGACGGGTGGCTTCGCGCCGGCCCGGTGGCGGACCGTGGCCTCGAAACGCTCGTCGCGGAGTGCGACCTGACCGGGACCCGTGAGAAGCGCAACGGCGAGCACAACGACGCGTTCGCCGACCGGCGTCCGGCCTACTACTCGCCGGCGCTGGCGAGGGGTCCCCGCTCGTGAGTGACGGGAACCCCGCGCATCGCGCCCCTGTTGCCCCCCGGTTCCTACGTTCAGCCGTGGCTCAGCACGAGGCCCTGATCGCTGCTGCCGACGCCGACCGCCCACTCGTTGCTCGCGCCCGGGAACGTGGCCGCGCCGGCGAGTGATCCGCCGAACACGCCGCTCGAGTCGACCGACCACGCGCTGCCGTTCCAGCGCAGGATCATCGCCTGTTCCGGTCCGCCGTTGACGCTCGGCAGGTTTGTCCCGACCGCGTACACGTCGGTGGCGGAGCGGCCCGCGACCCCGCTGAGGGTCGGATAGGCGCCCGGCGTCGGGCTCGGGACGACGCTCCAGGCGGTCCCGTTCCAGTGTTCGATCAGCGTGCTGCCGCCGATCGCACTGCCGGCGCCGCTGGCCTCCCCGACGGCCCACGCGTTGCCCGCGGCCAGCGCCGTCACGGCGTTCAGCGTCCCGCTCGCGTGGTTTGGCTCAGGCACGGCCACGACGGTCCAGGTCGAACCGTTGTAATGGAGCGCCTCGGGCACGGTCGTCTCCGTCGCCGCGCTGATCGTGCTGCCGACGACCCAGATGTCGTTCGCGGAGTCGGCCGAGATCGCGTTGCCCGAGGCGGGCGTGAAGGCAGGGTCCGGCAGCGTGACGACGCCCCACGCGGTGCCGTTCCATCGCTCGATCAACCCGCCGGAGGCGCCCTCGCCCACCGCCCACGCATCCGTCGCGCTGAGATCGGCGACGCCGGTCAGCCGTGCGGCGAAGCCGGTGATCGCGTCGACCGAGTTCGCCGACCAGGCCGAGCCGTTCCAGTGTTCGATCAGCGTGCCGTAGTCGTGGCGGCGGATCATCGTGAACCCGACCGCCCAGGCGTCGGTGCCGCTGCTCGCGCTGACTCCGTCAAGCGCGCCGTACTCGCCCAAGTTCGGGGTCTGCGTCAGCGACCATGTACTTCCGTTCCAGTGATATGCGACCGCAGGCGCCTGCGGTGCTCCCGCGGCGACGAACTGCTGACCCACGGCCCATGCGTCGGCGTTCGTCCGCGCCGAGGCTCCCAGCAACGACACGTTGTTGCCCGTCGTCGGCACGCTCACCGACGTCCAGCCGCCCGCGGCGAACGCCGCCGGCGCGATCACCATCGCGGCGGCCAGCGCCACCGTCACGGCAAGGCCCAGCTTCCTCATTGATGTGCTCCCGGTTGGAGGTTCCCTGTGTGCCAGCCAGGACTCCGGCGGTCGGGAGATCCTTCCCGCGGGGGGTCGCGACCTCCGAATGGTCACAACCTGCTCGCCGTACGCTTGGCCGGGTGCACGTCAGAACCGCACTCGCCGCGTTGACGGTCGTGGCCGTTTCGGCCGGTTGCGGCTCCGGCGGCACATCCGAGCAGCGCCCGGCCGGCGCCTCGCTGTTCGCCGAGGATTGCGGGATGTGTCACTCGCTCACGGGACGGGAGTCGCCGCGCCAGCAAGGCGGCGACCTGCTCGCGGTTCACGCGACCCGGGGGGAGATGCTCGAGTTCGTCCGCGAGATGCCTGTCCCTCACCGGCTGAACGCCGCACAGCAGGCACTCGTTGCCGACTACGTCCGCGCCGTCGAAGCGCGGGAGCGGTGACCCGCCCCGCTACGGCGACGGTTCCGGCACGAGTTCGCCGACGCCGGCGACCGTGCTCGTCGGCGACAGCCCGCCGGCGACGACGATCCCCCCGCCGATCGACAGCGAGGCCGTGTCCGACAGGGGCTCGGGCAGCCGGCCGGCGCGCGCGACGGCGCCGGTGCGCGGGTCGATCGACAGCACGTCGGCGGTCTGCGAGCCCAGCGTGCTGCCGCGGCCGCCGACGAGGTACACGCGATGCGCCGAGCGTCGCCGCGGAAGCGTGCGTGATCGGCGCCGGCAGCCGGCCGATCTGCTGAATCTGCCCGGCGGGGGGGTCGAAGCGGTAGATCGCGTCGCTGGCGCCGTCGGGCTTCGAGCCGCCGATGATCAGGATCTTCCCGCCGACCGAGGCCGCTGCCGCATAGCGAAGCCCCACCGGCAGGCGCCCGGCGATCCGCACCGGCGAGCCCGGCCGCCACGCGAGGATCGTGTTCAGCCAGTCCGTCCCGTTGTAGCCGCCGACCACGTACGCCGTCCCGCCGACTGCGGCCACCGCGACGTCGGACTGGGCCTGGGGCAGTGCGCCCGCGGTCTGCACCGCTCCGTCCGCGGGGTCGAAGCTGACGATGTGGTCGAGCTCGGTGGATTGACCACCGCCGAACACGTACACCCGGCCCGCGAGCAGCGCGCCCTGCGCATCGTGCTGGGCCACCGGCAGGCTCGCGCTCTGCAGCACGCCGTGGAGATCCGACACCCGAATCCTCGCGCTCGAAACCTCTGAGGAATCGAGCCCTCCCAGCAGCGCGAACCGGCCCGCCCCGACGACGGCGAACGCGGGATCCTTGATCGGCGCCGGCAGCTCGTACCGCGAGCGGTAGACGAGCGTCGCCGGCCGCGCCGGCACGGCGCGCGTGGCCGCGGCAGGCGAGGCGCGGACGTGGCCAGCCTGCGATCGCACGGCGGTGCCGCTTGTCGTCGTGGCGGTTCCCCCGCACGCGGACGCGCCCAGCGCAGCCAGGAGCAGTGCAGGGAGAAGGCGGATGCCGGCGATCCTAGCCAACGAAAATCGCCGCGAACGTCGGGCGGGCGGTCCATTATGGAAAGTCTCACCGCCTGCTTACGCAATTCGAGCGGTGGCGGGGCAAACTCCTCGGCTTGCCGATGAGGTTGCCAAGAGCCCAGGGGCGGCGCCGACTCGCGGCCGGCCTCGTAGCCGTGCTGGTCGCCGTGATCGTCGGGATCGTCCTCGCGGGGTGCGGCTCTGGCGGGCATGCGAGCAGTTCGCCGACCACGCCCACCTCGACGCTCACCCTGGGCCCCGCGCCGGCACCGAACGCCGGCCGGCACGGTGATGTCAAGAACGTGTACAGCGCCGACGCCGCGGGCGACCTCAGCCCGGTCGTGCGAGGGGATCCGCCGCTGGTGTACGTGCCGAACAGCCTCAGCAACACGGTCGACGTGATCAGCCAGCGGACGTTGAAGGTCGTCGCGAGCTTCCCGGTCGGTGTGCTGCCGCAGCACGTCACGCCCTCGTATGACCTGCGGACGCTTTACGTCGACAACGACCTCGGTAACACCCTGACCCCGATCGACCCCCGCACCGCCCGTCCCGGACGGCCGATTCCGGTCGAGGATCCGTATAACCTGTACTTCTCACCCGACGGGCGGTTCGCGATCATCGTGGCCGAGCGCCTGCAGCGCCTCGACTTCCGCGATCCGAACACGATGCGCCTCGTGCACTCGCTACCCGTGCCCGAGTGCCGCGGGGTCGATCACATGGACTTCTCCGCCGGCGGGCGGTACGCGTTCGCGAGCTGCGAGTTCGCCGGCCGGATGATCGAGATCGACCTCCGCACCCAGCGGGTGATCCGCACGCTCGAGATCAACAGCGGCGACTCGAGTCCCCAGGACGTGAAGCTGTCCCCGGACGGCCGCACCCTGTACACGGCTGATCAGCAAAACGGCGGCGTGTGGGAGATCGACCCGTCCTCGTTCCGAGTGATCGGCTTCCTGCGGACGGGCGCAGGCGCCCACGGCCTGTATCCGAGCCGCGACGCCAGCTTCATGTACGTGGCCAACCGCCGGGCGGGTTCGATCTCGGTCGTGAGCTTCCGGACGCGCCGTGTGGTCAAGACCTGGCAGCTGCCGCTGCCCGCCAGCCCGGACATGGGAGGCGTCTCGGCCGACGGCAGCACGCTGTGGCTGAGCGGGCGCTACAACGCGGTCGTGTACGCGATCAACACGCGCACCGGCCGTATGCGCGCGGCGATCCCGGTCGGCGACGGGCCGCACGGGCTGTGCGTGTGGCCCCAGCCCGGGCGCTACTCGCTCGGGCACACGGGGATCCTGCGCTAACGGTGCTAGCCCCCGGGCTTCGACGCCGGCCCGGGCGCCGGGTACAGCGGCAGGCTCAGCGGTGGCAGCGGCGCCTGCTCGAAGTCGAAGTCAGTGGTGAGGTCGCCCAGCTGCGGGTTGTCCTCGCGCACGTCGGGGCGGGGATCGGGACGGCCGTCGCTCGCCGGGTTCAGACGCTGCCCGCCCAGGAAGTCGTCCTCGATGAACTTGTTGATCGCGTCGAAGCTGAGCGTCTGGTGATCGATGAACCCGCTGCGCGCGTACGGGCTGATCACCAGCGACGGGACCCGGAGCCCGTAGCCGTTCGCGTCGGCCACCGGCGGCAGCACGTGGTCGTAGAAGCCGCCCCAGTCGTCCCACACGAGAAAGATCGCGGTCGAGTCCCAGTCCGGACCATCCATGATCGTGTTGATCAGATTGGTGACGTACGCCTGCCCGTTGGCGATGTTCGCGGGAGGATGATCGGAGTGCCGCTGATCGGGGACGACCCAGGAGACCTCGGGCAGCAGCCCCGTCTTGGCGTCCCGGAGGAAGTGCGAGACGCCCTGGATGTTGCCGAGCTGGCCGTCCTGCTGGACGTCGGTGAACGACGGCAGCGGGTTCCAGATGTCCGGGGTGCCGACGCTGATCGGTGAGCTCGCGCAGTTGGCGTTGCCGCCCGCGCAATCCGGCTCGCCGCCCGGGGTGATGAAGTAGCCCCAGCTCACGCCGTCCCTGTGCAGCAGGTAGGTGATGTCGGTCCACGCGTAGTTGTAGGTGGTCGAGACCTGCCGCGAGATCGTGGCGCGGCGCTTGGCCAGTTCCTCGTTCACGCGACGCCGGCATCTGGCCACCGCCAGCCGGTACCCCGTGCTGGTCCCGATCGGAGTCCCGCCCGCGGGCGGCACGACCGGAGGAGCGAGCCGGCATCTCTCAAGGCGGCGCCGCGCGGTGCGCAGCAGCCGACCCACGCGCTTGGCGGCCCGGCGGCCCCTAACCCCGACGCCGATGATGTCCGAGGTCTGGTAGCCCCCGAGTTCGTCGTCGTTGACGCAGCTCGACGGGTCTCCCGGACGGGAGCAGCGGGCCGACCACCCGGAGACCTCGTACAGGTGGGCCGGAAGGCTCCACGACGCGTCGGACTGGAACATGTGGTCGTCGAGCACGAAGTTCTGCGCGTATGCCCAGTAGTTCGGGATCTCGCGCGCGTCGTGGTAGCCCATCACGTCGGACGGCGCCAGCGAGCTGCAAACCCCGGCGAAGCCCCCGCAGCCGCGGCCGCCGGCGGTCTCGGACTCGCGCACGAACCCGTCCATCAGACCGCCGTCGACGTCCGCCGCGACCGCGTCCTCGCCGTGCGGACCGCCGCCGTTGACGAGCGACGGGTCGTGGAACGGGCGATCGCAGCCTCCCGTCGCGGGGTCCGGGAGGCACACCGTGAAGTGTCCATCGCTGGCCGGCAGCCCGTCCGCGCCGGGGTAGGTGCCGAAGTACGAGTCGAACGAGCGGTTCTCCTGGACGATCATCACCACATGCCGGATCTTGTGGATCCCGACGTCGGACACGCGCACCGCATTCGGCCCTGAGGCCCGAGCCGTGCCGGCGACGCCCGCCACGGGTCGGCCGGCGACGCCACAGGCGGCGAGCGCCACCGACGCCCAGCACACCAGCGCGAGGAGCGCGCCTCTGAGCACGCGCCGCCGCTCAGCCGCAGCCCGGCGCGCAGGCGCCGTCGGCGGCAAGTTTGCGGGTCTCGACTCCAAACCGCCGCAATCTTGACCGCAAACGCGGTCGGCAGCCACCCCGCACCTCGCTCGTGTTCCAGACGTTCGCGCTGCTGCCGTGGCTGACCGTGCAGCAGAGCGCCGCACGCGGCGAGCTCACGCTCCCGGATTTCCCGCGCGCGCAGCGCGTCGACTGGCTGTGCGCAGGCGATGAAGGTCGCCTTCGACCGCGCCTCCTGGTGCACAGATCGAGGGGCGGAGCCCGGGGTCCCGCGTGTGGGTAACCTCGACAAGGCGGAACGGAGCTTCTTCTCGTTCCAGCAGGTCGGCGGCGGGCATACGATGACGATCGTCATGCGAGAGGCGCTGGCCGGGGCCGGTTGACCGCTCCCGCCCGTGTCCGCCTCCGAGCCCGAGCGGCGGCGACGGTCAGCCGAGCCGCGGGGCGACGAGCAGCAGCGCGATGAATGCGAGTAGTAGGTAGAGTAGGTATAGGGCGAGTGGGCCGGCTTGGATGTTGCGTGCGAGGTCGGCGGCGCGGGTGAATGCGTTGGTGATTGGGCGGTAGAGCCAGTTGGGGTTGAAGATTTGGGGTTCGGCGCGGATCGTGCTGAGCCGTTCGGGGAATCGTTGGTCGCCGATTGTTTGTAGTTGTGTGCGGACGCGGTAGACGATGTTGAAGATGACGCGGACCATGTTGGCGTAGCCGGTTGGGGTGTATTGGGCGCGGCGTCCGGTTACGGTGACGCCGGATGCCCATATGGGTGTTTGTCGGGTGTGGTGGGCGTTCGCGAGGTGGCGGATGCAGGCGGCGCTGAGGGCGAATCCGGTGAGTGTGAGGGCGATCAGGGTTGGGCTGATGCTGGCGAAGCCGGTGTATCCGGGCTCGATGAGCCAGCCGGGTTGGGTGATGTGGCTGGTTGTGGTGGGGGCGGTCAGGGGTGTCAGGCCGTGTTCGAGCGTGTTGATTACCCATGGTGCGGCGATCCCGATCGTGAGCGAGCCGAGCGCGAGCAGGATCATTCCCGAGCGGGCGGGTGGTGTTTCGGGTTGTGGTTTGATTGGGGTGCGGGTCTTCTGGAGTGACGTTACGTGGATTGGGGGATGACGCCAAGGGCGTAGCGGGAGGCGTGGACGCGGCGGCGTTCTTGGGTTAGGTGGAAGTTCCAGTACTGGTCGAAGTCGTTGTTG
>Ga0335081_10023329_pt1 | contig 10009 bp, 8 predicted proteins | sample Lox_Sample_35_FD_206713 | JGI IMG/M metagenome (GOLD analysis project Ga0335081, IMG submission 206713) | Soil microbial communities from Loxahatchee National Wildlife Refuge, Florida, United States - Lox_Sample_3.5 | ecosystem: Environmental > Terrestrial > Soil > Wetlands | place: USA: Florida... | reverse complement strand
CCAGATTCCCCGTGACACGCAGCATCACAGGAGCGCCGGCCACCAGCAGGATGTCGGAGGCGTTTCGGCTCATGGCCAGGTGCAACAGCTTGTCCAGTGAAGCCGTAGACTCCGGACCGTGGGCGGCCGTTGCCTTCTGGCTGGGCGCCGCGCGGTTCAGTTCGGCGACAATTTTGGAAAGCTCGCTGTCGTATTCGCTCATCCATGACCTCAGGGGGAACTACCGCTGGCCGCGCATTTTACACTTGCGCGCCAGCACGTGAATGCCAGTGAGTTCCAGTTCGTGGGAGAGGTAGTCCGGCTTGACCGGCTCCTCACGCAGGAGGTCGGTTGTCAGATATTTCTTGTTGTCGTCGGCAAAGACCGTGACAACCACGGCATCACCTCCCAGGGCTTCTTGCACGAGCGCCGCCGCCAGGAAGTTGCAGCCCGAGGAGATCCCCACTCCCAGGCCGAGCCGCGCGGCCAGTTTTTGCGCCATCAGGATGGAATCGCCGTCGGACACAGCGATCACTGGATCCAGTTGCGCCAGGTTGACGATCGCCGGGATGAACTCGTCGGAGATTCCCTGAATGCGGTGCTTGCCCACCTTGTGGCCCGTCGACAACGTGGGCGATTCCGAGGGCTCGACCGGGTGGATGTGGACGGCGCGATCCCTCTCACGCAAGAATCGTCCCACTCCCATGACCGTGCCGCCAGTGCCGACTCCTGCAACGAAGGCATGCGGCGACAGGCCGGCTTCCTCGAGCTGCAGGAAGATCTCGGGGCCTGTGGAAGTGGCGTGCGCCTCGATGTTTCCCTGATTCGAGAACTGACGCGGAAGGAACACGTGCGGCTCGCGGCCGGCCAGTTCCTCAGCCATGCGGATGCATCCCAGAAATCCCCCTTGCTCGTGGCTGACCGGGATGATCTCCGCGCCATAGCTGCGGATGAGTTGTTTGCGCTCGGCACTCATCCAATCCGGCATTAGAATGGTAACCGGATGGCCGAGTGCCCGGCCGATCGCTGCGAACGAGATCCCGGTATTGCAGCTTGTGGCTTCCACAATCCGGTCGCCGGGCCGCAGTTGACCGCTCTGGTATGCGCACCGCAGGATGTGCAGCGCCATGCGGTCCTTGATACTGCCGGTGAGATTCAGGTGCTCGCTCTTGGCGTAGATTGTGCGCCGGCGCCCACAATATCGAAAATCGATGGCAAGCAGGGGCGTGTTACCGATCATGCGGGCCAGAGCATCGAGCTCCGCCGGAACGGAAATCAGGGTACTGAGAGACATGGCTCCACGCCTGATCTTAACTCCCGGCAGACCCGGCGTCAGTCCGGTCTGTTCGTTGGCCTCAAGCCAGGGGAACGTGAATGAGGGTCAAGAGATCTTCGGGACGAGTCATTTGGGGTGAGTTCAGGTAGACCTCGAGACACGGCACGTCGCGAAGCTCGCGGCCGCTGGACGGCAACCAGGCGCCGAAGATCATCCGGTACGTGGCACTAATCGCCTCATAGGGGCCCTTGTGAACCATTGTGGCGTATTCTCCTCCAGCGATTTCCATAACGCCGAACTCCCCTTCGGGCTGCACGGGAGCGCTGACGGTGATGGCTGCGTCGTAGCGGAGCTTGTCGGGCGGTGTGATTTCCGGATCGTCCCAGGAGATCCCAATGAAACGCGTGGACGGGCCAAATAGCCCGCGCGGGCCGGCCCAGGCCGCCAGCTTGCCCCAGGTGGCGCCCACCTGATCGTACGGCCCGGTGTGTCGGAGAAACACGACCCGCTGCGGCTCCAGCGTCTGGACTCGGACGGCGGGAGGGCTGCCGTAATCGGGCGGATGATAAGCGGATGTATCGTTGTAGTGCGTGCCTGACGGCGACTCGGGCGCAGCCTGGTTCTCAACGGCCCGGGCGGCGCGGAACTGTGAAGGGGACATTCCAAACATAGAATGGAAGGCGCGAGTGAAGGCCTCGTGCGACTCGTAGCCGGCGTCGAAGGCGATGCCGGTCACGGGCTGATCTTGGAGCTTCAATCGGTGCGCGGCGCGCTCCAGGCGCAGGCGGCGGACGTGCTCCTGAACCGGCTCGCCGGCCAACGCGCGAAAAACACGGTGAAAGTGGCAGGGTGAGAAGCAGGCGATGCGGGCAAGGTCGTCGAGCGCGAGCGCGTCGTCGAGATGGCCCTGGATATGCACCAGCGTGCGAAGAATGCGTTCTTGGTACGAGTTGGCGGTAGCGTCTTTCATATGGTGCGGCGACGTTTGCCGGCCATCCATGCGGCCCCTGCCAAAAAAGCGGGGAACAACAGGTAGCCGGCGCCGATTTCAGAATAGTAACTGGCAGCGGTCATGCGCATAGGGCCGTAGGCGAACATCGGATAATCGAGCGACAGGTTGATGACCAGCCACAGCAGCCCGAGAAGGACGGCCTCTGCGACGCCTGGCGACTCGGAATCGCGGAAGTACCACTTAGCAAGGATCGCGGCAACAACAACCAGGAAAAGCGCCATCAGGGATTCGAACAGCGGAGCGTTGGCCCGCTTGAGGGGGAAGACCGCGAACGAGAATGCGAATGGCAAGAGCCAGCTCAGAAACCCCAGAGCCAGGGCCCGTTTCCAGTGGTTGAATGACATAAGCATGCGAATTTACGGTAGCTGAAACAAAAATGGAATACTTGATGCTTTTTGCGAAATCTCGTGTGCCGGCGCGATCGTTTTGCGGCGGGCCGCAAACAGGCTACAAGATCCGAGTCTCCTTTAGCAAGCATAAAAATGATCTCTAAGCTGTTGTAGGATAACAACGTGGGCGACGAGAACATCAATCCGCTGGATGAGCTCAAGAGAATGAATCTGGAGATCGAGTTGGCAACCGATCTCGCAGCCCTTAAGCCCGTCTATTTCCGTTTGAACGAGATTGCAAAAGGCAACCCCGACAACTTCGATGTGCAATTCGCGGTGAGCGAGACCAGGCAACACTTGATGGCCCGTGGCACGGCGCTGAAGCAGCAGACGCCACCGATGGAGGCTGCCACGCCACCATCTGTCCCGGCGGCCGAAGCGCACGAGCCGCAGGAGCCGGCAGCCCCGGCGGCGACACCATTTTCTTTCATGGACGCCACCCCGCACGCACCAGAAGAACCCCCGACTTCGCCGTTTGCGGAGGCCGCGCCAGCCGCACCATCCTCATTGACGGATACCGCGCCCCCCGCGCCTCCAGAGCCGGCGCCCCCAGCAGCGAAACCACCCGCCCGTCCGCAGGCGCCGCCGCGTCCCGCGACGAATTGGAACCGCTGGCTGCTGCTGGGTCCTATCGCGGGCCTGGTGATCGCCGTGTTGCTGATTCTGGTAGCGGTGCATCAGACTCGCAAGCGCGTAGCGAGCGTCACTACCAGCACCCGCGCGGTCCCGGTGGATGTGGCAACCGTTCCTACGGGCGCGTCGGTGCAGGTCATCCGCGCACAGGCCGTGCCTGGAGGCAACAACGAAACAGCCTGCACGTCGGACTGCAGGCTGTCGCTGGCGCCGGGCGACTATCAGGTGACGGCGTCTCTGGAAGGGTACGAGCCAGCGGTGGGAAGCGTTCACGTTGCCGCCGCCCAGCCGGCGCAAATGAGTTTGGCGCTGCAGCCCCTGGCGCAATCGGTTCGCCTGCTCACCGACCTCGATCAGGGCAAAGTCGTCCTCGACAGCGCGCCGCCGGCCGATCTCCAGGAGGGCCAGTTGATCCTCGACAAGGTGCCGCCCGGCCCCCACACGGTGAAGATTACCGGCCGCAGCGGCGATGCCTCGTTTTCGTTCGAGATTGCGGATGCGCGGCTTCCGGCTGTAACCAGCCCCGTTACGGTTCACAACCTGATTGCGGTGCTGGTGGCCAGCTTTGGCAACAAGGCGCGCGTGGTAACCAGTAGTGGTCCCCTTAAGCTCGCGGTCAATGGCCAGGCACAAGGAGATGCGGTGCCGGCGGGGACGGACGTGGCGAATTTCCAGTCTGGCGTGGACGAGATCGTCGTGGGTGAAGGGCGCGACCAGCGCAACATGAGCGAGAACTTCGGCGCCGCGCCCATGATTACGGCTTTCCTGAAATCCGATGTCAATGCGGGCACGCTGATTGTCTCCACCGGACAAGATGATGTGCGCGTGTTTCTCAACGACAAGGAATACCGCCGTCGCACGCAGCGCGGCCAGTTGCGGATTCAGACCCTCGGCAAAGTGACGGTCCGGGTGGCAAAGATCGGATTCCTGGACGAGGCGCCGCAGACTGCCGAGGTCAAGAAGGGCGAAGAGGTACGCCTCCAGTTCGCCCTGAAACCGCAACCGCAATTCGGCTCGCTGCAGATCCGCGGCGGGACGCCGGGCGCCGACGTGCTTCTGGACCAGAAGAATATCGGCGCAGTCGGGCAGGACGGGACGTTCAGCCTCAACACGATTCAGCCGGGCGACCACGCCATCGAGCTGCGGCACGCACAGTACACGCCGAAGCGGCTGCAGCGTGCGTTCCAGGCAGGGCAGACGGTGGTGCTGGCGGGCGCCGACGCCGTCCTGGCCTCCGCCAACGGCACGGTTCACATCACTCGCAACCCGGCCGGGGCCGCTGTCACATACCGGCGCGAGAATGAAACCGAGTCACACGAAGTGCGTGGGAACCAGGTCGAGCTACCGGCGGGAAGCTACGTGTTTTCAGCTACCGCCCCCGGGTTCATAGAGGCCAGCACGCGTTTACAACTGGCGGGTGGCGAGAGCCGGCCGGTGGAATTCACGCTGGCCCACGAGCGCGTGGCCGCTCCCACTCCAGCTCCCGTGGTGACGCACGGGATGTCCGACTTCGAGGATCCGGACGCGTGGAAAAAGGACGGCGAAGTCTGGGTGCACAAGGGCGCCGGTTTCATCGCCTACAAGCTGCCCGACAAGGGCGTTTTCACCTTCACGGTGGAGCTTCTGAAAGGCGGCAGCATATTCCGGGCCGGCAAGATTCGCTGGTGCGTCGAATACGTCGACTCCAAGAACTACCTGCTCTCCGAAATGGATCGGAAGACTTTTTGGACCGGGGTGATCGAGAAAGGCACCAAATACGAACGGGTGAAGGCGCCGCATAATCTTGAAAACCCCAAGGCCTTTACGATCCAAATCGAGATCACGCCGGGGCAGATGGTGCAAAAGGTTCGCAAGGGCAACGAATGGGAGACTCTCGACACGTTTGCCGAATCGGACCGCGATTTCACAAAGGGTAAGTTCGGCTTCCTGGTTCAGGGAAGCGACGAGATCGCAATCTCAGACTTCAAGTTCGTGGCGAGATGAACGCTCGCGTGCCAGACTCTGTGTGCCGGGAAATCTCCGGAACACCTAGGGAATGTCGCCAGTGATGATATTCGGGATGTTGGCTGTCGGAGAAGGCCGTTGAAGGCTGCCGTCAGCGCGCCGTTGCGCAGGCACGTGCTGGAGTTCTTTCAGGACCCGTCCCGGCCCATTCGCCACCGAGCAAAAACCGCAACAATGGCGGGAGACTCTGGGGCGCTGGAGAAACTGAAAGCAATGCCTGACTGAAGCAGGCGCAGTCAGATTCTACTGCACGCGCATCTCACGTCGCCGCACGCGGCGGTGCGCCGGTTCGCTCCGGGCGCTTCGACAACCGTAGCCACCACAGCGCTGAGCCCGCCTTGTTCGGACGGAATCGGCGCGAACGTCCACAGCAGCTCCGACGGTTCGCCTTCACGCGGAGAGAACGGGGTTTGAGTCTGCACCACGGCACGGGCGGACACTGCCTGCCTTAGGGTATCCTGAATCGCTGCAGCTCCCGAACGTGCCGCGTCGCAAACCTCCCAGACGAAATGGCCGATCATGTCGGCCGGGTCGCGTTTGGAGGTGCGCTCACACAGAAGACTCACCTGCTGGACCCTGCCTTCCGGATCCAGCACCAGGTAAAAAGCCCCCGCGGCCTCCGCCACCGCCGCCGTGCATTGCGATTGCAGGCGCAACCCTGCCAACGCACGGTGGTAGTCGTGGATGTCGGTAATGGTGCCTACGTATCCGGCAAACCCATCCTCACCAAGCCTGGGAGCGGCGCGGGCCAACATCCAGCGGTACTGGCCGTCATGCCGCCGCATGGGAGCCTCGGCCGCGAACAGTTGGCGCGCCGCAAACGCCTGCCAAAACTGGTCGAACACCTGTTGCCGGTAGTCCGGATGCACGGAATCGGCCCATCCGTCACCCAGTTCCTCCTCCAGTTTGCGCCCTGTAAACTCGAGCCATGTCGTGTTGACGAAGGAAACTGCGCCGTCTATGGCGCAGTAACAGAGCAGCGCCGGCGCGCAATTCGTAATCGCCCGGAACTGCCGCTCGGTCGCCTGCAACGAAAGCTCCGATTCCACCGCCTGGGACGCGATCATGCGCAGCTCCATCTTCCCCGCCAGAACGCTCGCCAGTTCCGCCAGGTTCTGAATCTCCGCGTCTGAGAAGTCCGGCCTCGGCTCTATATCTGCGATCACTAGCGCACCAAGGCATATTCCACTGCTGGATCGCAACGGGGCCGATGCCGCAAAACGCAGCTCCCCGAATTCGGCGCCGGGCGGCAGGCCGTTGGTTGCATCCCGTATTACCATTGGCGCGTCGAGTACCTGATCCAATGGATAGGTTTTGAGGTATTGAGAGTATTCGGTACCCGACCCGATGCGTGCCACCACCCGATTGCCGTTGCCCAGCAGACCCATATAGGACACGGGAACCTCAAATAAATGTGCCACCAGGCTCGTCAAGCGGAGCAGCGCCGGTTGCTCCGGCGTGTTCAGTATCTCGTGAAGATACGAGTTGGTCGCCTGGTTGGGATTTTCAGCGGCTACGGTCATACCTACTCATCCTCTATCGGTGCATGGCCGGACAAACTTGAGCTTCCGCTGACTGCTAATGAATCTCCGGTCAGCCGTCGATATGCTATGCGGAGCCGGTGTGATCTCCATAGGAAAGTTCCTTAAGTCAGCCAGCGAGACCGAGCAAGCCTTGATGCGCGTGATACAACTGCTGCTGCAGGGCATCGCGCTGCATGCCGTGGAGAGCGCCCCGAACGATCTTGCCAACTTCCGCAACAGCATCCAGATCATCGCCGAAGCGCTGCAGCACGACTGCGAAACGCCGGCTCTGCTGGTCCACGCCGGTTCGGCTCTGCGCTCGCTCGCGGATTACAACAAGCGCGCGGCACGCTACCTGCGATCTCCCGGCGTCGATTTGCAGGCCATGGTCAAGATGCTGACAGACGCCGTGGCTGCCATTGGATCGGCGTCGGAGGAGAACGTTCGCCGCCTGCGCGAGATCGAGGCGCAAGTCGTCTCCGCCACCGAGGTGGAAGACGTGCGGCTGATCCGTGCCAGACTGTCCGAGTGTCTGGCCGAGATCCGCAAGGAGTCCGAGCGCCAGCGAACCGAGACCGCACGCACCACCGAACAGTTGACCCACAGCCTCCAGCGGGTCGGCGCCGCGGCCGCCCAGGCGGCACCGGACGACAAGGACGCTATCACCGGTCTTCCCGGCCGAAGTGTCGCTGAGGAGGCTCTGAGTCGCGCCTGCCAGTCGGAATCACCCGTGTATATCGCCGTCATGGTCTTGGACCGCCTTCAGACCTTCAACACGAGGTTCGGTTACGCGGTGGGCGATGAAGTGCTACGCTACTTCGCCGGTTTCTTGCGGCGCCAACTTCTGCCAGCGGACCAGATTTTCCGCTGGACGGGGCCGGCCATGATCGCCTTGTTGGCAAGACCGCAACGGCTGGAGATTGTCCGCGAAGAGATTGGCCGGCTGATGGAGTACAAATATGAACACACGGTGCGTACCGTGGCTCGCACCATTCTCCTCCCCATCTCGGCGCGCTGGACTGTCTTCCCGGCAATGGCCTCTCCCCGCCTGCTCAGCCAGAAAATCGAGGGTTTCGCCACGAGTCAGACGGCACGGGATTAGACAGCGATCAGCAACCAGCTTCCGGCCACCTACATCCAGCGATCCGCTTTCGACTCCTGATAGCTGATCCCGGAAAAGCTAATAGAAGAGATACTTCCGCCACTGCGCGTCGCTTTTGCCCAGCATCCGCATCAAGTGCCGGCTGGTGTGCAGGCTGAACGGCCGCGGCACCCGCGCCAGGCGCATGCCGGCTTCTTCGGGGGTGCGATTCCCTTTCTGGTTGTTGCACGGATGACAGCAGGCCACCAGATTCTCCCATGCGGTTTCGCCGGACCGCGACCGCGGCACTACGTGGTCCAGCGTCAGCTCGGCCGAGGCAAGGACGCGATGGCAATACTGGCAGGTGTAACGGTCGCGCATCAGAATATTCTTCCGCGACAACGCCCGTGTCTGGTGAGGAATCCGCCGGTATTCCAACAGCCGGATCACCGAGGGCAGCCGCACCAGGGTGCGCGCGGAATGCACTGCGTTGCTCGATTCCTCCTCCGCGGAGGCCACGCCTTTCAGCACGAGCACCAGGGCCCGCCGCGCCGCGCAGATGTTGATCGGCTCGTAGCTGGCGTTCAACACCAGCACCGGTCGCTGCAGTCGATCACTCGGCATCCGGAATGCCCTCCGATGAACGAACCGCCGCCCCTCGCCAGCCTTCCATGCGCCGGTCCACGCGCGCGACCGTCAACAGCGCCACCTTCGCCGCGCCGGCGCTCTTCAGCGCCCGCGCGCAAGCGGCCGCAGTGGAACCGGTGGTCATGACGTCGTCGATTAAAAGCACGCGCTTCCCCGACAGAGTCCGCGCGACCGGCCGGCAACGAAAAGCCGCCACCACGTTCTGCCGCCGGGCGGTGTTGCTCAAACCGGCTTGCGTCAGCGTCGCCCGCGCGCGCCGCAGGGCTCGGGTCACCGGGATGCAGCAACGCCGCGCGATGGCTTGCGCCAGCAGGTCCGACTGGTTGAACCCCCGCGCCCATTGCCGCCGCCAGTGCAGCGGAACCGGTGTCACCGCGTCGAACCGCTGCTCGCGGGGCAGCGCCAGAGAGAGCAGGTCCGCCAGTGGTTGCGCCAGCGTCTTCACCCGGGCGTACTTGAACAGGTGGATCAGTTCGCGCAAAACGCCTTCGTAGGCTCCGTAACAATAGGCCGCGTCGAAGCCGCGCAGTCCGCCGCGGCACAAAGCGCAGCGTCCTTCCTCGTCCAGCGGGAAGCGGTTTAGGAACGGTGTCCGGCAATCCACGCAGAAGAACTCCGCGCTGAGCGGCTGCGGCTCCCTCAGGCATTTGTGGCAGACCGGAATCCGGGTGATTTCTTCCAGCGGCCTGGCGCAAATCCGGCACTCGTCTGGAAACAGGAGGGAAAAAAGGGCGCGAGAGACTGTTCGTACTGCCGGGGGACCGAAGTTTGCGACTGCGGCTCGCCTGCTACTCGAGAAGACCCACCTCCGCCGACTTACTATTGTATCTGATTTTTGTTCCGCAAGCCCATTAACGACGAGGCTCGTGGCGGTCGCACCGTGGGCCGGCCGGATCTTCCTGGACGAATTGGTCCATAATCGGCTTGGCCCGCTCGAAACTGGCAGACAGTTCGGGCAAAGCCGCCGCTGCGGAGGCGAGATCTCCGGCTCTGCTCTGCTGCTCCAACTTCCCCGCGACCTGTCGTATCTCCAGCACGCCCGCATTGGCGGCTGATCCCTTGATGGAATGTGCGATCCGCCGCACCTGGCCTGCATCGCCGGAGTTCACGGCCTCGGCCAGCGCCGCGATTTGCCTGGGCAGGTCTTCCACAAATCCCCGGACGATGCGCCGCGCCAATTCCCGGTTGCCCATCACCCGCTCGTCCAGGTCTTCCCGGTCGAAGGTGGTCGTGGCAGCGGCCGGAACGGGGACCGGCGGAGGACTTGCCGGCTGGGGTGCGGGCGGCGGGCCGCCAGCCCAGTCCTCGATGGCTTCCTCCAGCGCGTCGGGCCGAAGGGGTTTGGAAACGTAACCGTTCATGCCCGCGGCCAGGCACTTTTCTCGATCACCCGCCATGGCGTTGGCCGTCGCCGCGATGATCGGAATGGCATGATTGCGCACGCGGGTGTGCGGTTGGCGAATC
>Ga0335081_10023328_pt1 | contig 10009 bp, 12 predicted proteins | sample Lox_Sample_35_FD_206713 | JGI IMG/M metagenome (GOLD analysis project Ga0335081, IMG submission 206713) | Soil microbial communities from Loxahatchee National Wildlife Refuge, Florida, United States - Lox_Sample_3.5 | ecosystem: Environmental > Terrestrial > Soil > Wetlands | place: USA... | reverse complement strand
CTCCTCGACGACTAACTCGTTCGGGCTCTCGGTCGACGCCTCGTATCAGGTGGATCTCTGGGGCGGCGCGCGGGCCGGAAGACGCGCCGCGGAGCTATCGCTGCTCTCGTCGGGCTATGCGCAGCAGACGGTGGCGCTCACCGTCACGGCCGACGTCGCGAACAGCTACCTGGACGTTCTTGCCCTGCGGCAACGCTTGGCGATTGGACGCGCGAACGTCGACGCGGCGCGAGGCATCCTCGCCACCGTGGAAGCGAAGGTGCGAAACGGCGCCACGTCCCGCCTGGACCTGGCCCAGCAGCAGACGCAGCTCGCCACCCTCGAGGCTACGATCCCCGGTCTCCAGGAACAGGAGCGGGAGGCGCGCTATGCGCTCGCCATCCTTCTCGGCCGCCTACCCGAGGGCTTCGACGTCCAGGGAACCACGCTCGACGGGATCCTCGCGCCCGAGGTAGCGCTCGGGATGCCGTCGGAGCTGCTGCGCCGCAGGCCCGACGTCGCAGAGGCGGAGGCTAATCTCGCGAGCGCCCAAGCCAACGTTGACGCGGCCCGCGCGGCCCTCTTTCCGCAGATCGGCCTCACCGGGTCCGGCGGGGTCGCCAGCACGGCCCTGAGCACGCTGTTCTCGAGCGCCAGCACGGTGTGGAGCCTCGGCTCCAGTCTCGTGCAGACCATCTTCGACGGGGGGTCGCGGAGGGGGCAGCTCGCCTTGAGCCGAGCGCGGCAGCAGGAGCTGGTGTCCACCTACCAGAGCTCCGTGCTGAATGCGTTCTCGGATGTGGAGACGGCGCTGGGCCAGGTGTCCAGTCTCGCGGAGCAGGAGCGCCGGAGGACCGTGCAGGCAGACGCGGCGGCGGAAGCGTTCCGGATTTCCGAGCTGCAGTACCGCGAAGGCGTCACCGATCTCCTGAACCTGCTCACCGCACAGCAGGCGCTCTTCTCGGCCCAGGATCAACTGGTGCAGGTGAAGCTCGCGCGGCTGCAGGCGGTCGTGGGGCTGCATCAGGCGCTGGGCGGCGGGTGGCAGGAGGCGGCCGACGTGGCCACGCAAACTGTCCCCGCCGCGGGACGCCCGCCGCGCTGATGGCCGTGCGCATCGGATCGCGCCGCGTCTCCTGTGTCCCCGGCGACCAGTGCCCTCGTCGTGTGCCGCGCGTGTGCCGCAAGACAGCGATTTCCTGCCGTTTGGCTCGAGGAGGAGTCCGACATGGTGGCGAGGGTGCCGACGCACGAACCCGTGACCGCCCAAGAGTTCGCTCGATTTCTTGCCCTCGCCGTGCCGATATCCTGCCGCCCTAGAATAGCGCCGTCGGGCGGCTCTTAATCAGTGGGTTCCGTGTTCGATTCACGGGCGGCGCACTCCTTAAGCACTCGACGCTCAACAACTTCCGACGTGTCACCGGGCCGCCTCGATGCGGCACGTGTGCCGCAAAACCCCGATTTCTTGCCGTTCGGCGAGAAGAGGAGTCCGACATAGTGGCGAGGGTGCCGACGCGCGAACCTGTGACCGCCCAAAGAGTTCGCGTGATTTCCTGCCCTCGCCGTGCCGACATCCTGCCGCCCCCCGAAACCCCACATCGGCGGCTCTTAAGCAACCGGGGCTGGGTTCGAATTGGGTCGCGATCCCCCGAGCCCTGTTCAGGGCCGTGCGGGGAGACGCGGCCTCGGGGATCGCGGCCGGAGGCCGCGACACTCCGGGTGCTGAAGCGCCGCCGCCGTTAGGCTAGGGTTCGAATGTCCTCCCCGAAGCTGCTCATCGCTGCCATTGGAACACCAAGTTCCCTACCGCTGCCCACAAGGTCATCATAGAAGACCTTGATCTCCTGAGGATCCGACAGTGCGTGGACCGAGTTTCGTTTGACGTATTCGCTGTGCCTGAACATCCACCGAAGCGCCATGCCCGCAACATGCTTCGTAATGAACGATGTGCTCAAGTACACGTGTGCTTCTTGGTACCTGTCCAGATCGACACCACGACGCGCTACCACCTCCAAGCACTCTCGGACCGCACGGAGGCCAAGATCGGCAGTCTCACCGTCGCCCAGCGCGGCTTCCACACCACCGGCCCGCACCACCGCAGGCCACAGGCCGCCATTGATGGCGTATTGAATCCAGAGGTAATGGAGAATGTCGTCCTGGACTGTGACCCTGATGCTGGCTGATCGAAAGAGCGCGATCGCCCGTTGCAGGCATTCGTCCCGTCGGCTGTTCACTTGGCCAAGGTCAATCCCCTTGATCGTCGCCACCAGCGTCCCTTCCTTGAAGCCACCGCCCGCCTTGGCGTCGCCGAACAGAAAGTGCGACGGCGATATGACGGATTCGAGTTCACTGGAGCCTTTCCAGTTCTGCGTGAGCAACACGTACTCCGTACCCGGAAGGAGAGGAACGACTTGTTCCAGAGTCTCCATCAGTCGGTAGTGCTTCACTGGAACAATGACGAGGTCAAATCGCGGCGCCCCGGCGATTGTCTCGGTTGGTCGCAGGGCGTATCGTCCTCGAAACCGCCGGGCATGACCTCCACGCTTGTCTAGCACATCCATCGCAAGGCCGTCCGACAGCGTCGAGGCTCTGCCGGGGCGCACCAGATGCGTGACATCGTGACCGGCCGCTGATAGCGCCCAACCATAGATCGCGCCAATCACCCCAGCTCCGACGACCAGGATCCTCATAGGGCCCCCTCTGCCGTCGAAGATCACCTGAGCCGGGCCGTCGGCAAGTGGACGACCTTCGAGGGGAAACGGTCGATGAGAGCGGCGAAGCCCTGGGCCCACACGCCTCCGCCCACCTCGCGGGCGAGGAGCGCCGCCAGCCCGACCCATCTGGGTCCGTCGGTCGAGGGCCGCCAGCCGCCGTTTTCGAGCATCCGCGTACTGGGCGCACGGTTCTTGCAACTGGTCTGTCGGACGTCGAGCGGATGAAGCCGGTGTCTAGGTCGCCAAGAGATCCAGAACCGGGTCCACGTCCGTGATGGGGCAGAGACATGAACACAAATCGTGTGAGGTTGATGCCCACGACCTACCTGCTGATGTCGGTCGTCGCCATCGTCGCGTTGCACGTCCTGCTGCCGGTCGCGAAGGTCGTCCCGACCCCGTGGAACTTGGTCGGTATCCTGCCGCTGATCGTCGGGGTGGTCATCAATCTCGTCGCGGACCGTGGCTTCCGCGCCGCGCAAACGACCGTCAGGCCGTTCGAGAAGTCATCCGCTCTGGTCACGAGCGGCGTATTCCGGGTGTCGCGAAACCCGATGTATCTCGGATTCGTGCTTCTCCTGATCGGACTGGCCTTGCTGCTGCGGTCGCTTACGCCGTACCTCGTCGTCGTGGCCTTTGCCGCTCTGTTGGAGCGACAGTTCGTTGCCGTCGAAGAGCGGATGCTGGCCGAGCAGTTTGGTGCGGACTGGCAGCGTTACCGGCAACGGACGAGGCGCTGGCTCTAGGTTGGTCGGGCGGAGATGGCGTACGTGTCACAGCCCGCCGGCCGGCACTGAGGAAGCTTCACGCGGCTCACCATGGGAGGGGCCATGTTCGGTGTGCCTGAGTGGGCGGCGGGTGTGGCCCTCATTGCCCTGATCATGACGGGCGTGCCCACCATTGGAAGCATCGTCACGGCCTTCGCAAAGCGGCGCGGCTTGCGGGTCGTGGCGTCGGGTCCGGATCCGGAACTCCGGCAGGCAGTCGACGCGCTGCACCAGCGAGTCAGCGAGCTGGAGGAGCGCGCCGACTTCACGGAGCGTTTACTCGCCAAGTACCGTGAGAGTGAACGTCTGGGTCCGGGATCTCCGTGAACCAGGGAGTGCTGTGGTGCGGGCTCGGGGGATCATGACGAGTTCGGTGAAGCACGGGCCGAGGTACGGGAACTGGGTCTCGGCGCGCCTCGTGTGCACGCTCGCGCTCGGCGCCGTCGGATTGGCACTGCTCACGGCGGTGACCCGTTGGCTTGTCGTGCCCACCGCAGTAGCGCTCCTGGCCTTGGCGTACTTCGCGTGGGCGCGCTACGAACTCTCGGTATCCGGCGGCGACGTGCAGACGAAGATCCGCGGCTTGGTGCTCCAACACCTGGACTGGGATGGCACCGGGAGCGTGCTCGACATTGGGTGCGGCAGTGGGGCGCTGGTCGTCGCTGCGGCGAAGCGGTATCCCGAGGCACGCCTGACCGGGGTCGATTCGTGGGGATCTGCGTGGGAGTACTCGCGCGCCGTGTGCGCGAGCAACGCGGCGATTGAAGGCGTTGCGGACCGGGTCACGTTTCGGCAGGCGAGCGCGTCCGCACTGCCCTTTCCCAACGGCACGTTCGACGCTGCCATCAGCAACCTCACCTTCCACGAGGTTCACGATACCAAGGACAAGGCGCAGCTTCTGAAGGAAGCACTGCGGGTCGTGCGGAAGGGCGGCAGCTTCGCCTTCCAGGACCTGTTTCTCTGGAAACGTGTCTACGGCGACGTGCCGGCCCTACTCGAGTCCATCCGGAGTTGGGGCGTCGAGCGTGTCGAATTCACGGACACGAGCGGCCTGCCGTTTATCCGGCGCGCGTTGCGGCTGCCGTTCATGGTCGGGACGATTGGCATCCTGCACGGCCGGAAATGACGGGATGCAGGCAGTGACAACCCGGCTGGCAGATTGCATTTGAGGAAGCAGGTCGTTCAATGACACAGACCCCACGTTGGCGGCTGGCACTCCAGGCCGTTTTCCGCGCGCTCACTCTTCTGTTGCCATTTGCCTTCGCGGGCCGCTTGGCGTGGTGGCGCGGCTGGCTATTCCTCGGCTCGCTTCTGCTGATCGCCGGGACGAGCTTCGCGGTATTGCAGCGCCGGCACCCAGACCTGATGCGGCGACGACTGGAGTGGCAGTCGGGCGTTAAACGCTTCGACAAGATCGTGCTTGTCGCGATGATTGTCGGCTTCCTTAGCTTTTTCGCAGTGGCCGGCCTCGACGCCCGATTTGGCTGGTCGCAGCTGAGCGTGGCGTGGGTGTGGCCTGGCGTCGCGCTGGAGCTCCTGGGATTCGTACCGATCTACTTGGCGATAACCGAGAATCCCTTCGTCGAAACGCAGGTCCGCATTCAGACCGAGCTAGGCCATCACGTCATCACCACGGGACCGTATCGCGTCGTGCGTCACCCCATGTACGCCGGGTTGATGCTGTTGCTGCCTGGCGCCGCCCTGATTCTTGGCTCGATATGGAGTCTTGCGCCGCTCACGATGTTGATGGCCGCCCTCATTGTCCGTGCGGCGCTGGAAGACGGCGCCCTGCGCCGCGAGTTGGCGGGTTACGAGGAGTATGGCACCCGGACACGGTACCGATTGGTTCCAGGCGTGTGGTAAGGTCCGGGCGAGGAGGAGTGCTGACGCCCGCGCTGCCGGCCAGCCGTGTTGAAATGGGCCGCACTCGCAGCTCCCGCATGGCGCCCGCTGGGCCAGCCCCCCGTGATATCGAATCGCACGCCCATTGAGCCGGGGGGCTAGCGCGCATTCGAGCGTTCGCCGTATTCTCGCTGGCCCCGTCAGTTCTGGAGGACCACGATGGCCGACGAGCCCCACGCCTACTTCACGTACATCTGCCCCCGGACCTGGCAGCCTACGATCCTCTATACCGCCCGCGAGTTCCGCGCGCTTGGGCAAGGGACGACGCTGAGACAGGGCCAACGCTGTCCAAGCTGTGGCGGCCATCACAGCTTCTCCAAGGAAGATCTCAGGGCCGTGGACCGCCGCCGTCCGTCTCGCCTGTGGAGAGAGGCAGCTGCGGGCGTATGGGGAGCCGAGTCGGCCTAGCGGCTTGCGAGCAGCCGCAGCCCGAAGGGTGAGGATTGAATGGGCGCCGCTCGCGGCGCCCCTGGCTGACTGGCGAGGCGCGCATGGTCGGTTTCATCATCGAATGGGTCATGGTGTCCATCGCTGTCTCGATCCTCGCGACGTGGATCGGGTTTGTTCCAAGGTACCCGAAATGGGGGCAGACGCTGACGCTGCAGCTGATCAACACCCTGCTGCTCACCATGCTGCTCTCAACGCTGCTGGTCTCGAGACTTCATCCGTCCGGGGTTCTCCTTTTTGTCGCGATGCTCGCCGTGCTGTGGCTCTCGGTTCGCCTCACCGGCCGCCTGTTCGGGTCGCGAGCGTCTACGGCCGCGTCTCGCCCGGAAGACCCTCCGTCTTGAACAATGTCCATGCCGGCGGCGAAGACAGGGCGGCCCATCGGCGTCCCGGTGTAGTGTGGCGGGCAGCATGATGCGGGCCGGAATGGTCTTCAGCGGTGTCGTCCTGGTGGCTCTCGGCCTCCTTTGGCTGATGCAGGGCCTCGACGTGGTGCGCGTCTGTCCTCTGCTGTGCTTCGTTGACTGCAAGTGCGTCAGCGGATCGTCCCCGCTCTGGGCCGGGATCGGTGCTGTCGCCGTCGCCGTTGGTGCCGTGTCCGTCTATCTCGCCGTTCGATGGCGTCCAGGCCGTCATGGGTAGGGCGCGTCCGTTTCTCGCCTGTGGCATCGGCCACCGTTCTCTCGCGCGCGCGGCAGCCGACGGAAGGTGAATCCCGCTCCGCCTACCAGACGTCTGGACGCAACTGAGAGCCGCGGCCGGCGCGCCCTGGCGAAGGCGGGGGCGCTCCTCGCCGTGCTGGTTCTCGCGCTGACGGCGTACCTGGTCTCGGCCCGTCCGGCGCAGTTGCGCTGGGGCGCCACGGACCTCGAGGTGGAGCGCGCGATGCCGGGCGACTCTCTGAACCCGCACCCAGCCTTTCTCGCCACTCGCGCGATCACGATCCGCGGAACACCCGCAGAGATCTGGCCGTGGTTGATCCAGATGGGGTACGGCCGAGCTGGGTTCTACGGCTACGACATCCTGGAGAACCTCGGGAGCAAGCGGGGCCTTCGTAGCGCCGACCGCATCCTACCTGAGCTCCAACACTTCAAGGTCGGCGACGTGGTTCCGATCAGCCCGGCGGCCGTGATGGCGTTCTATGCGATTGAGCCCAATCGGTATCTCGTCTGGACCGGACAGGCAGGCGGTACCTACGGGGTCTTCACCTGGGCGTTGTATCCGGTGGAGCCGAATCACACGAGGCTCGTCAGCCGCATCCGGTGGAGCCATCACTGGGTGCAGCCGCGCCTGCTGGCACTCGACCTCTTCAGCGAATTCACCGACCATCTGGCAGTCCGAAAGATCCTGGAAGGCGTGCGTGACCGCGTCGAAGATCGCAGCGCACCCATGAGGGGCGAGGTCCTGGAGTTTGGCGTGTATCTCGCGGTCGCCCTGACATTCGTTGCTTCCTTGGTGCTGCTGCTCATCCGCCCGTTGGAGTGGCGAGGATGGCTCGTCAGCGTGGGTGCGGGAGCCGCGTGGCTCATCACCTGGTACGCGCCGCTCCCGGCGTCGATCGGGTTCCTGTTTGCAATCGCTGTCGTCTGCGCTCTCGTCCGGTCGCGGAGGGACTCGCCCTCCACGTACGGCATCACGTAGTAGAGGATCCCGTGACCGTGTCGCAGTACGAGAGCGACATCTGGGTGGCGAACCTGCATTGGTAGGGAAGACCTCCAGGTGCCTCTATCCTTCGTGCGCGTGGTGTCGGTTGTGGTGTCGATTCGAGGCCGGAAAAGTGCGACCTTTGCGCGGCTAATCCCGGGAAACCGCGCGGTCTGTCAGCAGTTCAGCGGAATGGTGCCGTACTTCAGTCCTTCCGAGGGGTGCCTAACCAGCGCCTGCAGCGGATGTGTGCTCAGCGGGCAACAGCGCCCGCTCTCAAGCTCTGCGGGCGGCGCAGACGGTCCCACCGTTCGCTACGATTGGCTGGGGCCAGTGGTTCCGTTGCTGGACCCGGGGGCTGGACGTCGTCGGCGCCTTGCTTGCGCTCCCCCCGCTGGCCCGGTTCCGGCAATATCTCCGGCATCCCATAGACGCATTCGGTGCGCTTCGGCTTCTCGGGCTTCGAGGTCGGGCGATGACGGGCCTGCACTTGCGCCTCGGGACGCTCATCGCCGAGGACTCTTAGTCAGTAGGTTCCGTGTTCGATTCACGGGCGGCGCACTCGGGCAAATCGCTGTCCCACACCAGCTATCAGGGGCGTTCAGCGATGGCTGGACGCCCCTGCTGACTTGTGGTCAGTGGATCTCCCCCCAACCGGCGCCTACGCGTGCGCGTGCGAACGGAGCCTGAAGGCCCCCACGAGCAACGCGACGCCGGACACGATCGCAAAGACCGCGATCAGGCCCATGATCGCGGCGAGCGTGATCGGCGGGGCGAGCAAGGCATACGCCGACGCGACGATGCCCAGGACTCCGGCGGCCGCCGTCCACCCCCATTGGACGCCGAGTTTCTTTTGCTGAAACGCGGCGTAGATGGCGAGGATGCCGCTGATCAGGAGCCACCAGGCGACCCACAGGACCGCGAAGCTCAGCGACAGCACCGGGTAGTAGACGAGCGCCAGGATGCCGAACCCGACGCCGATCAACCCCGAGACCAGCAGAACCCACCAGTGCCTCAGCACCTTCGCCAGCTCGATGGCGTGCACGATGTCAACCATGCCGGAGAAGAGCGCCCAGAACGCGATGACGAGGGCGAAGGCGGCCACCGACTCGAGCGGCCGCGCGAGGATGAAGATGCCCACCACCAGAGCCAGGAGCGCACGGAGTACGAGCGCCCACCACGTGCGGTGATACAGCCGCTTGACGTCATCGACGACGGGAGTGGCCATACGGCCTCCGAGTGAGGGCTGCGGCGGGTCGGCGGCGCGTCGGCCGAGGGGTGCCCGACCAGTCCGGCCTGCCGGCGAGAATCCGCGCGATACTATCACCATTGGAGCGATCTCGCCATCCGGGCGGATGCGCCCCGAGCGCCGGGGACCGGCGACCTCCAACGACGCACGCTTTGATGCCGCCCGGCCGCCGCCCGGTAGCGCGCGGTCAGTGGCGGCGATATGATGTCGCGCGTTCCACCAGCGTCGAAAGGACGGCGCATGACCCGCACGGCCGGCTGGCCGGCGTCATTGCAGCTCCGTGTCCTGGCCTGGGTCACGATTGCGGTGACGACGCTGCCCGAGTGCGGGGGGGCGCAAGGCCTCCCACCCGCGCTCGCCGAGTTCCTGCAGCAAACGATCGCGTTGGATCGGCGTGACATGGCGGCTGTCACCGGCGGGCAGCCGGTCGCGAAGGTGCTCGCGACCTCCGACGCACTCGAGATCGCGCTGTTCGGCATCGTGCGCGTCGGCGTGCCGCGATCCTTCTACGTCAGGCTCGCTGCCGCCTTCCCGTCGTCGCTTCGCGACCCGTCGCGGATCGCGTTCGGGCTGTTCTCGGATCCGCCGACCGTGTCCGACGTCGCGGGGCTCTCACTGCCGCGCGAAGATGCGCAGGACCTGGCGCATTGTCGCGCCGGCTCCTGCAAGGTGAAACTCTCGGCGCAGGTCATCGCCCACCTCCGCGCGACGGTCGATTTCGGGTCGCCGGCGGCGGATTCGATCGTCACGGCGTACTTTCGCGAGCGCATGGTCGAATACGTCACGGCCTACCGCGCACGCGGCGACTCCGCGCTCATCGTGTACGAGGACCAGCAATCCCGCGCCGCGGCGGCTCAGGTGTTTCAGGCGATGCTCGCGCGTTCGCCCTATCTGTATCGCGCACCATCGCTCGAGCGGTACCTCGTGGCCTATCCGCAAGGCCGGCCCGCGAACCTCTCCGAGGTGATGTTCTGGGCGGAGGACGATCTGCCCGGCCTCAAGCCGACGGTCACGATCACGCACGAGGTCGTGTACGCTCCGCCCGAGCTGCCGGGCACCACGCTCATCGCGTCGAAGCTGCTCTACGCCGCGCATTTCCTGGACGGAGCCCTCGACCTGACCGCGGTTGTGGATCAGACGGGAGACCAGGCAGCGGAGCCGGGGGGCATCTTCCTCGTCCAGGTCCGCCGCCTGCACTTCGACAACCTGCCGAGTGGCGGACTGCTGAACCTGCGCAGCAAGGTGATGGGCGAGCTGCTGCAGCGGACGACGGCCCTGCTCCGCGACACGAAGGCGCGCAGCGAGCGAGC
>Ga0335081_10023327_pt1 | contig 10010 bp, 5 predicted proteins | sample Lox_Sample_35_FD_206713 | JGI IMG/M metagenome (GOLD analysis project Ga0335081, IMG submission 206713) | Soil microbial communities from Loxahatchee National Wildlife Refuge, Florida, United States - Lox_Sample_3.5 | ecosystem: Environmental > Terrestrial > Soil > Wetlands | place: USA: Florida... | reverse complement strand
GCTATCAGTGGATACGTCCCGCCTGGCAAAGAACTCATACTCGCCGAGACCGAACCGCCGCTCAACGTGAATCGCCCGACACCGGGTTGAGGCGGAGTCCCGGTGTCAACCAACAAAGCGACATCCCCGCTGGGAGTTCCGCTGCCGCTGTTGCGGGTCACTCCGATCGTCACATTCGCCGCCGAACCATGGGTGATTCCAGTTGTAGGCGAAATACTCAACGTGGTTGTGGTGGGCGTAAACGTCACCGTGTTCCAGGCGTTCAGCAGATTGTTTACGTTCACCGATCCTAGACCGGTGGCCAGATCGTATCCGGCGCCGGTCTGATACTTAGCTGTTCCTGTGCCGTACCCAACTTCTCCCGGAACTGCGTTGTTGCCGGAAGTCACGTCATTGAATACACACGTGCTGGCTGGCAGAGTCACGGTATTTGAGCCATTGCACTTGCTCAGGGTCTCGGCGGCGGCGAGTTTGTAGAGCACATAATTCGCCTGTCCCTGACGGGACAGCATTTTGGTATTCACCTGGGCCATGATGCCCGCGAATGCCGGCGTCGAAGCCGACGTGCCGCCTACCAGGTATACAAAAAAGTTGCCTTGAGAATCCGGCTCGCAGGAGCCTTCAAGGCAAAGCAGATAGGCGTCATGACTCGCAGCCGTCAGCGACACGTCTGGAAGGTCGCGCGCGCCGTCACTGGGGATACCACTGACCCCAGTCTGCCACGAAGGTTTTGTGAAAAATGCGCTGGCCCCGCCCGAGCCTGCCCAGATTCCTGCATTCTGACCACAAGACGCAACCGTGCAGCTTTCATTCCACACATTTTCCGGGATGTAGGAAACGGCGGTTTCGAGAGACGACGTGCTCGAGCTCCAGTACTTAGTGCTCTGCCCTTCGTTAAACATGGTGCCACCGACTGCAACCGTGAACGGGCTGGAAGCCAGCATGTTGACCGACAGAGGTCCCGAAGCGGTGGTTTCGCTGTTGGGATCATCGCAACCTTCGGCGCCTGAATCACCAGCCGCCACCAGATACGTAATTCCCTGTGCCGCTGCCTGTTCCGCCAGAGACGAAATTCCAGAGGCTTCAGTGCTGGTGTAGAAAGACTCGCAGGCGCCGAAACTCTCCGTCATCACGTCCGCGAGATTGTTGTCAATGATGTACACCTCTGAAAGATCCACGCCGTCCGTCGTGTTAGTGGTTGCCGATACGACAAAATCGACTGTCGCCCCAGTGGCAATTGCACCAGCCCAGGTCGCATCCAGAGTGGCTTCTCCTTCTTCCCCACCGCCGAGGTCTCCTGGGTCCGGCCCGTTCAGTACGATGTTGAGTCGCGGCGTAGAGAGACCGAAAACACTGTAGAAGTCGTCCACGTCTTGCCCGTTGCCGAAGAGGTTTGAACGCGCCACTACGGCGACGCTCGCGAAAGCGCCTCCGGAAATGTCTACGTTGTAGATGACCGCGTAGTCCTGCGGTCCCAGAGCGTGCAACGGCGGAGTCGTGGGAAATGTCACGTGGGGCGGCTTGTCGGGAGCGTACTTGGCCTCGACTTTATCGGGGGCCATGTGTAGCAGAGGCTTCTTCACGAAATTGTGCAGCGTGTGAACACCCGCAACGACTGGCACCAAAGCCGAAGGAATTTGCGGGTCGCTTGCGTTCGCCCAGTGTTCCTCACCGTCAACTACATAGCGATGAATCGAGGTATGCAGCGCCTCCTGCACCTGCGCCGCAGTACCGGAGAACTCGATCACTGTACGTCCCTTGGTGATATTGCCAATCTGAAAACCATGCGACTGCAGCCATCCCGTGACCACTTGCATATCCTGATCGGTAGGACCGAACTGCTGGCCAAATCGTTCGGGCGTCAGCCACTGGTGGTAACTGGCAGATGCTTTGTCCTGCTGATCGTCGAGAAGTTTGTGCAGGCTACGCTCTTGCTCCGGGCTGCGTTTCAGCACCAGCAGCATCCGCTGCATCGGCAAATCCGGCGGCGCCACCCCTCGATCAGATTCAGAGCGTGCAAGGGGATGAGTATTACCCTTGAGTATCGTCCGCTGGTTTTCATTCACCGGTTGGGTGATCAGCGGATGCCTGGAAGGATCAAGTGCGTTAGATAGAAGTCCAAAAAGAACAACGAGAACAAAAACCAGCGTTCTCACGAGGCGGGCGCAGCGCGAGCTCATGACCCTTCTCCGGAAATAGAATTACAACCATGAACTGCGCCCCCTCACCGCGTGGCAGGAGACAAAAATACCCCGCCTTGCATAGCGGCAGTTCGCAAGCATAATACATTCACTGAGCGGAAACAGAAATGGCAAACCCTACACGAGTTTGTGACCCGTAACACAGTGGCTGGGTCACTCAACCGGCCAAGAAAAGCCCGCAAAATTAAGAAGCGTCCCTGACTCTTTCGAGTCATGGGACGCCCGAACAGCCCTCCCCCAGAACTGCTCAATCTCAAAATACGTTTCCTGCCACATTCTGTACATTCCACCTTCGTGCCAGCCGATAGCACCATCTAGCCATCCCCGAAGGCCCATTGCATCAATAGTTTCCGGATGATCGTCCCAGAATCGTGATATATTCGCCCGAGTATTGTCATGAAGACCCCGTGGTCGCGGCTTTTCACTCGCCTCATCCTTCTCGTTGCGCTTGCTGCTGCTGCGGCTCTGCTTTGGACGGGATCTCACCAGTCGTTGCGAGCGGCCGAACCTCAGTTTCTGGGGCAGCCTTTGCCTCACCTCAGCGCGCTCGAGTCCACCATGTTCAACCGCGGCCAGGTCCCGATGTCCGAAACCTGGGATTTCCGCCACGGCTTGGGTCCTGTTTTCACCCAGGATAGTTGCGCCACCTGTCACGCCAACCCCGTCATCGGTGGAAACTCGACAGAACAGACCGTCTTCTTTGGAACGCTGAACAGCGACGGTTCATTCAATCCGCTGACCGGCGAAGGTGGAATGCTGCTGCAGCCAAACAGCGTCTCCGAATATCACTCTAGCTGTCCTCTGTCCGGAGAGGTAATTCCCGGCGACGCCACCATCGTGGCCTCGCACCTGACTCCGCAAGTGTTCGGCATGGGATTAATTGACTCGATCCCTGATAGCGCCATCCTGAAGCAGGCGGTAGACAAGGGAATGGGCGTTAAGGGCATCGCGAATATGGTCCCCGATGAGAACGGAAATATCGTCGTGGGTAAGTTTGGTTACAAGGCGCAGCTCGCCACCATCCTGCAAACAGTCGCGAACACCCTGGCGCATGACGTAGGAGTCACGAATCCAATCGTTCCCGCCGAAGACCTGCCGCAGGGTCAATCAATTCCTCCAGGTTGCAGCATCACTACCGAGCCCAATGATGATGGTAGCCAGATGATGGACGCCTACCATTACCTGCTCTACCTTGCGCCGAATCCTCCGCCCGGCAATCCCAATCAGCACGGCGAACAGCTCTTTACGTCAGTCGGCTGCGCGCTTTGCCACCTTCCGCGCTACAAGACTGGCGCGAACATCCAGGTTCCCGTGAATTATGGCGGAAGAACCATCACCAGTAAGGCGCTGTCCAACCAGCCCGTCGAACTTTACTCTGACTTGCTATTGCATGACATGGGGACCGGGCTGGCGGATGGGCTTCCGCTATTTCAGGCCACGGCATCCATGTTTCGCACCACGCCACTCTGGGGACTGTCTACACGAATTGCCAGCAAGAACGGGCTTCTGCATGACGGTCGCGCCAGCGATGTCGCAACCGCCATTCTCGACCACGGCGGCGAGGCCTCCCAGGTGGTTGGCAAGTTCCGTACTCTGTCGCCTTCCGATCAGGCTGACCTCATTGCATTCGTCAGCTCACTCTAATCTCAGAAATCACTGGCCGGATTAAGCACTTCCAACGGAAACGCCGGCGGCTGAACTGGTGGCCGCGGATGCGGGCTGGTCAATCCAGCCTGCTTCGGATCAAACGGGACGAAGCCAATCTTCGTTGCAGGCGAGCCCTGCAGCAGCGTGAAGTCATCAGCCGGATACCTGGGATTTGCGAACCGCGGATCCTCGATCAGCGAGTTCACATCTTCCCCCATCCTCTGCCAGTCGTGGAAGGAATGCTGTTCCGCCTGGCGTGGATTTCCCGGATCGGACGTCACAAAGTTGGGCGACTTCTGGTTCGGATTCCAATAAAGGTTCGAGTCAAACTGAAAGCGCTCGGTGCACGGCACATCTTCCCCGGACTGCGGATGCTGGCACAGCCACGGCGCCGGAGTCTTCTGGATTGAGCCTCGATCGAACAGCACGATGTTGTGGGTGAAAATGAACGCCGGTTGATTCGGATCGGCCTCAGGACGCGCTCGGTCCTGTCCGTCTCCTCCGGGCCGCTGTCGCCGCCGCCCGCCTCCGAAGGGGTTGGGATAGCGGCCAAAGCCCCCACCTCCACGCCCGCCTTGCTGGCGCATCGCCCGGCGCTGGTCAATCACCTTTCCTCCGCCTTTCGAGATCATTGCCTCGTGGTCGTACGCCAGGATGTTGTTCGTCCAGGTATTGTTCGCGCCTTTGTTGTTGAAGATGGCGCCCTGGGATGTGCGATACACGAGGTTGTTCTGCACAAGAACGTTGCTGGTGATGTTGTCCAGATAAATGCCGTGCCCCCCATACCCATCCCGGTCCTCAAAGTTGTGGGTGACGTCATGGACAACATTGTTCAGCACCCGGTTTCCGGTGGTTTGGAAGGTCGCCAGGTAAATGCCCGCAAAATCGCTGGTCACCCCCTGTCCCTGCTGATAGACCAGATTGAACGAAACTGTGTTGTCATTGGTAAGGTCACAACCTCGCGGCGTCGGAACACACACACCGATTCCACCCCCGTAGAAATCGTAGACCTCGTTGTGGGTAACCGTGTTGCGGCCGGAGTGGCCAATCCAGATTCCAGTTCCAATCCCGGCGGGGAGAATTCGTCCACCTGCGGCGACCAGGTTGTTCTGAATCAGGTTGTCATGCGGGACGTTGTCTTCGTTGTCCTCTGGTTGGTGGTAGCTGCCCACCCGCACGCCGCCCACGCCGAGATCAAACAACGTGCCGTTTTCAACTGTGTTGCTGTAGGAAGGCCCCTGAAATTCAACTCCCCACCCGCCTGTGTGGGCGATGGTGCAACCATCCAGAGTGATGTGATTTGATCCGGTGAAACTCACTGCCGCGGAAACCCAGGGCTCGCTCTGCAGCGCGGGATAGCCCTGCGGCGGCACTACCCAGTTGTCATGCGAGAACGTGATTCCCTTGAACGTCACATAGCTCAAGCCTTCGGCCACCAGCAACTGCGCCTGCTGCGGAACGATCACCGCGTCTTTCTCCGCCGTCTCCCCAGCTTTGGGCAGGTAAGTGAGCTGCCAGGGTGAAACCCCGCGATCCAGGTACCATTCCCCCGGCTGGCTGAGCGCTTCTTTCACGTTCTCTACGAGATACCGGTGTCCTTGCAGGAATCCGGCGTTCTCCACATTCTGGATGGTCGGCCCGGTGAGATATGCGATATGTGCCGACTGGTCCACCGAGCGAAGACGCAATTTCGACATGCACCACTTCTCGAAGTCGTCAATCTCTACATCCGACAGGTTCTGGTAATTTGCCACATCGTTTCCCTTGAAACGGAACCGATCGAAGCATTCATACGCGTTGTCCTTGTCGGAAAATTTCCGGCAGTTTTCCGACGGTGAATTTGAAAAAAGCGGGCCATCGTTGTAGAGGTATCCGTCCTTGGTTGTACGTGGACGATACCGCCTCTGGTCATTGATAAACAACTGCTCGAAAAACCGGTAAGTGCCGGGATCAAGGCTTGCGGTCCATCGCCCGTTGGCAACTTTCCATCCTGTGATCTGCCTTCCGCCGCTGATCACTGGTTTCTCTCCCGGGTAAGCTTCGTAGATGACCGGCACAGCCGGCGAGCCTGAATCAGACGACCGTAGTTTGAACGGCTCGGCCAGAAAATATGTGCCCCCGCGAAGCATCACGGTGATGGAAGAACTACGGCGGGATTTCTTCAGCGCCTCGACCGCCTTGCGCGCTCGCTCCAGAGTTGCGAAGGGCGCGTCTACGGTTCCCTTGTTGTTATCGTTGCCATTCGGCGCAACGTAGAAATCGGCGCTGCTGGCATTTTCAGCCGCTCGCGCTGTCGGAGCTGTTGCTTGTATTAGCACGAAAAGCAGAAGACAGATCGGGGATAGAAGACTGTGTTTCATGGATTCTCCGCTAGCCATGGAGCGGGCGCGTTAGACTCTATGGTTGGCTGTGCAGACGACCACAGTATAGATAACCCGGCTGACGGTGATGAGTCGCGCCCGGACCGGGCCCCAGCTTTAGAAGGCAGAACGAGGTACAAGGTTGGATCGGCTGACACTCTTCGGGCTGTTTGCGGTGACGGCGATGCTGGTGTGTTACGCCTTCGAGAAGCGCAGTCCCTGGTTCATTTTGGCATTTGCCGGGCGTGCGGCTTGGGTTCTGCGTACGGATTCCTGCAAGGCGCATGGCCCTTCGGTCTGGTGGAAGCGGTCTGGGCCGTGGTTGCGCTGCGGCGCTGGTGGATCGCGACGGCTTCCTGAGCGGAGACGTGCTGTTTGTGAGTTCCCTTCAGGAGAACTGCGGCTGGACTAGCGCGTCGTTGTGGTCTCGCCCTTGCCAGCCAGCTTGGCGTTGACGAAGCGCTCGATTTCAGCGATGGTGCTGAAATTGTCCTGGGTGATTTCCTCGTCCCCGATGTGGACGCCGACGTTTTCTTCCAGGAAGGAAACCAGCCGGAAGATGCCCAATGAATCCACAATACCGCTCTCGGTCAGCGAGTCATTATCGCCGACTTCTTTGATGCCCTTGATCTGGGCGCTCTCCATCACAAACTGCCTGATCACATCCTTGATTGATTCCGCCATGGTTCGCTTCTCCCGATTCGTTTCCAGTCTTGATACAAGCTTAACTAACCATACCATCTACCCGGCGGGTCAGATGGCCGCTGAAAAATTTAGCTAGCGTGCCGCGACCGGGCCGGTCTGCGCCAGCCGCACGCGGTCGATCTTGCCGGTTGACGTCTTGGGCAGCCCCTCACAGAGGTCAATTACCTCCGGAATCATGTACTTGGGCACCCGAGCCGCGCAGTGCTGCTGAAGGTCCACGGCCGTCAGCGAGCCCGGCTGATGAGGGGCAACGAATGCCTTGATCCGGTTTCCAATTTCCTCGTCCGGAACCGCGATCACGGCGGCTTCGCAAACTCCAGTGTGGCTGAGCAGCGCGGCTTCGATCTCGCCCAGTTCAATCCGATAGCCGCGACTCTTGATCTGGTTGTCGCGCCGGCCCAGGAAATAATAATCGCCGTTTTCATCCGGAGACACCAGGTCTCCAGTGCGATACATCTTCTCCTCGAAGTGGACCTGAAAGCGGTTACGCACGCACATCTTCGCGGTCTTTTCAGGATCGCCCCAGTAACCCGGCGTGACGGAGGGGCCGCGCACGAAAAGCTCGCCTACTTCTCCCACTCCCACGATGCGATCGTGATCGTCCACCGCAAAAACCTCGGTGTTGGTGCACGCCCGGCCGATCGGAAGCTTTTCCATTCCTGGCAGGATCGAGCGGTCCACGCGGTAATACGTGCAGACGTTGGTCTCCGTAGGCCCGTACAGGTTGTACAGTTCCACGTGAGGAAGCAGTTCTGCCAGTTGCTTGAGATATTTTTGCGGGAAGACTTCGCCTGCGAAAAGGATGATCCGCAATTTCGATAGCTTCTCCGCGCTTAGCTTTCCATGGAGCACGAGGTATACCAACGCGGACGGCACCGAATACCAGATGGTGATTCCCTGCTGTTGGATCCAGTTCGCCAGGCTCGCCGGAAATACGGCCACGTCGTCGGGCACCATGTACACCGTCGCCCCCGCCTTGATGCCGTTGTACACATCGAATACCGATAGATCGAAATGCAGCGGGGCATGGTTGGAAAGATGATCTTCGCAGGTGACGTTGAATGTTTCTGCGCACCATTCCACGAAAGTCAGGGCATTCTGGTGCGACAGCATCACGCCCTTGGGCCGGCCCGTCGAACCCGACGTATACAGAATGTAAGCCAAATCTGTCGTCGTGGCCTGCAATTCCGGGGCATGCCCGGCGGGAAAACCGGCCAACGTGCTCCAGGGAAATGCATTGGGACGTGGCGAACCGTTTGTCTGCTCATGAGTCAGCAAGGCAAATTCGACGGAAGGAACAGCGGCTGGGTCCAGCAGGCGCAGCCGGTCCTCGCTTGTGATGAGGCCCTTGATCCCGCAATTACTGATGATGTAGCTGATGCGTTCGGCCGGCTGGTTCGGATCGAGGGGCACATAGACGGCTCCCGCTTTCAGGGCCCCGAACATTGCAACCAGCGATTCCACCGCCTTCGGGAAGAATAACCCAACCCGATCGCCCTTCTTCACTCCCCGCTGGCGCAGGAAATGCGCCAACTGGTTGGAGCGTTCCTCCAGTTCACGGTAGGTGAGGCTCTTGCCTCGCGCGCAAATCGCCGTCCTCTCCGCGTACCGCTTGAAGCTCTCAGTGAGCAGTTGTTGCAGGATGTAAGCCATATCGTGTTTCCTTACGTGTTCGTCTCAGCCTGCGCAGCTAGTCCTTAACGCCCAGGAAGCGCGCGATGATGTTCTTCTGTATCTCGGTCGTTCCCGAGTAAATCTTGCCGGAGATTGCGTCCCGCAATTCCCGCTCAATCTGGTATTCCGTCATGTATCCGTAACCGCCGTGGATCTGGATAGCCTCCAGGCAGGTCTGCACCGTCGCTTCGCCCACGAAAGCCTTGGCAATTGCCGCCTCCCGCAACGGATGGCGGCCCTTGCTCTTCAGCCAGGCGGCCTTGTAGAGAAGCAGGCGCGAAGCTTCCAGGCGAATGTCCATTTCCGCAATCTTGTCAGAGACCGCCGGAAATTCTCCGATGGCCTTGCCGAACTGGTGGCGTTCCCTCGAGTACTTGACCGAGATATCCAGCAGGCGCTGCATGATACCGAGGTGGCCGGCCAGAATGCAGATGCGCTCCCATTCCATGGAGGCGGTGAAGATCATCTGCCCTTCGAACTCTTTGCCGAGCAGATTTTCGACGGGAATTTCGCAGTCCACAAACGCCAACTCCGCCATCGGCGCGGTACGCAGGCCCATCTTGTGGATCTTCTTGCTGATCGAAAACCCTGGAGTGTCCTTGTCCACGATGAACGCGCTCACTCCCGCCGGCCCCTTGGAGGGGTCGAGATTGGCGAAGACAATCACCATCTCCGCGACCTGAGCATTGCTGATGAAGGTTTTCGAGCCATTAATGACGTAGCGGTCGCCTTTTTTCTCTGCCCGCGTGCGCAAGCTGTACGCATCGGAGCCCGACATTGGCTCGGTCATCGCGTGAATGCCGACCCATTCGCCATTGACTAGTTTTGGCAGGTATTTCTTTTTCTGCGCTTCCGTGCCGAAGGTCAGCAGAGGGATTTCCGAACTCCACATGTGCGCGTTGAGCGCAAACAGGAGCCCGTTATCGCGGCAGCCGTAACCCAGGGCCTCGAGGGCGCATACGGTGGTGAGGCAATCGGCATCCCCGCCGCCGTACTCGGCAGGAATCGGCAGGCCCTGAATCCCGAACTTGGCGCACTTTTTCCACGCGTCCCAGGAGAATTCTGAGTTCTGGTCGCGCTCGATGAGCCGGTCGTTCAGTTCCTGCTGCGCAAAGCGGATTACTTCGCGTCGAAAAGCAGCCTGTTCTTCACTCCATGCGAAGTCCAAGAGCGGTTGTGTCTCCTTACGCCGTCGTGCGGCTGATTTCCACCGGTTTATCGGTCGGAAAACGCTTGGGTTGTCCGCCGGGCATAATGCGCGCCGGCACACCGATGACGGTTGCGTTATCCGGTACGTCAGTGATCACCAGGCTGTTGGCTGCAACCACCACGTTGTTGCCAACCTTCGTGTTGCCAATCACTTTCGCGCCCGGTCCGAAATAAACGTTGTCTCCAATGCCTTTTGCCCCGCCGGTGATCAGCA
>Ga0335081_10023326_pt1 | contig 10010 bp, 5 predicted proteins | sample Lox_Sample_35_FD_206713 | JGI IMG/M metagenome (GOLD analysis project Ga0335081, IMG submission 206713) | Soil microbial communities from Loxahatchee National Wildlife Refuge, Florida, United States - Lox_Sample_3.5 | ecosystem: Environmental > Terrestrial > Soil > Wetlands | place: USA: Florida... | reverse complement strand
CACGGTGATCGCGGCGGGGGGCGGCGCCAACATGCCTGTCAACGATCTGCCGATTACTAATTACGGCATGTTCGTCTGGAGCAGCGGTAATCTCGACGGCGGCGGCACGCCGGCCACGCTCATTTGCAATTACGGTTTGTGGGACTGCCAGGGCGACTATGTTTTCAAGAATGACTATGGCGGTGCGGGCACGATCATTTACAACTACGGCGTGTTCCGCAAGTCCGCTGGGACCGGGACAACCACCATCAGCGCGTCCTGCACCAACACCAGTTCCATCCAGGTCAACAGCGGCACGTTAAGCTTCAGTGGCGGCGGGGTCACCGCCGGCACGGGCAGCTTTGCGGTGACTTCGGGCGCGACGCTGGACTTGAGCGGCGGCGCCCAGACGTTCAACCCCGGCTCCAGCGTGGCGGGCGCGGGGACTTTTTCCATCAGCGGCGCGGCGCTCTTTGAAAATGGCACGCACAATGTGGTGAGCAATCTCGTGAGCGGTGGGATTTGGAATCTTAATTCCGGCGCTCCGGTGGCGCTGGGGACGTTGAACGTGAGCGGCGGCACGCTGGACTGTAGCAACGCGGTGAATGTGAGCGGGCCGATGGTTTGGTCGGGCGGCACGATCACCGGCAATAACACGATCAGCGCCAACGGCGGGCTGACGATCACCGGGTCCACCGAATATTTGTATGTCACGCTGGTCAATGGCGGGGCAGGCTCCTGGAGTAGCAGCCAGGTTAACTGCTACGGCACGGCCATGTTTAGCAATGCGCCCACGGCCACGTTCGACTTTACTACCGATGGGAGCGCGTTCTCCTCGGTGAGCGGCAGTCCGGCGTTGGCCAATGCCGGCACCTTGCGCAAGACCGCCGGCGCGGGGACGACGACCGTCAGTGTGCCCTGCAACAATTCCGGCTCCGTCCAGGTCAATAGCGGCATATTGAGCTTTGGCGGTAATTTCGTCCAGAGCGGCGGACAAACCACGCTCAATGGCGGCAGCTTCTCGTTCGCGCAAACCGCCCAGCTTTGCGGCGGCACGCTCTATGGCGCCGGCGCCATCACGGGCAGCATTTCCAACAGCGCCACAGTCAGTCCCGGCGTCTCGCCCGGCATTCTCACCATCAGCGGCAATTACACCGAGGCCGCCAATTCGCATCTGGAAATCGAACTGGGCGGCACCACGCCCGGCGCCGGTTACGATCAACTTTCCGTCGGCGGCACGGCCACGCTCGCCGGCACGCTGGATGTTTCCTATTACAACGGCTTTGTGCCTGCGCCCGGGATTCTTTTCACCGCGGTGGTTTGCAACGCGCGCAGCGGCGTCTTTTCCGCCATCACTGCGCCGACGAACAAGCTTGGAACCATTTATACCGCCAAGACTGTGCTGGTGGAATCTGGCTACGCCGCGCCCACGGTTCAACTCAACGTAAACTCGATCCAAATCGCTTGTTGTCACACCGTTCTGATTCAGGCCAGCGGCTCTGCCCCCGATGGCACGGTGACCAACCTCACCGTGCTGTTGGAAACGAATGTGCTGGCCTCCTTGAATTCGGCGAGTGGGACCGTCTCGTTGAGCTGCGATGTCCCCGGCGAGGTGACGATCACCGCCCTGGCCACGGACAACAATGGCGCGAGTGGCGGGACCAATGTCATCGTCAACTTCGTCACGCTGCCCGTGGGCGTGCTGGATCCGGTCGGCTTCCAAACCAACCGATCGTTCAAGCTCTGCCTCGAAGGCGTGTCTGGAACCACCAACGTGATTGAAGCCGGCGACGACCTGACTTCGGGGGTGTGGACGAATCTGGGGACGATGGAAAACACCAACGGCATCTGGCGTTTCTTCGACCAGACAGCCACGAATTCGGCGCATCGCTTCTATCGTGCACGGCAATTGCCTTGAGACAAGTGGAATGCCGGAATCCCTTTCTCCCGTGAGTCACCTCTGCTGGGTCAATTTCAGTCTCTTTGGATGTTGACATCTGCTTTCTTATTGCATAAGAAAGTGTGAAAGCATGTTGGCATCAAACAAATGAACAAGAACAATCAAGTTTCCCTACCGTACATCGCAAAAGGAGATCCTTATGGCTTATCTTATCGTCGCTTCAAGTCCGGGAAAACAAAAGGATGTGTGCTTTAAATTGCCCAAACGGCCTGTGGCCGGCGGGCGCGATCCGGGAAGAGAGATTCAAATTCTGGATCCCCACGTGTCACGAAGACATTTCGTGATCCAGCAGGATGGCGAAACTCACATCATCAAGGAGGCGAAAGCGAAAAACGGAATTCTTGTCAATGGCTTCAGTGTGACTGAGAAAAAACTGGCCGATGGGGACCAAATCCAAGTAGGCGAGACCTTATTGACTTATTATGTATCGGACAAGCCCGACAAAAGCGATGCTCTGCACAAGACTCGGGCAGGGAATATTATCTATCGAGAGAAGCCGACGCTATGAGCCGCTTTATAGAGTATTAGCAAACAGAATTAGCACAGACTTGGTGATGCCGCCGACCGACGTTGCTCACAATCCTACCGGAGAAGCCATCGAATCCTATCCAGCAAACCCTGCGGACGTTGCTCGCGCTCCTCGGCTTTCCTCAACCTTGTAAGGGCTGATCGAAACTCATCAACGGATTGGTAGCGCTTTGTACAATCGTGTTCGCAGGCCTTTTTTATAATTTCTGTCAGCTCAGTCATTTCAGCCGAGAGCGTCATGTCTTTAGGCGGCTCTGGACATTTGTCCGGTTCCTGTCCGGTACTGACCACGTATAACACCCTCCCCAAGCTGTACACATCTCCTTGCGGCCAACCGTGTTTTTCGGGCGGGGTGTATCCGGCCGTGCCACCGCCAAAACATTTGCCAGCCTTGCCGACCAAGCCAATGTCAGCCAGACGGGGCGCGCCGTTAAAAAAAATCACGTTTGAAGGCTTGATGTCTCGATGAACCAAGCCGTGTTTGTGGAGGTGCTCCAAGCCGGCGGTCAATGAGAGGGCAATATCTACGCATTCCTCCACCGGGATCCGGCCTCGGCTCTTCAGTTCGGAATCCAGTGTTCTGGCGTCATAGCTGTCGGGAATGATTTCTTGGCCCGTCGTTCGGTCGTCTGCCGCTTCCATCACATAGTAAAAATACCCTGCCGAATCATTCTTGCCGATATGAAGTATGCCTACAATACATTCATGCTTTCGCGAAATTGGCTCGACCTTCTCCAAGCCAGCATACTCTTCCTCATAAGGCCCAGCATCCGGGAATTTATTCCGATAAACGACTTTCACCGCGCGGAAGCGCCCTTGAACATTTTGTGCCAGCCACACCTCTCCATAGCCCCCGGCTCCGACTCTACGCCGCAATTGGTGGTCGTGAATCATCGGCAGACGGACCGTACCTGTAGAAATAGTGACCGTCTCAGAGGTCGCGGTTTCGGTTGTGCTCACAACCCGGGTTTCAGATGTCCTTTCGGGGTTGGGCGTTCCCTCAGGGAACTGGCTCCGATAAGCAGCCTCCATAGCCTCCAGCGAGATTGTCCTTCCACGTTCGTAGAGTGCCGCCCTGGCGACCACATTCTCCAATTGCCTTACATTGCCAGGCCATAGTTGTTGTTGGAGAAATTCAACCGCGTCCGGAACAATGGAGGGCGGCGCCAAGCCTAATTCATCAGCACTACGCCAGGCAAAAAATTCAACCAATTCAGGGATATCTTCTTTGCGTTCATAAAGCCGTGGCAGTGTAACCCATGCCTTTAACTGATAATAGAGTTCTCGGTTGAACTGATTTTGAATGAGGAACTCCTTCAAAGATACACTCGTTGCGACAATCAGGCGAACGTCCGCAGTGTGCCATTGTTCTGATCCCAATCGCTGGAATCTCTTCTCCTTCAAAAAAACGGCAAGCTTTGCCTCTCCAGCAGAACCATAAATCTTGGGGAGTTTATATCTGGCAGCAGGGGCCTGCCGCAAAGCCACCTCGTCAATATAGACCGTCCCGTGATTTGCGTGCTCAAGCAAGCCGACCTGCGGTTGGTCCGCACCGGGAATCGAACCTCGCTCACACCCGAAAAGCGTGTAGTCTAAGGTAAACTGATTATGCCCGGCGGTTCGAATGATGATAAAGGGTTGGTCGGCACGATTGCTGTGGCGGTGAATTACGCGCGCGACCAGATCCTTTCCCGTCCCACGTTCACCTTGAATAACCACCGGGGCGGGTAGTGCAGCAAGGCGGCCGATCTGCTCGAACACCGCCAGCATCGCCCGACTTTGGCCGATTATGGCATCTCTGGCCGGAACAGTTCGGTCCTTGTTGACCGGGTCGCGAACCGGCCGGCTCACCTGCAATGCCGAACCAATCTTAGTCGCCAGCTCTGCCACGAAGTTTTCCATCTTCTCCGGCAGAGGTTTGGTCATATAAGTAAATGCGCCCAGCTTACTCGCCTCGATTGCAACGTCTGCGGAGTGTTTGGCCGTCCAAAGGATTACGGGCAGATCCCGATTCATCTTGCGCAGCGTTGCAACGATTTCAAAGCCCCCTTGCCGATTCCCCTCCTCAAGCCCGGGCAAATATAGGTCAGTCACGACTGCATCGAAGCGATGCTCCTTGGCCAGATCGAGAGCTTCTTGCGCATGTGTCGCGGTTTGGACAGCGTAACCCCGAGCTTCCAGTCCCGGCTTTACCCAGTCGAACTCAGCCGGATTGTCGTCAATAATAAGGACTTTGGCTGGAGTCATAGCAATCAGATTTCACCACGATAATCAATTAACCGGTTGAACAACAGGCAAAAAGATGTGAGGAATGGTAAAATAAAAGGACGAGCCGGCACCCGGCTGCGACTCAACCCAAATGCGCCCGCCGTGCCGTTCGACGATCCGCTTGCACACGGCTAGGCCAACGCCTTTGAAGTTCTCACCGGGTTCGTCAGCCGGCTTACAAAAAGGGGTGAAGATTCTCTCGAAATGCTGTGCGTGGATACCGATGCCGTTATCCTGCACAGAAAACAGCCAGTCTTGCTGCCGTGGCTGGACGCCAACGTGGACGCGAGGCGGCGCTTTGGCACGAAACCTGATTGCATTGTCCAGGAGGCGTTGGAACAATTCAACCAATTGTGCGTCGTCGGCGTTGAGCAAAGGGAGACTATCGTGCGTGATTACGGATGCGTTCCTTTCGACAGCCTTTTTAAGTTGCATTTGCTTGCCCGCTTCAAGCTTCGGGGGCTGCGGGATCAACTGCGCCGCCTCGTTAGGGGAGCGATCCGCATACAGCACGCCCATGAACGCCGGGAGACGCAAGTCCATGGTCGACAAGTTCAGCATTATGATCCGCTGGAGCAATTCGCGCGGCAATTCGCCCTTCGGATAGATGGTGCTGGTCAGGAACCGCACAGTGCCATCGTTGAAATTCAACTCGAACTTGCCCAGTACCAGACCCCAAGAAAGCCGGTGGCACAGTTCCGCGATGGCCGTGCGCTTCTGTTGCGGCACGAGGACCGGCAGAAAAGTAAAAAAGTGGAGAACATCGTCAGACAGTTCCACCCCAGCTCCGGAACGGTAGATGCTGTTTTTGGCCGTGAAGGACGCGTGAATAGTTCGCCGAGGCGCATCGAGTTGGAAGCACCATTTGCTGGCTTGGTAGTGCTCCAGGAGAGCTTGGAAACCTTTTGGTTCATTCATACTATTTTCGCGTTTTGAGGATTGAAATATTTCTGGGCAATGAGCCTTGTTCGGGTTAAATGGTCAACAGCGATAGAGATTCAGACGGATGATTTGGCCGTCGGTCACCAAGGCGGAACTTGCCACCCTCGTCCCCTCGAACCGGTGATCCACCCCGCAACCGACGGCTTGATACAGTTCTTCCGCGCAAGTCTGCCGACACATTATCGAAAATGCTTTTGTTTTGTTTCATACACCATTACATACGCAGGACCGGTGAAAAACTTGCACGGCGAAATTACGAAGTTTGGGAAGGCAATTCTTAAAATCAGATAATTAAGGCAGAGTTTCCTCCCCTATTGACAGCCGAGGAGGCGAGGGGCGGTTTTCAACCAGCGAACAACCCAAAGAACGATGCTGGATACACCACTTAAGTTGAGTACTCCAAACGAGTTTGGAGGCGACACATCTGAGTCGGTCTGCAAGTGTTTTTTTTGAATAGTTATTCACTGCAAGCCTGTAGCCTGTGCCGCGAGGACTCTTGCATCGAGTTCGTTGTTAATCGAATGCGCTGTTTCTTGATCAGTTTGCGTAACGTCCGATTTTCGTCTTGGAGGTATTCGATGACTTTCAATTGCTCCCGGTTCACCCAGCCTGCCCAGCAGAATATCATTAAAGTCTGCCAAAATCTCATGCCCTTAATCATTCAAAAGAGTTTATCTCAAAGGCGTTTTGACTTCGATCTACTATTTGGATAGGACGTGCGCTTGCTAACCATCTCCCTGATACCTCGATTTAATTCTTGTATTCAGTGGTTCTAATTTGCTTTAATCAAAGCAAATTAGAGCTGGTCTGTGCGGCGGTGGAGACTGGTGTGCAGAACAAGAACAAATCTGAATCAAGGGGGGCCAAGATGCGCCACGCCGGCGCGGGTTGTCCAGTTCCCGGTTTTCCTCTGGCGACGGCGGTTCTTAGCGCAATCGCGATCAACTTCAATTTCCTGCTTGTTTTCCCTTCATCCCTCAAAATTGGAAAGATTCATTATGAAAAATCAAATTAGACACCTCCTTCTTGTGCTGGTCCTGTTCTCAACCGTCAACTCTCAACTCTCAACCGTATTCGCCCAGGGCACGGCGTTCACGTATCAGGGCCAATTGAATGACGGCGGCACCCCTGCCAATGGCCAGTATGATCTCCAGTTCACCGCCTACGATGACAGCAGTGCCGGGAACGTGGTGGGTGGGCCCTTGACACAGGCGCCAGTTGCGGTCAGTAATGGGTTGTTCACGGTGGTGATTGACTTCAGCGACGGGACGTTCCTGGGCGAGCGCGTGTGGCTGGAGATTGGCGCGCGCACCAACGGTTCGGTCGATCCGTATGTTGTACTGAGTCCGCGCCAGGAAATGACGCCCACGCCCTACGCCATTTTCAGTGAGAGTTCAACCTTTGCTACATATGCCGGCAACGTCGCCGGGTCTCCGATTACCCAGTCACAGTTGGACACGCTGGCTCCGCCGGTGGACGGGCAGGTGCTGTCTTACACCGGCGGCTCGCTATCCTGGACAGATCCCGCCGTCGCCGGCGGCTCGGTCTGGAGCTTGAGCGGCAGTAGCGCCTATTACAGCGCAGGCGCAGTTGGTATTGGTACTTCAAGTCCTAAGGGCGCGTTGCAAGTCGCCAGTGGCGGCGTGGCGGTCACGGGTGCCAGCAGTCCCTATACCGGAGCCGGCGCTGGAATTTTCATGGAGTCAGGTTACTACGGTGGCGCTCTCTTCGCTTTTGACTACTCCGCATATCAGCCACGGCCATTGCTGCTGAACAATCCCGGCGGCAACGTCGGCATCGGGACAATCAGTCCGCAAGCCCAGTTGCATGTGTATGATCCGGCAAATTCGGTGGGGGACATTATTGAGACGGGCGGGGGGACCAATGCCTGGGCTAAGACGATATTTAAGAATCTCAACGGAGAATGGGATATCGGGACATCGCGCAGTTTCAATGATGATGAATTTTACATCGATCGCCCGGGGAATTCTCAGATTGAATTCCATCTCCTTCCCAACGGTTTCCTGGGTTTGGGCGGCGAACCCCAGGCCAAATTGCACTTGTTTGACCCGAGCGTCTCGGTCAGCGAGCGGATCGAAACCGGTGGTGGCGTCAACGCATGGACCCGGCTGGAATTTCGGAATGCCAACGGACAATGGGACGTGGGCACGTCGCGCGGTTTCAACGGAGACCAATTTTACATAGTGCGCGAAGGTGGTGCCAACCCCGCCTTCGCGGTCCAGCCAACTGGCGACGCCTTCGTAAGTGGGAATTTGTCAGCCTGCTCGGTGACCATTCGGGGCGGCTGTGATCTCGCCGAACCGTTCCCGATGAAGGAGGAGGTGATTGAGAAAGGCGCCGTCGTGGTGATTGACGATGAGCACCCGGGTCAATTGAAACTCAGTACCCGCGCTTACGACACGCATGTGGCGGGAGTGGTCAGTGGCGCCGGAGGCATCAATCCGGGCATTTCCCTCCAGCAGGAAAGCGTACTGCCGGGTAGTCTAGACGTGGCTTTGACCGGCCGGGTCTATGTGCAGGCGGACACCTCTAATGGCGCCATTATACCGGGTGACCTGCTGACTACTTCCGTCAAACCGGGACGTGCAATGAAAGTGACTGACCACGCCCGGGCCGCTGGCGCAATCCTTGGCAAAGCGATGACCGGCTTGAAGGAAGGCAACGGAATGGTGCTGGTGTTGGTCACTTTGCAGTAAACGAAGGCTTGGCCTATGACAATGAGGTTGTCGATCGTGGTTGCCGGATGGCTGTGCACGTTTGTCATCCACGCGCAGAATTACACCATTGACTGGTATAAAGTTTCCGGGGGCGGCGGCACGAGCGCCGGCGGCGTTTATTCCGTGAGCGGCACCATCGGCCAGCACGACGCCGGCGGGCCGATGACCGGCGGAAATTACTCCCTCACCGGTGGGTTTTGGGCGCTCCTCTCGGTCGTGCAGACACCGGGCGCGCCGACGCTGTACATCAGCCATTCGGGAAGCACGGTCACGGTGTATTGGCAGGATGTGTCCGGTTGGAGTTTGCAGCAGAACAATAATCTGGCTATACCTGCTGGCTGGTCAATCAACAGTAGCTGGACCACCTCCAACGGCACCAATTATCTGAACCTGACCCCGCCAACAGGTAACCTGTTCTTCCGCTTAACTAATCCGTAAATTCCGGCAATTCCAGAAACCGAATGGTTAGTCCAAACCAAAGGAAAGTTATGATCGGACTGAAACATTCCCGAAACATGGCGGCGCGTCCGGCAGCCGGTTGTTTCCTTGCCCTGCTGCTGTTGGCCTGCGGCGGGCAACCGGCGAGCGCTCAACTGCTCCCGATTAACGGCGTAAACACGTTCGTGAAGGGCGCGAATCTGCCCTGGCTCGATGGCGCGTACGACCACGACATCGGTATCAATCCGCTTCACCCGAGTTGGGGCTGCGCCTACAACTCCGCGCACATGAACCAGTACCTGGCCGATCTGCACAGCATGGGAATCACTGTCGTGCGCCTCTGGCTCAACGAAAACAAGCAGGGCCTGCTGCTCGACGGCAATGGTAATGTCACTGGCCTGGATCCCACTTTCCTCACCAATCTCGATAACATCCTTCAACTGGCCGCACAAAACGGCATCTACCTCTATTTGACCCTCAACCAGGGCGACGCGGATTGGGTCACCAACACCACGGAACAGGCGAGTTACATCAATAACGCGGTGACGCCGATTGCGACTCGCTATAAGGGCAACCCGCAGATCTTCGCCTATGACGTGATGAACGAGATTGACGGCGTGGTGGGCGGTTCGCTGGGGAATTACGGCAGCGGTGCCACCTGGGCGCAGGCGCAAGCCTATATCACCGCCACGGTTTCGGCTATTCATAGCACTGACCCCGGACGCTTGGCGACCTGCTCCACCGGCTGGCATGAGTGGTATAACCTTTACTATTTCTTGGGACTGGGAATGGATTTCTACGACTATCACGATTATGAAGATGCCCCCGATTTACCCACGGCCTCGAGCCTGGGCATGGACAAACCGATTTATATCGGAGAATGCGGCCAGGCGAACACCAATTGGAACGATGCCATCCAAAACACCTGCGAATTGGATGCCCTCGACAGCGCCTGGAGCGGGGGCTATGCGGGTGTGGGCATTTGGGCTTATCAATATCCTGGATGCTCGGATTATCATTCGATGGTTAATACCAACGCAAGCTGGAGGCCTGTGTGCTACACGATTCAAGGCTGGAATTATGCTGGAACGGTGTGGGTTGATTTCTCGGTCGCCGGCCCGGGTGCGGGCACTTATGACAATCCCTACAACACCCTT
>Ga0335081_10023325_pt1 | contig 10010 bp, 7 predicted proteins | sample Lox_Sample_35_FD_206713 | JGI IMG/M metagenome (GOLD analysis project Ga0335081, IMG submission 206713) | Soil microbial communities from Loxahatchee National Wildlife Refuge, Florida, United States - Lox_Sample_3.5 | ecosystem: Environmental > Terrestrial > Soil > Wetlands | place: USA: Florida... | reverse complement strand
GTGCGCTCCGGCGGCGATATCGGCATCTTCAACGGGATGCTGCACGTGATGATCGAGCGCGGCTGGATCGATCGCGACTTCATCGCGCAGCACACCATCGGCTTCGAGCAGGTGGCCGAAACGGTGAAGAAATATACGCCGGAATATGCGGCGCAGATCGCCGGTGTCCCTGCCGCGATGATCGTGCGCGCTGCCGAGATGTGGGGTCCGGCGCGCACCAGCTTCCTGCTCCACGCGCGCGGCATCGAGCACCACAGCAAAGGCGTGGACAACTGCATTGCGGCCATTAACCTCGTGGTTGCCACCGGGCGCATCGGACACGAAGGCTGCGGCTACGCCATGATCACTGGCCAGGGCAACGGCCAGGGCGCGCGCGAACAGGGGCAGAAGTGCGATCAGCTACCCGGCAGCCGCGACATCGCCAATCCTGAGCATCGCAAGTACATTGCGGGTATCTGGGGCGTGCCGGAGGAGTCGATTCCGGCCAAAGGACTCTCCGCCGTGCCTCTGATCGAAGCCATTCACGACGGTAAGATCAAGGGCCTGCTCTCCATCTGCTTTAACCCCACGGTTTCTTTGCCGGACGCGAACCATGTCCGCGCTGCGCTGGAGAAGCTGGAGTTCTATGTCAACATCGAGTTCTTCCTGTCTGAGACCGCCCGCTACGCCGACGTCGTACTAGCCGGTTCCCTGATGGAGGAGGACGAAGGCACGACGACGAGTGTCGAAGGCCGCGTGATCCGCCATCGCAAGGTCGTGAGTCCTCCGGCCGACGCGCGCGAGGACTGGAAGATCGTCTGCGAAATCGCCAGGCGCCTTGGCCACGGCGACAAGTTCAACTACGCCTCGCCGCGCGACATCTTCGAGGAGTTGCGGGCCGCCTCCAGAGGAGGTGTCTCGGATTATTACGGGATCACCTGGGAGCGGATCGAAAACGAGTACGGCATCTTCTGGCCTTGCCCGGAAATCGGACATCCGGGAACACCCCGCCTTTACGAAGGAGGCAAGTTCGGGCATCCTGACGGCAAAGCCCACTTCATTCCCATCGAGTGGCGGCCTTCGGCGGAGATGCCGGACGACGACTACCCCATCATTCTCACCACCGGCCGGGTGGTATCGCATTTCCTCTCCGGCACCCAGACGCGCCGCATCGGCGGACTGGTTGACCAGTACTCCCAGCCGCTCTGCGAGATGCATCCACGCCTGGCAGAGAAGCTGGGTGTGCAGGATGGGGACTTCGTCAGGGTCGAGAGCCGCCGCGGCGCAGTCGTAGTGCGCGCGCAGGTCGTGAAGACGATCCGTCCGGACACCGTATTTATTCCATATCACTGGCCGCTCGACCGGTCGGCGAACAACCTGACCGTTCGCGCCATCGATCCGGTCTCCAACATTCCCGAATTCAAGATCTGCGCCGTGAGGGTGAGCAAAGCGGAGGAGCCCACCGATGTAATCGCCCAGCTCGAGGTACAGGCCGGGGGCATCCGGTGAGCGAGCGAGCTTTTTACATTGACTATTCGCGCTGTATCGGCTGCCAGTCCTGTGTGCAGGCCTGCGCCGAGTGCGACACCCATCGCGGCGTCTCCATGATTCATCTGGAGACCATTCAGCGCAGCGAGAGCGTACAAACCGCGCCCCAGGTCTGCATGCACTGTGAAGACCCGATTTGCGCGCGCGTCTGCCCGGCCGACGCCATCAAGAAGACTCCCGATGGCGTGGTGCAGAGTTCCCTGAAACCACGCTGCATCGGCTGCTCCAATTGCGTGCTGGCGTGCCCCTTCGGCGTGCCCAAATATCAGGTCGACATCGATCAGATGATGAAGTGCGACATGTGCTACGACCGCACCAGCGTGGACAAGAAGCCGATGTGTGCAACGGTGTGCCCTTCGGGCGCTCTCACCTTCGCCACCGCGGAGGAGATCCAGCGCACGCGCCGCGGCATCGCCATCAACAGCTGGAAGTTCGGCAGTGAAGAGGTCACGACCAAAGTGTTCGTCATCGTTCCCCGCGAAGTTGAGCGGGTAAATGTGGAACTGGTGCAGATTGCGGCCACGCCCGCCGCACTCCCGCCCGATCCCTACGACGTTGCCCTGATGCTGGAGGCTGCCAAATGAACGCTCCCGCCGAAGACAACGGCCGCGGCCACTCGAGGCAGACGCCGAAATGGCGCCGGGACTTTCCCATCGAGTGGGAGGGTGACCATTACGTCAGCCGTCGCGAGATGGTGAAATTCCTGACCCTGGGCTCGCTGCTGCTCGCCATTGCCAACTGGGCGACTGCCCTGGCCAGCAGATTGCTTCATCGCGGCTCAAACGTGGAGCGTGATATCGGCCCCGCCGCCGCGCTCCAGGCCGGCCAGCCGCTGCTGTTTCGTTATCCCACGGACGAGGATCCCTGCATCGCCGTGCGCACGCCCGAAGGCAGGCTGGTCGCCTACTCGCAGGTGTGCACTCACCTTTCCTGCGCCGTGGTTTACGACCGGGCGCAGAACGGGTTCTTCTGCCCCTGCCATCACGGGCTCTTCAATATGGCCGGCGCGCCTGTCGCCGGACCGCCGACGCGGGCTCTCCCCCGAATCCGGCTGGAAGAGCGTGGCGGGCGCATCTTTGCCGTGGGCAAGGAGGCGTGATGAGTCTTCGACGCCAGGGTACGACCCTGTTTGCCGCAGTGCTCGCGCTGGTGGCCACTGCGGTGGTTTTGCAGCTGTGGCTGCTCACGCTTTCCATGGAGGCTCTGCTGGCGGGCGAGTACCGGACGTTGGTGCCGGCCGCTCTGGGCTCCACCGCACTGCTCGCCGTGAACGCAGCCCTGCTGCGTTACGTCTTCCGCTTTGACCGCGACGTAGGCGGCGAATAGACAGCCATGCCGACCGTCGTTTCTATCGCCGAATCGCCGCAGGAAATCTTCGAGCGCACCCGCGCCCGCGAAATCCGGCTGTCGCGCCTGCTGATCTTCTATATCTGCTCCGGTCTGCTGTTCATGCTGCTTCCCGGCACCTTCCTGGGGGTGTGGAACCTCATCTCCATCAGCGGCAGACGGGCACCGGAGAGCATCTCGCCCGCATGGATCCAGGCGCACGGGCACGCCCAGGTGCTGGGCTGGATCGGCAGCTTCATTCTCGCCATCGGCTATTACTCCATTCCGAAACTCCGCGGCGGGTCGAAGCCGTTCGCCCTGTGGTCGGCATGGCTGGCCGGCGCCATGTGGATGTGCGGCGTGCTGCTGCGCTGGCTGGGCAATGTGTACCAGTGGCACTGGCGAACACTGCTTCCCTGCTCGGCGGCACTGGAGCTGGCGGCGTTCCTCATCTTCTTCCGCGCCATCTCCCATCACAAGCCGCAGGACAGCGGCAAACAGCACCTGGAACGCTGGGTTTTCGTCGTGATCGCCGGTACCCTCGGACTGCTCTGCACCCTGTTGCTGAATCTGGCGGCGTGCGTCTGGCTGGCTACGGCTGCGGCCACTCCGGCTCTGCCGCCGGACCTCGACCAGCGCTTCCTCGTGCTTGCAGCCTGGGGCTTCATGGTGCCGTTTGTATGGGGATTCAGCGCCAAATGGCTGCCGATCTTTCTTGGCTCCCGTTCGCCGGACGATCGCCTGCTGCTTGCCGCGGTTGCGGTGCACATGTCCGCCGTGGCACTGGGATTGGCGGGCCTGTTTCGCGTCACCTCGGCGCTCATCGTGGTTTCGGTGCTGCTGGCCGTCTGTTCGCTGCGGATCTTCAGCCCGCCGGAGCGGCCCGCGAAGACAAAGGGAATCCACGGCAGCTTCCCATTCTTCGTGCGCTCGGCGTATGTCTGGCTGGCGGCCGCCGCTGCTCTTGGACTTTGGGCCGCGAGCTCCTCAAACCCCGCCGGCATCTGGGGTGCTTCACGCCACGCCCTGACCGTCGGCTTCATCTCCACCATGGTGTTCTGCATCGGCCAGCGGGTGTTGCCGGCGTTCTCCGGCATGCGACTGCTGTTCAGTCCGCGGCTTATGTTCGCTGGTCTGCTGCTGCTCGGCGTGGGTTGTCTGCTGCGGGTCACCTCCGAGGTCCTTGCGTACCAGGAGATCGCGCCGGCGGCGTGGGCCTGGCTGCCCCGCTCGGCCGTGCTGGAGCTCGCGGCTATCACCGTGTTTGCGGTCAACCTGATGCTCACCTTCCTGCGACCGCCGGTTAGCAAACCGTCGCCCTGATCCGCGATTCCTGCGCCGTGCAGGTGAAGAACCGAATCGGCTTGCCACATTCCGCTAAATGGGAGAGCATGTTGTGACCTTTCGTTATCTGCAGTCACCGTTTGGGGAGGTCATTTGGATAATTCGACCCGCAGGACTTTCCTTCTGCAGGCAGGCACCTCGCTGGGTATGCTCTGGCTGGGCGCGCTGACCCCGGACCTGCTGGCGCAAGGCCATGCTCACGCAAAATCGGCGGCCACGGGTAAAACCGGCGCTTACCGTTTCTTCACGCCGCAACAGGCGGCCGCTTTCGACGCCTTCTCCGCGCAGATTGTTCCCACCGACGAGACGCCGGGAGCGCGCGAAGCCAATGTGGTGCACTTCGCCGATTACGTGCTCGGCACCTTTGGCCGCGACCAGCAGACGGCCTTCACGGATGCCCTGAGATCGGTTGAGGAGCAGGCGCCGAAAACCATTCCCGGCGCCGCTTCCTTCGCCGCGCTTACCCCCGCCCAGCAGATCACGGTGATGACGGCGATGGAGAAGACGCCCGCCTTCGCCCTTCTGCGCAGCTGGACCGTGACTGGAATTTTCTGCGATCCCGCGCTCGGCGGCAACCGGGACGAGGTCGGCTGGAAACTGCTCGGCTTTGAAGACTCCTTCTACTACAAGCCGCCGTTCGGCTACTACGACGCTCACGCTGAAGAGGAGAAACCATGAGCGTCATGCCGCCGCAGCGGCGCTACCGGCTCACGGACGTGGTCGATTTCGTCATCGTCGGCTGCGGCGCTTCCGGCGGCGTCCTGGCCCGTGAACTGTCGCGCGACGGTTTCAGCGTGGTGGTTCTGGAACAGGGTCCGTGGCTGACGACCAAAGATTTCACGCACGATGAGTATCGCAACTGGACCCAGTCGCTGCTGACCAATGACTTCCGCCGGCAGCCGACTACCTTCCGCAAGACCCCCCGGGACAAGGCCGTTAAACAGCCTGCCCTGGTCTACGGCCGCATGGTGGGCGGAGGTCCGGTCCACTTTACGGCAAACTTCTGGCGCTTCCATGAGATTGACTTCATCGAGGCGAGCCGGAAAGGAACCATCGCCGGCACGGGATTCTCCGACTGGCCGATCACCTACGCCGATCTGGAACCCTATTACACGAAGGCCGAATACGAACTGGGGGTTTCCGGGCAGGCGGGAGCCAGCCCGTTCGATCCCCCACGTTCCAGACCCTATCCGCTGCCACCCATGCCGGTAAAGTCGAGCGGAGTGCTTTTCGAACGGGGAGCGCGCAAGCTCGGCTATCATCCGTTTCCCGCGCCCGTCGCCATCCTCTCGCAGTCGTATCAGGGACGCCTGCCGTGTGCACACTGCGGCTTCTGCATGGGATTTGGCTGTGAGATGGGCGCCAAGTCGAGCCCGCTGCCCACCCTGATTCCTCAGGCCATGGCCAGCGGCCGCTGTGAAATCCGGCCCGACAGCTATGTGCGCAAGATCGAACTGGACCAGCGCGGCCGCGCGTCCGGCGCCATTTACTTCGACAGCACCGGCCGGGAAACCCTGCAACGCGCGCGCGCCGTCATCGTCGCCGCCAACGGCTCGGAGACACCGCGCCTGCTGCTGCTCTCCAGCTCCAGCCGCTTCCCCAACGGCCTCGCCAATTCCAGCGGCCTTGTAGGCAAGTACCTGATGTTCAACACCGACTGCATTGCGGCGGGAATGTTCGAGCACCCGCTGAACGAGTACAAGAGCATCGAAGCCACGCGCGTCATTCATGACTTCTACGAGATTGACGCCAGGCACGGCTTCTACGGCGGCGGCGGCATTGATGCGCGTTTCTTCTTCTACCCCATTTCCTTCGCCCAGTGGGGACTTCCCCCGCGCCTGCCGCAGTGGGGCAGCGAATACAAGAAGGCGCTGCAGAAGTATTTCGTTCGCACCATGGTCTGCGCCGGACACACGACCTCTCTGCCGGTGGCCGACAACAGCATTTCCCTCGACGACACGGTGAAGGATGCGTGGGGCCTGCCCGCAATGCGCGTTACCTACAAGGACCATCCCGACGATCTGAAGACCTGCCAGCTCCTGCTGGATCGCGGCATGGAGATCGTGGAAGCGGCAGGCGCGCAGGACAGGTGGAGTTTCCCCGTGGAGGAATCCACCTTCGGTTTCCATCTGCTGGGCACCTGTCGCATGGGCAAGGATGCGGCAACCTCGGTCATCGATGTCGACCACCGCACTCACGACGTCCCCAACCTGTTTCTGTGCGACGGCTCCAGCTTCGTCACCAGCGGACGCGGCCAGCCAACGGAAACCATCACGGCGCTGGCCTTTCGCGCCGCCGACCGCATCAGCCAGCTGGCCAGCAAAAACGCTATCTAACGCATCTTCCCCATCGTGCATGCGGGCGGGCGCGCCTGTGCCGATCGGGAAACCGGGCCATCTTCCTCTGCTATCGTAGAAGTGCGGAATGAACCCACTGCGCAAACTCAGGCGCGCCCTGCTGTCCAGCGGGGGCCGGGCGCTGTTCCCGCTGGTGTCGCGCAGCAACTGGCGCCGGCAGCGCCTGCTCATCCTCTGCTATCACGGCATCGCCATGGACGAGGAACACGGATCGCACCCCGAAATGTTTCTGCCCGCATCGGTGTTTGCGCGCCGGATGGAGATTCTGGCCCAATCCGGCAGCCGGGTGCTCGGCCTGGCGGAGGGCATCCGGCTTCTGCGGGCGGGAAAACTCCCTGGTCCCACTGTGGCTATCACCTTCGACGACGGATGGGCTGATTTTTACCCGCAGGCCTTGCCAGTCCTGCAGAAGCACGGATTTCCCGCGACCGTCTATCTGACCACCTACTACTGCCGGTTCAACCGCCCTCTGTTCCGTTTTGTGCTGGCGCACATGATGTGGAAGCACCCGTCGCCGGAAGTCGCGAACCGGAAATTCCCCTGGCTGCCCGAGCGCCTCGACCTGAGTACGGCGGCGTCCCGCAGCGAGCTGGTCAGGCAAATCGACGAATACGCCAGACAGCGTGCTCTCTCCGCACAGCAGAAGGACGAGCTGGCCGCAGCCTTCGCTGAAGCCATCGGCTTTGACTACTCAGGCCTGTGCCGGCAGCGTGGCTTCCATCTTATGAATCCGGTGGAGGTGGCGAACTGCGCCCGCGCGGGAATTGATTTCCAGCTCCACACACATCGCCACCGCACTCCTCTGGATGCCGGCCGATTCATCGGCGAGATCGAAGAGAATCGCCGCGCGATCGCGGAGATTACCGGAAGCAATGACCGCGTCCACTTCTGCTACCCAAGCGGCGCCATCCGGCCGGATTTTATTCCGTGGCTGAAAGAAGCAGGCGTGCAGACCGCCACCACATGCATCACCGGCCTCGCCGGCCGCAGCGCGGACCCATATCTGTTACCGCGTATCCTGGATCAGTACGGACTTGCAGACTCCGAATTCGCAGCGTGGATTTCCGGACTCGCGGGCTTTCTGCCTTCGCGGAGAAATGCTCCGCTCGATGTCGCTCCGGAATAGCTTCAGGGCGGTATTTCAGGGATTGGCAACCTGGTTATGACCAGGCTGGCTGCCCGGAGCGGTCTGTTGTCCGCCAATGGGCCAGCCAGCCTGTCGGCCAGAGCTACTGCGACGCGGTAGTAAAAGTCTGGTCGTGGAATGCCGCCATGTTTCCCGAGGCATCGGTGGTTAACGGACGCCAATGGTAGGTGGTGTTCGGCGACAGTCCCGTGATGGTTACGGTTTCATCGTAAATGTTCGTGATTCCCTGACTGAGGGCGGTTTGGTCCTGGAATCCCATGGTTGTTGTTGACTGATATGCATAGTTGGCCGTCAGCATCTGCTGGAAGCCGAAGTTAGGAAACGGCTGCATGCAGTTTGGCGGCTGCGGATCATAGGTGTTGCAGTATCCGGGAGCGGCCGTCCCGTAATATACGGCCAACGTGGTGTTGGGTTTGAAGGTGTTGAGCCAGAAGGTAGCGGTGGTCGCGGTGACGCCTGGAGCAGGTACGGTCGTCGGATAAATACTGGGGGGACCGCTGCCATTGCCGGGCCACCATTCGAATTGCACCGGGGGATTATAGTCCGTCCACGGAGCGTTGCAGGGATTCGCGTTGTTCTCGCATGGATTGGCAGCCGCCAGAACGGTTTCCACCGCCGGCGAGGAACCATCCGGATTGTGGCCGGACCTCCAGCGCACGTAATCGAAGCTCCACTTGTACACCTGGTTGAACTCCTTGACTGACCACGTCCAGCCGGCGTCGTCAAACACATGCCGGAAAAGGTCGTCACCCTCGTTCAGATAGGTGCTGTTGTTGGTCTTGCTCCAGTACCACGCAAAGGCAGTGGCTATGAGGTTGTTCAGCGAGCTTGCCTGGTATAACGTGCCGCTTACAAGGGCCGGATTTCGGGGCACGTCATAGACCTGGAAAACAAACAGATGGGTGGAGGGGATGTACTCGGATGACTCCAGCCAGTCTAGCGTTTTCTTTATTTCCAGCGGTATTCTGGCGTCGGGTGTGTTTCCTTCGGCAAGATCCAGCTCATAGTAGGTGGTCAGGCTTTCCATCACCAGGCCGAGTTCGAACAGGTTGATGTCATACTCCTGCTGGTTCGGGTTGCTCAGGCTCAGGTTATAGCTCTGGTCGAGGTAGCCCAGCAGAACGTCGACGGTCCGCAACAGAAACGCGTTGTCGCGCGGCTCGCCCAGGATCTCCGCCGCCAGACGATCGTCCAGCAGGTAGGCCGTGGCGCGAAGGCTTGCCTCGTACGGGCTTCCGGCAAAGTAATGATTCCACGCCGGATTGTGGGCCAGAATCTCCACCGCATTCTGGGCAGAGGAATCTCCCGTCCGCATGAAGTACATGCCCAGGCCATAAGCAAACTGGTTTGGCTCAGCCACGAAACTCCCTTTGGCGCCAATCAGAGAATCCTTATAGGGCTCCATGGCGAGCCCGGCGCAGCGCTTCCAGTGGTCGCGTTCCGCAACGTCATGGTAGCCGGGCATACCGGCAACGTTATAGTCGTAATCGGCTACCTGCTGGTAAACTCGCCCTCCATCGTAGTTCCATGCTTCAAAGTAGATCGAGGAGGGCAGGTCGAAGTACCCGCTGAAATTGCCGTTGTCGAGACTCCACCAGGGATTGGTATCGGTGTTGTTGGTGCACCAGAACTCCGCCGAAGTGGTTGCGGGATTGACCATGTTGCTCTGCCACGTCGCGAGTCCGGGAATGGCGGGAAATACCGTGGGCGGAGTGGGAACGAAAGAGGCCGTCGGCAGCACGGTAAAGTTGTAGGTTACCGGCACCGGATTGCCGTCGTTGCTTCCGTTCTCCTGCGCCTGGAAGCTGGCGGTGAACTGGTAATGACCAGGTACTGCCTGCGAGTTTACCCTCAGCCGTACGGTCGTGTTGATGCTGTAGATGGTGCCGTTATAACAGACGTTATCGCTGCTGTAATTGCCGTCCCAATCCTGCGGAGGCGGATTGGAAGGCGCGGTGAAGTCGCACAGATATTGCGCCGTGATGCTGTTATCGGTAACCTGCCCGCCCGTATCCAGGTTGGTGATCACGACGTTCTGCATGATGACCAGTGCGTCCGGCGGTCCGCTCATCAGGTTCGGTTGCAGAGCGAAGTAGAGATCGTTGCACTCGCGCGAATTTTTCGAGGTCGGCGTGCAGGCCGGTCCTTGACTGGGATCGCCCTGATAGACGTTCTGCGCCCCTATCGGCCACATCGTGAAAGCCAGCGGTCCGGTGGGATTGGTCGGCGAGGTTCGCATGGTGAACGTCAGGTAATATCCGCCGCAACCAGGAGCTGGAGGCGAGCCACAGGCTCCTGTTGCCGGCCCA
>Ga0335081_10023324_pt1 | contig 10010 bp, 5 predicted proteins | sample Lox_Sample_35_FD_206713 | JGI IMG/M metagenome (GOLD analysis project Ga0335081, IMG submission 206713) | Soil microbial communities from Loxahatchee National Wildlife Refuge, Florida, United States - Lox_Sample_3.5 | ecosystem: Environmental > Terrestrial > Soil > Wetlands | place: USA: Florida... | reverse complement strand
TCGTACCCGTGCCCGTATGATCGCCGCCGTCTCGACGGTCTGTGCCCGCCGCCGCGGCGAGCCTGCGCGCCCGGCGCCCCCAAGGCTGACCACGCCTTCGAGCCGTGGCGCGCATTTTGGCATCTCGATGTCCCGCAGCGGTTGTGTTGAATCCAATCCAGGTGCTACGTTACGCGTGATGGCCAACCTCGATTCCTGGCGCGGAAAATGGGCGCTGGTGAGCGGCGCCAGTTCCGGCATCGGCTGGGCACTCGCGGAGGAACTTGCAACGGGGGGCGCGCACCTCGTGCTCACGGCGCGACGGAGGCGGCGGCTTACAGAACTGCGCAGAAGACTGCGTTCGACGCGTGGCGTCGAGATCGAGGTGCTCGCCGCAGATCTTGGCGAGCCAAGTGCGCCTGCAGAGATTTTTTCCTTCACCGAAGAACGGGGCATAACCATCGACCTGCTGATCAACAATGCAGGCTTCGGGTCCTACGGCGAGTTCCGCAGCAGCGACGTGGAATTCGAACTCGGAATCCTCCAGGTGAACTGCTCCGCCGTAGTTCACCTCACGCGCCTCTACCTTCCCGGCATGGTGGAACGCCGCTCGGGCGACATCCTGATCGTCTCTTCCACAGCCGCATATCAAGCCGTGCCCTACATGGCTACCTACGCTGCAAGTAAGGCCTTCGACTTGCTGTTCGCCGAGGCGCTGGCCCGGGAAGTGGAACCTTACGGTGTGCGAGTCTGCGCCCTCTGCCCCGGCCCGACGGCGTCAGAGTTCCAGAAGGTCGCGGGTGTGCCGGACGAGATCGCGGCTAGGACGGAACCGGCGGACCACGTGGCACGGGTTGGGTTGCGGGCGTTGGCGGCAGGAGAACACTCAGTCATCTCGGGATTCACGAATTGGGTTGGAGTGGAGATCCAACGGATAGCTCCACGACGATTTGTCACGTCCGCAGCCGAGATCCTGTTTCGTCCCCCGCACCGGGAGTGAGACCTCGTTTATCCACAACGACGTGATGCAAGGAGGCACCGGCCAGCTCGGGCATCGAGTGGGATTAGCGCGCGCGTGTTGCGTCGACCCGATAGAGATAAGGATTGTACTCCGCGACCCGGGCGCTCCCAGCACCTAAGCGATTTTCGCGCCGTTCTTCCGCCCGGGCGGAAACGCAGGGTGCGGCTCCGCCGCGCCCCGGAGCGGGTTGGAAGAGTGGGCCATGCGACCCCAGAACGTCATCGCGCGCGGTGAGCGGCAGCGCCGTGCCGCTGCAAGCGAGAGCTGCAGAAGCCTCACCCTCATCAGGGATTTACAGCACGGCCCGCGGACAGCGCGGAGTGCGCCCCCGTGCCTCGCCGAGCCCCTGAAGGTCGTCGGGAGCGGGCCGGCGGCGCAGACACCGCGGCGTGAGGGCGGTGCCTACGGAGCGTCTTGCTGTGTGCTGACCAGCTCGCGTGCTACGGCGGGCTCGCCGGGCGGCGAGGACGCACCCGTCTTCCCGTCGGTGTGAATCCACTGCCGCAGCACCGCGATGAGATCCGCGCGCCGGACGGGCTTTGCGATGTAGTCATCCATCCCGGCACGGAGGCAGGATTCGCGAGTACCAGCCATCGCTTCGGCTGTCATGGCGACAATGGCGACATGCTGGTTGGGCCGTTCCTGGTCCCTGATCGCTCGCGCGGCTTCATACCCGTCCATCTCGGGCATTTGGCAGTCCATGAGAATGACGTCGTAGGGCGCCAGTTTCCACATTGCGACTGCCTCGCGACCGGTCGCCGCCAAGTCCGGGCGGATGCCCAACTGTTCCAACATGAGGACCGCAACTCGCTGATTGACCCGATTGTCCTCGGCAACGAGCACCCGGGCCGCCAGTCCTTCAAGTTCCTCGGCCATCTCGGTTTTTGTGTTCGGGACGCGACGCGCGTTCCTGCGTTGGTCGGGAGGCTCTGTCCCTTGCCTTGTGGACCATGCGGTGGTGAGCGCATCGGCGAACTCTGACTGCCGGACGGGCTTGACCACGGTTGCATCGATGCTTGCACCCACCAAGTGTCGCGCCTCACTTCGTCGTCCGACTGTGGTCAGGAGGACGACGATGGTGTCCCGCATCACCGGGTCACCCTTGATCGCTGCTGCCAGTGCAGTGCCGCCGGTAACCTGCTGGTCGACGATCACGAAGTGGTAGGGATCACCACCTTGCCTGGCTGCACGAATGGCGCCGAGCGCGTCGGCACCGGAACCGTGGCAGCTGTTGCGCACGCCCCAGCTGGTCAGATGTTGGTGCAGCATTTCCCGGTTGGCTTCGTTGTCGTCAATGACCAGTGCGCGCAAGCCGCTCAGGTCAGCCGCGGGAGCGGGCAGCGCTTTGAGCTGGGCATCGAGTGTCAGCGGCAGAGTGAACAAGAATGTGGACCCTTCGCCCGTGCGGCTGTTGACGGTGAGGGAGCCTCCCATGAGGGTCGCCAGCTGCTTGGAAATTGCGAGCCCCAATCCGGTGCCCCCGTATTTTCTCGTCGTCGAACTATCTGCCTGATAGAATTTCTCAAATAGCGAGTCCAGCTTGTCCGGAGGAATGCCAACGCCGGTATCCTGTACCGCAATCCGCATGAACACTCGTTGTGCGTCTCGCCGCTCGTGCTCTGCGCTGATCAAGACGTGGCCTCGTGACGTGAATTTGACGGCGTTGCCAACGAGATTGATCACCACCTGCCGGATTCTTCCCGCATCTCCGATAACGTGGCGGGGCACCTGGGACGGGTAGCGGAGGATCAAGTCGAGGCCCTTGTCGTCCGCCTCGGGCGCCAGCATTTCGTTGACTTCCTCCAGCACCAGGCGCAGGTCGAAGGCGACGGATTCCATCGCCAGCTTGCCGGCTTCGATCTTGGAGAAGTCAAGAACGTCGTTAATGACGGTGAGCAACGCTTCGGCGGAGTGGTGTGCGGTTTCCGCGTAGTCCCGCTGTTCCGCGGTGAGGTTTGTGTCCAGCAAGAGGGTTGTCATGCCAATCACGCCGTTCATCGGCGTGCGGATCTCATGGCTCATGTTGGCGAGGAACTCACTCTTGGCCTGGCTGGCGACTTCGGCCGCTCTTTTGGCGCGCTCCAGCTCCTGCTGGGCACGCCGGTGCGCGGTCACGTCGCGAAATCCCCACACGCGTCCCACGTCCTTGCCCTTGACGTGCTGTGGTTCGGAATGCCGCTCGAACACGCGGCCATCCTTGAATTCGAGGACGTCATCGCTCTTGACCTCGTGATTCTGGTAGAGGTCCCGGACCTTTCTGAGGAACGTGTCGGGATTGTTCAACTGCTCGGCCGCGTACCGGAGCAGCTCGTCATCGGAGTTGGACTGGCGGAGGGATTCCGGAAACCCCCACATGTCCAGGAACTTCTGATTGTGCGTCACGGCCCGGCCCTCGGCGTTGACCACCAGAATCCCGTCGGCCGTGGATTCCAGAGCGGCGCGCAGGGTTTCCGTCCGCTCCTCGACCCGGCGCCGCAAAACCAACACCCAGAGCGATCCAAAAAGCGTGAGGCCGGTCAGAAGACCGATCAGGCCAAGAATGCGCTGTTTCGTCCACCAAGCGGGCTGTTCGCGAACGTCAATGTCCCCGGCGTTACGCAGGAGCAGACGGTATGAGCTAGCCCGTTGGTGCTCGTCTGCCTCGACCGACCAGACACCCACGAGTTGCAGGAGACTGCCATTGCGGATGGAGCGTACGCGCCCGGTGGCAGCGGACTCCTCGAGTTGGCCGGTGAAGAGGAGATCACCCGCCTGGACCGTGAGGATGTGGGATCCTCCGCGGTGCGTTTGATCGAACAGTCGGCCGGTAATCGTCACCAGTTGCGCGTCGCGCGCGGTTGCCGGAATGGTCGTGGTGATGTCTACGGGCGCTGGCAGGCGACCTTTGCCGATGCTTCGAACGCCCCCATCCTGCAGTATGGGGGCGTACCGGCCAGCCGTGGGGAAGCCGGCTGCGACCACGAGGTCGCCGACGGCGACCGCCGCCGTTTGGTCCGTTTCGACGACCACGCCGCCACTATCGTCTTGCACGAAAACCCCGGCATCCGGCTTGCGCAGGGTGACGACGCCACGCACGTAGATGCGCCGGCCGGAAGCGTTCGCCGGACTGAATTGCATCAGGCTGCCGATAGGGACCACCGCTGTTCCGGATTGGTCGCTGGGCGCCGCTTGCAGCACAGTTACCTGGTCGAGGTCAGGGACGAAGAGCTGAATTCCAGTGAGTTGCCGTCGATTGTTGAAGAGCGTCCCGCACGCTCCGCGCAAAGTGACGGCGGCATCGACCAACTGACGGTAGTCGCTGTGGGAGCGGAAGGATCGGATTCTAGCGTTGAATTGGTGGCTGCCGGACGCGATTTTCAGTACGAGTTGTGGCGGACCGCGCCGCATGTCGGGGGGCAACTGATCCTCAAGGGTCACGGAATGTACGATGCCCTTGACCTGGACCCACTGGCTGTCCTCGCTGCCGGAGAACAGTTCGTCGAGCGATTTCCGGGGCGCGGTGGGCAACGCCGCATGACCGAGGACGTGGACCCGCGCATTCTCGATAGCGGGTGCGAAATCCGCCGGTGTCGTGTTGCCGTCGACGATTACCAGGCTGCCGACGTCGATCGGCGCGTCAGCGTGTTCGATCCACAGGAATATGCCGGCACCGTCATCCTGGAAGAAATTTACTCGGTATTCCGGCGCAGTGTACGTAATCACTCCACGGAGGTGGATCGGGTACTTCCGTTGTGCCTCGTCGAGGGTGAGCGCGCGGATTTGAGCGACGGTCGTGAGGACGCGCGGACGTTCGGGGCGGGCGGGCTGGCTCCACCCGACAGCCGCCAGTGCCGGGAGCAGAGCCATCCGCAGAGCGGTGCCAGTGACTCCGCTGCGCAACACCCGGTCAGTCTGCGATGCTGGTAACACGGCAGCCCCTCGATGCTCTTATCGGCTGGTTGCGTCTGAAATTCTACCCGTTCTCCTGGCCCTGGCGGTTGCTGTTGTCCAAGGATGACTACCCGTCGGCGCGCGCCGTGTTCCGGCATGGCACGCACGCATTCCTCACCGGTGCACGCACTTCTGGAACGGCGACCCGAGCGACTGGGAGATGCTGCCGGCAGATTCCAGTGCCGAACCGGAGTCCCTGGTGGTGCTGCTCAACAACCGCAGTTCGCTGGAACGGCGACTCGGGCGGCAGGCAGATGCGGAAAGGGATTTACATAGAGGCACGCGCCCTTCTGGCGAACGCCGGCCACGGCGACCCAACGATGGTGGTTTATGTATTGTCGAACCTGGCCCAGTTGCGTTCCGAACGAAAGGACTACCGAGAAGCGGCGGAGTCTCTGTTCCCGAGTCGTGGAACTGGCTGGCGGGACGCTCGTTCCATCCAGACGGCTGGTAGCCATCATGCCGAACTCCGCCATGACCTTCAGACGCATCGGGAACCGAACACGGAGCCCGATCCCGAACGAGCCGGATGGCGCCGACGCCACCGCAAGATCGGATGGCGGCTACCTGGGGGACGGAAACGCACGGGAGGCGATGCTCATTCTTGCGCAGGTCCACCCGCGCAAACGCGTGGAGCGCGTTACCGCCATGCTCCCGCCGCGCCCCCGACCGGCGACTTCACCGAGACTGATCGGGCCAGGCCTCCTCAATCTGTTGGCCTTTGACTATTTTGTCTTATGCCGCGGCAGCCGGGGGACGAATCCAGTACCAGAGCAGGGCCGCTACGACCGCCAGAGCCGCCGATACCATCAGCGCGGCCTCCCATCCGATGGATGCTGCCAGCACGGGTGTCAGGGCCGGAGAGATCAGACCGCCGATGTTGCTGCCCATGTTCATTACGCCTCCGCCGGCACCGCTTCGCGCTCCCGCCACAGCCGTCATGGTCGCCCAGAACGGCCCTTCGACGCTGAGAACCAGTGCCGTGGCGAACGCCAGGCACATCGCCGCCAGATACGCGTCCTGCGTGTGGGCGCCGACGGCGATGAACACGCCCGAACCTGCAAGGCCGGCGATCGGAATCGCGCGCCGGTCACAGGGAGTCCGGTCGAACAGCCAGCCGCCGAGCGGAATCGAGACGATGGAGAGCAGCCACGGCAGGCTGCCGAACAGCGCCCCGCGCAACAGGTCGAAGTGGCGCACGTCCACCAGGTACAGATAAAACCAGAAGACGAAGATGTAGCCGACGTAGCCTTGCAGCGAGTAGCTCAGCGTGAGCAGAACGAAACTGCGGGACTTTGGGCGTCCGGACGGCGCACCGGCGCGGTCGCCATCGCTGGCAGCCTCGGCCGGCAAGACCGCCCGTTGACCAATCGACATCCACGCGCAGCCCACGGCGAGCCCGGGCAGGGAAGAGACCATGAGCGCCGCGCGCCATCCCCAGCGCACCATCAGAAACGAAATCAGCGGCGGCGCAATCGCAGAGCCCAGGCCGATTGCCGCGACCACCACGCCGTTGGCACGGCCACGCTTGGCCACCGGCAGCGCGCGGGAAATGGCCTGCGCCGCTGCCGGAAAGGTCGGCGCCTCCGCCACACCCAGGGCGCAGCGCGCGCCCAGCAGCGCGACGACGCTCGCCCCTGCCCCTACCATCCAACCCGTCGCCACCACCCATGCCAGCGCCGCCCAACCGAGCACGCGCGGCGCGCCGAAACGGTCCGCCAGCATTCCACCCGGAATCTGGCACGCCGCGTAGCCTACCAGGAATGCGCTGAATACCTGCCCCATCGCCTGTTGTGAGAGCCCCAGCTCGCGCATCATGAGTATCCCGGCCACCGAGACGTTCACGCGACAGAGGTAGCTCGCGGTAGCCGTAGCGGAGAGCAGCGCCACCAGCCGCCACGGCCGCATCACGGCCGCACCAGGCGTTTGTGCATCAGAATCTCGGAGGCGCCGGCGATGACGTAATCCGGAAGCTCCCCGACTTTCGTGTAACCGCGGCGCTGGTACAACTGCCGCGCCCGCGTGTTGAAGGAAGAGACGCATAGGAACATGTGGCGCGCCTCCGGAAGCCACCGCTCCGCGGCGACGAGCAGCGCCGAGCCGACTCCCTGCCCGCGCACGACGGCGCTGGTGGCGATGGAGGCGATGTATGGCGAACCGGCTACGCCCGTCGGGTGCAGGAGCACGAAGCCGCACGGCGCGCCGCCGCGGCGTGCCATCAGCACCACGAATTCGGGGCTACGGCAGTGGGCCAGACAGGTGGCGAAACCGCGGCCCAGGGTGAGCCAGGGCTCGCTCGATGCCATGAGCTGTGCGCACCACTCCCGGTCCGCGTCGCTGGCAAGGTCAATCGCTATCTCAGTCACGAGGGGGACTACCCGCCAACCCTGGCTTTGGGATCTATCCGCATCTTCTAGTAAGCATATTGCAGGACTCCCCGCAGCGTACGGCCTCCGGGATCGCAGGACCATGGCAGGATAGAGCGCGCCGCCGCCGCGACCGCGCCGTGCCCTGACGGCGTCACGAGCGAGCGGCATTGGGCCGAGGGGCAGATGATGCGCCGCATCGGGCAAATCGGCGTCGCACAGCTTTGCAGCGTCATGATCACTCCGACCGCAAAGCCTCCATCGGATCGAGCCGCGAGGCCCATCGCGCGGGCAGCCACGCGGCGAGAAACGCGGCGACCAGTACCGTGAGTGCCGCTCCGGAGAGGGCCGCGGGACTGGTCGGCGCGATCCCGTATAGCATCGAGCGCACGACATACGCGGCCCCGAGCGCCAGGGGCAGCCCTGCCGCTAACCCGATGGAAGCGGGCCACAGTGCCTCCCGCAGCACCATCGACTGCACGTTCAGGGGCGCCGCGCCAAGCGCCATCCGGAGTCCGATCTCTTTCGTCCGTCGGGAAACGGAGTATGCCATCGTTCCGTAAATGCCGCAACAGGCGAGCGCCAGCGCCATAAAGCCGAAGACCAGCCCCAGACTCACCATTAATCGTTCCTTCTCGAGTGTCGATTCCACGTGCGCGGCCAGTGTCTCCGCTTTCTGGATCCCGGTGGCATCGTCCAGTTCACCGACAATCACGCGGAGCTGGTGCGAAGAGACGCTTGTTCCGGATACGGTGCGCACGCCGATGAAGACGCCCGGCGCTTGCGCCTGGCTGATGGGTAGGTAGATCTGCGGCAGCATCGGTTCGCGCAGGTCGTGGTATTTCGTGTTGCGCACGACGCCGACGATCGTCCAGGCATGGCGGGCATCGAAACCGGAACCGAAGCTGACCTGCCTGCCGATCGGGTCTTGCCCGCCGAGATACTCTTGTGCGAGCCGCTCGTTGACTACGGCCACTCTGGCTGCGGCAGCGCCATCGGAGGGCGCCAGCGTTCGCCCCCGAACCAGGCGGATGCGGTAAGTTTCGAAGAAGCCGGGTGTGACCTGATTGACGTGGATACTGCCGCCCTCGCGGGCCGGACGGCCCGCCACGGCCAGCGTGTCGGACTGCCAGCCCTTCGACAGAATGGGGTACGTGGAGACGGTGGCTGCACGCACCCCCGGCATGGCTCTGAGGCGCGCCTCGAGCGGGTCGCTGAGCCGGATGAGGCGTTCCAGACCCTGGACCGTCGGGACGAACGAGAGCTGGGCCACGGTGACGTCCTTTGCCACGAAGCCCGGATTGACACCTCGCAAGTTCCCCAGAGATTGCACCAGCAGCGCCGTACCGGCCAACAGCACGACGGAGAGCGCTGCCTGGGCCGCCACGAGCGCCCGACCAGCGAGGTATTTGCCGGATCCGCGCTGTCCTTGCCACCCCGAACTGATGGACCGCGGCAGGTCGATGCGGCCCGCCCGCAGGGCCGGCGCGAGCCCGAACAGGAGCGTTGTAAGCAGGCACAACGCGAGTGTGAACCCGAGCACCCGGAAGTCCGGCCCCGTCCTCAACTGGACAGGCTGTCCGGAGAACGAGACAAAGCCGATCAGCAAGTGACTGCCTTCCATCGCCAACACCGTTCCGAGGCCGCCCGCTATGACACTGAGCAGGAGGCTCTCGGTCAGCAGTTGCCGCACGACGCGGCCCGGACCCGCGCCCATCGCCTGCCGAACAGCGATTTCCTTTTGCCGGGCCGTGCCGCGCGCCAGCAGCAGGTTCGCCACGTTGGCACACGCCACCAGCAAAAGCAGACCCGCTGCCGCAGCCAGCACTTCCAGGTGACGACCGTACTGCTGTCGCAGGTGATCGAGACCCTGCGCTCCCGGTTCCGTACGTATCCGCATGTTCCGCCCCGGGTCCATGCGCTCCAGCGCGGCCGCCGCAACCGGAGCGGGAACGCCTGGCTTGAGCCGTCCGATCACCCATAACCAGTACGAGCCGCCTTTTTCGAGCCAGTCGGCACCGGGCATTAACCGGGGGAGCAGGTCCAGGGGGACGAAGAGGTCAGGTGCTACACCCGCCGACTCACCAAGAAACTCCGGGGGCGTGATCCCCGCGACCAGCAACTGCGCGTCATTCACGCGCAGCGTGGATCCGATCACGTCCGGCGCCTGGTGGAATGCGCGTTTCCAGAGGTTGTTGCTGATCACGACCACCGGCATGGCGTTCGCATCGTCGAAAAACCGGCCCCGCGCCGGATTCACTCCCAGTACCTTGAAGTAATTGCGCGTAACCAGGCGGCACACCGGCGTGTCGAGCTTCCGTTCACCGGCACTCACGTTGCGAAGATCGAATTCAGAGGCCCCCAGCATGTCTTCGAGGACGTTCTGCTCGGCCCGCATTTGTCGGAACAAGGGGTAGCTGAAGGAGCTGGCCGCGCCCTGCGGCTTGGTGAGCTGAACCAGGATCAGTCGCTCCGGTTGTTTCACCGGCAATGGCCGCAGCACGACGGCATCGAGAACGGCATAGATGGCGACCGTCGCCCCAATGCCGAGTGCCAGCGACAGAATGGCCACGCTCGCAAAGACAGGGTTGCGATGGAGCGCCCGCAGGCCATACCGGAGGTTCTGGTAGATCTCGGCCGGCACAAAATCAGATATTATAATTTCTTACTCCTTTTTTAAGGATACACCGGCGGGGCCAGACTAGATCTGGCTC
>Ga0335081_10023323_pt1 | contig 10010 bp, 10 predicted proteins | sample Lox_Sample_35_FD_206713 | JGI IMG/M metagenome (GOLD analysis project Ga0335081, IMG submission 206713) | Soil microbial communities from Loxahatchee National Wildlife Refuge, Florida, United States - Lox_Sample_3.5 | ecosystem: Environmental > Terrestrial > Soil > Wetlands | place: USA... | reverse complement strand
GAGCTGCCATTCCTGGTGGGCAACGCCAAGGGCGGCAATCGTGCCATCGACGCATGGTATCGCAAATACGCCGCGACCGAGATGAAGGACGTGCATTATTGCTTCTCGTTCGTCCTTGATCCCGTGGCGTGGCATTCGACCGCCAAGAAGATCGTGTTGCCGTCCGACATCCAGGGCATGAAGATTCGGCCGGCACAAGGCACGATCGCCGCGTGGGTGACGCAACTCGGCGGCACTAACGTGCAGTCCAGCGCGCCGGAAGTCCGCGATGTTTTAGCGAAGGGCGTTGCCGATGCGGTCACCTTTCCCTGGGGCTCGATGCTGTTGTTCGGCATCGACAAGGTGACCAAATACGACATGGACGAACCGCTCGGGTCGGTCACCTTTCAGTGGCTGATCAATCCGGGCGTGTACGCCGCGATGTCGACGTCGCAGAAGAAGGTCATCGACGAGCACTGCACCAGCGAATGGGCCGGCCGGTTTGCCGATCCCTGGGTCGATTTCGAGCACGACGGTTTGGCAAAGATCAAGGCCGAACCGGAGCATGAAGTCTACAAGATCACCGACGCGCAACTCGCCGAGTGGAAGAAATCGGCCGAGCCGCTACAGGAGAAGTGGGCGGCTGCCGTGAAGAAGGCTGGCGGTGACCCGGCAACGATCTGGAAAGAATTGCAGGCGTCGCTGACGCAATATTCGGCCGGCTTCTAGAGGGCGCGCGGAGCGATGACGAATCTTTCGTCGCCGCCGGGCGAGACAGCGTCGGGGGGTGCCGGCCCCTCTGATGTGCCGCCCGCATTCGTTGGTGCGATCCGATCGCGCAACGCAATGGATCGATTCATTGACGGCATTGAACTCGTCGCCGCCTTCTTTGCCGGAGTCGTGGCTCTCGATATCTTCGTCTCGGTACTGTTGCGCTACTTCTTTGCTTTCCAGATTCCGGACAGCTACGATTTCGGCCGCCTCCTGCTCGGCATCCTCATCTTCTGGGGGATCGCGGCGACCTCCTATCGCGGCACCCACATCACCGTCGATCTTGTTTATGCCAATGTCGGTGCGCGCATGCAGCGATTCATCGACGTCTTTGCCACACTGGTGCTGCTGTTCGTGGTTACCGTTCAGACCTACACCTTGTTCGACAAGGTCGTAAGCACCCGCGCCGAGGGCGTGCTGACGTTCGACCTGCGCTTGCCGGTATGGCCGTTCTTCTTGGTGTCCTGGCTAGGCGACGTTTCGGCGGTGCTGCTGATCGCGGTGCGCACCTATCGCTTGATATTCCACCCCGAGCTTTTGGGTGGCCGCTATCAAATCAAGCCGGTCGAATGAGCCGTTCGTGAGCACCGACATCATTGCCGTCCTTGGCTTCATCGCCCTGTTCGCGCTGATGCTCCTGCGCGTGCCGGTCGGCATGGCCATGGGGCTCGTCGGCGTCAGCGGCTTTGCCTGGGTCGTCGGCGGCGCCCCTGCGCTGAAAATCGTCGGTCACACTTCGATGCGCACCGTGACCGACTACACGTTCGGCGTCATTCCGATGTTTCTGTTGATGGGCGCGTTCGTGTCCAATTCCGGGATGAGCCGCGAGCTGTTTCGTGCGGCCAATGCGTTTGCCGGGCATTTACGCGGCGGATTAGGCATTGCAACCATCGCGGCGTGCGCCGGATTTGCCGCGATTTCCGGCTCTTCGGTCGCCACCGCGGCAACGTTCGCCACCGTCGCCTATCCGGAAATGCGCCGCTACGGCTATCCGCAATCCTTCGCCACTGGAGTAATCGCGGCGGGCGGCACGCTCGGCGCCATGCTGCCGCCTTCGACGGTGCTTGCCGTTTACGGCATCATCACCGAGCAGGATATCGGCAAGCTGTTCATCGCCGGCATTATTCCCGGCCTGTTGGCCGCCATGATGGACGTTTGCACCATAGTCATTATCGGGCGGCTGCGGCCGCAATTTCTTCCCTCGACGCCGCGTCACTCCTGGAGCGAGCGGCTCGCCGGATTGCGCGACATCTGGGCGATGCTGCTCTTGTTCGTGTTCGTCATTGGCGGACTCTACGGCGGATTATTTACGCCGACCGAAGCGGGCGGCATGGGAGCGGTCGGCGCGCTCCTGATCGGCGTGGCGCGCCGAAAACTGACGCGGCTGGAAATTCGCCGCTCGCTGTTGCAGGCCGTGCGCACCGCCGCCGCCGTGCTGACCGTGCTAATTGGCGCGCTGCTGTTTGGTTATTTCCTGACTGTGACGCAGACCCCACAAAAGGTGACTGCCTTTCTCACGGCGCTCGGTCTCGGCCGCTACGGCGTGCTGGCGTTGATCATGGTCATGTACATCGTGCTCGGTTGCCTCATGGACTCGCTGGCCATGATCATCCTGACCATTCCGATTATTTTCCCGGTCATCACTCAGCTCGGCTTCGACCCGATCTGGTTCGGCGTGATCATTGTGATGACGGTGGAATTGGGATTGATCCACCCCCCGGTCGGCATGAACGTGTTCGTGATCAAAAGCGTGGTGCAGGACGTGACTTTTTCGACGATTTTCATCGGCGTTCTGCCGTTCATCCTCACCGATCTCATTCGCCTTGTTATCCTCATCTCCTTTCCGATACTCGCGCTCTACCTGCCGTCCCACATGTGACAGCCGACAGGCTTGCGCCGCTTCCAAACTTTGCAGATTGCATTAACGCGCGCCCGGATGGCCGGGATCGCGCTCGTCGGCGCGAGGCGCGCAACTAGCTTCGGCCGGTGCCGGTGAGGACCGCGCGGGTGGCGCGGTCGGGCCCGAAGTCGTCAACATTGTCGATGGAGAGAAGATCGGCGAGCCGCGTGCGAGCACGGTTGACGCGGCTTTTGATAGTACCGACCGCGCAGCCGCAAATGGCGGCGGCTTCTTCATAAGAAAATCCCGACGCGCCCACCAGTATCAAAGCTTCCCGCTGATCGGACGGGAGCTTCGCCAGGGCGCCGCGAAATTCGTTGAACTCGACGCGGCCGGTCTGCTCGGGATGCGATTTGAGAGTTTCTGCGTAACGGCCTTCCGCGTCCTCGACTTCACGCCGCCGCTTGCGGTACTCGGAACGGAACAGGTTGCGCAAAATAGTAAACAGCCATGCCGGCATATTCGTGCCGGGTTCGAACGAATCGATATGGGCGAGCGCGCGCAATAACGTCTCTTGCACGAGATCATCGGCACGATCGACATGACCGCACAACGAGATCGCAAACGCGCGCAGGCTCGGCACGGTCGAGAGCACTTGATCGCGAATAGCCGGATCGAGCTTCATGCCGCAGGATCATCCTGTTCGCTGAGCCGACGAACCAAGTCGGCAATGTGCTGCGGGACGCCCTCTTTGACGACTTCGTCGTACAAAGCGCGCAATTGCTGCCCAATCCGCGCCTGCACTTCGCGTCCGAGGCGAACCTCGCTCTTTCGGTGCGTCGGCCTTCCCATGGCGTCCCGAGCCTGTGGCGTTTCCGCGTCCGGTGCCGACGGTTCGACGTTGACTGGCTTACCGGGCTTCATCTTGCTCTACCCCCTCACGCCCTCTCTTCGACGGGAGATTACCCCCTGACATTGCCGACGTAACGTCCCGCCGCGTAATTGGTTCCTGCCTCGGGAACCAATTTTGGGAACCTTGACTGTGCGGGGGAGTTCTAGCCACTAGCATTCGGGTAAGTTGAAGGGGAGGGTCCGCCCTTGTCGAGCTCGCAAGCCGTTGTCCAACATTTACCGTTCCTGCGCCGATATGCGCGCGCTTTGACCGGTAGCCAGGCGTCCGGCGACGCTTACGTCGCCGCCACACTGGAATCACTGATCGCCAGTCCGAAGTTATTGGAATCCGAAGCCAATCCGCGCGTCGCGCTATACCGTTTGTTCACCAAGATTTGGAACTCGATCAAGGTCAACGGCGCCCCGGACGCCGGCGAACCGAATTCTCCACCGCAACAGCATCTTACCCAGATCACGCCGCGCCCGCGCCAAGCCTTTTTACTCGTCGCCCTGGAAGGCTTTTCCGAGGAGGATGCGGCCCGGATCCTCGATTGCGACCTGCCCACCTTACGGGCACTGGTGGAGGAATCCGGCCGGGAACTCGCGGCCGAGATCGCGACCGACGTCCTTATTATCGAAGACGAGACGTTCATCGCTATGGACATCGAGGCGCTGGTGGAGAGCCTGGGTCACCGGGTTATTGGCGTCGCCCGGACCCATGCTGAGGCGATTGCGCTCGCTCGCAAAACACCGCCAGGCCTTATCCTGGCCGACATCCAGCTCGCCGACGGCAGTTCTGGCCTGGATGCCGTCAATGAGCTTCTCAGTGCTTTCGAAGTGCCCGTGATCTTCATCACCGCCTACCCGGAAAGATTCCTTACCGGACAGCGCCCGGAGCCGGCATTCCTGATTGCCAAGCCCTTCCAGCTTGCGGTCGTCTCCGCGGTGGCAAGCCAAGCGCTATTCTTTGGACGCAAGGCACGCCTGCGCGAGCGTCAGCCCATCGCGTAAACACCCATCGTTTCGTTCGGCGCCCTGCGTTTATTGTCGCCAAGGCGGGGCGACGCGTTGATGCTTTGGCGAGCGCGCAAAAAAATAGGGCGCAGCCGGTTTGGGCGGCTGCGCCCACTATTGACCGGCCAAGCACGGGGGGGAGGGGAAAGGATTGACCGGTCCCCACAATAAAGCGCGATCCCATGCTTTTGTTCCCCCCGTTTTCCGGCCCATTCTCGCTGTAACCAGGTCTATTCGCCGGCGAAAAGACCGGGCACTATCAAAGCCTTCGCGCTGAGCAACCATGGACGAAGAAACCGTTAAGATTCCTTCCGCCGGTTTGCGCTTGCACGGTGTACTGGCCGCGCCGGCCGGCTTGCGGCAAGCGGAGCGGCGCACCGCTTTCCTGGTCCTGCATGGCTTCGGCGGCAATTGCGATTCGGCGGGCGTCACCAATCCAACCCGAGTGCTCAACGAGCTCGGCTACGTAACGCTGCGCTTCGACATGCGCGGATGCGGCAAGAGTGAAGGCGAGTTCGGACGCATCATCTGCATGGAGCAAGTCGAAGACCTCGGCAACGCGCTTGCCTTCCTCGCCCAAAACCCCGCCGTTCAACCCGACCGGATCGGAGTGATTGGATCGAGCTTCGGCGGCGCGGTCGCCGTCTATGCCGGCGGCACCAATCCGCGCATAGCGGCCGTCGTCTCCAACGGCGGCTGGGGCCACGGTGAGCGTAAATTCCGCGGCCAACATTCCACCCCGCAGGCCTGGGCGAAGTTCACTGGCATGCTCGAAGAAGGCCGCGCGACGCTCGCCCGGACCGGAAAATCTCTTATGGTCCCGCGCGAAGAGATAGTCCCGATCCCGGCGCGTGTGAGGGAAAATCTGGAACAGCAGAACGTGCAGATGCTCGCGACCAACTCGGTCGAGATGTTTCCCGCCGAGAGCGCGCAGAGCATGTTCGACTTTCGCGCCGAGGACGTCGTCGGCAAGATTGCACCGCGGCCGCTCCTGCTCATTCACGCCGCCAATGATTCGGTGACGCCCACCGAGCAGTCGGTGGAAATGTTCAAGCGGGCGGGCCGGCCGACTGAATTGCATCTGTTCAGCGGGCTTGACCACTTTTTGTTCAATGAGAATTCCACTCGCGTTTGGAATGTGCTGCGTGATTGGCTCGCGGCCTATTTCCCGGCCCGAGCATGAGTGGCGCCGCCGTTTTTGTCAGCCACCCAGGGCTCGCCCGCTTCGTCAGTGACGCGCTCGTGGCGTCAGGCGCCAGTGCAGCCGATGCCGCGGAGGTTGCCGACGGTTTGATATGGGCCAACTTGCGCGGCATTGACGGTCATGGCGTGTCGCGGCTTCCTTCCTATCTCGCCATGATCGAGCGCGGCGACGTTGATCTCCACGCGCAGCCCCGGCTGGTAAGGGAGAGCGCCGCAACCTTCGAACTCGATAGCAGCGGCGGCTTCGGTCCAGTCGCCATGAAGAAGGCGCTCGCCATCGCGCTTGAGCGTCGGCAAAAAACCGGCAGCTGCTTCGGGCTAGTGCGCAATACCACACACACCGGCGCCGTCGGACGTTATGTGCAATGGCTGGCGGAGCGCGGCTGCATTGGCCTCATCATGGTCGCCGGTCCGGCGTTCGTCGCCTATCACGGCGCCCGTGTCGCCAGCATGGGAACAAGTCCGATCGCCATCGCTGTCCCGAGCAGCCGTGGCCCGATCTTACTCGACATGGCGACGAGCACGATTTCCAACGGCACGATTTTGCAGGCGCGCGCCACGGGCAAATCGCTGCCACCGGGCGCAGTGCTGACGGGCGCTGGCGAACCCACGACCGACCCGCAGCAAGCGGAAATTCTCTTGCCGCTCGGCGGACCGAAGGGGTCGGGGCTTGCCTTGATGTTCGAAATGGTGGCGAGCGTGCTCGCAGCCGCGCCAATTCAGGCACCCGCGCTCGGCGCGCAAAAATTGCGGCGCCTGCGGCAGAACTGCGCGCTTCTCGCTATCGACATCGAGGCCTTCCGACCGCTCGCCGAGTTTATCCATGACGCCGATGCACTCGCCGCGATCCTCAAAGCGCTGCCCCGGCAAAGCGGTTTTGATGAAATTCGTCTACCGGGCGAGCGCGCGGCGCGCACCGAAGCTAAACGGCGTACATCGGGAATTCCGATCCCACGCAAATTGTGGGCGGAGCTTGACGCAATAGCCGCCGCCCACACCATAAAGCTGCCGGCGATTTTATCCTCGCCGGCAACTTAACCTCTTGGACGCCAATAATCTGCTTCGCGCTAGAGATGCTCGACATAAGGCATGGGCAGGTAGGTGTAGCCGGTCTGTGCTTTCGTCGCCCGGCCAAGGCCGGGAAACGGGAGATGCGCACCGGCGAATAAAAGCCCGTCGGTCGCAACCATATCGAACACGCGCTTGCGGCTGGCAATCGCCATCGCCGGATCGGCGTCATAGACGATGGAGCGCTCCGGCTCGGCAAATTGTAAGACCGCGTTATGAACGATGTCGCCCCAGAGCAGAAGTTCGCTGCCGTTTGACGATAGGCGTACCATGCTATGGCCGGGGGTGTGGCCGGGCGCCGACAACGTCGTCAGACCGGGCATAACGTCGGCCCCATCCTTGTAGGTCTGCAGCTTGCCGGCGTGCGCATAAGGCTTTGTCGCCATTCGCGCCAGGTCGAAGAAGCCTTTCACATCGGCCGGCACACTGTTGTAGACGTCCTCCGACGTCCAGAACCCATATTCGTCGCCGCCGACATGCACCACTGCGTTCTTGAACAATACCTCTTTGTCGCCGCCGACCAGGCCGGGGACATGGTCGGGGTGCATGTGAGTGATGATAACGGCGTCGATCTGATCCGGCGACACGCCGGCGGCAGCGAGATTTTTCGGCAGCCGGCCCAATGTCGCCCCGAAATGGCTCGACGCGCCGGTGTCGACCAGAACCAGATGCTTACCGGTATTGACTAGCCAGGCATTCACCGACGTCGTCGATTTTCTTGGAAAATACGCCTTATCCAATAGCTGCGTCGCCCGATCCTTATCGCCGGCAAACAAATCCGCATCGAACGGCAGATTGCCGTCGCTGAGAACCGTGACTTCGAAGCTACCGAGCTTGTGACGATAGACGCCGGGCGCTTGCACACCCGCAAACGGCGCAGCCATATGAGATCCTCCCTACCTCTTATTGGCGCGGGCAATTGCGGCCGCGCGGCGCTGACGTCGCCTTATAGCAAGAATAAGCGGATATGGCGACCGCGGCATTCGATCATGCTTCCGCAAGCCGCAAACCCATGAGGCGCTCGATCAGCGCATGATCGGCCAGCAAAGCTTGCGAATCTCCGCCGTGGATTACGCAGCCGCGCTCGAGCACCAGCGCGTTCTGTGTCAACGCCAGTGCAATATCGGCGTGCTGTTCCACCAGAATGAATGCGTTTGCACCCTCGCTGGTCATTCGCCGGATCGCCGCGGCAAGCTCTTCCACCACGATCGGCGCCAAGCCCTCGAGCGGCTCATCGAGCAGGAGCAGCGCCGGATTGGTCATCAGCGCGCGCGCAATCGCCAGCATTTGCTGCTCGCCACCGGAAAGTTGGTTGCCGAGATTGCGCCGCCGTTCGGCGAGCCGCGGAAAAAGGTCGTACACCGTCCGCAGCTGCCAGCGTCCATCGCGCGCGGCGACGGTGAGATTTTCCTCGACGCTGAGCGAGGGAAAAATCTCGCGTTCCTGGGCGACCCAACCGATGCCGCTGAGTGCGCGCCGGTGCGGCGGATCGTGCGTGATGTCGTCACCGCGCCAGAGAATGCGGCCGCGGCTGACATGCGTGTAGCCCATAATAGTGAGCAGAAGCGTGGATTTCCCGACGCCGTTTCGGCCGAGCACGGCAAGGCCGCCGTATTGCGGCAGAGCCAGCGAGACACCGTCGAGCACAACGGCCGAGCCATAGCCCGCGCGGACGTCATGGAGCGCCAGCAGCGGCTCAGCCATGGAGCAAACCCGGTGCGCTTGCCGGCATTTTGCTGACTGCCCTGCCCAAATAGACCGCGCGCACCCGCGTATCGGCGGCAATTTCGTGTGCGGTACCTTCTACCAGCACGCGCCCGCCCACCATCACGATGATGCGCGTGGCGAAGCGAAAAACAAGTTCCATGTCGTGCTCGATGAACAGTACGGTAATGTCGCGCGAAAGACCGGCGATGGCGGCGAACAATTCCGTGCTCTCTTCCCGCGGTACGCCAGCCGCGGGTTCGTCGAGCAAGAGCACCTTTGGTCGCGTTGCCAAGGCAAGCGCAATTTCGAGCAACCGCTGCTGGCCGTAGGCCAGTTCCCGCGTTAGGCGATGACAGACCGAGTCGAGCTTGAGCGAGCACAGAATGGCGTACGCCTCCTCGATCTCGCGCGGGTAAGCGGACAGCTCACGCCACCACGTTTGTGCCGCGCGGCTTCGCTCACAGACCGCCAGTGTCACCGATTCCAGCGCCGTCAAATGCGGGAACAGAGAATTGATCTGATAGGTGCGCACAAGTCCCCGTCTTACCCGCTGATCGGGCGGCAGCGCCGTGATGTCGGCATCGTCGAGCAAAATGCGTCCGGCGTCCGGACGCAACATCCCGGTCATAAGATTGATCAGCGTTGTCTTTCCCGCTCCGTTGGGACCGATCAGCGCGTAGCGCACGCCCTGAGGCAACTCAATGTTTATATCGCTAGCTGCGACCAGCGACCCAAAGCTTTTGGCGAGACCACGCGCTGCCAGCGCCGGCGCGCTCACGACCGACTCCAGCGCGAAGCTAATTTCGCCAATCCGCCGAGAATGCCGTCGGGCAGCAGGACAACCACCGCGACCAGCAGCAATCCGATCCAGAAGTACCAGTATTGCGGCGCAATGCCGGAAAACTGATCGCGCGCGACCAAATAGATGACGGCGCCGACGAGTCCGCCATAGAGCCGGCCGGCGCCGCCCAGTACAAGCATGACCAGCACATCGGCGGAGCGGCTGAGGTCAAGCGAATCAAGCGACACGGTTTCCGTCGTTTGCGTCAATAAAGCGCCGGCGATGCCGGCAATGGCGGCAGCAATCGTATAGATCGTGCGGATATGCGAGCGACTGGGTGCGCCGATCGCGGGCATGCGTAAAAAATTTTCGCGTATGCCACGCAGCGACAGACCAAACGGTGAATGAATAAGACGTCGCGCGAACAAGTATACCACAAACAACACGGCAAGCGCATAGCCGAAAGCGGTGTAGCCGTATAAATCGAAGTGGAAATAGCTGAGCAGCTTCCAGGTGTGAATGCCCTGCAAGCCGTCCATGCCGCCGGTCAGCCAGCCGAGGCTGTTGGCGAGTTCCGCCAACAACAATCCGAAACCAAGCGTGAGCATGATCAACGCCAGATGGCGAAAGCGGCAGATGACGAAGCTCGTCGCGTAACCGACGATTCCGGCGGCGCCGGCGGCGGCCGCAAGGCCGCTCAGCGGCTCGCCCCAGCCGTGTTTCGACAGGAGCCCGGCCGTATAGGCCCCAAGGCCG